>Ga0208130_1000167_pt1 | contig 34984 bp, 31 predicted proteins | sample ETNtaG_31_FD_185771 | JGI IMG/M metagenome (GOLD analysis project Ga0208130, IMG submission 185771) | Marine microbial and viral communities from oxygen minimum zone, Eastern Pacific Ocean - ETNP201310SV78 (SPAdes) (version 2) | ecosystem: Environmental > Aquatic > Marine > Oceanic ... | reverse complement strand
GGTACTGAAACTACTACTTTGGATGCGTCAGGCGAGGTGACAGCAACTTACGATATGAGTTCTGTGACTTTAAAGGAAGTAAAAGCAGCAGCGGCACAACTGACGGGGGACATAAACCAAGTTCCTCCAATGGTTTCAGCCTTGAAAGTAGAAGGTCGCCGACTTCATGAAATCGCTCGTGAAGGCCGAGAGGTAGAACGCCAGCCCCGACCAGTGACGGTGTCCCAGTTTGATGTAGCTGAAACAAGTCATTCTCATATTTTTCGATGTGATATTAGATGTTCAACCGGAACTTACATACGGTCCTTAGCAGCAGACCTCGGAAAAATGCTAAAAGGAGGAGCGCATCTGACAAACCTTAGAAGACTTTCTGTTGGATCGTTCACAGTAGAAGAAGCTCATCCAATTGAAAATCCAGTTCTAATTTCTCCTGCTGCTGGACTTCGAGATTTCAAAGAAGTAAGAGTCGCAGAAGAAGTGGCGATAGAAGTTAGTCATGGAAAAGTTCTCAAACGCGAACGATTAGGAGTTGATGATGGTTCAGGCCCTTGGCCAGTGCTTGATCTCCAAGGAAATCTTCTAGCTGTCTATGAACCCCACAAGACTGGGGTGAAACCAACCGTGGTCTTAGTAGGTCCAAGTTGACCACTAACGCCAGCGGCTCGCTAGCCTCCAGTATGTGGAAATTTTTCGTCAAATAATTCCAGCTAAGCCGGAAGATCCAGGAACCGTTTTGACAATCGGGGCATATGACGGTGTTCATAGAGGGCACCGAAGTGTCATCTATGAAGTTTGCCGCCTAGCCAGCGAAAGAGATTTAAGATCCGCCGTTGTCACGTTTGATCGGCACCCTGCTTCGGTAGTGAGACCTGAGTCTGCTCCATTGCTGTTAACAGAGTTAGATCAGAAAATCGAACAACTTTCTACTACAGGAATAGACCTAACTTTAGTCGTGCCTTTTGATGAGAATAGAGCGGCAGAATCCGCGGAAGATTTCATAGACAACGTTTTAGTCCAATGTTTGAAAGTAAAACATGTAGTAGTGGGCGAAGATTTTCATTTCGGGCGTCACCGCCTAGGGAATGTTGATCTTCTACGCACTATTGGTAAAGAAAAAGGTTTCACAGTTACAGGCATGGGCTTAGTTGGTTTAGAAGGAAAACCTGCACGAGACCATGAACAGGTCTCTTCAACTTTTATACGTCAAGCATTAGGCGAAGGAAATCTCGGAAGAGCTAACAATATGCTCGGTAGAGAATATGAAGTTCTTGGTGTGGTTACTGCCGGAGATGGCAGGGGTAAAGAATTGGGGTTCCCTACAGCAAATGTTCGAATAAATAGTTCTGTGCTACTTCCGGCAGATGGGGTTTACGCCGGCTGGATAGAACTAGCAGATGGATCTATCCATGGAACAGCAATTTCTCTTGGAACTCGACCACACTTCTATACAGATGGAGATCTCTTATTAGAAGCACATATTTTGGATTTTGACGCAAACCTTTATGAGGAGGAAGTCAGAGTCCGTTTTGTTGAGTATTTAAGGCCTCAAAAAAAGTTTGACAACCTTCAATTTCTGATCAATCAACTTGAGTTAGATGTTCAAAAAACAAAGGAACTTCTCCATTAAAAACCACTTTTCTTGAAGGCTTGTTTCTAGAAGCAATAAAGAGTGATGTCTTCTCTTTTGTGTCAGGTAAGGTAAACACACTGATTTATTTAAAGATAAATCAAAAAACATAGTCCTCGGGGTTGGGTGCAAATCCCTGCCGGCGGTGATCTGTTTTATTTCAAACAGTAGCCCGCGACCCTTGTGAAACATTTGTGAATCAAGGCTGATTAGGTGCAACTCCTAAGCCGACGGTAATAGTCCGGATGGGAGAGGGCGTAAGGTCGGAAATCATTTGACGTAGTTCGTAGTGCGTCAAATCGTGTATACCGATCTGCGCTGGTATACAGCCTCGAGAATCAAGAAAAGTAAGAGGCGATATAGAAATGTTTACCGGCATCGTTGAGGAACTTGGAAGTATCCGTTCGTCGCGCGAACAGGGCGATGGGCGCCGTATACAAATCAACGCCATAGATATTGTTGGAGATATCTCAATCGGAGACTCAATATCTGTAAATGGTTGCTGTCTAACCGTTGTTGCCTACGAAAATAAAGATCCTGATTCATGGTTTGCAGCAGATGTGGTTCCAGAGAGTCTAAGTTTGACCACTTTGGGAGATCTGAAAGAAAAAGACCCAGTCAATCTCGAACGCTCAATGCCAGCTGATGGCCGCTTTGGCGGGCATGTGGTTCAAGGACACGTAGATGCTATTTCAGAGGTTCGAGAGATTCTCACCCATCCGGATGGGTCACAGCGACTAACTTTCCAGATCCCTAAAGACATCGTCGGTCAAATTGTTAGAAAAGGATCAGTGGCCCTTGATGGAGTAAGCCTTACTGTGGCCAGTGTCAACCAAAACGCAGAGACCTTTGATATTGCAGTTATCCCACACACTCTTGAAGTGACGACACTTGGTCAGAAAACAACCGGAGATCAAGTCAATGTAGAAGCTGATTTATTCGCACGGTATGTGGCAGGAGTGATTGCAAACAGTTCATACACCTTCGATAAAGGAGAAAGTTAATGCCATTAGCAAGTATTGAACAAGCTATAGAAGCTTATGCACAGGGAGAGTTTCTCGTTGTAGTCGATGATGAAGATCGAGAAAATGAGGGAGATTTGATTATTGCAGCAGATGCAATGACGCCAGAGAAAATGAATTTTATGATTAGGCATACGAGCGGAGTCATCTGTGCGCCGATGTCTGATGAAAGAGCAGATCAATTAGATCTATCTCTAATGGTCGTAGAGAATACCGAATCTATGAGAACTGCTTTTACAGTTTCCGTGGACGTCATAGAAGGTACCAGCACTGGTATTTCAGCATCAGATCGTTCAGCGACTGTCGCTGCATTAGCTAACCCTGATCAAATTGGTACAGACTTTGCTCGCCCAGGACATATTTTCCCATTACGAGCAAGAAAAGGTGGAGTATTAAAAAGGGCTGGCCATACGGAGGCCGCTGTTGACCTTTGTTCAATGTCAGGACGATCTCCAGTTGGAGTCTTATGTGAAATAGTCAATGAAGATGGAACAATGGCACGAGTTCCCGACTTGGAAAAATTCGCAACCGAACATGATCTCCTATTCATCACGATTGCTGACTTAATTCGATATCGCCGCCGTAACGAAAAACTAGTCGAACATTTTGCAGAGGCAAGAATCCCAACACGACACGGAGAATTCTCAGCGCATGCTTATCGGTCAGTTCTTGATGAAATAGAGCATGTCGCTTACGTGCTCGGAGACATCAGCCAGGCAAAGGCTCCGCTAGTCCGTGTTCACTCTGAATGCTTAACTGGAGATCTTCTCGGTTCAATACGTTGTGACTGTGGATCACAACTTGATTCAGCCTTAGAGATTATTGGAGAAGAAGGAACTGGCATCATCGTTTACCTTCGAGGACATGAAGGCCGTGGCATCGGAATAGGCCATAAGTTGCGCGCCTATAAACTTCAAGACGAAGGATTAGACACCGTCGACGCCAATTTACAACAAGGGCTTCCAGTTGACTCTCGAGAGTATGGGGTAGGGGCACAGATTCTTGCTGATTTAGGAGTCTCTGAAATGCGGTTAATGACTAACAACCCGGTGAAATATGGAGGACTTGAGGGCTACGGTCTGAATATTGTTGATCGAGTCTCCTTGAAAATAGACCCTAATGAGGAAAACATTCGCTACCTCGAAACCAAGCGAGAGCGACTCGGTCACCACCTATCCGAAGATTCTTGAGAAACGGAGCCAGCATGAAAGAACTAAATCTCCCGTTGGACGGAACAGATATTCAAATTGGAATTGTGGCTTGTCGTTTTAATGATGCCATCACAAATCAACTACTAGAAGGAACGCTCGCCCGATTAAAAAAACTTGGGGTGAGTGAAGACAACATTGATCTTGTTTGGGTAGCAGGAGCTTTTGAAGCACCTTTAGCGGCAAAATTTTTCGCAGATTCTAAAAAAGTAGATGCAGTTATTTGCCTAGGGGCGGTTATCAGAGGAGAAACACCCCATTTTGACTATGTAGCAGGAGAAGCATCAGCAGGAATCATGCGAGTAAGTCTAGACACCGGAATTCCAGTAATTTTCGGTATTTTAACGACTGAAAATTATGCTCAAGCTTTAGAGCGGGCCGCAGTGGGATCAGGCGATAAAGGCGCCGATTGTGCTGAAGCCGCAATAGAAATGACTCAAATAGCTAGAAACAGTTTCTAGTTAGTATTTCAGCAAAGGTGTTCCTTTTAGAGGGTACTGGTAGGATTGATAACCGTAGATAGTTCAAGGTGGACTATCTAGGGTCGGCAAAAGAAACCCGACCCTACGTGGCTTCCAACGTGGTGATCACCCGTTATGAGGCCGGGTCATAAACCCAGAGGTTACACATGCCGACTAATTTGCCCCCAAAGGCTGAAACAATCACAGAAAATCGACTACACGAGACTGATACAGGTTCTCCTGAAGTACAGATCGCTTTACTCAGTGATCGGATCAACCATCTAACTGAACATCTAAAAGTTCATAAGAAAGATCATCACAGCCGAAGAGGGCTCTTGATGCTTGTCGGGCGTCGTAGACGGATGCTTGACTATGTTAGTAAAAACGATGTCGAGCGCTATCGCGCCATTATTGCTAAATTGGGACTGCGACGATAGTTGCTATACAAAGCAATCATCAGAACCTAAAGTCAACCTCACAAACGACAAAATCAGATAGTAGGAAAAGACGCGAAATTTTATAGCAGTAATCAGTGCCAGCTGCGTGTCGCCCAATCATTTTCAATGATTATGTTTTGGGAAACATCCAACTGGAAACTGAAGATTGAACAAATTGAGCGTCATCAACTTTTCGTGGAAAACACCACATTAGAAAAATAAGGAAAAACATGACAACAATCCAAAGCGTCTCACACACTTTCACTGGGACCGAAAAAACTATTTCATTCGAAACCGGACGACTAGCAGGACAAGCCGGAGGAGCCGTATTAGCCCGTCTAGGCGATACAACTGTTCTCGTAACCGCTACAGGAGCAAAGTCAGCTCGACCAGGAGCAGACTTCTTTCCACTCACCGTTGACATAGAAGAAAGAATGTATGCCGCAGGAAAGATCCCTGGATCGTTCTTTCGACGAGAAGGACGAGCGTCAGAAACCGCTATATTAACTTGCCGCCTTATAGACCGGCCTCTTCGCCCAATGTTCCCAGAAGGATTTCGTAATGAGGTCCATATCGTTGGAACAGTTACAGGAGCGGATATGGAGAACCCCCATGATGTCTTGGCTTTAAATGGGGCTTCGGCAGCTTTGATGCTTTCACCCATTCCATTTGACGGACCTGTTGGGGCAGTTCGAATCGCTTGGTCTTCTGCTGGAGAATGGGTAGCGCACCCAACTTACGAAGAAGGAGCAGATTCTGCCTTTGAAATGGTGGTTGCTGGTCGAGCACTAGATGGTGGTGATGTTGCAGTGATGATGGTAGAAGCCGGAGGAACTGAAGCAACCAGCGATATTTACGAAGCCGGAACCAAAAAAGTAGACGAATCTGTTCTTGCGGAAGGACTGGAATTTTCAAAACAATACATCAAGGAAGTCATTGAACTCCAACAAGAACTAGTAAAGGCTGCGGGTGAACCAGAAACCATGGCATACGAGGTTTCTGTTGACTATTCAGATGAAATCTTTGCTGCTGTTGAAAAAATTGGAAGACAGCGAATCTCAGAGACACAGACAATCGCAGATAAAAGCGAAAGAGGCGCAGCAGAAACTGAGGTAAGCGCAGCGATTCAAGAAGAACTCTCAGAACAATTCGAAGAGACCGAAAATGCAAGCAATCAAATAAGTGCAGCAATTCGCTCTATAACAAAAGACTCTGTTCGTAAACGAATAGTAGAAGAAGAAGTTCGTATTGATGGAAGAAACCCTTCAGAAATACGACCCCTGTCCTCTGACGTAGGAATTATTCCAACCGCCCATGGATCTGGTTTATTCCAGCGCGGCGAAACACAGGTAATGAATATCACAACCCTCGGAACAGGGCGAATGGATCAAATGATAGATGGCATAGACCCAATTGATCGTAAACGTTTCATGCATCATTACAATTTCCCACCGTTCTCAACCGGGGAAACAGGTTTCATGCGTGGGCCGAAACGACGAGAGATAGGTCACGGAGCCCTTGCTGAAAGAGCGTTGTTCCCAGTTGTGCCCAGCTTCGAAGAGTTTCCTTACACTCTCCGGTTAGTTTCAGAAGTTTTGGCATCGAATGGTTCATCATCAATGGGATCAGTTTGTTCTGGAGCCCTGTCAATGATGGATGCTGGAGTGCCAATCAAGGCTCCTGTGGCAGGAATAGCTATGGGGCTCGTATACCACGATGGAAAATATGTGACCCTTACTGACATTCTTGGCGCTGAAGATGCATTCGGCGATATGGACTTTAAAGTCGCAGGAACAGAAGATTTCGTAACAGCTCTTCAGTTAGACACAAAGATCGATGGTATACCTGCTGAAGTTCTGGCATCTGCTTTGGATCAAGCTAAAGAAGCGCGGAAGCAGATCTTGGCTGTCATGACTGGAGCGATTCCTGCTCCACGTGAAGATGTAGGCGAACATGCACCCAAGATAGAGAGTTTTGAAATTCCAGTAGAAAAAATTGGTGAAGTAATTGGACCAAAAGGAAAGATGATCAACACGATTCAGGCCGAAACTGGTGCTGAGGTAAGTGTCGATGATGATGGAATGGTTGGAATAGTCTCTGTAGCTTCATCAGATCGGGCCACAGTAGATGAAGCAGTACGACAGATCATGCTTATCGTTGACCCTCCCACAGCAGAAGTGGGCGCCACCTACCCAGGAAAAGTAGTGAATATCACTAAGTTCGGTGCTTTTGTGAATATTCTCCCTGGGCGAGATGGTCTTCTCCACATCTCAAAGATTGGAGGATCCAAGCGGATCGACAAAGTTGAAGACGTGCTTGAACTAGGTCAAGAGATTCAAGTTGTAGTTGAAGACGTTGATCCGAATGGAAAAATTTCTCTTACTCCTGCAGAAGGCGACTCTGAAGAAAGCGCTCAAAACAATACAGAAGCAACAGAAGCAGAGGAAGTTCAAGAAATAGAGTCCGAAGAGATTGTAGAAGCGGAATCTGATGAAAACTTCGTGGACGCAGACGCAGACGATGACGATGACGATGACGATGACGAAAATTACAACCGAAGCGACGATTACGAAGAAGATGACGACGATGTCCAAGAGGTAAAGGAAGCTTCTTTCGAAGAAGCCTTCGCTGCTGAACTCGAGAGTGTTCATGGAGACTTAGGACCGGAATCAAATCGTAACCGAGGACGTAAACGCAAAGGACGGTAGGGATTCTCTGCCCGCCAGATATAAGACAGCCCACTTGCCTTATGCAATCGATTTTCTATTAGAAAATAATAAACAACTCTCCAGTAGGCTCTTTGGGCGCTAATCTCCTCATATGGGTATAGAACCAAAAAATCGCAAAATTGGAATACTGGGAGCAACTGGACGGATGGGGCGTGCCGCCCACCAGGCTTTAACGCAAGCAGAAGGACTAGAAGTAGCAGCTCTTTTTGACGTTGAACAAGAAGAAAATCTAATAGATGACCTTCCAGTATTAACCTCGCTTGAAGAGTTCATATCTATAGGCCCCGAAGTAGTGATTGACTTTACTGTGGCGAAAGCATCTCTCATTAATCTGCCAGAAATAGCGGCAGCAGAAATCCATGCGGTTGTCGGCACTAGTGGACTAACTGAAGAAGACTGCAAATTTCTAGATGGAATTTTTAATCAGAGCGCTTGTCTCGTTGTACCGAATTTTGCTATCGGGGCTGTTTTGATGATGAAATTTGCAGAAATGGCTTCCCCATGGTTCCAGACAGCAGAGATTATTGAATTTCACCATAATAATAAGGTTGACGCACCGTCTGGAACCGCAATTGCTACCGCTGAGATGATGGCTTCTGCTTCTCAAGAATGGGCAGAAGATCCGACCAACAAAGAGACTCTGGCTGGAACAAGAGGTGGAACTGCTGAAGCAAACATAAAAATCCATTCGGTCCGTATGGAAGGAATGGTGGCTCATCAAGAAGTACTGCTGGGAACTACAGGTCAGTCTCTACTCATTCGTCATGACACCACAGATCGCAGTGCATTTATGCCGGGTGTGGTGCTGGCGGCACAAAATGTTCAAGGGGCTGGGCTCACAGTGGGTCTTGAATCTCTACTAGGGATCTAAAGATAACCATGAATTCAGGTAGGCATCGCCTATTGAGGCCTAGTTGGATTATCTCTCACATATTGGTATGCGCCCTAGTTGTTTCCACTTTTACACTCGGGATGTGGCAGTTAAGTCGTCTAGATGAAAGACAGTCTTATAACTCCATAGTCGCATCACGATTCGAACAACCGGCAGAACAACTTTCTAATCTTCTTCAGAGTTTTGAAGAAGAATCAGACATCCTTTACCGTGTCGCTGAAGTTTCGGGAGAATTTGATCCGTCTAAACAAATTTATGTTGTAAATAGATCACAAAACGGAGTAGCTGGAGTACATGTTGTTACTGCCCTTGAAACTCTTGAGAGCTCGTTGTTCGTTGCAATAAATCGCGGATTCATACCACGGTCAGTTTATTTAGAAACAAACCCTGAAGATTTGTCTCCACCAACAGGAAAAGTTGATGTTATTGGTTTAGTAATAGCGGGAAAAAAAGACGATAGAGGGTACGGGGATGAAATGGCAGAAATAGATTTAGAAGCTCTAAGCGATTACTGGCAAATAGATTTAACTTCAGTGGTTCTTCAGAGAAAAGATTTGGATGCAGTTACTGAGATTCCGATACCGCTTCTACCTCCTGATCTAACAGAAGGGCCTCATCTTTCCTATGCTGTTCAATGGTTTATATTTATGTCAATTGCTCTCATTGGATATCCTTTAGTGCTCAGAAAAGTATCTAAAGAAACTGTTCAGATAACGTGAACCTATGAGTTATCAAAGCGAATCAAGCCTACTTATTTTGCATACCTTGCGTATCAGAGGATTTGTGCAGTCGTCTGAGATAGTTGTATCGACTGGGCTCAAATTAGAAGAAGTAGAAAACTGTCTTGATTCATTTAGAGAAAACAGTCTTGTCAGTTACCGTGAAGGAAGAATAGAAGGCTGGATGCTGACACAAGAAGGGAGAGAGAAAAGCCAGCAATTAGTATCTTCCGAATTAGAGTCTTCTGGATTTAAAGAAGAGATAAATTCTAGCTATCAACGCTTTCTCTCAATTAACCAAAAATTCCTATCTTTGTGCACTGACTGGCAACTAAGAACGGTTGAAGGTGAACAAGAAATAAACGACCATTCTGATGAAGCTTATGATGAAGAAGTAATCGCACGACTTGTAAATATAGACGACGAAATTCAACCAGTTTGCCAGTCGCTAGCAACTTCTTTGAATCGATTTGAGGGGTACAGTAATCGATTCTCTGAAGCGTTGCATAAAGTTCAAAACAATGAACCTGAATGGTTTACAAAACCGATGATTGATTCGTATCACACCATATGGTTTGAGTTGCACGAGAATTTATTGAGTACTCTCGGCATAGAACGATCTAAAGAAACCGATGGAAATAATAATGAATGAGAGGCCAGTATGACGCCAAGATTTGGTCGAGTGATTACGGCAATGATTACACCGTTCAACGAAGATGGGTCTCTAGACATAAAAGGAGCAAGCGATCTTGCCCAGTGGCTGGCGCATCAAGGAAATGATGCGCTGGTACTAGCAGGAACAACAGGGGAGTCTCCAACCATCACTCAAGATGAGCAAATTAGATTGGTGGAAGCCGTTGTAGAAGCGGTTGAAATTCCCATAATCGCTGGAGCGGGAAGTAATGACACTAAATCTGCGGTTACGAACACTCAAAGATGCGAGCAAGCAGGGGCTAAGGGAATTCTAAGCGTTACGCCGTATTACAATCGCCCTTCTCAAGCCGGGATGCATGAACATTACCTTCGGATTTCTGAAAGCACTGAATTGCCAATCATGCTTTACGACATTCCGATCCGCACAGGAAGAAAGCTTGAGTCAGAAACAATTCTTCAATTAGCACACCAAACAGAAAATATTGTGGCGGTAAAGGATGCCGCTGGAGATGTCGAAGCTACTGCCCAGCTGATAAAAGAGGCTCCTGAAGGGTTTGAAATTTACAGCGGCGAGGATGCCTTGACGTTAGAGCTTCTGACTGTTGGAGCTGTAGGAACAGTCAGTGTCGCTAGTCATTGGACTACTCCTGAGACGGTTTCCTTGATGGAAAGTTTTTTCTCGGGGAAGATAGATGAGGCTGAAGAAATAAATAGAGCACTTATTCCTTCTTATGAATTTGAATCTGGGGATCTGAATCCAAATCCAATTCCTACAAAAGCGATGATGAAGGTTCTGGGCTTACCAGGCGGAGACTGCCGTTTGCCTATGGGGCCTGAACCAGATGGTTTGCAAGATAAAGCACGGTTAATTCTCGCGGACTTAGGGCGACATTAAACAACAAATGAAAGAGCCAGTAACACTTACCTTTCTTGGTGGTTTAGGGCGCATTGGTCGAAACTGTGCTGCCTTGGAGGCTGAAGACCGCATAGTTCTTCTGGACTGTGGCCAAATGTTTCCCGAAGGACTACCGGGAGTAGATGCCGTACTTCCAGACTTTTCTTGGATTCTTGAAAGATCAGACAAGGTTGAAGGATGTATCGTCACGCATGCGCATGAAGATCATATTGGTGGCTTGCCGCATCTTCTCAAAGAAATCAATATTCCAATTTATGGTTCCAAATTTACTTTAGGCATGCTCCAAGCAAAGCTGGACTATGCCGGTATACGTGGAACAGAAACGATTGAGTTAAATGACCATGACCTTCGTCAGATCGGTCCGTTTCAATGTGAGTTTCTCCCGGTTACCCATTCAACTCCTAGTGGGCTGATGACAGTATTCGATACCCCACAAGGGGCAATTGTTCACTCAAGCGACTTCAAACTTGACCCCACTCCTGTTGATGGGCGAGTAACGGATCTAATTAGGTTGAAAGAAATATCGGAAGATCGAGGAATCCGCCTTCTTTTAGCTGATTCAACAAATGCAGGCTCGTCTGGGAAAACAGCGAGTGAAAGTGAAATAGGCCCGGTCTTAGAAGAAATTTTCACCAACCATCAAAATCAACGAATTACTATTGCAGCATTCTCAAGCCATATACATCGGATTCAGCAAATCGCTGATACTGCAAAAAAAGCAAACCGGAACTTAGTGATACTCGGACCGTCAATGCAGAGAAACGTCACACTTGCTCGAGAATTAGGACTATTGAAAATTTCTGATCATATGATCGCCTCCCCAGAAGACATCAAATCTCTAGAGCCTGAAGAGACCTGTATAGTTTGCACTGGATCTCAGGGGGAACCTCGAGCAGCATTAGCATTACTGGCTCGAAATGAGCATAGGCAATTTGACATCGGAGAAAAAGACACGATTGTTTTCTCCTCTCATCCAATTCCAGGCAATGAAGCTGCAGTCTCGAAGTTGCAAAACAATCTGGCCCTGCTAGGGGCCCGTTTAGTACATAGTGGCCAGGTGCAGGTTCATACAAGCGGACATGGAAAACACGAAGAGTTGATGGAACTACATGAAACTGTTGACCCGGAATTATTCATCCCTGTTCACGGCGAGTACACACATCTGATTGATCACTATGAGCTCGCAGCTAATAGGGGCATGGATGAAGACAATATAGTTCTTTGCACAGATGGAGATCAGATACTCCTTACAGACAATGGACTGGAAAAAATAGAACGTGTTTCTGGCAGAGAGATAATGATAGATGAACAGGGGTCTCCTGTTAGCGAGGAACTCCTCCAAGAACGCCAAAATCTTTCAGGAGAAGGATTTGTGTTGATAAGGGTAGTTATTGATAAAGAAACTGGAGTTTTACTTGAAGAACCTCTAGTTGAATCTCGCGGATGGGTTGACCCTTCACAGAGAGAAGAATGGGCTAATGAAGTTTCTCAAACAGTTGCTAGTGCTGTTGAAGGTCTCTTAGCAGAGGGGGAACGAGACCTTAATCAAATAAGACGCCAAACACGGAGGGCAACTGGCCAACTTGTATCAGAGAGAACTGGGCGACGACCCACATTGATCCCTATCGTTGAAATGCGTTAATTGCTGATAGGCCTGATTTCACTGCCATCTAGTGGTAATTTTAATCTGTTGTGAACAAATCATCGAAACAAAACGAAACTAAAGAATCTGCTCCTAAGTCGAGCCCGCGCTCAGTGAAGAGTTCTATTTCAGAGAACTCTTCAAAGGGGAGCAAATTACGCCGCCTCTTTCAGTCAGCTTTTGAAGGTTGGGGCGACGAAATAGTTGGTTGGCTGCTAGTACTTGGAGGACTTTTAGGCGTTTTATCACTTTATGTTGATCGGGCAGGCGTAGTAGGACAGGTTCTTGATGATGCAATTGGATGGTCTATCGGATTAATAAAATTCATTTTGCCTATAGCCATGATCCTCCTTGGGGTACTTATGTTTCGAGAGAAGCCCGAAATATCAGAACTTTCGAAGCGCATGCCGGTCGGTGTTGCCTTTTCATTAGTTAGTTTCACTGGACTCTTACATATTTCACGCGGAAGGCCAGGAATAGGAGACGGAGCAGATGAATTGGGTTCCGCAGGTGGACTGCTGGGACTTGCTACTGGGGGAAGCCTGGATTCTTGGCTAGGTGTATGGGCAGCTGTACTAATTTTGATCGTTGTTGGTTTCATTGGTGTAGGTGTCACAACTCAAACTACAGCTAACCAAGCTTTGAAGATGCTGGTGTCTGCTCTTCGTCCCATTGGAAGAGTACTACGCCAGGCTGTAACTGACCTATTCACTCCACCAAATGACTCAGTTCAAGAACCAAGAATCAACCCTAGACCCGAACCCGAGTCTGAACCTGAGCCCGAGTCTGAACCTGCCCAAAAGCCTCAAGTTGCTTCTGCTCCTAAAAAAAGAAAGCAAAAGAAAAAGCCTGCTCCAGATGGAAGCGAGCAATTAAAAATTGAATTGGGACCTGCAGCGGAGAATTCAATATGGAGACTGCCCTCAAGCAAAATACTGTCAAGAAGTGCGACGCATGATATTGACGAGAAATTAGTAGAGGCAAGAGGCATACGGCTCCAAGAGGCTCTCGCTGCTCATGGGGTTGAAACACGCCTTTCTGACATGACCGTAGGACCTACAGTCACCCGTTACGCGCTGCAATTAGGTGAAGGAGTCAAAGTAGCAAGAATTACAAGCCTGCATAAAGATATTGCCTATGCATTAGCAGCAGCGGATGTCCGGATTCTTGCCCCGATTCCTGGGCAACAAGCCATCGGTATAGAAGTTCCTAACGATGACCGAGAAGTCGTTGCTCTAGGTGACATTCTCACATCAGGAGAGGCAACAAAAGCTAAACATCCTTTAGAAGTCGGAATTGGTCGTGACATTAATGGCAAGTCCGTGATGTTAAATCTTGCAACCATGCCTCATTTGCTTATTGCTGGAGCGACAGGAGCGGGGAAATCCTCGTGTATTAATTCGTTAGTTTCCTCCGTGCTGATGCGTACAACGCCAGAACAAGCCAAACTCATTCTTATAGACCCAAAGAGAGTGGAAATGGGTCAATATGAAGGTGTTCCGCATCTTCTGACCGCACCAGTCACAGACCCAAGAAAGGCCGCAAATGCTTTGAACTGGGCCGTCAAAGAAATGGAACGACGTTACGACCTTCTTTCAAGCTGCGGATTCCGAGACATTACTGGGTATAACGCCGCACATGCCAGAGGAGATTTGCAAGCACCGTTAGGAGTAATGGACGAAAATGAGGAACCCTTACATTACAAGCATCTTCCTTTTATTCTCGTAGTTGTTGACGAGCTTGCGGATCTGATGATGGTTGCAGCCAGAGATGTAGAGGACTCAATTTGTCGACTAGCTCAAATGGCTCGTGCAGTAGGTATTCACTTAGTGGTTGCCACGCAGCGGCCTTCAGTGAATGTTATTACGGGCGTGATAAAAGCAAATATTCCAGCTCGTCTTGCTTTCGCTGTTTCAAGTTTGGCAGACAGCAGAGTGATTCTTGATCAACCCGGAGCAGAGCGACTAGTAGGAAAAGGGGACATGCTGCTCCTAGGCCCTAGTTCAAGCACTCCGCAGCGCATACAAGGCGCTTGGGTGGACGAAGAAGAAGTGAGACAAATCGTTACTACTTGGGTTAAGCAAGTGGAGGCCCAAGGGGAAATAGGAGGAGTAGAAAATGAAGATGTTACTGCGGAACAAAAAAAATCAACTTCCTCCATATCTCCTATCGGCGGAGAGATAACAGACTCAATCACAGCAGACCCAAGCCCTGCTGCTGGTAGCGACGATGAACTCTATGAACAAGCCCGCCAGCTAGTTGTAGAGAGCCAACTGGGCTCAACCTCAATGCTGCAACGAAAACTTCGAGTAGGGTTTGCCCGTGCAGGGAGACTGATGGACCTTCTTGAAGAATCTGGAATTGTTGGTCCATCAACGGGCTCCAAGGCTCGAGAAGTTCTTATAACCGCTGAAGATCTAAACAATCTGCAAGAACAAGGCCTCTAGAATCAAAACAACAGCCCGACAAGGGCCGCTAACCTAGTTACTGGTATCTGCAAACAATCCACGATTAAGGAAAATTATGGATGATTCGACCTACCACTTAGTGACTTTAGGTTGCCCTAAAAATGAAGTGGACTCAGACAAGCTTGTCGGTTTATTGACAAAAGATGGGATGACTTCAACCGAACGGCCACAAGATGCAGATTTAATTATTGTAAATACCTGTGCGTTCATTGAGGAAGCGCGACAAGAATCTATAGACACAGTTTTAGAAGTAGCAGGACTAAAACAAGATGGGGCGCGCCTAGTAGTGACAGGGTGCATGGCGGAACGTTATGGAGGGGAACTCTCTGAAGCTCTGCCGGAAGCAGATCAGGTGTCTGGGTTCGGCGTACCTGTCACACTAAATGCTCGATCCAATACCAAAAATGTAGAACTACCAACGTTTGATCTTTTAAATCTCCCTCGGCCAAAATCAGACCGCCCATGGGCCTATGTGAAGATTGCTGAAGGGTGTGATCGTTCTTGCGGATTCTGTGCAATCCCAGCATTTCGAGGGCCTCAACGAAGTAGAACTATTGATTCAATATTAGAAGAAATCAATGAACTAGAAGCCCGTGAAATCGTTCTTGTAGCCCAAGACCTAGCCTCATTTGGCAGAGACCAAGGACAGGGAGAAAAAAACATAGTTCCTTTAATTAGGCAGGTAAATGAAATGGTAGAGAGAGTAAGACTTCTCTACTTATACCCCTCAGATCTAAACGACGATCTAATAGAAGCGATATTGAGTACAAATGTGCCTTATTTCGATTTGTCTCTTCAGCATGTGTCCCGTTCGCTTTTGCGTCGAATGAGAAGGTGGGGAGACGGAAAGCGATTCAGTGATCAGATATCAGCAATTAGAGATAGAGAGCCAGATGCGGTATTCCGTTCAAATTTCATTGTTGGATACCCTGGAGAAACAGAAGAAGACCATGAGGCTTTATTAAATTTTCTAGAAATATCGCAAATTGATTGGTGTGGGTTCTTTCCGTACTCTCCTGAAGAAGGAACTTATGCTGAAACGCTTGAAGGGCTAGTGGAATCTTCAATCGTCACAGAGCGATTGTCGGAATTAACAGAAATCCAAGATCAAATAACTGCAAAACATAGAGACAAGTTAATTGGTCAGAATATTGAAGTTCTTGTAGATGAAGTTGGAATAGGTAGAAGTTGGAGAGAAGCTCCAGAAATAGATGGAGTAGTGAATGTCCCTGAAGATCTTCCGGTGGGAGAACTGGCTAGTGTTACCGTAAGTGGTGCTACAGGACCCGATCTGGAGACTCATGAGAATTTTTAAACACTTTGGAACAGTTGTTAGTCCCGCCAATTTGGTGACGCTGTCACGACTTGTTTTGTCACCAATTCTCTTTGCATGCATACTCTCTTCCGATGAACGTAACGGGGTGTCTTGGTCGGCTTTCTTGCTAGGGCTTCTACTGGCTTCTACAGATTATTTTGATGGAACTTTGGCCAGACGGCGAGGAACAGTTAGTAAGTGGGGCGCTTTCTTAGACCCTTTGGCAGACAAAGTCGTTGTAATAGGCGCCGCTATATCTCTCGTGATTGTTGGTAGGTATTGGTTGCTCCCTGTGGTGTTGTTGGCTGTAAGGGAGACAGCAATAACTTTTTATCGCCTATGGTTTGCTCGAAAAGGTTTATCGGTTCCGGCTAGAAAATCTGCAAAATGGAAGACCACCATTCAAGGAGCGGCACTACTTTTAGCAGTGTTTCCTCCCTTAGAAGAAGTTGATGTATTGATACATGTGGCTCTCTGGATATCAGTTCTTTTCACACTTCAAACTGGGGCTCAATATTTGCTTGATGGTGCCAAAGCTACGAGCACCACGGGAGAGTAAGGAAACGTTTAGATGAGATGTGAAGTGGTCGCAGTAGGAACAGAACTTTTGCTTGGTCAAATTGTTGATACAAACTCAGCTTGGATAGGAGAGCAGCTTGCACTTGCTGGGATAGATTGCTTGCGCCACACCGCAGTGGGGGACAATCCGCAACGGATACGACTCGCTCTTGAAGAATCCTTAAATAGGGCTGATGCCGTCATCGTCACTGGCGGCTTGGGCCCCACACAAGATGACATCACTCGCGACATTATTGCTGAAGTCATGAATGTAGAAATGGTCCAAAGCCCTGAGTTGGTGGAAATTATCACAGCTAAATTCTTAGGGCGCGGAAGAGTAATGCCTGAAAACAATTTACGTCAAGCGGATTTACCTAGAGGGGCGACAGCGATGAAAGAGATGCCCGGAACAGCCCCTGGCTTGGTTTGTCCGGTAGGTGAAAAGGTTATTTACGCCGTGCCAGGCGTGCCTCTGGAGATGAGGCAGATGATTGAGGGAACTGTAATTCCTGACTTGGTTTCTCGTTCCGGTGAGGTGGCAGCAATAAGATCTCGTGTTCTTCGTACGTGGGGACAGTCGGAATCGGGGCTAGCTGAAATGCTTGCTGAAGAAATCGAAAGACTGGATGGCACTTCCGGGGTAACTCTTGCTTTCTTAGCAAGCGGGATGGAAGGGCTCAAGGTGAGAATTACAGCCAAAGCTCCGACAGAAACTGAAGTTGAAGCGCTCTTAAATGACGAAGAGACACGAGTGCGTTCAATTATAGGGCCACTCGTATTTGGTATAGACGAAGAAAATATGGAAACAGTGGTTTTAAAGGAACTGGTTACTCAAGGCCTCACATTGGCTACCGCAGAATCAATGACCGGGGGCCTTATTGCTTCTCGGTTAACTGATATTCCTGGTTCCAGTCAAGCTTTCTTAGGTTCTGTAGTGTCTTACGCTAATGCCGTTAAGCATGAAGTCCTAAATGTTCCAGACGGGCCTGTGGTTAGTGAACAAGCAGTGTTGTCCATGGCTAGAGGAGTATGTGAGGTGTTAGGGGCTGATGTTTCAGTAGCAGTAACTGGAGTGGCAGGACCTGAACCACAAGAAGGTAATCGGCCAGGATTAGTTTGGATTGGAACCAGTGTTGATGGGGAAGTGGAAGCAGTTGAGGTACAGTTTCCGTATGACCGAACAATGGCACGCCAACTGACGGTGATAACGGCCTTGGATATTTTGCGGCGAAGGCTTATTAAGCGAGCAGAAAAAAACTAGTTGTCTTCGGTCTCAAGATTAATGCATGCCGAATTGATGCAATAACGATCACCAGTAGGGGTGGGGCCGTCTGGGAATATGTGTCCGAGATGAGCTCCACAGTTTGTGCAAAGAGTTTCAGTGCGAAGCATTCCAAAACTCTGGTCAGAGCGGAAAGTGATAATCCCATCTTGAATCGGAGCGTCAAAACTTGGCCAACCACATCCGGAATCAAACTTGCTTTCACTGCTAAACAATGGTTCATCACACACGATGCATCTGTAGGTTCCGTCCCGAGTCTCATCCCAGTAGATACCGGTAAACGGCGCCTCTGTGTCTGCTTCTTGCGTGCATTTATACTGTTGGTCAGTTAATCGTTCACGCAGGGATTCTTTACTTTCGACTGGATTTTCAGTGTTTTCCACTCTTTTAATGTAGTGGAAAATATGGATTTTAAAAAATTTTGCGAAAATACTTGTACCGAACACATGTTCGCAATTACAATATTGTTATTAAGAAAAGAAATGTCACACCCATTTTCTAGATTCTTGATGTAACAAATATTAGGAATCAAATAAGAACGGAGTTCTCATGACGAAGAAAAGCAATAAACCAAGTAAGACAGTTCCTGAAATAGGCGCTGATTCATCTGAAAGAGGAAAAGCGCTAGATGTTGCGCTTGGACAGATTGAAAAACAATTTGGCGCCGGTGCCGTTATGAAGATGGGCGATAAGTCTTCAATGGCTATTGAAACAGTACCAACTGGGGCTCTAGCTCTTGACTTAGCATTAGGTGTAGGTGGACTTCCGCGAGGAAGAGTTGTTGAAATTTATGGTCCTGAAGGTTCAGGTAAGACGACCTTAGCTACCCACGTTGTCGCAGAGGCGCAACGAAATGGCGGAGTATGCGCTTATATTGACGCAGAACATGCCATGGACCCAACTTATGCAAGAGCAATTGGAGTGGATGTTGATGAATTATTGATATCCCAGCCTGATACTGGGGAACAAGCTCTTGAAATAGCGGACATGCTTGTCCGCTCGGGAGCCCTCGACGTGATAGTCATAGATTCGGTTGCTGCTTTGACTCCAAAAGCTGAAATAGAAGGAGACATGGGAGATTCGCATGTTGGACTTCAGGCACGTTTAATGTCTCAAGCTTTAAGAAAACTTGCATCGAATTTAAATCGTTCTCAGACGATATGTATTTTCATAAATCAGTTACGAGAAAAAATTGGTGTGATGTTTGGATCTCCAGAAACCACTCCAGGAGGTAGAGCACTCAAGTTCTATTCTTCAGTACGTCTTGATATCCGTCGTATAGAAGCTTTGAAAGATGGTTTAGACATAGTGGGAAATAGGACGAGGGTCAAAGTAGTGAAAAATAAAGTGGCTCCACCATTTCGTCAAGCAGAATTTGACATTATGTATGGGCAAGGAATCAGCCGTGAAGGCTCGGTTATTGACCTTGGGGTAGATCTTGACATTGTTAAGAAATCAGGCGCTTGGTACACCTATGAAGGCGAGCAATTAGGTCAAGGTCGAGAGAATGCAAAGAAGTTTCTCTTTGACAACCCTGAAGTGATGATGGAGATTACAGACAGAGTTTGGCGTGAAGTAGCTCCGGAATCTGAGGAAGAAGAAGTAGTAGCAGTAGTAGACGAATTTTCAGAAGTTGATGATTTGCCGATAAGTCTTGATGAGTGAACTTAAATCTAAACTGCGTTACTACTCTCGGCTAGGTTCGTGATCTGAGTTATACCTGCGTAACCTAAAAGAATGAGCGAAAACTCAGAATCTTTATCTCCTCGTACATACACAGTCCGCACTTATGGCTGCCAAATGAATGAGCATGATAGCGAACGTATAGCAGGCCTTTTAGAAGCAGATGGCTTAACGCTTGCTGATACGGAAGAAGAAGCTGACGTTATTGTTCTTAATACCTGCTGTATTCGAGAGAACGCCGACAATAAGCTTTATGGCGCCTTGGGGAACTTGAAAACCCTTAAGGAAGAACGCCCAAATATGCAGATTGCAGTGGCTGGATGTTTAGCGCAAAAAGATCGTGAAATCATCCAGCAAAAAGCTGGACATGTTGACGTAGTATTCGGTACCTACAATGTTCATCGGGCTGTTGATCTACTTGCTGAAGCTCGTCTAAATGGGCCTGTTATAGAGGTTTTAGAAGAAGTAGTGCAGGAAGAATCTGAACTCTTCCCCTCCGCTTTGCCGACACGTCGAGAAGAAGATCATAGTGCTCTGGTTACATTACAGATTGGTTGTGATAATTCTTGCGCCTTTTGCATAGTCCCATCAGTAAGAGGACCTGAAATTAGTCGCCCGTTTGGTCAGTTAATTGAAGAAATTGAAAGTCTCGCCTCTGAGGGAGTGACAGAAATTACTTTGCTGGGTCAAAATGTAAATTCTTATGGGCGCGATTTAACTATGAAATTACGTCAACAAGAAAGCAGTTCGACTGATCAAGTTACCGCTGGAAAGATTTGGGCTTTAGATGAAAGTCGACGCCCCCGACCCTTGTTCGCTGATTTACTTCGTGCTGTTGGGGAAGTGGATGGAATAGAGAGGGTTAGGTTTACCAGCCCTCATCCAAAAGACTTACGCCCCGAAACAATCGAAGCTATGGCTGGTGTTGATGAAGTTTGTGAGCATTTACATTTGCCATTGCAGTCAGGAAGCGATCGGATACTCGCCAGCATGCATCGCGGGTATACCGCCGAACGCTATTTGCAACGGCTCACCGAAGCACGAAATCAAATTACAGACCTTGCCGTTACTACTGACATTATCGTTGGTTTCCCAGGGGAAACAGAAGAAGATTTTGTGCAAACACTTGAGCTTGTGGCAGAGGTCGGATTTGACTCGGCTTATACATTCATTTTTTCCCCCAGACCCGGCACCGAAGCGGCAGAGATGGTTGATAAGTATGTTGATCATGAAGTTTCTGTTGACCGCTACGAACGACTACGTAGAGTTATTACTCGCTCGTCGGCTTTAGAGCATCAAGCTCGAGTCGGGCGTATTGAATCAATAGTGATTGAAGGGCCATCAAAACGTGAACCGAATCAAGTCACAGGTAGAACTCGTCAGAATAAAATAGTGCATGTGGAGTCAGCAAAAGGACTTAACGCAGGAGCTTACGCAGATGTAGAAATAACTGAGGCAGGCGGTTATTACTTGTTGGCAGAGTTAGTGCAAATCACGGCTCAACCAAAGTCTCGCCGTCGCATTCCGGTAGCTTCGGGATAGTTGATGGTTACCCCCAACGGCCATTTGGTGCTTATAGGGACTACTGCTTCTGGAAAATCTTCGCTATCCATAGAAGTGGCTAAGAAAAGGCCAAATCTTGAAATTCTTTCAATGGACTCAATGGCGATCTATCAGGGGATGAATATAGGGACTGCCACACCTTCGGATGAAGAACAAAGAGAAGTTCAACATCATCTAATAAATATTGTTGAACCGACTGAAGAATTTTCGGTTTCACAATTTCAAGAAGCTGCAAATAATTCTCTGAAGGAAATTGAAAGAAGAAAACAAAAAGCGCTTTTGGTCGGGGGGACAGGACTTCATGTGAGAGCAGTCGTGGACAACTTGTCTATTCCAGGACAATTCCCAGAAGTTAAAAGAGAAATTGAATCTGAGTTTGACACAGCAAAACTTTACAAACAGTTAGAGAATCTGGATCCAGATGCTGCAAAGAAGATGGAGTCTACAAATAGGAGAAGAGTAGTGAGGGCGTTAGAGGTAACTCTTGGTTCAGGAAAACCTTTTTCTCAATTCGGGCCTGGTATGGATTCATATCCACCCACTCCATTTACTCAGATCGGACTTCAGCTTTCGCGCGAAACCATAGATAAACGTATTTCTGAGCGTTATGAACAACAAATCGCCAATGGGTTTCTAGAAGAAGTAGAAACTGTTATGGCTAAAGGTATCTCTCGTACCGCTGCTCCTGCTTTGGGATATAAAGAGTTCTATTCACATCTCCGTGGAGAATGTTCCCTTGAAGAGGCAACTGAAAAAGCGGTTATTGCCACAAGAAGGTTTGCGCGACGGCAAGAGCGCTGGTTTCGTCGAGATCCGCGCATCAAATGGTTAGAAGTTACAGAAGACCCTTCCGAAGTCCTCTTAGAATTATTAGAAATATTTGATAAAGCAAACAAAAATTAATTAGTCGCACTAACACACCATCTATAGGCCAAAATAGAATATATGCATATAAGCCGCTATCAAGGACTCGGAAATGACTTCCTCATTGCTTTTGTAGAGGATCTACCAAACGACCCTTTCCTTATGGCCCGTGATCTTTGTGACCGGAAGAATTCTATTGGTGCTGATGGACTCATTTTCGGCACTCCCTCAACGCCAGGAGATGCTTTCTTCACTCTCTTCAATTCGGACGGAAGCGAGGCAGAAGTAAGCGGAAATGGTTTAGCTTGTTTCGGATATGCAATCCATCGAAATGATATGACAAAAAAAATCATGACTGTAAAGACAGCAACAACAGAACATCAAATTTGGATTAAGCAAAGTTCAAATAATTCTGCTTTTGTCGAAGCGTCGCTTAATGCTCCAAATAAAGGACCAGCTTTTAACGATCTGAAGATAGATCTTGGAGGAGTGCAACACGATCGGGTTGCATCGGTTGATGTCGGTAACCCACATTTAGTCATTGAAGTTGAAGATGTAGAAAGCATTGATTTGGGTGAAGTTGGGCCGAAATTAGAATCATTCTTCATGCCCATTGGTTGCAACATTCACTTAGTTGCAATTTCAGATGATCAAGAGATTCAAGTGCGTCACTGGGAACGAGGAGTTGGACTAACAGAAGCTTGTGGCTCAGGTGCAGTAGCATCTGCTTGGGCGGCACATCAGTGGGGCATGGTTAGTGATGAAGTGCAAGTGGGAATGCCTGGAGGCAGAGCTTCGGTGTCACTGGGGGAGAGACCAACCTATATGTGTGAAACCATCTATGAAGGAGAATTTGAGGTCTGAATGATTGAAGAATCAGATCAGGAATTTCAATCTCAAGCCGATGAATCTCATAGAGGTGCCTTTGGTGAATACGGCGGAACAGCTAAAGGTTTAATTGACCGATCGTTCCGAGAACGAATTGTTTTAGCTGCAGTAACGTTAGAAAAAGTAGAAGGCGAAGAAACAGAAGCATCTTTGCAAGAACTTGCACTTTTAGTAGATACAGCAGGTGCAGACCCTGTCGCTCAAATAGTACAAAATCGCCAAGTTCCAGATCGAACTACGTATGTAGGGCGAGGTAAAGCAGAAGAAATACGTCAAGTCTCAGACTCTTTAGATGCTGACACTGTTGTATTTGATAACGAATTAACTCCCGCCCAGCAGGGCAATCTTGAAAAGATTCTCAAACGTAGTGCTCTAGATCGGACGGCGGTGATATTGGATATTTTTGCACAGAATGCTTCAAGCCCAGAAGGAAAGACACAGGTTGAACTTGCGCAACTCCGGTATCTTCTACCGCGTCTTCGCCGATCCGGTCATGCCTTCTCTCAACAGGGTGGAGGAATAGGTACACGAGGACCAGGAGAGACTCAACTTGAAGTTGACCGGCGTCGTCTTATGCGCCGGATAAGCAAGTTGGAATCTAACCTGAAACAGTTAAAGAAAAACCGTGCCACTCAATCAAAATCACGGAAACGTACAAACAATCATGCCGTAGCTATTGTCGGGTACACCAACGCAGGAAAATCAACATTGCTTAATTCTCTTACCAACGCAGGGGTATTAGTTGAGGATCGACTATTCGCTACTCTTGATGCAACCACGCGACGGCTTCAATTACCTGGAGGAGAGAAAGTCTATTTGACTGACACCGTTGGTTTTGTTCGCAAATTACCTCATCAACTAGTTGAAGCTTTTACCTCCACCCTTGATGTAGTGATTGATGCTGATCTGTTAATACATGTTGTTGATTCATCAGATCCGGATCCCAAAGGAAGTATTGAAGCCGTGCATTCAGTTTTGAGGGAAATTGGAGCAGATGGAATAACGCAAATCTATGCATTCAATAAGGCAGATCTAGATGAATCCGCAGCTCAACGACTAGTAAGGCAAGAACAAGACGCTGTAGCTGTATCAGCAGCGACTGGAGAGGGGCTCGAAGACTTGTTGAAGATGATTGGGGATCATCTAAGAGAATTATCCCAGATCATTGAGTTATTCATCCCATATGACAGAGGAGACGTGTTAGCCAAGGCTCATCGTGAAGGGCAAGTGTTAGAAGAAATTCCAGAAGAAAAAGGATGGAAAGTCTTTGCCCGCTTAGAGAAATCTTCAGTGGGTCGTTTAGAAGAATTCATGAGAGGATAGATAAATGGTTGTTCAAGAAAGTTTTATCCCACCTCCGATGCCTGTGTTGAGCCGAATAGGAGAGTTACGAGAAAGAGCCGCATCTTTGCCTGGTGGAGCTGTAGATCTCTCTGTTGGAAACCCGATAGATCCTGTACCAGAAATAATCATTCAATCCTTGAAAGACCATGATTTAGCGCGCCCTTATCCTGATTTTGGAGGACGTCAGGTAATCATGGGAGAAGTAATTAGTGAATGGTCAGAGAAGCAACTAAATACAACAATCGACCCTTCTGATTACGGAATTTGCATAGGAACTAAAGAATTTATCGCTGGAACGCCAAAGATTTTAAGTCTTCGTGATCCTCTGCGAGACACGGTTTTGTATCCAGAGATCGCATATCCGTCTTATGCTATGGGCGCAGATTTAGCAGGTTGCCGAGCTGTCCCAGTCTCTATGGGTGATGATTGGAAGATAGACGTTTCAAGTATTGATCCAGAAGATGCAAAAAGAGCTCTGATGCTTTGGATAAATACACCCGGAAACCCAGCTGGAGGCCTTGACGATTTAGAGACAGTAGTCAACTGGGGGCGCAAGCATGGTGTCCCTATCTTTAGCGATGAGTGCTATGTTGAATTCACTTGGGATGGCCCAGCTCAATCTGTTCTCCAATATGGAAATGAAGGAGTGGTAGCCGTACATTCTCTTTCTAAGCGTTCAAATTTGGCAGGATTAAGGTTCGGTTTCTATGCAGGCGACCCAGAAATAGTTTCGTATTGCCGAGAAATAAGAAGGCACCAAGGCCTCATGGTTTCCGGGCATGCACAAGTAGCAGGTATTGCTGCATTACGAGATCAAAAACATGTTGAAATCCAAAGAGAAAGATACAAAAAACGTCTTGAACGTCTTATAGGAATTCTCGACCATATGGGCATTGAAGCGAGCATGCCAGGAGGTTCTTTTTATCTTTGGGTCCCATCCGTAGAAAGAAACTCTTCTGAGCTTGCTTTTCTTCTAGCAGACAAACTTGGGGTTATTTCAGTGCCCGGCGAGACTTATGGGCCTAGAGGTGCCGGCTATGTACGTTTGGCTGCCATAGTCTCAGAAGAGAACCTCTCGTTATTAGAGAAGAGAGCAGAAGGCTTATGAAAATAATTGTGTTCACTCTTGGGACGTCAGGAAGGTAGTCTCACAATATGTCAGATATTCAAAACCAGATTGAAGAACTCTGGGGCCAGAGAGAAACTTTAAACCCAGAAGATGCTGATGCCAATGCGGTTATCAACGAAGCGATCGAGTTGCTTGATCAAGGGAAGGTTCGAGTTGCTGAACCAAGTTCAGATGGAGTCATTGTGAATGAGTGGTTAAAGCTCGCCATCCTTCTTTTATTCAAGCAATCACAAATGAGCACAATTGAAGCAAAGCCGTTTGAGTTTGCTGACAAGATTCCCCTTAAAAAGAATTATCAAAATAGCGGGGTTCGGGTAGTTCCTGGAGCTTTGGCTCGTTGGGGAAGTTACTTGGCTCCCGGTGTAATCATGATGCCAAGCTTCGTCAATATAGGTGCTTGGGTGGGAGAGAACACCATGGTAGATACATGGGCCACTGTAGGATCATGTGCTCAAATTGGGCGAAATGTTCATCTTTCTGGAGGCGTGGGTATCGGGGGTGTGCTTGAACCTCCAAATGCCACCCCCGTTGTCGTAGGAGATGAATGCTTGATAGGTAGTAGATGCATTGTTGCTGAAGGAGCACGCGTAGGTGATGGAGTGGTACTTGGAGCTGGAGCAGTTCTAACAGCTTCCATTCCTGTGATAGACGCTGAAACTGGAGAAGAAGTTAGCCGAGGAGAAATACCATCATGGTGCGTAGCAGTACAAGCTTCCCGGCCAAGAGAATTCCCTGGAGGGGAGTTTGGCTTACCGTGTGTGCTTATTGTGAAGCATTTATCAGAAGGCGAACGCCACGATAAGTCAGCATTAAATGAAGTTCTACGAACCCACGGCGTTACTACTTAAAGCTTTTATGTCAGACTTATTATCTCTTACTGCAGAATTAGTAGATATTCCTTCAGTTAGTTCAGACGAGAAGGCGATAGCTGACTATATCGAATCAGAATTACGTCAGATCTCGGGACTTCAAGTTGAACGAATAGGAGACAATCTTGTTGCGCGTACCAACTTGGGGCACGCTCAACGGATACTTCTCGCGGGACATACCGACACAGTTCCAGGAACCCAGGGGTCACGCATTGATGGAGATACTTTGTGGGGGCTTGGAAGTGCTGATATGAAAAGTGGGATTGCAGTCATGCTGGAACTGGCTCGAACCGTCAGCGATCCAAAAATGGACATCACTTGGGTTTTCTACGTCTGCGAAGAAGTAGCAAGTGACCGTAATGGCTTACGTCACCTCTTTGCAGAAGCAAACGAGTTACTTAAAGCCGACGCCGCAGTACTTGGTGAACCGACGAATGCAATGATTGAAGCAGGTTGCCAAGGCACGATGCGTTTTGAAGTGCGACTAAGAGGAGCAAGGGCTCATACAGCAAGACCTTGGATGGGAGTAAACGCTATTCACCGTACCGGCCCTCTCCTTTCCGCTATCGGCCAATATGAACATAGAGAGCCAGAAATTAATGGTTGTAAATATCGTGAAGCTCTTCAAGTCGTAAACGTTTCGGGAGGTATAGCAGGAAATGTTGTGCCAGATGAAGCAGTTTTGTTGATTAATCACCGGTATGCGCCTGACCGAAATGGCGATGAGGCAGAGAGTCATGTTAAGGAGTTTTTAGCCCCGTACCTAAAGGAAGGGGATCTAATAACGTTAGTTGATCATGCGCCGGCAGCAGCACCAGGCTTAGACCATCCACTCATCTCTTCGTTGATTGAGAGCAATGAGCTCACGGTCAAAGCGAAACTTGGTTGGACTGACGTAGCTTTTTTCGCCGAACGTGGAATTCCTGCCGTAAATTTTGGACCCGGTGATCCGACTCTTGCGCACACAGAAAACGAAAATGTGAACAGGGGACCTATAGAAGAAACGTTTAAAGCACTATCAGACTTGCTTTCATGAAGGCGAAACAACTGTGACGGTTTGCCCAACTCTTGAGACGGAAAGATTGATTCTTCGACCTTTTACTGACGCAGATTTTGAAGACTATTTATCCATGATGGACAGTCCAGAGGTTAGAAAATCTTTGAGGATTTCGGAAGAGGCGGGGAGAGCTGAAGCATGGTTTGGTCTTGCTGCTTTTACCGGTCAGTGGGAGTTGCGTGGTACAGGATTATGGGCTCTTGATGAGAAAAGTACAGGAAATTTTGTAGGGCGAGCAGGGTTGCATAATCCTGAACGTCACGACTGGCCGGGGGTCGAAGTTGGGTGGACTCTTCATCCGGACTACTGGGGTTTTGGATATGCGACTGAAGCAGGTGAAGAAGCAGTCAGGTACGGATTTCAAGAACTTGGACAGGAGCAACTATTCAGCACGATATTGACGGACAATTATCGATCACAAGCAGTGGCTAAAAGATTGGGTTTCGTATTAAATGAAACTCGAAATTTATCCCATTACCCGGATGAACCTCATGGTATTTGGATTTTAGAGCGCGAGGAATACGAACTTAAATTTTCCTAAGCACTGTCACCACACGTCCTTGGATGATCACATCTGTAGCGGGATAGCGCATTTCAGAAAAAGAAGGATTGGCGGGAGTTAAGACAATTTCACTATCTTCTTGCCGAAAGTATTTCACAGTGGCTTCATAATCAAACTCGTTTGTGAGAGTCGCTACGACCAAATCTCCAGGATTAGCGTCAGCCTGAGACTGTACAACAACATAATCTCCATCAAAAATCCCCGCTTCAATCATTGAGTCACCTTTTACCGTCACCATAAAAAGTTCGCCATTACCTGTAAGGGCAGTAGGGAGCGGTAGAGATTCTTCACTATTTTCTTGAGCGAGTATGGGTCCACCAGCTGCGATTTGGCCTACTAAAGGTATGTACCGCACCTCTCCTCGTTCTCCAGTAAGGCCGGTCGCTGGATCGCGTCGAACCTTTATCCCACGAGGTATTGATGGATCTCGCTCAATGTATCCCTTGTCTTGAAGCGTGGACATGTGGGAATGAACAGTAGAAGGAGAAGTTAGACCAACAGCTTCGCCAATTTCACGAACTGAAGGAGGGTAACCCCGATCTCTAATCGTTAAATCGATGAAATCAAGAATCTGTTGTTGTCTGTTTGTGAGGTTTTTTTCCATATTTGCCACCAAAAATTAAATAAATGTTGTAATCGAACGTATGTTCGGTATTATGTACTGTATGAACGAACACCTGTTCCCCGTACATATGTTTGCCGAACAAATGTTTCATGTCAAGCATTTCTTTCAAACTTTTTGGTTTTCAGAGAAATTTGTCTCGCATTTTTATGCGCAGCAAGAAATGTCACACCTATAAGAAAGGATGTAGCTATGACGGCAGCAACACATATTTCAGTTTCACAAACTAATCCAGCCACAGCTTCTCTGTTAGTTCCAGCTCAGGTCTATCGACGACGCAGAATCGGTGTTTCAGCTCTTCTTGCTGTAACTGTTTTCATTGTTTCCTTCTTAGGCGGAGAATTCCTTAGCGACATAATAGATAGATCCGAATCGCCAGGTTTAGGAGTAACGAGTGAAATTAGTGTCTACGCAGCAGAGACCGAAGACATTCCATGGAAATAGAAAAAATACAGTATGTCAGTCGGACCTAGAAAATCCAGATTGAGAAGATTCAAATTAAATAGTTGAGTCCGATTTAGAGAGATACCGACAGAACAAAAACTTGTCTTCTGTTGCTAAGCCATTTAATTGAAATTGATGAGGATACGAAAAAAGAGGACCATTGATGATGCCAGAACTTTCTCCTCCTACCAAAAGAGGTGAAATTGTTAAACAAAGCTCGTCAACTAACTTCGCTTCAACTAGTTGATGATTCAGTGAAGGTCCTCCTTCTGCAAGCACTACCTTTGCTCCGCGGTCAAATAAATCTGTTAAGACAAAAGATAAGTCCACTGGCCCTACGCCCAGTGTCACTATTTCTGCTTTTTCTCCAAAATTCTCTGGTAAATTTTTGTTCCCATTTTTTGATGTGTAAATCAAAGGCTTTGCGCCTTCTAACTCATCTTGATCAAACATCGGGATTTCTGGGTCTAGATTCCCTGATCCAGAAACTACTGCTAGTCGTGGGAGCCGGTCCTGTTCACGCTCAATTCGCCGTTTTCCAGATTCGCCACCAGGAGCATGAGGAGTTCTGTAATTTTCAGCATGTATAGTTCCGCTTCCTACCAGAATTACGTCAGCAAATGAACGCAAAGTGCCCAAGACTTTCTGGTCCGCCGGTCCTCCTAGACCACCAGAGGTTCCTGAGATATGTGTAGAACCATCAATAGAAGTGATCATGTTGAGCAGAAGCCAAGGCCGATCAATATGGGGAGTCCTGATCTGGTCATAAAAGTCAATGGGATCCAGATTCATTTCAGATGGAAATATACGTTTCATTACTCAAACCGTACAGGCTTAATGCCTGTGGAGAACTCCTTACGATTTCCACAACATTTTCCTATTTCGATCCACAAGAAAGTTCTCGTAAAGTGAGTCTCACAATCAGTGACGGAAGATTCCGGCATGACGCGTTGAGATATCAAATTTGGTTTGTTGGCGTTAAGGCTCGGAACAGGGCCCCAAACGGAGCCTTACGTACGGTCTTTGACCTGGGTCTTTCGTCGCTGATTGTGATTCATTTTCTGGCTCCCACAAAAGAAGACTTGAAAGATTTAAGATGAAAAACCCACGACACATAAAGAGCAATCTTCAACAGAAAATAGAACATTTCTCATCAGAAAAGGAAGACTAAAAAATGGAGCTAAGAACAAACCGTGGAGTTCTGGGATTTAGAAGATACTTCACCCAAGAGGGAGAATCTCCATACGAAACTACTAATTGGGAACGTCGAGATGCGCGTCTGATTGATCACCGAGACGGATCAGTAGCATTCGAACAAACCGACATAGAAGTCCCAGCATCATGGTCAGTAAATGCGACCAATATTTTGGCTCAGAAATATTTTAGAGGAACTCTTAATACAGAAGAAAGAGAATTCTCCCTCAAACAAGTCGCAGACCGAGTTGCTGACACAATCACAGCGTGGGGTATGGATCAAGGATATTTTGAAGATCAAACAGAAGCCGATACTTTTTCCGACGAATTGAAATTCCTTATTATTCACCAACGAGCAGCTTTCAATTCCCCAGTCTGGTTTAACATTGGAGTTCAAGGAGTCCCGCAGCAAGCTTCAGCATGCTTCATTCTTTCCGTAGAAGATGAGATGAGTTCAATACTTAATTGGTATGTAGAAGAGGGAACCATATTTAAAGGAGGGTCTGGCTCAGGAGTTAACCTCAGCCGGATTCGTTCTTCACTAGAAAAGCTGAAAGGTGGAGGAGACGCTAGTGGCCCTGTGAGTTTCATGAGAGGCGCAGATGCTTCAGCAGGAACAATAAAAAGCGGTGGAAAAACTAGACGAGCAGCAAAAATGGTGATTCTTGATGCAGATCATCCAGATGTAGAAGAGTTTATTTGGTGCAAGGCATTAGAAGAAAAAAAGATGAAGGCACTTGAAAATGCTGGATTCGATATGAGCTTAAATGGTGCTGACATTCATTCTGTTCAATTCCAAAATGCTAATAACTCTGTAAGAGTGACCGATGAGTTTATGGAAGCAGTGGTCGCAGATGCTGATTGGGATTTGACCGCAAGGACAGATGGATCTGTCCTGAAGACGGTAAAGGCGCGTGACCTTTTTCAACAAATGTCTCAAGCCGCTTGGGAATGTGCTGACCCAGGATTGCAGTTTGATACCACGATCAATCACTGGCACACCGCTTCAAACACTGGCCCCATTACCGCGAGTAATCCTTGCAGCGAGTACGTACACCTAGATAACTCCGCATGCAATCTTGCCAGCCTCAACTTGTTGACTTTCCTTGACTCAAAAGATGAATCTGGAATTGATGCCTTTGATATAGAAGGCTTCTGCCATGCAATAGAAGTCATCTTTACAGCTCAAGACATTCTTGTTTCAAACGCCGACTACCCAACTGAAGCCATTGGTGAAACAACTCGAGCATTCCGTCAACTCGGTATGGGGTATGCCAACCTTGGGGCCTTACTAATGGCAATAGGCCTTCCCTATGACAGTGATGAAGGGAGAGAAATCTCTGCTGCTTTAACGTCACTTATGACCGGACACGCGTACAGAACGTCAACTCGTCTCGCTGACCGTCTCGGACCATTTGAAGGATTTGAAACTAACCGCGAACCAATGCTTAGAGTTTTAGATCAACATCGGGAAGCGGCAGAGCTGCTTGATACTTCATCAGCGAACGAAATTGGTGAAGCTGGACGTGAAGCTTGGTATGAAGCTTGCGGATTGGCTCAACGAGTGGGAGTAAGGAATAGCCAAGCGACAGTTTTAGCACCTACTGGCACTATTGGTTTATTAATGGATTGTGACACTACTGGTATAGAGCCGGACTTCAGTCTCGTGAAAATGAAACGTCTTGTTGGTGGTGGAACGATGTCAATCGTTAATCAAACCATTCCCCGAGCCCTTAGGAATTTTGGCCATTCTTCTGAAGAGTCAGAAGCAATTGTTGAATACATCAACGAAAATCAAACAGTTATTGGGAGTCCTGGTTTAGACGAGGATCATTATCCTGTGTTTGCGACCTCTATGGGAGATAACAGTATTCATCACCTCGGTCATGTTCGCATGATGGGGGCGGTGCAACCATTTTTATCAGGAGCGATCTCAAAGACCTGCAACATGCCGGAAGATGTGTCCGTAGATGATGTAGAAGAGTTATACATGGAGTCTTGGAAACTGGGGCTAAAAGCAGTGGCGATCTATCGAGACAACTGCAAGTTAGGGCAACCTCTTTCTACTGGAAAGGATGATTCTAAGTCTGCTAATCCTCTTGAAGCGTTAGAGAAAGTTGGAGTTTCACTTGGGGAGCCGGTAAGGAGAAAGCTTCCACGTAGTCGTGCATCTCGAACGTTTGAGTTTCGTGTAGCCGATTGCAAAGGATGGGTCACCGTTGGAGAGTTTGAAGATGGAACACCTGGAGAAGTTTTTCTTCGAGTATCTAAACAGGGGTCAACCATGGCAGGGATCATGGATGCATTTGCTATTTCATTGAGTCATGGGCTTCAATACGGGGTTCCTCTGCGTGCCTATGTAGAGGCTTTCATTGGAATGCGATTTGAACCGGCGGGCATGACAGACGATCCAGAACTACGTATTGCTTCAAGTCTGATTGATTATTTGTTTAGACGACTTGCGGTTGAATATCTCAGTAACGAAGAACGAGCAGAATTGAATATTCTTACCGTTAGTGAACGGACGGAACCCACTCTTCCGGGCGTCATTGAAGCAACAACCGACACGCGGCAAGGGTCAGATGTTCCACCCGATCCACCGAGTGTTCCTTCAGCATCACAGTTTGCAGCTCAACTAGCTATGAGTTCGTCTGCTGACGCTCCATTATGTATGCAGTGCGGTGTGTCTATGCAAAGAGCAGGGTCTTGCTATGTGTGTACTGACTGTGGCGCTACGAGCGGGTGTTCATAATGGCTTTATTACGGTTTTCTTTTGGAACTATGGGATCAGGCAAAAGCACTCTTGCTTTACAGATACATCACAACTTGACTTCCCGGGGGTTAAGAGGAATCTTGTGTAGCCAGTTGGATCGGGCAGATGGGAAAGTTTCCAGCGCGCTCGGAGTTTCTGCTGATGCTGTTGAGGTAGGGCCAAGGTTAGATCTTTACGATTTATCGTTAGCGATGAAAGAACGTCACGGTGCTCTTGACTACATCATTTGCGATGAAGCCCAGTTTTACCAGACTGAACAAATCGATCAACTGGCTCGTGTGGTGGACGAGTTAAATACAGATGTTTATGCATTTGGGCTTTTGACTTCATTTCAGGGGCTTTTATTTGACGGAACGCGACGCCTTTTAGAGCTTGCTGATGAATCAGTAGAAGTTCAGGTAGAGGCTAGATGCTGGTGTGGATCTCGTGCGACGCATAATGCTCGTCTTGTAGACGGGGTGCAGGTTTATGACGGCCAGTTATTAGTTGTTGATGATCCAGAAAATCATCAAGTCACCTATGAACTTCGGTGTCGTCGTCACTGGCTTGCTGGAGATAGCGGACCGGATGGAATTCGTGTTACTGCTCATGCGGCACAGATACCTTCAAATTAGTTTTGGTCCCTAAGACAGGTCTTTGATTAAAGACCATAGTTCCGGATCAACTTCTACCTGATCTTTGATTAAACGACCGCTACCAGGTAAGCGAGCTCCAGGTTGGCTCTCTATAACTTCTGCTAGTTGTTCTAGTCTTTGAAGAAAATTTTTGTCATAGGCGCCAGGGTCAATAACGATATAGAACTGTCCTAGATCGTGTGGAGGGCCTTCTGGAGCTTTTAAGGGTGGAACTTCAACACTTAGCCGTGAACCCGTCAGGGCTCCGGCTAAAAGTTCTGCCATAAGTCCAAAGCCATATCCTTTGTAACCGCCAGCAGACAACATTGATCCTTGTAAAGCAGCTTTAGGGTCAGTTGTTGGTTCGCCATTAGCGTCAACTGCCCAACCTAGAGGAATGGATTCACCTGCTGCTGCAGCCATCGTAATCTTTCCCATAGCTATAGCACTGGTACTGAAATCAAATTGGAAAGCAACACCTCCGTCACCATCGGGAACAGCCATAGCCACTGGATTTGTCCCTAGAACAGGAGTGGTGCCACCTGGGGGAGCGACCACAGCGGAAGCATTTGTGGCTCCGATTGCAAGCATTCCTGCTTGAGCGAATTGTTCAGTGAAATAACCTAATGAAGTGCAGGTTTGAGAATGCTCAATTGAGTAGGAACAAATGCCGTTGTTACGAGCGGCTTGGAGTGCAGTATTGAATCCGGCTGCGAACGCTGATTGGGCAAATCCAAAATGGCCGTCAACTCTCACCGTTCCGGGACGGTCAACATGAATTGTTGGTTCAATCACACCGTCAACACGACCACTCGTTAACTGGAGACAGTAACTCTCCACGTAATAAAGTCCACAGATTCGATTTCCGTTTCCTTCTGCAACTCTCACAGCATGCGCTACCAGTGGAGCGATCTTCTCAGAAGCACCATGTTTAATTAATGCTTTTCTTGTAGTTTCTTCTATTTCATCGAGAGATATAAGTGTCATAGTTACTCATTCATAAACGGCAGAATCCGCGTCGTCAAGGATTTTTTCTGAAAGAAGAAACCTTGAAGAAATACCGACTAAATTCTCCCACTCGCCTTTGTCTACTTGAAGACCTTCAGAAAATGCTTTATTCATCTTGTTGTTTGAAGCGATTTTTTCGGAATCAAGTTTGTTCAAACACACACATTCAATTTGCACGTCCCCGGTAGGCGCTTCGGGATTACATTCCCAAGTAAACCCATAGGACTGTAGGGCGTTCAGCGACTGAGCGATAAAAGCAAAAGGAATAGAAGGATTCCAAGAGAAATCTAGAGAGTCTTTGGAGGGGATTGAATCAAGAACTTGAACGGATTTAAAAGTTTCAGTGAGGCAGTTTTCGTCGTCAGCCACTAGTTGCAGCCAACTATTTATGCCTCCGCCGTAGTTAATTTCACAGAAAGTAATTTTTGATGCAATACGTT
>Ga0208130_1000166_pt1 | contig 35130 bp, 32 predicted proteins | sample ETNtaG_31_FD_185771 | JGI IMG/M metagenome (GOLD analysis project Ga0208130, IMG submission 185771) | Marine microbial and viral communities from oxygen minimum zone, Eastern Pacific Ocean - ETNP201310SV78 (SPAdes) (version 2) | ecosystem: Environmental > Aquatic > Marine > Oceanic ... | reverse complement strand
TCTTTTGAAGATCAACAAGTAATTCTTTATCAATATTTAATTTTTTACCTAAAAGAGTTAAATCATTATTGACTATATCAATATTTAGTTGATTAATTAAATTAATGGCTGTTCTTTGATTTAAATATATTCCTTTATCAGTTGATATTCTTTCAAATTCAGAAATTCCTGAGGTTGCTATTGCACTTAACTCATAATGTTTTTCTTCAAATTTAGTATACAAAAATCCAGTCAAAAGACCAATTAAAGTAACTGTAATGATCACTGTTTTAAAATTTATAAAAAATAGTATTAATTCTCTAAATAGTTGTCTTAAACTTAATTCTTCATTCATAGTTTTTAATTTAAAGTTTTCAAGTTGAAAAATTATACATCCCTTTTATATCCAAAAGTACATGTTTTCCTTTGGAAATTTTAATAAAATCTTCAACTTTATATTTTTTGATTGGTAAGCCAACATATCCTAATCCTAATATTGCTATTTTATTATTACTCATCAAAGCTAAAAAAAGCCCCTAGCGGGGCTTTATATACTAAACAAATTTTAATATTCCCATAGATCATGCTCAAAATTAAATAACTCCTCTTTAATCCTCTCTGCTTCTAAAAGAGCATCCAGGCCTACCATAAAATCTGAGACATTTCTATCATATACTGTTGATTCTTTAACTATTGTAGAAGAAAACATTCTTTTCATAAAAATATCATCATATGTTCTTCTTTCTGCGTCATTTTTAACTAAATTAAATACTTCCGCATTAATTAAATAATTTCTAGATTCAGGAAAATAAACCCAAAACAGTTCTTTAAATTGTCCTGATATTTTTCTTCCGTCCTTATCTTTGTCTTCAGCCATTGGAGCTAAACCTAATATTCTAACATCCATTACTGATCTTTGTTTATCAAAAAACCACTGTTCTTTAACCCTCCATTTTAGTACGCTATTTCTGTCAAAACTTGTTGTGGTTGCTACCTCAATTAATATTTCTTCTCCACGTTTAAGTGCTTCAGGATCTAATTGTGTCTCAATAGTAGTAGGTTCCATTAACTGTTTAAATTCTTCAATACTTAATCTTTTTCTAAATTCATCATCATTAATCGCATCTCCATATACTCTAAGGGTATTTCCTTCATCATCTCCTTCTGTTGCTGCATGAAAAATTACATCTATTAAACTTTTCCTATCATCTGTTACATCAGTTTGTTTACCATTATTCATTGGGTAATAAAATGGATGATTAATTTTTTGTCTAAGATCAATCTCTCTCCATATTTTTCTTGACCACATAACATCAGCTTGTCTAAGATGAGGGTACTCCTGAGTTTTTTTGGTTTGGTGTTTATTTTTTTTATAAACATCTCTCATTTCTTCTGTTGGCAGACCATTATAATTATCTTCATCATTTGGTGATAAAACCTCTTGCGAAAAAGCAAATGTTGAAAATATAAATGTTAATATTAATAAAATTTTTGTTTTCATAATTATATTTTTATTGTAGTTCTAGTTCTATTACTGTATTTCTATCTAATCTTCTCTCCTCAGTATCTGTTCTTCCAGATTTACTAATCATCTTTACAGTTATGTCAGTTATATAAATTTTACTCTCACGCGGAGCATTATTTAACAAGTTTATTTGTTCATTAGTAAACTTCATTCCGTTCTCTTGTCTAGCTGTTGACTGTAAGCCTCTTTGATTTTGAGCTCTTAAAGTAAATTTTTGAACATACCATCCTATACCATCGAAATCAAAATCCTTTAATTTTGCTCTTACTAGTCCAGTCGAAACAAGTTTATCTAAGGATACTAATCCAGTATTACCTTCATCAAGATTAAGATAAGGTTTTGGGTCTGGTGTTCTCTTTACTCTAAAATCCATTTCTCCCATTGCTTTTCGTTTACCGTTATCATCAGTAGCATATACAGTTATAACTGATTTTCCTGTAACTTTTGACTTTGATAGAGCATTAGGGATAGCCAAATACTCGCCCTTTGACTTATTTGTTACTTTAGTAGATCCATTGGACATACTTATACTCAATTGATCTGATCTGTATCCTGGTACTGAAATTTTAATGGGATTTCCTCCTACCTCACTATTTTCTAAACCAGTATATAAGATATTCATACGTACAGGAGAAATAGTAGCAGATTTAGGAGCTACTCTGTAACTTGATGAAAAAGGATATTGTTTAGTACCACTTTCATCAGCTAAATTAATTAAACCTCTCCATTCTTTTTTACCTTCTGAACTAGTTCTTATAGAGTATTTTCCTTTACCATTTACAACTTTTAAAGTATCAAAATCTCCTGACATTGAATATGAGCCCGAAATCGAATCAAAAGTAAAATCACCTATAAAAATATCTGGGTTTGAATTTTGATTGAAAGCAGTAATGAAAACATCAGACCTAAAAGAATCACCTCTTGTTACATACTTGGTTTCAGGAATAACTATTGCTTGAGCATTATCAAATTTTACAGTATTTTGATCAAGATTTCTTTTTAAATAGTTAATTAGATCAGATTCTACATTTCTAATATCAGATTGAATTTTAGAGAGAATAGTTAAAGCACTTACAGCAGGCATATCCTGAAAATTATCTATTTCCCATGGGACTTTTTTTCCATCTGATTTACTAACTTCAGTAACATTGCAGACATTATTAATAGTTGATTTTAAATCTTGGTTTCCATTTGATAAAGATGAATAAAAAGCACCTATTTCTTTAATTTTAGAACTTAATTGAAAGGCCATTAAATCTTCTTGTTTCGCTCCTTTGCCATATGCCAACTTATTTTTATCAATCAAGAACATTTCTTGTGATGCATATCTATCACTTTTCGCCTTTAACTCAGCAATAGGTAATTTTTTTTGACTTTCAGTTAGATCATTGAAATTTCTCGGGTTATCCTTTGATGAAACTGCCTTATCTTCGTCAAGGGTACCATCCTCATCAACTAGAGTAAATTTATCACCTAAATACACTATACCATCAGCTTTTTGAACAAGTATGTATTTCATTTCTTGTATAAACATAAATAGCTCATCTGACTGTAATCTGATCTCCTTAACTCTTTCGTTTGTTTCTTTAAACTTAACAGGATCATTTATTGCAGCTTGTTCAAATGCTAAGTATGTTGTATTATTTTTATCTTCAATACTTTTTGTTGTTCTTTCAATACCAGAATTTATTTTAAAAAACGAAAGAAGAACTTCTTTGGAAACATTTAATGCAAGAAGTGCTGTGAGCACCAAATACATCATATTTATCATCTTCTGCCTTGCTGGATTTCCTTTTGCCATCTTTTAATGTATATTAATTAAAAAATTATTTGTTAGGGTTCATTGCGTTTAACATGTTCGCATAAACTTTATTAAGTTGTTCTAGGTTATCAGACAAACTACTAACTTGCTCTTGAAATTTCTTTGAATCTTCAACAGAAGATTGTAAGTTTTGTAAAAATATTGTAGTGGCCTCCATCTGCTTGTTTGAGGTTTGTAATTGAAGCTCATATAATGAATTTAAAGCATTCATATTCTTGACACCTTCTTCAATCTGTTGATTATACTCAGAAATACTTGCAGCAGCGGCTACAGTTTCATTTAATCTTTTAGCTGATTCTCCAAATGATCTCAAACCATCATTCAGACTTTCAATTAATTCGTTATCAATTTTGGCTCTTTCAAGAGCTTCATCAAGTTGTTGTGCAGGTTTTTTATTTGCAGGATCAGACATATGAGCAAGCTCCGGGTGAACTTGTGACCAATCAACATAATTTGCACCGTGCGCATTATCTGAGTGTACCTTCTCAAAGGCTGAGAAAAAGAATATTATAGATTCTAAACTTAATCCTATTATTAACATTTCACTTGCACCAGCTAAATTTTCAATTTTAAATAAAGCTCCTAAAATTACTATAGCAGCACCCCAACCATATAATTTTGGCATTAATATTTTATACCATGATGCTTCAGTTATTTTTTCAAACTTTCCGTTAATGTTCTGTACAAAACTCATATTTATTAATTTTATTAATTATTATTAATTTTTATTCAAAATCTTTTTTATCTCTACCCAGGAAGTCAACTGCACATCTGAATCCAATATAAGACTTAGATGTATCTTGATACTCATGTGTTCTAGTACTTGTTTGGATAAAATAAGCGATATCTTTCCAAGAACCACCTCTTATTACTCTTCTTTGATGAACTTCATGCTCAGGATCATCTTCAGATACTATATTAGACCAATCTTTACCATACTGATTTCTTGTCATATCCTTTGTGGTATTATACATATTAATGTCATGAGCATAAGAGAGTGCTGATTCATCATATGAATTCATTGTCCACTCAGCTACATTTCCAGACATGTCATATAATCCATAACCATTTGGATTGTACGACTTAACTTTTATTGTTTTTGCTCCACCATCAGCAGTATAATTACCTCTTAATGGTTTAAAATTAGCTAAAAAACATCCTTTTAAATTACGTGTATAAGGTCCGCCCCATGGGTACGGTGAATGTTCCAATCCTCCTCTAGCAGCATATTCCCATTCTGCTTCTGTTGGCAATCTAAAGTCTGGTAATGTTGGTTCTTTTAAACTTCTTAAAAAACCATTCATCATTTCAGTTCTCCAGTGACAAAATGCTACAGCTTGATGCCAATCAACACCAACAACAGGATAATCATCAAACGCTGGGTGATGAAAATAATTTTTTGTATATGGGTCATTAAATGCATAGGCATAATCATGTGTCCAACATAATGTGTCGGGATATATATGTACTTTTCTGTCAACAAAAAAACTATTTCTATCTGTTTTACCTTCAGGATCTTCTGAAGTTTCATAATCCTGATACTCACGTTGATCTTTTCTTGAAGCTCTGTCAATATCTAACACAGTATATTTATAAACAAAAACTCTGGTATTGTACTCTTCTCCCCCATAAGCACCATCCTGTCTTTCATTGTATCTTAAAAACAAAGGCTGTTCAACTCCTTCTTCTGTTGTTGCTACCAGATCTCTCAAAGATCTTCTTAACTCCTCATCAGCCCATCTATTAGTTCTGTTATATCTTCTAATCTCATCCCAATCCAACTTAAAAAATTCTGGGGAATTAGGATCAGTAATATTTGTTTCATCAGCATAAAAATCATCTTCTCCCATACTTTTATCTACCCTGATAGCAAATCGATCATCATCAATCATACCATCTGCAAATAGTAATGTTGCTTTAATTGAATCTCTTACCCAATTAGTAAATTGTCTATACTCATTATTTGTAATCTCTGTTTCATCCATGTAAAATGCTCCAACTGAAACTTTTCTAGCTTGAGAAGTATTTGCAAACGGAACATCTTGATCAGAAGGTCCCATCATAAAACTTCCTTGTGGAATAAAAACCATCCCATAAGGGTCAGTAGGATTCCAAATTTTTCTATCTTGAACTCCTATTAATTCTCCATTACCTCCAGAACCACAGGAAGTCAAAAAGATAATTATCGTACTAAATAAAACTATTTTTTTCATAATTTAATTTTTTAAATTTTTATACTAAAATTCTATAATTATAAGAATCTTGGATTTTTATATCTTGTTGGATCTTTATCAGTTTTAATTTTGAAGTCATATCCTAACATAAATTCTAAACTATTATTTCCTACGCTACTAAGTACTATGTCATACGCGATACCAAATTTTAGGTCACTTGTAATATTCATACCAGTTAAAACAACTAACTCAGGACCACCTTCATTTAGATTTTCTGCATGTCTATAACTTAATCCACCCCAAATTTTATTATCATAAATTATATTAGAGTTGATGTCTAGCTGTGATGTAGCACCATCAGATTTTAAATAAATTGATGGGTTTAAAGAAAGATTTGGATTTATAAAGTAGTAGTAACCAGCAATTAAAAAATAATGTCTTTCAAGAAGGATATCACCATCCTCTTTTTCAATAGTTGGTTCAGTTAGGTGTGTACTAGATAAACCAATATAGACATCTTCTGTATTGTAATATAATCCACCACCTAAATCAAAAACGGATCCATTAGAAGTAGTAGGAAGTGCCTCATCATTTTGTACTTCTGACCTTGCGTTTGTAATATCAATACCAGATTGAACAATTCCAAACGAAAGACCTATACCAAGTTGTCCTGATCCCAAATCAGTAGTATATGCGTATGAACCTTTTATATCTAATGTACTTAATTCTACTTCGCCTATCTGATCTTGTGATATATTAAGTCCAACTCCACCATGAAGTAAGGATATTGGCGCATCAACAGATAAATTTAATGTAGTTGGTGATCCAACAAATCCCATATACTGACTTCTTTGTAGAACAGTTGTTGATATTGCATCTCTACTTCCAGCAAAACCTGGGTTGTTTGCTAACTTGTTAAACATGTTTTGACTAAACTGAGGTACCTGTTGAGGGAATACAGCTAGGCAAGAAAGCGCAAATAATACAAGAAATAAATTTCTTTTCATATCAGATATCTAAATTTTAATGCGCTAAAATAAACATTTTTTAATTAAGTACCGCAAAACCGACACTCTATCTCATAAAAATATACAAAATAAACTGATTTTATTTTAAGAAGTTAACTTATAGTATGTTCTAATCCATCTATCAGGAACCTCTCCTTTTAAGGAAGTTTCGTAATCTAAATAAGAACACGCAACAAAATATGTTTCTTTTTTTGATTTATCTTTATTAAAAAATGGTACCCCCATCCACCATCTTGCACTTAATTTACTCTTATAAAAAATTATTTCATTTTTACCATCATCAAGTGAAACATTGTATTTAACACAATTTTTAAGATTTGGAACTAATTCTTTTCTTCTTTTACTAAAACCTTGAACAAAATACCATATTATTTGTGATAGTAATTTTGCAGTTAATTTAGTATTATCAAGGTTCTGGTTATACTCAAACAAACCGAAAGATGTCAATTTATCACTAATGCCAGCATAAAATGCTAATTTACATGCTTCTGGACCGTTTAAACCATTAGGGTTTGCATATTTATTAGCTGATGCAAAAGCAGAACTAATTGCTGAAATATCAAAACTTAAAAAATCTGTATTTCTTAATATTGGCTCTGCAGTTTCAAGTGCTTCCTGTATTGTTCCTAATCTAACAGATTCAAAATTCATATCGTTTAGCATAGAAATAGCAATTGGAGAATTATAGTAAGTTTGATATCCAATATTTACAAATTGAAACAAAAAACTTGGAGAATGACTTATAATTTTACTCATGTATGAATCTGATGATAAATAATCTTTTTTTAGCCCAAGATCAAATTTACTATCAATTGACGTGAAAGTAATAAATTTGTTAAGAGAAGCATACGATTTGTATACCGCATATGAAATATCGTTACCACCTCCAATGATAATTGGAAGAACATCAATTTTAATTAGTTCTGTACAAATATTTTCAATCTCATGAAAAGTTTGTTTTCTTGTAGATGATATTTTCATTACACCCAAGTCTGCAAGATTTGGAAAATCAAAATTATGCAATTCAAAAAATTCTTCTCTTATTTTACATTTAGTTTCAGATTCAGAATTTTGTGATCCTTCGAATTCAGGCACAGAAAAAATAGCAATTTTACAATTACTAATATCTGGAAAATAATTTTCACAATGAATACTAATTAAACTGCCGATCTGTGAACTTTGCCAAACTTCTTTTTTAATAGCAAAACTATCAGGAAGAGGTGAGAAATAATCTTCTAAATTCACTGCTTTTTATCTTTAAATTGATTATTCATTAGATCCAAACATTCATCTCTAGATAATGTCTTTGGGTCAGATGCTTTGGGTATTTTTACATTAATTTTTTTCTTTCCTTTAGAAGAAACCTGAATAAATGGACCATACCTTCCATTTAAAACCTGAACCAAAGGTTCACCTTCAAAATTAGCTATAATTCTCTCTAAATCAGCTTTGATTTTTAACTCGATTAATTCTATAGATTTTTTTAAAGAAATTGTTAATGGTTCCTCATTATCAGATTTTTTAATTGATGTAAACTTTCCATCATATCTTAAATATGGTCCAAATCTTCCTATAGACGCAACAATATCCTTTCCTTTCCATTCACCAACTAATCTCGGTAACTTAAATAAATCTAAGGCTTCGTTTAAATTAATAGTTTGAATTTTTTGACCTTTAAGTAATGAAGCAAATTTTGGTTTAGGTGCATCTGGATTTTCTTGCTTTTCACCAATTTGAACCATAGCACCGAAAGGACCTATTCTAGCAATAACTTTATGTCCTGATACTGGATCTTCTCCAAGATACCTTTCTCCAGATGCTTTTTCAACATTACCAATAACATCTTCAACTTTTTCATGAAAATTCTTATAAAAAGAGCCTATCATTTCATTCCATACTTTTTTTCCTTCAGCAATTTCATCAAATTCATTTTCAACAGAAGCTGTAAAAGAATATTTCATGACATTTGAAAAATGCTTTATTAAAAAATCTGTTACTACAATGCCAATATCAGTTGGAAAGAGTTTTTGTTTTTCTGCACCAACTAAAATATTTTTTTCTAACTCGCTAATTTCAAGATTTGAAAAGTTAATTATTTTAGACTTTCTTTCTTCTCCTTCACGATTTTCTTTTTCTACATAACCTCTTTTTTGAACTGTTGTGATTGTTGCGGCATAAGTTGATGGTCTTCCAATACCTAAATCTTCCATTTTTTTTACTAAACTAGCTTCTGTATATCTAGCAGGTGGCCTTGAAAAAACTTCAGAAGCTTTCGCTTCAACTAATTTAATAACTTCACCTACTTGTAAGGATGGTAATACACCTTTTTTTTCATCATCATTATCATCTTTACTTTCTGTGTAAACTTTCATAAAACCTTCAAATACTATCACCTCTCCTTTGGCAATAAAAAAATTAGAACTATTTGAACTTTTAATCTTAACTGTTGTTCGATCTAATTTTGCATCAGACATTTGAGATGCTAAAGTTCTTTTACGAATTAAATCATATAATTTTTGTTGTGATGCATCGATATTTAAATTACTTTTACTTATATATGAAGGTCTTATTGCTTCATGAGCTTCTTGTGCTCCTTTAATTTTCTTTGTGAATATTCTCTTATTATAATATTTTTCTCCAAAAGTATTAGTGATTTCATTTTTAAGATCATTTAGTGCATCTTCAGATAAATTAACACTATCAGTTCTCATATAGGTAATAAAGCCTTGCTCATATAATTTCTGAGCAATCATCATTGTTTGACTCACTGAATAATTAAGCTTTCTTGATGCTTCTTGCTGTAATGTTGAAGTTGTAAATGGAGCTGATGGAGATTTTTTAGAAGGTTTTTTTTCTAAAGAATTTATTATGAAACTTGATTCTTTACAACTTGAAATAAATTTAAAAGCATCTTCATATTTTTCAAATTTTTGAGGTAATTCCGCCTTAAATGATTCATTATTTTTATTTTGAAATAATGCTGTTGTTTTATAGGAAGATATTGATTTGAAATTATTTATTTCTTGTTCGCGTTCAACAATCAATCTCACAGAAACTGATTGAACTCTTCCAGCAGATAAACCCTGTTTAACTTTTCTCCACAAAACTGGAGAGAGTTCAAAACCTACTAATCTATCTAATACTCTCCGAGCTTGTTGTGCACTAACTAAATTGTTGTTTAACTTTCTTGGATTTTCAACTGCTTTCATGATTGCTTTTTTTGTTATTTCATGAAATACAATTCTTTTGGTTTTTGAAGGATCTAATTTTAAAACCTCTATTAAGTGCCAAGCAATTGCTTCTCCCTCTCTATCTTCATCAGTTGCTAACCAAACAGTTTGAGTTTTTTTTACTATTGACCTTAAATGGCTTACAACTTTTTTTTTATCCTCTGGAACTACATAATTTGGAACAAAGCCATTTCTTGTATCAATAGCCATACCTCCCTTTTTGGGTAAATCTCTGATATGCCCAATACTTGATTCAACTACATAATCTGAGCCTAAAAAACCTTGAATAATATTTTTTTTAGCAGGAGACTCAACAATAACCAAATTTTTCATAGATCAATATTTTATGCAAAGTAAATGAACTTTTTTAAAATAAAAAAGACAAAAAAGAAAGTTAAAGAAAATTATATTATTTATAATATAAAATAAAAAAAATCTGTCATATTGTCAGTTTTTTTTATTTTTGCAATTATTACAATTTAAAAATGTTAGATAAAATCTTAGATGAAAAAGTTCAAGGTACTGCTTTAAAAAAAGAATTTACAACCAACGGTAATAAAAAAATGTATATTGAAAGTTATGGTTGTCAAATGAATTTTTCTGACAGTGAAATTGTAGCTTCTGTTTTAAGCAGAGAGGGATTCTGTACAACTAAAATTTTAGAAGAAGCAAATTTGGTTTTGATAAATACGTGTTCAATAAGAGATAAAGCAGAACAAACTGTAAGAAATAGATTAAAATATTTTCAATCTGTCAAAAAAAAATACAATAAAAAAATGACTGTGGGAGTCTTAGGCTGTATGGCCGAAAGACTAAAAGAGAAACTTTTAGATCAAGAAAAATTAGTTGATATAGTAGTTGGTCCTGATGCATACAGAGATTTACCTAAGCTAGTTAAAGAAATAGAGGATGGTAAAAAAGGAATTAATGTATTTTTATCATTAGAGGAAACATATGCAGACATAAATCCGATTCGATTAGGAGGAAATGGAGTAACTGCTTTTGTCTCAATTACTAGAGGTTGTGATAATATGTGTACATTTTGTGTTGTTCCATATACAAGAGGAAGAGAAAGAAGCCGTGATCCAAAAAGTATTATCAAAGAATGTGAAGAATTGATTAAGTTAGGATACAAAGAAGTTACTTTACTAGGGCAAAATGTTGATTCTTACTTGTGGTATGGAGGTGGAGCTAAAAAAAATTATAAAAATATAACAGTTGATGAAAGCAAAGTTTGGGACTTTGCCAAATTATTAGATGAAGTTGCAAAAATAAATCCAATTTTGAGAATTCGATTTTCTACTTCTAATCCACAAGATATGACAGATCAAGTGATTGATGTAATTTCAAAACATAAAAATATTTGTAATTACATACACCTTCCAGTACAGTCCGGAAGCAGCAAAATATTAAAACTTATGAATAGAGGATACAGTAGACAAGAATATCTTATCTTGATTGATAAAATTAAAAATAAAATTCCTGATTGCGCAATTTCTATGGATATGATTTCTGGATTTTGCAATGAAACCGAAGATGATCACCTCAAAACTCTATCACTTATGGATATCGTTAAATACGATTATGGTTATATGTTTAAATATTCTGAAAGACCTAACACAGCAGCAGCTAAAAAACTTACAGATAATATTCTTGAAAAAACCAAACAAAGACGATTAACAGAAATCATAGCTAAACAAAGAGAACATTCATTAATGCATATGAAAAAAAGAATAGGAAACTCATACGAGGTGTTGATTGAAGGAAGGTCTAAAAAATCCAGTCAGTTTTATTATGGAAGAACAACACATAATGCAACAGTTGTTTTTAAAAAACAAGAAAAAAAAGTTGGTGATTATGTTAATGTTAAAATTCAAGACTGTACATCTGCAACACTAATTGGAGAAATTATTTAAAATGAATATTTTACAAGCAAAGAAACAATTTGGAATAATTGGAAATGATAGTCAATTAGAAGAAGCTATAAATATTGCTCTTCAAGTTTGCACAACAGATATATCTGTACTTATTATTGGTGAAAGTGGTACTGGTAAAGAAAGCATACCTAAGCTAATTCATCAAAACAGTCAAAGAAAACACAACGCATATATTGCCGTAAACTGTGGGGCAATTCCTGAAGGAACTATTGACAGCGAGTTGTTTGGTCATGAAAAAGGTTCATTTACTGGTGCTCATGAAAAAAGAAAAGGTTATTTTGAAGCTGCGAATGAAGGGACAATTTTTTTAGATGAGGTAGGCGAACTTCCCTTATCAACTCAAGCTAGATTATTAAGAGTGCTAGAAAATGGGGAATATATTAAAGTCGGCGCATCAAAACCATTAACAACAAATGTTAGAATTATAGCAGCTACTAATGTAAATATGATTGAAGCTGTCAAAAAAGGAAAATTTCGTGAAGACTTATTTTACAGACTAAACACTGTTAGTATTCAAATGCCTCCATTAAGAAACAGAGGCGAAGACATTTACCTTTTATTTAGAAAATTTTCCTCAGACTTTGCTGAAAAATATAAAACTCCTCCTATCAAACTAACTGAAGAAGCAATCTTATCTCTAAAAAATTATAATTGGCCAGGAAATATTAGACAACTCAAAAACTTTGTAACCCAACTGTCTGTGACTGAAAAAGAGAGATTAATTAACAAAGAAGTTCTTGAAAATTTACTTCCTAAAAACTTAACAAAAACTCCAATTTTATTTAAAAAAGATAAAAATGAGGATATTTCTGAAAGAGATATTTTATATAAAGTTCTATTTGACATGAAAAGAGAGTTAAATGAACTAAAAGCAATAACAGAAAATTTAATTAATGGTAAAGATAAACTTGATATTATTGAAACAGATAACTCACATATATTTCGAGAAAATGATTTGATTCTAAATGATCAAAAATCAATTGAATCTGAAGAAACATTATCATTATTTGACCAAGAAAAAATACTAATTGAAAAGTGCCTTAAAAAGCATAAAGGTAACAGAAAAAACGCATCTTCAGAGTTAGGTATTTCTGAAAGAACATTGTACAGAAAACTAAAAGAATTTGGTTTATGAGACATACTCTAAATTATATTATACTAACAAGTTTTTTAATTTTTATTGTTTCGTGTAATATTTATTCATTTAATGGCGCATCAATACCAGTTGGGTCATCAACAGTTAAAATAACTACATTTACCAATAATACTTCAAACTCAACCCCAGATTTACAACAAAAAATATCAGAAAAGTTAAAGGATATTTTTTTGGAACAAACTAATTTAAACTTAGTTAATGAATATGCTGATTTAAACTTTGTTGGATCTATTGAAAAATATGAAATTAAACCTATTTCCATAAAAGCAAACGAGACTACAAGTCAAAATAGACTAAGTATTACTATTAAAGTAAAATACGTAAATAATATTTCTGATCAATATGATTATGAAACATCATTTACAAGATATTCCGACTTTGATGGTTTATCAAATTTAAATGATATAGAAAACGAACTAACTGATATAATTACAGATCAATTAGTTGAAGATATTTTTAATAAAGCCGTAATTAATTGGTGATGAAAATAAATAATATTTTAAAGAACGTTGATCTTATTATGGATAAAGAAATTGCTGAACTTGAAGAAATAAACTTCAAATATCCATTCTTTCAAACTAGTCAAATACTTCTTTCAAAAGGTTTACTAAATATTGACAGTATTAGATATGATGAACAAATTAAAAAAGCATCTGTTTATGCTAGAAGTAGAAAAAAACTTTTTTTTCTTATTTCTATTAAAGAAATTAACACTTCAGTAAAAAATAAAGATTCTAATTTATATAAAAAACCCTTGAAATTTGAAGAAAATGACACACATTCATTTTCTCAATGGTTATCATTATCACAAGTAAAAAAAATACGAAACTATAACTCTCAAGATAAAATTATTACTCATTTCATTGAATCAGAACATGAAATTAAAATTAAAAAAAATGAAGAGTTTTTTCAACCTTCAACCGCAGCAAAAAAATCACTATATCAAAATAATAATCTAATAACACCAACATTAGCAGAAGTCTATCTAAAACAAGGTCATTTTGACAAAGCTATTTCAGCTTATGAGAAATTAATTTTGAAATATCCACAAAAAAGTACTTTCTTTGCAGAAAAAATTAAATTAATTAAAAATAAAAAATAATGTATACTGTATTTTCTGTCGTAATAATCATAACATCAATTCTATTAGTTCTTATAGTTTTAATACAAAACCCTAAAGGTGGCGGATTATCTTCAACTTTTGGAGGGGGTAGTGGTAATCAAATAATGGGAGCAAAAAAAACAACTGATTTTTTAGAAAAATCTACATGGACATTAGCTATTGTTTTAATTTCTCTAAGTTTACTTTCTAACTTTGCTATTCCTAGAAATGAAGATGTTAATTCGTCTATTAAAGCTGAAGAACTAATTGATGAATCCAGAACTGATGAAATAAATTCTGTCATTGAAAATCTTCCTGAAGAAAGAGCAGAATAAGCTTAACTGACATTTTTACATAAAAATAATTTTGGCATGATATGTGCAATAAATTGAATAAAATCATAAAAAATAATAAATATGAAAAAAATAAATATTCAACCTTTAGCTGATAGAGTTATAATACAACAAGCTGAAGCAGAAACTAAAACCGCATCTGGAATAATAATCCCAGACACTGCAAAAGAAAAACCACAAAAAGGAACTGTTATTGCTGTTGGTAAAGGAACCAAAGAAAATCCTATAACTGTTTCAGTTGGTGACACCATTCTTTATGGTAAATACGCAGGTACAGAATTAAAATATAACGAATCAGACTATTTAATAATGAAAGAATCTGATATTTTAGCAATAATTAAATAAAATAAAATGGCAAAAAATATAACATTCGAAACACAAAGCAGAGATGCATTAAAAAAAGGTGTAGATGCATTAGCAAATGCTGTAAAAGTAACACTTGGACCAAAAGGAAGAAATGTAGTTATTGATAAAAAATTTGGTGGTCCATCAATAACGAAAGACGGTGTAACAGTTGCAAAAGAAATTGAATTAGAAGATGCAATTGAAAACATGGGAGCTCAAATGGTAAAAGAAGTAGCCTCAAACACAAATGATTTAGCTGGTGATGGAACAACTACCGCAACAGTGTTAGCGCAATCAATAATTAATACTGGATTGAAAAATGTAGCTGCTGGAGCTAATCCTCTAGATGTAAAAAAAGGAATTGATAAAGCAGTGAAAATTATAATTGAAGATATAAAAAATCAATCTAAAGATGTAGGTAACTCGTATGATAAAATAGAACAAGTTGCATCAATTTCAGCGAACAATGACAATGTAATTGGTGGTCTTATTGCAGAAGCAATGAAAAAAGTAAAAAAAGAAGGTGTAATAACAGTAGAAGAAGCAAAAGGAACAGAAACTAATGTTGAGATTGTTGAAGGTATGCAATTTGATAGAGGATATTTGTCTCCTTATTTCATTACTGATCCTGATAAAATGGAAGCAAATTTAGAAAATCCATATATTTTAATTTATGATAAAAAGATCTCTGCAATGAAAGATTTGTTACCTATTCTAGAACAAACAGCTAAAGAAGGTCGTCCGTTAATGATAATTGCTGAAGATGTCGATGGAGAAGCGTTATCCACATTAGTAGTAAATAAAATTAGAGGATCACTGAAAGTAGCTGCTGTAAAAGCACCTGGTTTTGGAGATAGAAGAAAAGAAATGCTTGAAGATATTGCAATTCTAACTGGTGGAACTGTTGTTTCAGAGGAAAGAGGTTTTCAACTTGAAACAACAACAATTGAGATGCTTGGAAACACTGAAAAAGTTGTAATCGATAAAGACAATACAACTATAGTTAATGGAAATGGTAATAAAAGTAATATTAAGTCCAGAGTTAACCAAATTAAATCTCAAATTGAAAATACTAGTTCAGATTATGATAAAGAAAAACTTCAAGAAAGATTAGCAAAATTAGCTGGTGGAGTTGCGGTATTATATGTTGGCGCACCTACGGAAGTTGAAATGAAAGAAAAGAAAGATAGAGTAGATGATGCTTTATCTGCAACAAGGGCAGCTATTGAAGAAGGAATAGTTCCAGGAGGAGGTGTCGCAATTGTTAGAGCAGCAGAAAAACTAAATAATCTTAAAGGTGAAAATGAAGATGAACAAACTGGTATTAATATCGTTAAAAGATCTGTACAAGAACCTTTAAGACAAATTGTTGAAAATGCTGGTATGGAAGGTTCAGTTGTTGTTGCCAAAGTTCTAGATGGAAAGGACGATTTTGGGTTTAATGCAAAATCTGATAAGTATGAAAGTTTATATAAAGCTGGAGTAATTGATCCTGCTAAAGTTGTGAGAGTAGCATTGGAAAATGCTGCTTCTGTTGCTGGTATGCTTTTAACAACTGAATGTGTAATATCTGATATTCCTGAAGAGAACCCTGCTCCAATGCCTCCAATGGGAGGAGGAGGAATGCCTGGAATGATGTAAAAATATTTGACTGATCTCAAAAACCTCATATATTATATGAGGTTTTTTTGTTTATTTAATCTACATTATCATGTAAAAATGAATTTTCACCATCAAGTTTTACATTGTTATCCTCAGATGAAGATAAGTTATATGTTGATAAATTATCTTCTGATGAATGTGGTGTATCTTTTAGCTGTATATTATTTCTTTTATATGCTGGTATATCTTCTAAATTAGTTAAACCAGATGGTGTTCTTAGCTGTTGGGAAATTTCTCTCAATCTATTTTCTCTCTCTCTGGCCTCAACCTTCATAGTTTCATTATCAACACTTAAATTATCAATTGTATTTAAATTCTCTTTTTTCTCAGATAAATTTTCTGTTTCATCATTAACAATATCATTATTGTTTTCATCTTCAATATTTTTAATTACAAATTCATTATCGAGTTCAAAAACAATTTTATTATTAGCTATGTTGTCTTGAATCAAAGATTCATTATTTTCATTAGTCTGTGATTGAAGATATGTTTGATCAGGTATATTATTAGAATTAGTGTCAATCTGATTATCAATATTTTCACTTGATAAACTATCACTATCATTTAAACTGATATTAGAAAAATCTTGCTCTTTATCTAAAATCTCATGATTAATATCTTCATTTATTGTATTATCTTCAATGATTTCTTCAAGTTCTAAACTGTGTTGTCTATCAGTATCAATATTAATTTCAGATAATCTTTCATGTTCAACAAAATCATCTAAGCTTTCCGTATCATTTAAATTAATAGTTTGTTGTTCTTTTGGTTCTTTTTTTTGTTCAAAACCCGTTGCAATTATAGTAACACTTATTGCGTTTCCAAGATCTGGATCTATACCAATACCTTCAATAATATTAACATTATTACCTGCAGAATCTTGTATTTTATCCTTAATTTTTGATAGTTCAGACATTCTTATTTCACCATCCCCATCACCAGTGACTATTTTCAGTAAAACATGTTGAGCTCCATATATATCATTGTCATTTAACAGTGGTGAATCTAAAGCAGAAACAACAGCTTCTATAGCTCTATTTTCTCCTTCTGCGGTTGATTGACCCATAACTGCCGTTCCACTATTTTCTAAAACTTTTCTAGCGTCATTTAAATCAATATTTACTAATAAATGTTCAGAAATTACTTCTGCTATTCCCTTTGTAGCAGTATTTAATATTTCGTTAGCTTTAGCAAATGCTTGAGTAAAAGTTAAATCACCGTAAACCTCTATGAGCTTATCATTATTAATAATTAAAAGAGTATCAACATATTTTTTTAGCTCCTTAACCCCTTCTTCAGCATATTGTTTTCTATACCCCCCTTCCGTTTTAAATGGATTAGTTACAACGCCAACAGTTAAAATACCTTTTTCTCTTGCAATTTCTGCAATAACTGGAGCTGCTCCTGTACCAGTTCCACCACCCATTCCTGCTGTTAGAAATAACATTTTTGTGTTAGCATCTAATAATTCAACAATTTTATCATGACTTTCTTCAGCAGCTTTTCTGCCAATATCAGGGTTTGATCCAGCCCCTAAACCTTCAGTTAAATTTGCTCCTAATTGTATTTTAATTGGTACAGGACTTGCCTCTAGTGCTTGAGAGTCTGTATTACAAATTACAAAATCAACACCCGTAATTCCATTTTCAAACATGTAATTTACTGCATTACTTCCACCACCACCAATTCCCATAACTTTAATTTGTGAAGATTGGTTTTTTGGCATTTGGAAATCCATTCCTAAATCAATTTTACTCATAATTTTATTTTTTATTTTTAATTAGTTTCTTCTTCTGTAAACCATTCTTTTAGTTTATCAATTATACCACCTGATATATTTTCACTATTCTCATCTTGCTTAATAATATTTGCACTCTCTTTTTTCGAATGTTCAAATCCTTTAAGTACTAATCCAACTCCTGTTGAATACATTGGACTAACTACTGTATCTTTAGATTCACTTGACAGGTGTTCATTTGGATACCCAATTCTAGTTTCCTTGCCTGTTATATAAGCCACCAATTGCTTAAGATTACGTAATTGTGAACCACCTCCAGTTAAAACGATACCTGTCATTAACTTATTTTCATAACCAGAAACTTTAATTTCGTGATATACTAAATCAATTATTTCTTTCATTCTTGAACCTATTATTTCAGTTAAATTTTTAACTGAAATTTCTTTTGGTTCTCTTCCACGTAAACCAGGAATTGAGACTACAACATTCTCTTGATCTTCTGTATACATGGCAGATCCAAATTTTATTTTTAACAACTCTGCTTGTTTTTCAAGTATTTGAAGACCAGACTTAATATCTTTAGTTATAACATTTCCTCCAAATGGAATTACAGCAGTATGTCTAATGATATTATCTAGAAAAATCGCAACATCTGTAGTTCCTCCGCCAATATCTACTAAAGCTACACCTTCTCTTTTTTCGTCACTATCTAATGTAGCAACAGCAGATGCAAACGGTTCTAAAACTAATTCCTTTGGCTTTAGATTAGCTTTCTCAACACATCTCATGATATTTCTAACTGCACCAACTTGAGCTGTAATAACATGAAAATTAGCTTCTAGCTTAACACCTGCCATACCTCTTGGGTCATGAATACTATCTTCACCATCGACTGTGTATTCTTGTGGTATAACATGTATAACTTCTTCACCAGGTATAGTAATTAATTTAAACATATTAGATTTGAGACGATCTAAGTCACTATTATTTATCTCTATATCAATTTTTTCTCTAACAATTTGACCCCGATGTTGTAAACTTTTAATATGTTGTCCCGCTATTCCAACAAAAACTTCGTTGATTATAATATTAGATTTTTGTTTGATTTCTTCAATTGCTTCTTTTATTGAATTAACAGTTTGATCAATATTTGCTACTATACCTCTTGCCACTCCATTAGATGTTGCTTTGGCAGTTGCTAAAATTTCTAATTTTCCATATTTATTTTTTCTTCCGACCATTATTGCAATTTTTGTAGTTCCAATATCTAATCCTACAATAATATCCGACATATTTTTATTTTCTAATTCTTGCATATTATTATTTCTTTGAACAAACAATTTGATTATTAAATTTTAAACTTATTTTAGAATATTTTTGCCAGCCCTCTACAGGCATAACCTTTTTGTAAAAAATATTTAAATTATCTAACTTCTCTTTTGGATTATTTAAATCCCCAAATTCTATTACTTGATCCCCTACTCTTGTTATTAAAATTACATCCCTCTTATCAATAAAATGAATTTGTGTTATCTGTGATCTCCAAAAATCATTATTATTTATCAACTTGATTAATTTTTTTACTTTTTTATCAGATTTAACAAATTTACCAGTTATTATCAATACATTTTCCGTGTATTTTTCGCTAATAGGTAGCTTAATCATATTTGAATCTAAATAAAAATCATCCGAATTTTTTATTACTCTAACATAAGGGATCCTATTATTCAATAAAATATTTATATTTCCTGTTTGATCACAATATATTTCTGCCCTTCTAACATATGGATGTTTATTTAGTACTTCTTCAATTAAAACCAAATTAATATCACTAATAAGTACACTATCAAATGAAATATTATTTTTAGTTAAATATTTGATAACACTATTATAATCAATAAATTTTTTGTAATCAATTTCAAGACTATTTAAATTAGCTATTTGATTTTTCTTACTTTTATTTGTAAAGGAAAGAATAACAAATACACTTAAAATTAATACTAACCATTTTATTGTTTTATATATAACTTGCATCAATTCAATATATGTTTAATTGGTTCTGTTAAATCGCTTATATCACCCGCCCCCATTGTTAATAAAATATCAATATCTATTTTATTAATTAATGATAATAAATTTTCCTTTTCACAAACCTGTTTATTAAAATTTGTACATAGCTTTAAAATCATTTTAGAGTTAACACCCAAAATTGGTTTTTCTCGAGCTGGATAAATATCCAATAAAATCAATCTATCAGCCATTGAAAGTGATTGTGCAAAATCAATAGCAAAATCCTTTGTTCTAGAATACAAATGGGGTTGAAAAATAACCGTTAGATTTCTATCTGGAAATAACAATTTTACAGTTTTAATTGTAGAAGAAATTTCAGATGGATGATGTGCATAATCATCAATAAATACCAAATTATTTTTATTGACTACAAATTCAAATCTTCTTCTAATACCTTTAAAATTCTTTAATGAATTTAATATATTATTTTTCTTTACTTTTAAGATTAATGCTACAGAAACAGCGGCCATCATATTACTTACATTATGCTTACCTGGCAATGTGAACTCTGCTCTTTTTGCCACACAATCATAATTTTCTTTTGAAGATTTCATAAATATATTTGCAAATACTTTACCTGAGCAAACATTTATATTATTAGCATAATAATCTGATATTTCATTTGCTGAATATTTCTTAATAAAACCTCTTTTCGGTTTTGAAAAATTTAAATTAATTGAGGATTCTATTAAAAGAATACCGTCTTCTTTTACTCTTTTTGCAAAATCAAGATATGATTTATATAAATTTTTCTTGTTTTTATATATATCCATGTGATCAGAATCTATCGAAGTTATTATCGCTATGTCAGGTGATAACTCTAAAAATGACTTGTCATATTCATCTGCCTCAACAATAAATAAATTTGCATTTTTATCCATTACTAAGTTGCTGTTATAGTTATTTGATATTCCGCCAATGAAAGAAATTACTTTTTTTCCTGAATTTTTTAATAAAAATGTTAATATCGATGTTGTTGTTGTTTTCCCATGAGTTCCTGCCACAGCGATAGTAAAATATTTATCACTAATAAAACCTAAAATTTTTGATCTTTTATATACTATAAATTCTTTATGTGTGAAATATTTAATAATATTTTGATTTAAACTGATTGCTGGAGTATATATCACTAACAACTTATTTTTTTCTAGTAATTTTAATTCTATTGGTATCGAATCTATATTATCATCATAGTGAATATTTACTCCTTCTTTTTCTAATTCTTGACACAAATCTGACTTTACAGCATCATATCCATATACCTTATGTTTTTTATTTAAAAAAAATCTAGCTAATCCACTCATACCAATTCCTCCAACACCAACTAAATATACATGAGTATATTGATTTAAATTCATTTTTTAATTAAATTTAAGGCAATTGATGCTATTTTTTCTGAAGCATCTGAAATTGCTAAATTTTTAATATTTTTTTTCAACTCTTTTTGCAAATCTTTATTACCACATAGTTCCAATAAAACATTTACAAGTTTACAATTTGCTTCTTTATCTTTTACAAGCAATGCGGCATTCTTATTAACTAAAGATTGTGCATTTTTATATTGATGATTTTCTGAAACGTTTGGTGAAGGTATTAGAATTATTGGCTTAGCTACATAACATAGTTCAGAAATTGCAATTGCTCCAGCTCTTGAAATTATAATGTCAGCCGAATAATAGGCATCTGACATATTTTTAATAAAATCTAAAACTATTATATTATCACTTTTTTTTATTTTAATTGAATTTGCTTTGCTAGCTAAAAATGTTTTGCCAGTTTGCCAAATAATATTTATTTTATTCTCTTCAAAAATTTTAACATTCTTTTCAATAACCTCATTAATTGATTTTGCTCCGAGACTTCCTCCAATAACTAATACCGTTGTTCCTTTGTTCATAAACTTAAAATTATTACCACTATTACTGTTTTTATTAAAGTTTAAAATATTTTGTCTTATTGGATTTCCAGTAATGATAATTTTTTCATTTGGAAAATATTTTTTCATATTATCGTATGCTACACAAATTTTATCAACATAATTTCCTAATAATCTATTGGTAATTCCTGGATATGAATTTTGTTCTTGTATTAGGCAAGGGATATTTAATTTTGAAGCAACAAATAAAATTGGACCTGAAGCATAACCTCCTGTTCCAATAACTAAATCCGGACTAAATTTTTTTATTATATAAATTGAGTGAAATAAACTTAATATTAACTTGATTGGAAATAAAAAATTTCTGATTGAAAATTTCCTTTGAAATCCGCTGATCCATAAACCAATAATTTTATAGCCAAGAGAAGGGATTTTTTGCATTTCCATTCTATTTGAAGCTCCGACAAATAAAAGATCTATTTTTTTATTTTTTTTCTCTAATTCTTTACCAATTGCTACAGCAGGAAAAATATGTCCTCCTGTTCCACCTCCACTAATTATTACTTTATGCTTTTTCATAATCTCTATCTGTTGAATCTCTACTAATACTTAATACAATACCAATTGATATACAAGTAAATACTATTGAAGTTCCACCCATACTTATTAAAGGAAGTGTTTGCCCTGTTATTGGAAGTATTTCTACAGTCACTAACATGTTTATTAAAGCTTGAAAAATTAATGAAAAAATTAAGCCAACTGTTACTAAATTACCAAACAGGCTCTCTACTTTAAATGAAATTAATGTTGCTCTAAAAAAAAGAATTAAATATGCTAAAATAACACCTAGTCCCCCAATGAGCCCATATTCTTCAATAATGATAGAAAAAATAAAATCTGATGATGAATATGGCAAAATACTTCTTTGTATACTTTTTCCAGGCCCTACGCCTTTAATTCCTCCATTTTGTATTGCAACTAATGACTGTACTTGTTGATAATCTTTAGTCTGGTCATCATTTTCTTTCTCAAATAAAAATCCATCAATTCTACTAACCCAAGTAACCGATCTTGGTATTATTTTCGAGCCAATATCTGTGTATTTTGTTATTGAATAGATTGACAAAAAAAATATAAAAGCACTTAATATAATAGTCAAAATATATTTAATTCTAATTTTAGCCACATACATTAACGCTAAACCATTCAAAAAAACTAAAGCTGAAGTTGAAAAATTGTTAGGTAATATTAACAAGGAGATTAATATTAATGGAGCAACTAAGTACCAAATAATATTTTTTAAATTATTTAAAATATTTCTTTTTCTACTTAATTGTCTAGCTAAAAAAAGTATAATGGCTAATTTTGCTATATCAGATGGTTGAAACTGAAGTCCAGCTATTGATAGCCAACGAGAAGCACCATTGATTGTAACACCAATAATAAAAACTAAACTTAATAAAAAAATACTCATAAAATATGCTAACTGTCCCAGTTTTGAAAAATATTTAAATTTAATTTTATGAATAATATATGTTAATACTAATCCTATAAATAGTTTAATTGCATGTTTAAATAAATACGACCATCCGGCGGTACTAAATACTATTAATAATGAAAATAATGATAAAGCAAATAAAACTCCCCAAATTATTCTATCTCCTTCTAATTTAATATTTGAAAAAAAACTATTCAATTTTTATAATGATCTTACGTATTGTTTAAACTGTAAACCTCTGTCTTCAAAATTTTCAAACAAATCAAAACTTGCACAAGATGGTGACAACAAAACAACATCACCACTATTTGCAATATTATAAGACTGACGAACAGCATCTTTCATATTTAATGCGTGAACAATGTTTTCTACTTGACTTGAAAAACTATCAATTAAATTCTTGTTATTTTTTCCTAGACATATAATAGATTTAACTTTACTTTTAACTAGACTATTTAGCTTTTCATAATCATTTCCTTTATCAACTCCGCCAGCGATCCAAACAACCTTTTTATTCATACTTTCCAAAGCAAACCAAGTTGCATTAATATTAGTTGCTTTAGAGTCATTTATAAAATCTATTCCATGTATTGTTACAACATGTTCTAATCTATGCTCAATATTTTGAAAATCTATCATAGATTGTCTAATAACAGAATCTTTAACTTCAAAAACACGTGCAGCTACAGCAGCTGCCATAGAGTTAAAAAGGTTATGCTTTCCTTGTAAAGCTAAATCTTGTATATTCATAGTAGTATTATTTATATTAATTATTATTTGATTATTATTTATATAACCGCCCTCTTTAACTTGTTTATTTAAAGAAATTGGTATTTTCTTTGCAGACGTCTTTATTTCATTTCCATTTATATTATCAGAATTATAAATAAGAATATCTGATGAAATTTGATTTTTTGAAATTCTATATTTGGTTTTTTTGTAAAGAGTAAAATCAAAAGCGTATCTATCTAAATGATCAGCAGTTATATTTAAAATGATGGCAATATTTGGTCTAAAATGTTCAACTCTTTCTAATTGAAAACTACTCAATTCAAGAACAATATATTTGTAATCTCTATCAACTAAAGACATACAAAAACTGATTCCTATATTTCCTGCTACCAAGACGTCATATCCAGAATTTTTTAAAATATGCCCAATTAATAAAGTTGTAGTAGTTTTTCCGTTTGTTCCAGTAATCGCAACTATTTTAGCTTTAGAATATCTAAAACCAAATTCAACTTCAGAAATTATTGGAATATTTAAATTATTTAGTTTATCAATAATTTTAGATGAGTTAGAAATACCTGGACTAACTATTATTTCTTTAGAATTAATTATTTTATTTATAGAATGTTTACCTTCCTCCCAATCTATATTATTTTTTATTAAGAGATTTTTACTTTCATTACTTAATGTTTTTTTTTCTGACAAAAAAACATTAAATCCTTTTTTCTTTGCTAAAATAGCTGCACCTAAACCACTTATCCCACCACCAAGAATTGTGATTCTTTCCATTATTACCTTATTTTTAAAGTTACAATAGTTATAACAGCCAACATAATACCAACAATCCAAAACCTTGTAACTATTTTACTTTCGTGCATACCTAACTTCTGATAATGATGATGTAGAGGTGCCATTTTGAATATTCTTAATCCTTCTCCAAATTTTTTCTTAGTATATTTAAAGTAGCTAACTTGTATAATTACAGATAAATTCTCTATTAAAAATATACCACATAAAACTGGTATCAAAAGTTCTTTTCTAATCAAAATTGAAACAACTGCTATAATTCCTCCAAGTGCTAAAGATCCAGTATCTCCCATAAACACTTGCGCCGGATATGAATTATACCACATAAACCCTATGCAAGCACCAACGAAAGCTGACATGTACACTACTAATTCTCCAGAATCAGGTATATACATTATATTTAAATAATCAGCAGCAATAATATTTCCTGAAACATAAGATAAAACAGCTAACGTTACTGCTATTATTGCAGAAGTTCCTGTGGCTAGACCGTCAAGACCATCAGTCATATTAGCTCCATTTGAAACAGCTGTAATTATAAATACAACAATTAAAACAAAAACAATCCAGGCGTAACTTTCACAGTCTTTACATATCCAATTAGTTAGTATCTTATAATCAAACTCATTGTTTTTAAGAAAAGGAGTCGTTGTTTTTGAAGACTTTTGAGCATTGTCTACTATCTCGATTTGTTCATTTTGAATAAATTTTGATTCATCAACAACGACGATATCGTTATGAAAAACCATAACTAAGCCAACAAAAATTCCTATAAAAACTTGACCTAAAACTTTGAATTTTCCAGCTAATCCTTTCTTATCTTTCTTAAAAACTTTAATATAATCATCAATGAAGCCAATAGATCCGAGCCATAAGGTCGATATTATCATTATAATAATGTAAATGTTATCTAGCCTCGAAAACAAAAGAGTTGGAATTAATATAGCAGATAAAATTATCAATCCACCCATTGTTGGAGTACCTTTTTTATTTTCCTCACCCTTTAAACCTAAACTTCGGACCTGCTCGCCAATCTGTTTTTTTTGTATTAGATTTATAATTTTTCCTCCAAAAAGCCATGAAACTACTAAAGATGTAATAATAGACATGGCAGATCTAAAAGAAATATATTTAAAAATACCTGTTCCTGGTAAATTATAATTAAGATCTAAATATTCAAATAAATTATATAACATATTAATTATCTTTTAGTAATATTTTTAATTCTTTAAAATCATCAAATTCTATTTTTTCAGCTTTTAGTTCTTGATATTTTTCATGACCTTTTCCTGCCAATAGAATAATATCATTTCTATTTACCAAAGCGCATGCAGTTTTAATTGCTTGTAATCTGTCTTCAATAACAATTACTTTTTCTGATTGACTTTTAGAAACTCCAATCATCATTTGAGAAATTATTTTTTTTGGATCTTCGTTTCTAGGATTATCATTTGTAAAAATCACATTTGTACTTAAACTACAAGCAACTTTAGCCATTATCGGTCTTTTAGCTTTATCCCTATCACCACCGCATCCTATTATTGTAATTATTTTAAAATTTTTAACATTAATTTTATTAATAACTTTTAATATATTTTCTAAAGCATCAGGTGTGTGTGCATAATCAACTATTCCAGTAATTTTATTTCTTGAACTTACAATTTGAAATCTTCCCTCAGGAGAATCTAACATACTAATGTATCGCAAAACTTTTTCTTCAGGAAAACCTAACTGTTTTGCTACTGCAAATACTGCTAATACATTATAAACATTGTAATCACCTACTAATTTTATCCATAAATCATGATTGTTAATTTTTATTAGTGTTCCTTCAAAATCGTATTCAATGATCTTGCAAGTATAATCTGCTAATGTTTTAAGTGAATAGTATAATTTATTTGCTTTTGTAGACTCCCCCATTTTTTTAGCGTTCTTATCATCTTTATTTAGAAGAGCATATGCATCTTTATCTAAAAAATCAAAAAAAGATTTTTTTACATCTCTATATATGCTAAACTTTTTATGATAATCTAAATGGTCATGCGTAAGATTAGAAAAAATAGCTATGTCAAAATTTAGTCCTTTTACTCTATACTGATCTAATGCATGTGAACTTACCTCCATAAAACAGTATTTACACTTTTCATCAACCATTTTTTTAAGTAATCTATAAATAGTTAAAATATCAGGTGTTGTGTGAGTAGAATCTATTTTTAAAGAACCTATTTTATTTTGAACAGTAGATAACATTCCACTTTTCTCTCCCATTAATGTAAACAGTTGATGTAACAAACTAACGATTGAAGTTTTACCATTAGTTCCTGTAACTCCAATAAGGTGTATATCTTTAGAAATATTTTTGTAAAAATTTTTTGCTATATAAGGCAAACATAAAGCAGTGTCCTTGACAATTATATAGGTCTTATCTTTATGTAATTTGGCAGGTAATTCACAAACAACTATTGCTATTGCTCCATTTAAAACAGCATCATCTATAAAAATATGACCATCAAAATTTTCTCCTTTTATAGCAATAAATAAATCATTATTATTTATTTTTTTTGAATTAAAATCAATATTATTAATATTAATATCTTCGTTTCCCTTAATTGAAATAAAATCTACATTATTTAATAATTTTCTTAAGAGCATTATGACAATTTTATTTTAACAATTGAACCCTCTTTAAAGTTGACACCTTTTTTAATTGATTGATCAACTACTGAGCCATAACCATTAAATTTAACCTTTAGACCATGATTTTCTAATAAATAAATAATATCAGTTAAATTCATCCCAATTAAACTTGGCATAATATGATTTTGCAAGTCAGATTTTATTTTTCTGAGCTTTAATTTGACTTCACTATTTTTTATTTCTGAAATCATATATTCACCCTCTGTTTTATCATGTTTTATATTTAAATGTTCTAAAACTACAGAAGCCTTTGAGGTAGAGCCATTTTGCACCTTTGGCAGATTTTTATTTTTTTCTACTAAACTCATGGGATTTTGTAATGATATTTCCATTGCAAAAACTTTATCAGATAATTCCTTGAAAATTGGTGCAGCAATTTGACCGCCATAAATTCTACTATTTTTTGGATTACTTACAACAACGATACAAGAATACTTTGGCTTAGAAGCAGGAAAATACCCAACAAAAGATGCTCGATATTTTTTAGCTTCATCTTGTTTTCTGTTGGAGTAATTTAAAACTGTTGTACCTGTTTTTCCTGCAATTAAATATTTATCTGTTTTAATATTTTGAGCAGTACCTTGATTAACAACAGCTACTAATAATTCGTGAATTTTATCAATAGTTGACCTTGAGCATATAGCTGGATTTATTACTTCAGTTGAAAATTTTTCAATTACTTTATTTCCTTTATTTATAGTAGATACAAAAATTGGTTTTATCATTCTACCCTTATTAGCAATTGCATTATAAAATGTAAGAATATGAATAGGTGTTAATTGCATTTCATAACCAATAGACATCCAAGGAAGTGTAACTCCTGACCAACTTGATTTATATGCTATTGGCATTTTTAAATTATTTGGGTATGGCAATTCTAAATCAAGAGCTTTACTTAACCCCATCTGATATATTCTATCAGTATACTGTTCTGGATTAACTTTGTAATTATTATTAATAATTTTAGAAATTGCAACGTTTGATGAAATTGAAAAAGCATCTTTTATAGTAATATTTTTATAATTATGATCAGAGTCAATCATAACTCTATCGTAAAATTTTGTTCGACCACCTTCAATATTTACTGTATCATAAATATTAAATTTATCATCTTCAAGACCTGCAATAATTGAGGCAGTTTTAAAAGTAGATCCCGGAGATATATGCTGAGCTAAAGCAAAATTAAATGCTTCACTAACTCTATTATTAGTGTCTTTTTTCAAATTTGCAATAACTTTTATTTCTCCTGAACTTACTTCCATCATAACTACGCATCCCCAATCTGCATTATTTTCAATTAATGCATTTTGAAGTGATTTTTCTGCAACATCCTGCATATCTATATTAATTGTAGTTACAATATTATTTCCAGGACTTGGAAGTATATCTCCTTTTGATTCTTGAGGTACCCAAACACCTCTATCAATCTTTCTTTTCAACTGTAAACCATTTTTGCCAGATAACTGCTGATTATAAGCTCTTTCAATTCCAACTGGATTAACATCTCTTAGCTTTCCAATTGTTCTTTTTGCAAGTAAACCATATGGATTTATTCTATTTGGCCTCTGAATGGCAATTAACCCTCCTTTATTTTGACCTAGATTAAAAATGGGCATTTTTTTTAGTTCATTTAATTGAATATGAGTTACCTTCTTTTTAAAAAGAATAAATTTATTTGCTTTCTTATTTTTTGATTTAACTAAAAATTTTTTGTATTCAAAATATGATTTATCGGCAAAAAGTTCTGAAAGCAAATACGAAAGACTATCAATACTATTAAAAAACAAATCATTATTAATTACACTCATGTCTAACCTAACATCATATAGTGGCATAGAGATGGCTAACAAAGATCCGTCGTCTGAGACTATATTTCCTCGTGGAGCATCAACAGAAAAATATTTTGGTTGACTATTTGTGTTTATTTCAGTTTTTAAATGCTGAACAGCAAGAATTTTTAAAACAACTACAATAGATATTAATAAGGTGAAAAGATACAAAACAACAACTCTTAAATTGATATTTGATTTCTTTTTTTTCATCTTAATACTCAACAATTTTTGGAGGAGTTAAAGATGTTTTAATTGCTAAATCATCAACTAAATTTTCTATCACAGACCGTCTATACATACTTGTAAGCTCTGACTTTGTTGTAATATAAACCAACCTTAAATCTGCGACTTCTTTTTCTAAATATATTGACTTTTTTAATAGACTCTCAGCTCTAAAAGAGATACTGATATTAAATAAGATTAGTGATACAATAAATAAAATGTACGGAGTATATTTTATATTATTTTTATCAGCTATAAACTCTCCTCTTAGAATTGCGCTTATTGTATTTGTATTTTGAGATTTTTTTATCATCTATAATTTTTCAGCAATTCTTAATTTTGCACTTCTAGATCGTGGATTATTTAAAATTTCCTCTTCAGATGGATGTATCACTTTATTATTTAGTTGTTTAAAATTATTCTCAACATTTCCAAAGAAATCTTTTACTAATTTTCCTTCTACATTACCTTTTTTAAAAAAATTTTTGACAATTCGATCCTCCAATGAGTGATAAGATATTATAACAATCCTTGCATTAGTTTTTAATAACTCATTACAGCTATTCAACAAATCTTCCAGGCATGACAACTCATCATTCACTTCTATTCTAACTGCCTGAAAAATTCTTGCTAAAAATTTATTTTTTTTAGATATTGGAGTTAAATTTTTAAGACTTAAAATTAAATCATTGGTATTGACAATTTCACTTGATTTTCTAAAGTTTACAATTTTATTAGCTATCATTTTTGAATTTGTAAACTCTCCATATCTTCTAAACATTTCTGATAATTTTTCTTTTGAATATTCATTTAAAATGGTAACCGCAGATTGAGATATTTCCATATTCATTCTCATATCTATTTTTTCATTAAAACGTATTGAAAAACCCCTCTTTGGACTATCGATTTGATGTGATGAAACTCCTAAATCAGCTAACAAACCATCTATCTTTTTTATTCCCTCTATTTTTAGAAATTTTTTAATGTGTCTAAAATTTGATTTAATGAATTTGAATCTTTTATCAGAAAGTATATTTTGATGCGCATCAATATCTTGATCAAAAGAATACAACATGCCATCAGATAAGTTATTTAAAATAGCTTGAGAATGACCTCCTCCACCAAAAGTTGCATCAACATAGACTCCATTAGGCTTGATATTTAATCCATTAATACATTCTTTTAACATAACTGAATTATGATAATTCATCAAAAATCTTTTTTTGTTTGATCTCCCATGACCTCTTCTGCTAAATCTGAGAAATTTTCTAATGTTTTTGCAACTGATTTTTCATATTTGTTTTTATTCCAAAGTTCAATCATGTTTACCGATGACGAAAGAACAATTTCCTTATCAATTTCAGCATAAACAAATAAATCTTTAGGTATTAATAATCGTCCAGACTTATCAATATCTACAATTTTAAGTCCAGACATGTAAGAACGAATAAAGTCATTATTCTTTTTTACAAATCTGTTTAATTGATTTACTTGAGAAACAACTAAATTCCATTCAGACATTGGATGTATTTCAAGACATTGATTGAATACTGATCTTTTTATGATAAATCCATCATTAATAATTTTTTGTAGCTGTTTCTTTAAGGCTGTAGGAAGCATAATACGTCCCTTGACATCTACTTTACACTCATATGTTCCAATAATATGAATCATAATTCATAATACTTTGTTTGTAAATAATGTGCTAATATACAAATTATACCCACTTTTTACCACTATATACCACTTTGTTGATAACTTTTAACACTTTATTGTTAACATCTTGATTTGTTTAGGTGGATATTTTGGATAAAATTTGTCTTTTGTATATTTGCATAATCTTATAAAATAAATGATTAGGAAAGAAAAAAAATTCAAGTGGTTAGAAGAAGGGTCCAAAGGAGAGAATGTAATCTTATTACATGGACTAATGGGAGGAGTAGAAAACTTTGGTGATATGGTTGATTATATTTCAAAAGAATGCAAAGTATATGGTCTTGATTTAAGATTGTTTGAAGGAATTAAACTAAATGTTTCTGTAAAAAAATTAAGTGATTATCTCTATTTATTTATGAATCATTTAAAAATAAAAAAAGCTGTATTAATTGGTAATTCAATGGGTGGACATATTGGTTTAATTTTTGCAAAAGAACACCCAGAAATGGTAAAAGGGTTAATTTTAACAGGAAGTTCAGGACTTTTTGAAAACTCAATGGGGGATTCATTCCCTAGAAGGGGTGACTATAATTATATAAGAAAAAAAACAGAAGAAGTTTTTTATGATCCAAAAGTAGCAACAAAAGAATTAGTAGATAGGGTATTTAAACTCGCTAATAATAGAATTAATCTATTAAAACTTCTTGGATATGCAAAATCTGCTATACGTCACAATATGGCAGAAGATATTCCTAAACTAAAAATGCCAGTATCTTTAATTTGGGGTGAAAATGATAAAGTTACTCCGCCTCATGTTGCTCAGGAGTTTCATAAATTACTTCCTAATTCTGAACTTAATTGGATTCCTTTATGTGGTCATGCTGCAATGTGGGAGCACCCAAAAAAATTTAGTGATATCGTACTAAAGTTTTTAAAAAATTATTTTTAAACTATTATCAATGAAAATTGATGATAAAGTTTTTGTTAAAAGTAGCGCAAGTTATAAATCTTGTCCAGACATGCATTTTCCAGAATATGCCTTTATTGGTAGATCTAACGTTGGTAAATCATCTTTAATAAACTCATTAATCAATCAAAGAAATTTTGCTAAGATATCCTCTAAACCAGGAAAAACAAAGCTAATCAATCATTTTAAAATTAATAATTGCTGGTATCTAGCAGATTTACCTGGATTTGGATATGCAAAGGTTTCAAAGTCTATGCGAGAAGAGTTTTTAAAAATGATTTATGATTATTTAAAAAAGAGAGAAAATCTTTCATGTGTTTTTATGCTAATTGATAGTAGATTAAAGCCACAAAAGATTGACCAAGAAAATATGAAGTGGCTTGCAGAAAATCAAATACCGTTTATAATGATTTTTACTAAGATTGATAAATTAAATAAAACCCAATTAGATCAAAACATTTGTTCTTACAAAAAAATTATGTTAAATGAATGGAGTGAATTACCTAAAATTATTCTTACATCATCAAAAAAAAATATAGGTTTGGAAGAACTGAAAAATTATATCAACTACTTAAACTCTATATCAAAAAATAATTAGATATTCAAAATCTTTGTCTCTTTAGCAAACACACTACAATACTCCTTTAGTTTTGCTGCTAATTTATCCTCTCCTGTTGCTCGTTCTAAACTATTTGCCATACTTGTAAGGGTTTGATGATACATGATAAACATTTCATAAACAGGCATGTCTTTTGTCCATAAATCAATTTTCAGTGTTTCTTTTTTTTTGGCTTGCCATAACGAAATCATCAATGATTTGATATTTGATTCTTTAGAATCAGTTGTCTCCATTGAAATATTTTCGGGGAGATGATTTTCATCTAATTCAACTTCAATTTTTATAGTCTGTTTCATTTTCTGGGTTTATATTTAGAGTTATTTAAAATTTTAGAATAATCGTTTTCTAACATTAATTCGTTAATAGAAACTTTATTGTTCTTCATATAACTATTTACTATTTTATATCCAATAAAATAGCCTAGTCTAGCTGGTGCTTCTTTTGGCATTCCCTTTACAAATGGAGAATAGTAAAAAAAACTTCTGTAATCTCTTTCTCTCTGTGAAAATAATAATTTATTTTCAATTATAAAGCTCCATATTTTACTCTCGTTATCTGATAACCATTCTATTTGTTTTTTTGAAAATCTTAAATTATTTTGAAATTTACTTGCAGGAAGAACATCTTTGATAAAAAACATTACCTTGCCATAGTATATTAAGTTAGATAAAAAATCCCCTTGGTGATCTTTTAAAAAATAATTATTACACCAGACCTCCACTACATTAGAAGCAATAAAAGCAGGATTTTTATAATCTCGTAAATATTTAGGCTCACCTAATAAACTATAAAACTTACTATTTTTACTTAAAAAGTTTTCTAAGCCGATTCCGACCACATCATCATAAAAAATAACCCCATATTTAAACCCACCAAAAAAAGTATAAACTTCGGGTAAAGAGTAATTTGGAAAATATTTATTAATATTTGTAAAGGCTAAATTAATTTCTTCTTTTACCTGAGATAAATCTTTAAAAAAAAATGCCACACTATCGTATGCTTCGCGCATGTCGGGATGATTTATAAATCTAAATAATTCATTCTTAAAATTTTCGTTCTTAATATCTTTTTGATTTAAAATATTGTTAGAGAAAAATTCACTGAAAACCGCATGATTAATTTCAAAATCATTAATGATATTTTGATAATTTTTATCATTAATAGAAAAAACTAATTCTTCATATCTATGGTAATTTAAATTAATTTTGTTTTTAACTTTAAAATTAAATATAGACTGAAGTACAAAAAACAATAATAAAACAATTGAAGTAAATAAAATTAACTTTTTCATTAACAACAAAAGTAAAAAGTTTTACTTTAAATTTGCAAATAATATGACAACTGAAAAAATTATTTCATATATCACAAACTGGATTTTAGAATACAGTGAAAAAAATAATATCAATGGCTTTATTATTGGTATTTCTGGTGGAATTGACTCTGCTGTTACATCAATACTAACTGCAAAAACAAAAAAACCTTTACTTTGTCTAAACATGCCTATTCATCAAGAAAAGAAACAATTTGAAAGATCTAAAAAACACATTCAGTTTTTACAAAAAAATTATAAAAATGTTAATTATAAAGAAGTTAATCTAAGTAAATTATTTGATCAGTTTAAAGAAACAATTTCTAAGGAAAAAAAATGCAATTTATCACTTGCAAATACGAGAGCAAGACTTAGAATGACTACATTATATTATTATGCTCAATTAAACAACTATATAGTTGTTGGTACCGGAAACAAGGTGGAAGATTTTGGCATTGGTTTTTACACAAAATATGGTGACGGAGGCGTAGATATTAGTCCTATAGCTGATCTTCTCAAATCTGAAGTTTATTTATTAGGAAGAAAACTCAATGTTATTAATGACATATTAGAAGCTCCTCCTACAGATGGTCTCTGGGATAACAATTTAACAGATGAAGATCAAATTGGTGCAACTTATGATGAATTAGAATGGGCTATGAAAAATAATAGTAAAGATAATTTATCAAAAAGACAAAAGGAGGTTCAGTCAATTTATTATAGACTCAACAAAATAAATAGACATAAAATGATACCTATTCCAGTCTGCATAATTCCAAAAAAGTAAAATCAATTTA
>Ga0208130_1000165_pt1 | contig 35136 bp, 42 predicted proteins | sample ETNtaG_31_FD_185771 | JGI IMG/M metagenome (GOLD analysis project Ga0208130, IMG submission 185771) | Marine microbial and viral communities from oxygen minimum zone, Eastern Pacific Ocean - ETNP201310SV78 (SPAdes) (version 2) | ecosystem: Environmental > Aquatic > Marine > Oceanic ... | reverse complement strand
CTGGCGCTCAAAACAACACCGCTACTGCTGGCACATTCGACCTCGACGTTGACTCCAACGGTAGATGGTCGGTTGAGAAATTCAAAGGTCTTCTCTTCCAGATTGAGAGAGACATGAATGCCATCGGTCATGAGACTCGTCGCGGGAAGGGCAACATCCTCATCTGCTCTGCTGATGTGGCATCTGCTCTCTCTATGGCTGGCGTGCTTGACTACACCCCTGCTCTTGCTGGTAACAGCAACCTTCTCCCTGATGACAACAGCAGCACTCTTGCTGGTACTCTGAATGGTAGAATCAAGGTGTATGTTGATCCTTACTCTGCAAACGTGAGTGATTCTCACTTCTACGTTGCTGGATACAAGGGCACTAACGCTTATGACGCTGGTCTCTTCTACTGCCCCTATGTGCCTCTCCAAATGGTCAGAGCCGTGGGTCAGGACACCTTCCAGCCCAAGATTGGCTTCAAGACCAGATATGGTATGGTCGCCAACCCATTCGCTGAAGGCACTTCCCAAGGTGAAGGCGCTCTTAACGCTAACGCTAACCGTTACTACAGACGTACTAAGGTTGCTAACCTCATGTGATCCATATTTCACATACTTTTCGGAGGGGCTTGACGCCCCTCTTTTTTTATGCCATAATATATTTGTTGAGTTGATCGCTCAACACGGGAGTGACCGAATAACCCTGTTGGAATTTGGCGGGGTAAGGTAAATGATTAGAGGTGGTGCTCGCTGCTAGGTCCGTCCTAGAGAACCCCAACCAAGGGAATCATTGTTGTTATGCCCAAAATTTCGCACTAGCGATTCCCATAACATGAGGGTAAAATGTAATCCCTCCTCCCACACCCACTCCTTGGGTGTATTTTTTTGTCTATATGTAACGCCACTGTAAAAAAGCAACAAAAGTATATTACGATACCAAAACACATCTAAATATTAATAGAATTATGCGAGGTGGAAAAATGAATCCAAGCCTTCCTACATCATGAATGCTACAAACTTATGGAGGAAGTTATCATGCATAACATCCTATCGCGAAATCAACTAGACGAATGGAGACACTTTGAAGATACCGTTGACAGTTTGGCACTGGAAGACGAAAGATTAAGTGATTACTACGAATGTCTAATTGAATGCGATACTTATAATCAGGCTCAATGCAAACGCATATGCAAAGAGGTTCTTATGTAACCAAACGCTGACAGGTATAGGATTCTGGGGTGCTACGGCACCCCTTTTTTTGTTAAATAGTCTATAATAAATTGACCTATTGCCAGATCGTTATGCCCCGTGGTATAGTAAGTAAGGTTGACATGACCGCTCGTTTAGTTAAACTAAAGAATGAATTGTATAACGGGATGCACCATGATAAAAGTGGTGACTGGCATGATGGCGCACACCATGCCTATAATCAAATCCTAGACATCCTTAACGAATACATTCAATGAGCAGAAATTTACGAGACCTCGATTTCATTGATGACCATTTTGATAACCACATGGAAATTTTGAAAGCGCGTATCGCACGCATTAAAAACAACGCTCTCATGGAAGAGCCTTGCCCCATCTATGAGGGCGATGCAGAAGACTGGGAAGACTTCTGGTACAACGAGGACACAGATGACTAATGGCACTCCCATTACCAAGGAAGAAGTCAAGGAGATGATTGATGATGCCATACGACAACATAATCGTAACGCTTCAATTATCAGTTTTTGTGTTGGTTGGGTTGTTCTTGCACTTTTTGCTGAGGGTTTGCTTCGACTTATTGGAGTAATCCCACCCTTACTGCCATGGCTACAGATCACATTGAAGTAATCGGTGTAACACTAGCTTTTTTATTCGCCATTTCTATGTTTGTGCAGGGTTACCTGATCTTACATGGGAAGGGCGGATATCGTAATGTACATAAAGAGAAGGCAGAGTCTATAAATATGAGGAGAAGAGTAGAAAAACTCCTAAAGGATAAGACACATGGCGACATGGAATAAACAAATTGAAAACAGGAATTTCCTGTCCCCCATAGGGTTTAAGTTTATCTTGGCAAAGTATCCCAAGGTTGCTTACTTCTGCCAGTCTGCCAACATTCCTAGCATGAATATGAATGTCCCTGAGCAGTTGACTCCTTATAGACCACTGCCTATGGATGGTTTCATATCATATGATCCCCTTACCATATCATTCCTAGTGGATGAGGATCTAGAAAACTATTTGATCTTACACAACTGGTTGAGAGGACTTGGTGTCCCAGATACCATGAGTGAAAGAAGCGATTTTTATAACACTGCACCTACTGCTGCATCAAATGAGCCTGTAAGTCTCTTTGCTGATGGCACATTGTCTGTGCTCAACAGTAATTTTAATATGAATTTCAACGTAGTCTTCAAGGACCTAATTCCTATGGGCTTGAATGCACTAGAATTTAATGCTAGTATAGATGGCACGGAGTATGCCATGGCACAGGTATCATTTAGATACTCATCCTATGAGATACAAACTGCTGATGGTATCCGTAGGACCCAACTTGAATAACTTATAATGAATCTTGATAAAGTCCAAGAAGAATGGCAGAAAGACAGTGAGTTGCACCGAGATCTGCCAGAGTTACTTGCGAATGAAAGTTTAGAAACTTCCAGACTACACTCAAAATACATTGCATACTACAACCAGTTTCGCATGATGCTCACAGAGTGTGAGACAAAGTTGCATAAGATGAAACTGGAGAAGTGGCAATACTATTCTGGTAAGGCACCTGCCTCTGTGTATAAAGAAAAACCCTTTTCACTTAAAGTGATGAAGGGTGACATCGGAATGTACATCGATGCTGATGATGAATACTCAAGACAGCGTATGAAATATCAATACCTTGAAACTTGTATAAATTCTGTTGAGAGGATTCTCAAGCAGATCGACAACCGAGGTTTTGCTATTAAGAATGCTTTTGATATCATCAAATACTATGGCGTTACATGACGATTATCAGAAAGAAGAATGAAGTATACCTTAAAGTTGAGACAGAAGCACATATACACAAAGAATTAGCAGAGCATTTTTGCTTTGAAGTCCCTCAAGCAAAATTCATGCCCGTCTATAGAAAGAGGGTATGGGATGGAAAGATCCGCCTGTATTCGCCTGGCACAGGTGAGATCTATGTTGGACTCTTTGATTATGTCTGCGAGTGGTTAGACAGCAAAGGGTATCCCTACATGATCGGGGACAGTAAACATTATGGATCACCCAAGGATACTGAAGATTATGTCACCCCTCTTGTCTGCAAGGATTTTACTAGATCTCTGGGTTTGCCTTTCAAGGTCAGAGATTACCAACTCAAAGCAATATTCGAGGCACTTAAATACCGCCGCAAACTATTACTATCCCCCACGGGATCTGGAAAGTCGTTAATCATATATGCTCTGACGCGATGGCACGTCAATCTTGGTAGGGAAGTATTGATAATCGTCCCTACTACCTCTCTGGTTAGTCAGTTGGTCCAAGACTTCACTGACTATGGATGGAATGCGTCTCATCACGTCCATCAGATCATGAGTGGTAGAGAGAAGTATGTTGATAAGTCTGTTGTTATCTCTACATGGCAGTCTATCTACAAAGAGCCGAAGAGATTCTTTGAAAGGTTTGATGTTGTTATCGGAGATGAAGCGCATCTATACAAGGCGAAGAGTCTAACAGGAATACTTAATAAGTGTCATGATACAAAATACCGCGTGGGTCTGACAGGGACACTTGATGGACTTCACACGCACCAGTTGGTGCTAGAAGGATTGTTTGGTAGGTGTGATCGTGTTACGCAAACTATTGACCTAATGAAGAAAGGTCAGTTAACACCATTAAAGGTGAATGTCTTGCTATTAAAGCATGGGTATGTGCCTTTTGACAACTATCAGCAAGAGATGGATTACATTGTATCGCATACGAGGAGAAATAATTTCATCTGTAATCTTGCTAAGGATCTGAAAGGTAATACACTCATCCTATTCAACTATATCGAGAAGCACGGTGACCCACTTTGGGACCTGCTAAATAGTAAAATAGAGAAAGGTCGCAAGATCTTTTTCATCCATGGCGGAGTTGACGCTGTGGAACGTGAAGAAGCGAGACAGATTTGTGAGGGAGAAAAAGATGCAATCATCCTTGCGTCTTACGGAACATTCTCCACTGGTATTAATATCAGAAACCTACACAATGTAATCTTCGCTTCTCCTTCCAAATCTAGAGTCCGTAACTTACAGTCTATTGGTCGTGTCTTACGGAAGGGAGAAAACAAAGCACAAGCAGTGTTGTATGACATTGCCGACGATTGCTCCCGAAATGGTAGACACAATTATACTCTACGTCATTTAGTTGAAAGGATGAAAATCTATGACGAAGAGAAATTTAATTATGATGTAACTAAGGTAAAGATCACTAATGATTAATTACATTCAACATGACGCTGAATTCTACGGCATCATCAAACTTGTGTCAGGAGAAGAAATCCTTGGCACGATGATCGGTACCGAGGAAGATGGTCAGACAATTATCTTTGTATCAAATCCAGCAGCACCTAATCACCACACAGTCCATAAAGAGACTGGAGAGGTAGGTGTCGCTGTGGGATTAATTAAATGGATGATGTGGTCAGATGAATCATTCTTCATTATAAACGAAGCAGACATCATGACTATTGCTCCTATGTCTAGGGAAGCAATGATCATGTATAAGATGTGGGTAAGAAAAGAATATGGCTCAATCGAAGATGACGAGTTTGAAATAGGTATTAATAAAAATATGGGACTCGTCGGTAAAGTAGCAGAAGCTCGTAAAAGACTAGAAAGGATTTTCAAAACTCAAAGTTACGATCCTAACGCTTAGTACTAAGAGCCCTCTTGCAACCCTTGACATGGTTGAGTATAATTATAATTAACAGCGTTGTCAACACTTGACGAATAATTGTTATTGGAGTAACATATTCACATGTGAGACCGCTTCACACAATGCAAGTATTAATGCCTCCTAAGAAAAAACAGCACTACGTTGACAATAAAAAGTTTCTTGCTGAACTGATCAAGTATCGTCAGGAGGTTGAAGTCGCTCGTATGCGTGACAAACCAAAACCTAGGATAAGTAATTACATTGGAGAATGCTTTCTAAAGATTGCTACCCATTTGTCTTATCGCCCCAACTTTATTAACTACATGTATAAAGAAGACATGATTGGGGATGGTATTGAAAATTGCGTCCAGTATATTGATAACTTTGACCCTAATAAATCCAAGAATCCTTTCGCTTATTTTACTCAGATTGTCTTCTACGCATATCTGAGACGTATCGCTAAAGAAAAGCGACAACTGGATATTAAAGAAAAACTAATCGAGAAGAAAGGATACGATGAAGTCTTCCATTCTGATTCTAATGACAATCATTCTGATATGAATTCTATTAAGAATAGAGTAGAAACTAATATGCGTAATTAATATGATCGATCTGTTTGCTATTCCTGTCCACAAGGGCAGGGTGATTCCTACTGAAGAAGAAAAGAAAGGGACTGACGAGTTGCTAGAGGAGATCTGGAGCACTGTTAGTCCTGGCACTTGGGGTGGAGAGACAGGTCTTTCTTCAGGTGAGATTAGTCTCATGCTTCAGAAAGATACTCGCCTTGAGTGGATGCTTAAACCTATGTGGGAAGCGGCAAAGATGTATTGGGATCACCTAGGGTATGTCCCTGACTCTCGTATCATTGCTGAGTCTTGTTGGGTTAATCTGCATAGGAAAGGTGATATGACTAAGGAGCACTCTCATAATGGTGGTGCCGCAGGTGTGCATATTGCATCAGTATATTACTATAAGAAGAATAAAGATAATTCTGATTTAGAATTTGTAGATCCTCTGGATTATATCAAACGTATGACGCCCATCGGTGGCAAGATGAATGACCAGTTGTTGGGGAAGACTGTCCCCACTGATCAGTATGACTTCTTGATGTTTCCATCGTGGGTCCGTCATAGGGTCTCGCCAAATCCTGTAGATGATGCTAGAATTGCGATAAGTGTTAATTGGGTCGGTGGCATATGAGTAAGGTCCTTCTTATTACGGATCAGCATTTTGGTGTCAGGAATGACAACCAAGTCTTCATTGACAAGTATCGTGAATTCTATTCCAATGTTGTCCTACCTACGATTGATCGTCAAGGAATTACGGAAGTAGTTTGCCTTGGTGATACTTTTGATCGTAGAAAAGGAATCAACTTTGCATCGCTAGAGGCAGCAAAGGAGATGTGGTTTACACCACTAGCAGATCGTGGAGTGATGTTAACCATGCTTGTAGGCAACCATGACATCTATTACAAGAATACTCTTCGGGTCAATGCCCCAGAGTTACTATTGGGAGAATACACCAACATTCGTATCATCTCTGAACCTACTGAGTCTCGTATTGGTGGTATCGATATTCTTCTTCTTCCTTGGATTTGTGACGACAATCGCACAGAGTCAAATAGATGCATCCAAGACAGTAGTAGTGATGTCTGCTTTGGCCATCTTGAGCTTAACGGGTTTGAAACTATACCTGGTTATTACATGGAGCACGGTGACGACCCAGATGTATTGTCCAAGTTTAAGTTGGTGTGCTCGGGACATTTTCACATGAAGAGTAAGCGTAAGAATGTCCAGTATCTCGGTAATCCCTACCAATTATACTGGAATGATTACGGTCAGAAAAGAGGGTTTCACATCCTAAATACAGATACTCTCAATCTTAAATTTTATAAGAATCCATACGACATCTTCCACAAAGTTTATTACAACGATGAGTTTGATGCTAAAAACGTGCCCAATCTTGAGGGTAGTTACGTCAAACTGGTAGTTGAAAACAAGTCTGATATTGTAAAATTTGATCAGACTGTCCGACAACTCCAAGGGTCTAAACTTGCAGACCTGAAGATCATTGAAGATCTCTCTGTAGATCTTGATGATGTCAAAGAAGATGTTGAGATTGAGGACACTCTCAGTATACTTGAGAAGTGTGTTGAAGAATTTGATAACAAGGATGATATCTTCGGTATACTCAAGTCACTTTATTTGGAAGCGTTGGAGGTCTAACATTGTTTGTCTTAATCGATAAGGGAAGCGGCGGAGTATACGCCGTAAAAGATGAAGATAACCTTGAGCGTGTAGTCCAAATGTTTGTTGACAAAGACGACGCAGACAGGTATTATGGATTGCTTGTAGCAAACGATTATGAGCGAGAGTTGGAAGTGATGGAAGTCGATGAAGAGACCGTCAAGTTTAACTGTCGTGGACATGGATACAGATTCTCTGTAATCACCCCTGATGATATTGTAATTCCCCCTGTATAATGATTGTATTTGAAAAGATTCGCTGGAAAAACTTTCTCTCCACAGGTAATCACTTTACCGAGATTGATTTTCTAGAATCTACTGGTAATTTAATACTCGGTTGCAATGGCGCAGGGAAGTCTACTATGCTAGACGCCCTGTGTTTTACTTTGTTTAATAAACCATTTCGTAAAATTATCAAAGCACAGTTGGTTAATAGCATCAACGAAAAAGAGATGCGTGCTGAGGTAGAATTTAAGATTGGATCTGTATCATATAAGGTAATCCGTGGCATGAAACCTGCCATCTTTGAGATTCATCGTAACGGTAGTCTTCTTGATCAGGATGCTGCTAACAAAGACTATCAAAAATATCTTGAGCAAAGCATTCTCAAGTTTAATTACAAGTCATTTACTCAGGTTGTGATCCTTGGTAGCAGCACCTTTGTGCCTTTCATGAAATTGAATGCACCCAATCGACGTGAGGTCATTGAAGATATCCTAGATATCCAGATCTTCAGTAGAATGAATGTCTTGCTGAAGGATCGCTCTAAAGATATCAGAGAAGAGATGAAGGCGTGTGCACATGAGGTAACTCTTGCTGAGCAGAAGGTAGAATTGCAACGTAAATCTATCGGTAATCTGGAGAAAATGAATGCAGATTACCTTGAGAAGTTGCAGGATCGCTTCACTCAAAACGAGAAGAGGTATAATGAAAACACTCAACGTATCTCTGCACACGAAAGTAGCATTGCTGAGTTAAAAACTAGCATTGTAGGTCTACCTGATCTAGAAAAGAAGCATGATAGTCTCCGTGACATGCGTGTGAAGATCGAGCAGAATCTTAAGAAAGCAAAGAAAGACTATAACTTCTATTCTAAGCATGACAAATGCCCAACATGTGATCAAAACCTAGAAAAAGAGCATAAGACCAAGCATCTGGCAGAGGCAGCACAAAGGGAAGAGAAACTGAGTAAAGGATTTGGTGATATCACTACCACAGTCAACGATATTTTCACTCAGATTAAGGAATATCAGGGTGTGCAGGAGGAAATCACTACTTTGCAGCATGAAATCACCAGTTACGGCAAGGAAAATAGTAAGATCCTGAAGGAAAATGAAAAAATTCTTAAGGATTGCAACAAAGAAACACCTGATTTAGATGTTGAAAAGAAAACTCTTGTTGATTTTGAGACAACCCTCTCAGAGACAGAGAAAAGGTGTGCTGGAGTGAGAGATCAGGAGAATAATCTCAAGATTGTATCCAATTTACTCAAGGATGGAGGGGTAAAAAGCAAGATTATCAGCAAATTTATCCCTATCATCAACCAGAAGATTAATAAATACTTAGCACAAATGGATTTCTACGTCGATTTCACACTCGACGAGGAATTTAATGAAGTTATTAGATCCAGATACCGTGATGTGTTTAGTTACTCATCATTTTCTGAAGGCGAGAAGCAAAAGATTGACTTGGCACTCCTCTTTACATGGAGAGAGATTGCCAAACTTAAAAACTCTGCTTCCACCAATCTTCTAATCTTGGATGAAGTGTTTGATTCAAGTCTAGATGGTCAATCAACCGACGAATTGCTTAAGATTCTCAAGTTGATGGACTCAACACAAGTATTTGTTATCTCGCATAAGGGTGAGATCTTGGAAGACAAGTTTCCAAGGACTATTAGGTTTGAAAAAGTTAACGATTTTAGTAAAATTAAGGAGACTGTCGATGAATGAGCCCAAAATTGACATTGGGTACTATGATACAAAGATCCTTTACGAAGGATGTATGATGTATGCCAAAACAGCCCCCACTAGAGAAGAAGCAGACTATGCTATGCTTCTTGCCAAGCAATTCTATGACATCATAGAATACGAAAAGACCCACGGTAACGTTGACGCTTGATCCAATTTAATAAGTGGCACACATTCCCTTCCCTTTCCATAGGGGAGGGTTTATAGTATGCATATACAAACGCAAAACACATGACCGCTAACCTCGAAGTCAAAGGCACACTTGCAAAACTCCTCGCAACTGAGGATCTGATTGTGGAGCACAAGACTTGTGAGACGGCATCTTTCGACGTAGATCGTCGTGTGCTGACTCTACCTATCTGGGACGTGCCAGACATTGTTTACAACCTGCTCGTAGGACACGAGGTAGGACATGCTCTATATACTCCCAACGAAGACTGGACTGAATCATTCAAGTCCGTGCCCAAATCATATGTGAATGTTGTTGAAGACGCTCGCATTGAGAAATGCATGAAGCAGAAGTTTCCAGGTCTTCGCAAAGATTTCACTGGTGGTTACTCTCTTCTTAATGAGCAGGACTTCTTCCAAGTCCGTAACGTTGAGTTGGAGCAACTCAAGTTGATCGATCGTATCAATCTTCACTTCAAGATTGGTGCATATGCCTTGATGCCTTTCAATGCTACTGAGCAGCAGTATGTTGATAAGGTTGACAACATCGTAACCTTTGAAGATGCTATCGAAGTTGCTCGTGAGATCTATGAGTATGCCAAAGCAGAGGCAGAAAAAGAGAAGATCGATACTGTAGAAGACGGTAACGAGGACGGTGGCACTGGTAGTGACGGTGACGGTGAAGGACGTGAGTGGTTTACTGACACAGATCCTAACGGTCAACCTGATAAGTCACCAAACGATCCTGATCTTGACACTCCTTCTTATGAAGAAGGTGATCAGGAAGAAGGCACTGATGCAGAATACCCAGAGTATCAGCAGGACATCGATGTTGCAGATACAGACAAAGCACTTGCTGAGTCTCTAGAGCAACGCACTCAAAAAGAAGATAACTACGGAAACACCACTAAGTATCTTGAGATCCCAGACTTTCCTATCAAGGAAATCATCGTGCCTGCTGAGAAAGTATGGGGTATGTTTGATGACTTCTACAAGCAAGAGTGCTTCACAAACCAAGAAAACATGAATCCTTCTCTTCGTCTTCTCCAAGACTACAGGGTAAGGTATCAAGAGTGGAAGAAGAATGCTTCTCGTGAGGTTGCATATCTTTCTAAAGAGTTTGAGATGAAAAAGTCTGCATCTGCATACGCTCGTGAGCAGGTGTCTCGCACTGGTGTGATTGACACTAACAAACTCAACTCTTATCTCTGGAATGATGACATCTTCAGGAAGGTAACTACCACTAAGGATGGTAAGAATCATGGTTTGATCTTCCTTCTTGACTGGTCTGGATCTATGGCAGATCAAATCCTTGATACTGTCAAGCAACTTATCAGTCTTTGCTCCTTCTGCCGTAAGTCAAACATTCCTTTCGCAGTATATGCATTCGTATGTGATGGTCATTACATGCGTGAGGAAGAGTATGATAAGGTTGAGGGTCAGTATTACATCCCTAACCACTTTGCTCTCCCTTGCTACCTACATAGTGAGATGAATACGCAGAAGTTTGAAGATGCTTGCGCTAAACTCTTCGCTGTAACTACTGCATTCAATGACCGTCGCTCATGGGATGCTAACTTGAATGTCCCTAGTCACCTCGGTCTTGGTGGCACACCACTGAATGATGCTATTGCTTGTCTTCAGTCTCTGATTCCATTCTTCAAGAATAAGCACAACGTTGAGAAGGTGCACGTCAGTATTCTTACTGATGGTGAGTCAAATGCAGGTGCAGTCAATCAGAAGTCAACTCTTTCTGATGATGACTACATGTATAAGTCTGCTCTTGGTTATGGTTATCGCATCCGTGATCGTAAGAATGGTCGCATTTATAAAAAAATGGAAGATAACTATAGCGGAGTTACTACTCGTCTGCTAGAATATATCAAGGGTCGCTTCCCTGAGGTAAACTTCCTTGGTTTCCGTATCATCACCACTCGTGATCTCAACTGGATTCTTGGTCATGGCGGTGAGGCAAACAAAATGCGTCAACTCTGGAAAAAAGAGAAAGCATTGACTATGCCTAACCATCGTGGTTACCAAGAATTGTATTACATTAATGACAATTCTGTAGGTGTTGAGGTAGAATTTGATGTAGCGGAAGACGCAACCAAGGCACAGATCAAGTCTGCCTTCAAAAAGTCCCTTAAGAATAAGGCAAACAACAAGCGTATTCTCTCATCCTTTATCGCACAAATTGCATGAGTAACATTGCACTGGAGGTCATTTTCTGGACCTCCTTAACTGTCTATCTCCTTGCTAAAGCAGGAGTATTTAAGAAGTGAATATCTTTGCAGTAGATGAAGATCCAAGTCTGGCAGCATATCAGTTGCCAGACAAACATATTGTCAAGATGCCACTAGAGTGTTGCCAAATGATCTCTATTGTTTATAGTGATTGGTATCACCGATACGGTCCTGTCTTTAACAAAGACGGTAGACCATACAATACTAAGAAGGGTGCCTTCCGTAATCATCCATGCACGAAATGGGTCGCTGAGTCTGACCATAATCTTGCATGGATGTTTCAACATGCATTTGCATTGTGTGAGGAATATACTTTCCGATATGACAAAGTGCATTCCTGTGAGCGCTCCCTGCGCTTAGCGGCGCTTCTAGCACCCACAGAGGGGTGTCCTGACGATCACACACCATTTGCTCGTGCTATGCCTGACGTGTATAAATATGATACGTCTATAGATACTGTTACTGCATATCAAAGGTATGTGGCAAGCAAACCATGGGTCAACGATAACTACCTGCGTGTGCCAGATAGAAAACCGTCATGGGTTGCGTTGCACACCCCCTCTGCGTGTGTATAATACATGTATACACAACAAAGAAACACATGACTTTCGCACCACACCCTGTGACAACCGACGACATCATCAACTTCCTCACTGCTGAGCATGGTGAAGAAGTAGGCGTCCCTCAACTGGTAGGTGCTGCTGATCACTTCGGATGCTCTCTTGCTACTGTTAAGAAGCGTCTTAAGAATCACAAGTCTGGTCTTGGTAAGTGGAATCTTACCGTTGCAGAAAAACTTGAGAAGACATTCAAAGCACCTGCTGCCCAACCCGCACCTTCCGTGAATTTGGTCCCCGCAAAGAATCCCAACTATGTACCTTTTGGCAACTTTGCAGATCTTAAGAAGATCATTAAATCCAAAATTTTCTACCCTGCGTTTATTACTGGACTATCTGGAAACGGTAAAACTTTCGGAGTCGAGCAAGCATGTGCAGCGCTAAATAGAGAGTTGATCCGTGTAAATATCACCGTTGAAACCGACGAAGATGATCTTATTGGTGGTTTCCGTCTTGTTGATGGTAACACTGTTTGGCACAACGGACCTGTCATCGAAGCTCTTGAGAGGGGAGCTGTGCTGCTTCTAGACGAGATTGACCTTGCTTCTAACAAGATCCTCTGCCTTCAGTCTATCCTTGAAGGTAATGGAGTCTTCCTTAAGAAGATCGGTCGTCAGGTATATCCTGCTGCAGGTTTTACTGTCATCGCTACTGCTAACACCAAAGGTAAGGGCAGTGATGACGGACGTTTCATTGGCACCAACGTGCTCAACGAAGCATTCCTAGAGCGTTTCCCTGTTACTTTCGAGCAAGAGTATCCTTCAGTCAATATTGAGACTAAGATGCTCAATAACTACTGTGCTGAGTTGGAGTGCTGTGATGATGACTACATCAAGAATCTTGTCAACTGGGCAGACATCATCCGTAAGACATTTGCTGAGGGTGGTATTGATGAAATCATCAGCACCCGCCGTCTTGTGCACATCATCCGTGCATACAGCATCTTCTCTGATCGTGTGAAGGCAATCAAGGTTTGCTTGAATCGTTTCGATGATGAGACCAAGCAATCATTCCTTGAGTTGTATGATAAAATTGACGGTGACGTGAGTGTTGACAACAATCTAGGTCTTTGATATCATATAGATTAACCACCGACTTCATTATGGCAAACAAATACAATGAAGATGCGATCATCACGGAGTTGAAAGAGTATATTACGGATACCTACAGGGCACACTACTCCAGTGGTCCTGAGGGTATCCAAACTCTTGATCTCATCAATGCTTGTGGTGACGCTGAGGCATTCTGCAGGAGTAACATCCTAAAGTATGCCTCTCGTTATGACAAGAAAGGCACCGCTAGACGTGATCTACTTAAGGTGCTACACTATGCAGTGTTGCTGATCTACTTCAGCGACCAATCAGTATCCCGCGAATCTTATCCTCAATAATATGGCAAACCTGTCCCAAACAACTGATTTTGAAACACTCAAGTTGCGTAAAAGCACCATTGAGTATCTTAAAAACTTCGCTACTATCAACAAGTCCATTGTGATTCGTGCAGGACGTGTCCTGAGCACCATGTCTGTTAGTAAGAGCATCATCTCCGTGTGTGGAATGAATGATGTTTTCCCTGCTGACATGGCAATCTATGATCTTCCTCTCTTTCTCGGTGCTCTGAGTCTGTTTGACGATCCTGTCCTTGGATTTGTTGATGATAAGAAGGTATTGATCTTCGATGAGAAGACCAAGGCGAAGACCACATACTACTACAGTGACCCTGAAATGATTGTCACTGTGCCTAAAGAATTCAATCTTGATCTCCCTGACGTGGACTTCAACTTTGATCTTCCTGCTGATGATCTTGCCAAACTTCTGAAGGCAGCAGCAGTATATGGTGTTGAAGATATCTGTATCACTGGTTATAAAGGTGAATACAGCATCTGTGTGAAGGACCGTAAGAATCAATCTTCTAATGTCTTCTCACTTCCACTGCAGAATGTGGCACTCAACACTGCTAATAGCAACGTTGTGCTCTCTGAAGATGAGATCTGCTACTGTCTGAAGGTAGAGAATCTTAAGATTATTCCTGGTAGTTACCACGTTACGATCTCTACTCGTAATGCCTCCTGCTGGATGGCAACTGGTCACTCCCACCTGTCCTATTATATCGCACTCGAGCCTAATTGATGAATACGTTTCTTTGGGTTGAAAAATATCGTCCACAGTCTATTGATGAATGCATCCTTCCTGACAGCACCAAAGAAATCTTCAAAGGATTCCTGCAACAAGGTGAGATTCCAAATCTTCTGCTTGCGGGGTCTGCTGGTGTTGGAAAAACTACGGTTGCGAAAGCACTTTGTGAGGAGTTGGGATCAGATTATCTGGTTATCAACGGGTCCGACGAGGGTCGCTTCTTGGATACGGTCAGGAATCAGTGCAAAGCTTTTGCGTCTACAGTTTCACTTTATTCGGAGAGCAAACACAAGATCATCATTGTAGATGAGGCAGACAATACTACCCCTGATGTGCAACTGCTCCTCAGGGCAACCATCGAAGAGTTTCAGAGGAATTGTAGATTCATCTTTACTTGTAACTACAAGAATAAGATCATCTCTCCTCTTCACTCTCGATGCTCTGTAGTTGAATTCTCTCTCAAGGGTAAAGAGAAACAGTCTATGGCAGCAAACTTCTTCAATAGAGTGAAGGAGATCCTAGGTAATGAGAATGTAGATTACGAACCTAAGGTTGTTGCTGAAGTCCTGCAGAAATATTTCCCTGATTTCCGTCGCACACTCAATGAGTTGCAACGTTATTCATCTACAGGTAAGATTGATACTGGTATCCTTGGTGTTGCTAATGATATTCAGATTTCTAATCTAGTTAAGTATCTTCGTGGTAAAGAGTTTACTAACATGAAGAAGTGGGTTACACAGAATCTTGACAATGAACCTACAGCGATCATGAGAAAGATCTATGATAACCTTTATAACTATCTACAACCCAAATCTATTCCTGAGGCGGTGCTAGTTATCTCTGAGTATCAATACAAGTCTGGTTTCGTGGTTGATCAAGAGATTAATATGGTTGCGTTTCTTACTGAGTTAATGATGAGATGTGAATACAAATGAGTAGATCCCCGAATGCCCAAAGATTAGTCCCATGTATGCCACCTTTGTTGGAAGAGGAAACTATACCTCTCCGTAGAGAAGATGGATCTACTAAGTTTGGTGGGAATGCTTGTGAGGATCTTGTAAAATCATATTTTCTTTCACAAGGTATCAATGTTGCGGTGCCTCTTGTTGATGAAGGTGCTGACTTGCTCATTGAGAAACCAGAAGGTTGGGCACGAGGTCAGGTAAAGAAAGTTGTCTATCAATCTCAATTAGATTATGGGATGAATAGCAGAAGCGGAGTTAAGGTTTATCGATCTCGATACAATTTTAACTTTCAAGGTGGTGGAGCAACTGCACCACATTTGAAGAATGGAAGAAGGCAGAGAGGTCCACAAAATTGTGATTACTTCTACCATGTGCTTCTGACAAAATACAGACAATTAATTTGGGAAACTCCTGTAAGTATGATACCTCTTCGTAAAGATGGGAATTTTATACACGGCAAATGTCCAAATTTAGATAGAGATAATTGGAAGAGAAAACCAGCAGAGATTGATTTTAAGAAACTATTGTTGTATAGTAGATACGATCCAATCGTTTTTAAGCATCATTCTGAGTTTTTCTTGAAACCAGAAAGAGCAACTTTAGATAATCTTTTCGTGAGTGACACAAATGAAAAAGCAAGTTAAGTCTAATTACTATTATTATTTCTGGGGTGCTGCTACTATTGCAGTAGTCTTCGGTCAGATCTACGTCGGGAGTGGATATCGCAAACTGCATTACTCTCTTGAGTCCTTGATCAACAAAGTTGATGGAGTCCTCTTGCATAAGTCTGATGCAACAGAAGGTTGGGGCACAATGTATATCAATGAAAGTAAATAAACTATACCCAGTAGATGTATTTGAATTCCAGTTTTCCACTGAGGAAGACTGGGTTTCTCGTGTACAGAAACAAAAATTAGATCAGAGGAATGAGACTGGCATTCTTAATACATGGTTGGAGTTACATAAGGTCGAAGGATTCGAACCTATGGTAGACTTCTTTCATGAATGTCTTGATGAGATTCAAGATACTTGGAATTATGACTGTGATGGTTTCAAGGTTACGTCCATGTGGGCAAACTATTATCGTCCTGGCGTGAGGCACACAGCACATAGACATGCTAACTCTTACTGGAGTGGTATTCTATACCTCACAGACGGTGCACCTACGGTCTTTTATGACCCCATTCAGATGCGATCCTTTGGTCAGTTTGAGTTGTATACTAAACCAACTATCTCTACAGAAGGATTCAATCAGAATGCTCCTGTATTTGAAACAATCTCTGCTGAAGCAGGTAAATGCATCATCTTCCCTAGTTGGTTTGTGCATGACACAGCATATGCTGAGGAAGATAGATATACTGTAAGCTTCAATGCTTTACCCACTGGCCGAATTAATGATGGTATTGCCAACATAAGAGTATTATGAAAAAAGAATCTATCTTTCCCATAGAGATCTATGAATTCTACAACAAGGATGTTGCTGCTGAATGCCTTAGGTTGTTTCAGGAAGAACCTAGTTGGAAGAATGATAACGTCCCTACAGGTGTAAAGACTTGTAAGTCTGTTGAAACTAATCCTAAGTATCAATTCATGATGGATTGGTTTCAGTCATGCTTTGATGAGATTGCTGAGGATCTGGCGCTGGAATGCGACTCTCTGAAGGCAAACAAAGCATGGGGTAACTGGTCTCCAGCATGGTCTGGGTGGTATCACAGTGCCCATAGACACGCTATGTCCTACTACAGCGGTGTCTTCTACCTTACAGAGGGTCCTCCTACATACTTTGTAGACCCTGTGCAGCAGCGTGAATGGGCACACCTCCACGTTGAGAGTAAGAAGGGTGCCACTACAGGTATTAGATCCTATAGTATGGCAAAACCAGGTAGATTCGTTGTCTTTCCTGGTTGGTTGATCCACGGTAGTTTACCTAACAATGATCCTGAAGATCGTTACACCGTGGCATGTAATTCATTCCCTAGTGGTGAGATTAATCATGGTGGTGACACCTATATGTTGAAGTTAGAGGTATCTAAGTGAAGTGGGGTAAAGATGTAGATCTGTTTCCAGTAAAGGTTAGGACGTATCAGTCTAAGTTTGACTCAGACTTCTGGCCAATGCTGACAGATTGGTTGATGGAGAATACAGAATTCAGGCAAAACAACTTCCCAGAAGGTGTAGAGACTTCATGGCCGATGTTGCAGACCATTGAAGAAGGTCCTATCTATGATCTCAAAGAATTTTTCTATGCGGCATTGACAGACTATCATTTACATCATAAACTACATTGTGATCAGTTAAAGATCTCTACTATGTGGGCAAATCGTGCCCCTGCAAGAAGTGGAGTGGGTCATCCTCTACACAGACATCCGATGTCTTACATCAGTGCTGTGTTTTATATCACAGAGGGTGCTCCTACTGTCTTCCATGACCCGTTGACTCAGAGAAACTATGACTCTATGGAGGTTGTATCTGAGGTCATTAATGAAAATCATTATGGTCCTCATGCTGCGATCGATGCAGAGCCTGGTAAACTGATTCTCTTCCCCTCATGGTTGATGCATCAGTCAGATAGACACCTAGAAGACTATGATAGGTGGACTATCTCATTCAATGCACTGCCTACAGGCAAAGTAAATATTGGACCATGGGACGAACCTATGGCATACATGGATCTTACAAAATGAAGTATTTGAAAACTCCTCTTCGTTATCCTGGCGGTAAGTCAAGGGTAGCACCTAAACTAATTGACAAGTTTCCGAAAGATATTGGTGAGTTTCGCGAGCCCTTCCTTGGTGGAGGATCAGTCGCTCTCCTTTTCTCTCAGAAATATCCTCATATCCCTGTGTGGGTAAATGACAAGTATGAATACCTTTACCACTTCTGGATCAATCTCCAAAAGAATGGTGATGATCTATCTGATGCGTTGGTTGAAGCTAAAGAAAACAACCTCACCGAAGATCTCGCGAGAGAGTTATTTAAGTCTGCTAAAGAAAGTATATCCGAAGCAAACTCTTTTGATAAAGCTGTGCTTTTTTGGATTCTTAATAAGTGTTCTTATAGCGGGTTGACAGAAAACTCTTCCTTCTCTGCTACAGCATCACGTCAAAACTTTACCACTCGTGGTGCACGAAACCTGAAGGATATCTCTAAGGTAATTAAGAATTGGCACATCACTAACCTTGATTACACTGATGTGATGAATGATGCAGAGAGTGAGCGTAACAATGTATTTGTATTTTTAGATCCTCCATACAAAATCAAATCATTTTTGTATGGCACTGATGCTAAGATGCATAAAGATTTTAATCATAAGGACTTTGTAGAGAATTGTAAGATCTGTCCTTGGGATTGGATGGTGACGTATAATAATGATGATGAATTAAAGGAAGCATATCAAGACTTCCATCAAGAGATCTTCAAGATCACATATGGTATGAAACATCGAGCAGATAATAAGAATAAAACTGAATTGCTAGTTGCTAACTACGACCTTTATCCCCCTTCACCTCTGGAGCTTCTTTCGGTATGAGTCATGAGATCCCCCTTAAAGATTATCTCAACAGTATCAATCTAAAGCAGGGCGATCTCACTACCGATGAGAGAGCGATGAAGAAATATCCTGCGTATGTTATCAACAAATGCCTAGCACAACACCTTGATACAGTGATGTATGCTAATGCTATGAATGGTTGTCCTTATCTTGATAATGACCTTCAATATCAATTTTTCCTATATAGTATCAGGAAATCTAAAAGATTTTCTCCTTGGGATAAAAAAGAAAAGAATCACGACATAGATCTCGTGAAGCAATATTATGGCTACAATACTGAGAAAGCTCAGCAGGCTATGAGAATCTTGACTAAGGAGCAGATTGAAGTTATTAAATCAAAACTTGATGTCGGAGGAAAAAGATGAGCGAGGAAATCGCATGGTCTCAGGAGGATATGTTGGAGGTTTCTCTTAAGGAACCTGATGACTTTCTTAAGGTTAGAGAGACACTTACCCGTATCGGTGTAGCATCCCGCAAAGAGCGTAAACTGTATCAATCCTGCCACATTCTTCATAAGCGTGGCAAGTATTACATCGTGCATTTCAAAGAGTTGTTTGCTCTTGATGGTAAGCCTGCAAATATTTCACTAAACGATGTCCAACGTCGTAATCGTATTGCAAAACTCCTTAGTGATTGGGGTTTGATCTCTGTTGTTACAGAAGGTGAGCTAGATCTTGCTCCCCTTAATCAGATCAAAGTGCTTTCATTTAAGGATAAAGGCGAGTGGACACTGGAAAGTAAGTATAATATCGGCAAGAAAAAAGTGGCAGCACCAGAGAGCTAAATAGCTCTGCCATATTAATTTTCCCATGGAATCTTCCCCTAAAAAGGTTGAAGCCAAAAAGGATAAATTTGATTGGGCAGATGAAGGTCTGTCCGCATTGGTGCGAGTCGTTATTCTTTCGTGGTCTGCAGCAATTCTTACACTTAATTATGTAACTATTCCTGGCTTACAACAGAAGCAGATCGATCCAACTTTCATAGCCAGCGTGTTTACAGGAACGCTAGCTACTTTTGGGGTCCAAGCAGCTAAGAAGCGCGACGATGATAAACCTAAAGAGGAAAAGAAAGATGCAAAAACTGATTAATGTTTTAGCAGTGCTATCATTTGTTGGCACAGCAGGTATCGTAGGCGGTGGTGCTTACGTTTACCTTAATAGAGAAGCACTTGCAGAGAGTGCTAGGGAAAAGGTTACAGAAGCAGTGATGGACGCTGTTACTGGAGCACTACCTGGATTGGTAAGTGGTGCCATGCCTGAATTGCCTGATGTAACTGGTGGGGCAATTCCTAGTATCGGTGCACCTGCACCTACACAGACAGGTCCCGCTCTCCCCTTCTAATGGAGATCAAACCGATAGGCGTGGACAATATTAACGTCCTGCCTATCCCCACAGCTCTTACTGAAGCACCTCAAGCAATTCCCCCATCAGCACCAGTCACTGTGGATATTGGTGTACCAGTTGTCAATATCCCTGGCTGTGTTGAAGCGCACGAGGTAAACAATAAGAGTAAAAAAATTGGTATAGACGATGAGAATGGCACTATCACCCTGTGTGATGGTGGTGTCCCATCGTTCAATCCTATGAATTATGATAAGGACGAGTTGAAGTTTGAATATAGTGCTGAAGTCCCACCTATCAAGGCACCTGAAGCACCTACATCACCTGAGGTAAAGGCACCTGAGATCAAGCCAGTTACCGCTAAAACACCAGACTGTCCTACAGAAGCACAGCAACTAAAAGAGCCTGTAGGGACCCTAGTAGACGCTGGTAAGAAGAAGATTGTTGAATATAGATTGGTCGGTCAAGAATGTATTCCGATCAAAGAAGACTTAGCAATACCTGATCAGATTATTAAGGCAATACCCTCAGCAGGACAGGTCACAACCACTGCATCAATCGCTGTTGTGGCAACTGCAACTGCTGCTGCAACGCCCTTCCTGTTGAAATTGGTAAAACCTATAGTCAAACAGATAATTAAAAAGATTAAAAAGGCATTAGGAAAGGAGCCCCCTAAGTTATCTCAGAATGAGCTCCAAACTAATAAGTATCGTGAGAAGAAAGGACTGCCTCCTTTCAAAATTCCTAAGAAAAAACCTAAGGGATAGAAATTTCTTTTAGATCTTCTGCTGTCCCATTGGCTTCAGTAACAGTGGTTTTAACCACAGGTGCTTCGATCTTATGGACGTGTGGATGATCATGGCCAGGTGGATTATTAACTACCACATCTGCACACACAGAGTAATAAGGACTCTTAGGATGGAATTGAATTCCACGCAACAATAATTCACCACAATTTTTGAGTCTCGCGATCTCAAAATCTAATCTCTTGTTAGCAGTTAACTGTTGCTGTAGTGCAATTTGTGTTGCTGCTGCTTCTTTACATTGTTCTTGTAACTCTTTGTCCAATGGTTTGGACCATGTAGCAGAGAAACCAATACCTAGACTGTAATTATCTTTCTGTCCTGTCCTAGTAGGGACGTGATAGAGAATGTCACCTGGATTGTCGAGCGAGCCATCTTCATCCAGATCACGCATGTCGTACACAGGATCCATGAAGTAAGGTTCGTATGGCTTCTGTGCTGATGCTGATGCAGTGACATACGGTGTGAAATTCATGGTAGGTCCTTGACACTGGATACCATTCCCGTATGTGTTAGTAATATATGGACCTTGTAAAACCTGAATTGCCTGGTTGGTCACTGAGCCTGAGCTATTTGCAATCGGACTTGCCGTTGCACTTACACCCCCTACAGTTTCCGCCAGAGTGGCAGGGGCAGTCGCAAGTGAAGTGATGCATAGTGCTATTGGGTAAAGATACTTGTTGTGTCTGTTACGCTGGTGACCTCGGTCACCCTTTGAATAATTGTCTGCTGACTTAAACCAGGACCTGAATACGTTTCTGTAAACTGAAACGCTGCGCCTGGTGTTGTCTGTGTGAATTGAGGTTTGCTGGTTACTCCAGTCCATGATGATGTCACTCCATCAATAGTTACATTGTTAGTACCTGTGCCTGGTGTTAAATTACCAGAAGCGGTAATTCCTGAGCCAGTCACGGAATATTGATATCCTGTATTGTAGTCCATCGAATTTATTGTCTCGGTCACCTTTGAAGTGGTTTCCGTGTGGCTCGTCATCGAGCCCTGGGTAAAGTTTGGGACCACGGGGACCGCCTGGGCAGGAGCAAGTGTGGCACTTACACCCACCACAAATGTCGCAGACCAACGTATTGTCTTTCCAAAACGGGTCATCGCGAATGTCCTCAATCAATTACAGTAATCTCGGAAACGTATTGTCCCGTAGCACTTGTACCTGCTCCACCAGCTGTTACAGTTAGAATTCCTGCACTGGTTACAGTACCTGCAAGTGTGTCTTTGGTGCCAGCTGCATATGTTGTAAGTGATCCGAAATTGGGATTGGCACCCAGAGTTGCTGCACTCGTGGGTACAGCGTCAGCCTGTGTATAAGATTGAGTAAAACTGAATGCTGAACCAGCAGTGTCCTGTGTGGCAGCGATCGTGCCAGGATTATACACACCTGAAGTGATAGTGCCTGCAGAAACTGTGCCTGCAGTTGACCCGTCCGTAGTATCAATATTTGATCCTGAAATACTAAACGAAGAACCAATTCTTGTCGCAGTGGATCTTGCAGCGTCAACCGTAAGTTGCACACTTGCCGAGTGTTTAGTAACGAGTCCACCTGCTTGGGCAGCACCCGCTGTCATCAATAACATAACGAGAGGTAGAAAGGCTCGTTTCATATACCCCACCGAATATAGTTTCAAAGCTATTTAGACAAAGAAAAAAGTTTAGAGTAAACCGAAATTATATATACGGTATTCCTCAGCACACTTGACGCTAAATATATGTGGTTGCCTTCGGGGACCACAAAATACAAACTCGCTTTATAAGGAGCTATGGACATTACTAAGTTTACGTCGAAAGACATCGACGCTATTTTTGATGCGTCACAAAGATTTTCAGTAGGTTTTGACGACCTATTTTACCGCTTGCATTCCTACGGAGTAGGATCACCAGGCGGTCAGTATCCTCCCTACAACATCGTTAAGGAATCAAACGTCAAGTGGAGGATCGAATTAGCACTAGCTGGATGGGCAGCGGAGGACATTGAAGTAAGCACGGAGAGCAATGTCCTGCTCATCAAGTCAAAGGCAGCAAAGGAGCGCCAAGAGGAAGGAGACTATATGCATCGTGGCGTTGCAACGAGGACCTTTGCTAGAGGATTCAATCTGTCCGACGATGTGGAAGTCGGCACAGTCAGCTTCACAAACGGGATGCTTGTGGTAGAATTGCAGAAGATCATCCCCGATCATCAGAAGTTGAAAGTCTATGAAATTGGTAATCCGTTGGCTAACACATCCACTGACTCAAATTAATTTGTTACTGGTTGGGTTTCTTCTTATTGTTGGTATGATTCATAACCATGCTCACTACACTATGGAAGTTGATGCTGACTCTTATGTCAGAGCATGGTGTAAAAAGAATCCTGATACCTGCAGAAGTTACATCGATGATTACTGATATATAGTGTATAACTAAAGAGTCCCGAGGGACTCTTTTTTATTTGGAGAAGAGCCTATGCAGTACTACGCCAATTTATGTGCTCCATACGCCGAGAAGAATGCTACACTAACTATTGATCTACCTGCAGAGGATATGGATCAATTTATGGAGTTGGTGCACATTCTAAAGGAGGAGAAAAACCTATCAGCTCGACGTGCCTTTACAGATATGGTAAAGTATACTTATGAACACCTAATGCAAAAAGATTATGACCGTAAAAATCGCAAGAATGCAAAGCGGGGAAGACGTAATCGCTGATATCAAGGAGATTCGTGAATCTCCTGATGCGACCGCTGCACTTGCCTATGAATTCAATGAAGCGTGGACTGTTATGGTCCGCCGTCCTGCAGAAGAAATGTTTCTGCAGGAAGACTCAGATCCTGTAGAATCCCTAAAGGATATGCAGGTTGAATTTTTCCCATGGTCACCCATGACAAAGGGTAGAAGTGTTGTCACCCTGTATTCTGTGGTAAGTCTATCTGAGCCTCATGACAATGTGCTCAATGGTTACCAAGAAATCCTAGAAAAATCTAAATCCCTTTATACTAATGCTGAAATTGATCATTCTCACACACCACCCGCAGACCTACTTGTTGGGGAAGGTGACGGAGATGGACGAGGAACCGAGTTTATTGCTTGAGGATTGCTTCAGCATCACACCCGAGGGTGAGTTGCAAGAGTATCCACTACACACTGACCAACGTTTCGTCTTCTTGACTTCGGAGCAATGTATGTCTATACTAGATCCGTCAGGCGTCATCGTCACCAAATACAACAATGCAGTAAGTGAGTAATTTTTATACATCCGCAGTCCTACTTGGAGATGATATTCTCATTCGTGGATATGAAGACGGTCGCCCCGTCAAGTATCGTGAGAAATCTTCTCCTACCATGTTTCTGGTCCCTGAAGTCCAGTCAAAAAAGTCTAAATTCAAGACCCTTGATGGTCGTTATGCTCACCCTAAAAGGTTTGATGGTGCTCGTGAAGCGCGAGAGTTTATCAAACAGTATGAGGGTGCTGCAGGACTAGAAGTCCATGGGTATGAGCGGTTTGTGTATCAACATATCGCCCAGAAGTTTCCTGGCGAAATTGATTATGATATGTCCCAGATGAAAATCTATACGATTGACATCGAGGTGGCATGTGAAAATGGATTCCCTGATGTGCAAGCATCTGCTGAGGAAATGCTGTGCATTACCATCAAGGATTTCAATACTAAGAAGATTATCACTTGGGGTAGTCGTGAGTTTACCCCACCTAAAGATGTTGAGTATCGTGTCTTCTGGACAGAAGCAGAAATGCTTACCAACTTTCATAAGTGGTGGGTAGAAAATACTCCTGACATCATTACTGGTTGGAATAATAACCTGTATGACATTCCATATATCTGTAGACGCATTGAGCGTGTGCTAGGTGAGAAGTGGAAGAAGTCTCTGTCACCATGGAATCGTGTGCTTGAGAGGGAGATTGTCATTCAAGGTCGCACCAACCTTGCTTATCAACTGACAGGTGTCGCCATCCTAGATTACCTTGATCTGTATAAGAAATTTACTTATACAAACCAAGAATCGTATCGACTTGACCACATTGCACATGTGGAATTGAATGATGCAAAACTAGATCACTCGGAGTTTGAAAACTTCAAGGACTTCTATACGTCTGACTGGCAACGCTTCGTGGAATACAACATCCACGACGTGAATCTGGTTGACAGTCTAGAAGATAAGATGAAGTTGATCGAGTTGGCAGTTACCATGGCGTATGACGCTAAGGTAAACCTTGAGGATGTATATTCTCAGGTCCGTATGTGGGACACCTTGATCTACAATGACTTGAAGAAACGAGGCATTGTTGTCCCCCCACGAATTACTTCAAAAAAGGATGAAAAGTATGCAGGAGCCTACGTCAAAGAACCAAAGGCAGGACTATACGATTGGGTGGTTTCGTTTGACCTTAACTCTCTGTATCCTCACCTCATTATGCAGTATAATATTTCACCTGAAACCCTCGTCGATCAGAGACACCCCACCGCCACTGTTGATGGACTGCTCAATCAAGAAGTATCCATCGGGAGTGGAGATTACTGTGTGTGCGCCAACGGAGCACAATACCGAAAGGACATCTTAGGATTCCTACCCGAAATGATGCAGAGGATCTACGATGAAAGGACCATTTATAAGAAACGAATGCTTGCCGCTAAGCAAGCTCTTGAAAATTCCTCCTCACCTGCAGAGTCCGAGGCACTACAAAAGGATGTGTCCAAATTCAACAACATCCAAATGGCAAGAAAGATCCAACTCAACTCTGCCTATGGTGCCATCGGAAATCAATACTTCAGGTATTACAATCTGGCAAATGCTGAGGCGATTACTCTATCGGGACAGGTAAGCATCCGATGGATTGAAAACAAAATGAATGCTTACCTAAACAAAGTATTACAAACTAAAGATGATGATTACGTTATTGCTTCTGATACTGATTCCATCTATCTCAATCTGGGTCCTTTTGTACACAAGGTATTCAAGGGCAGAGAGGCGAGCGATGAGAGTATTGTTAGGTTCCTTGACAAGGTGTGTGAAGTGGAATTTGAGAAGTATATACGAAATTCTTATGAAGCGTTGGCGTCCTATGTAAATGCTTACGCTCAAAAGATGTTTATGAAGCGAGAGAATATCGCTAACAAAGGCATCTGGACTGCTAAGAAACGATACATCCTCAACGTATGGAATAGTGAAGGTGTGCAGTATGCTCAACCTAAACTTAAGATGATGGGTATCGAAGCAGTTAAATCTTCCACCCCTGCACCCTGTCGTGTTGCTATTAAGGAAGCACTTAATGTAATCATGACTGGTAGTGAAGAGAAAACGCAGGAGTATATCAAAAACTTCCGTCAGAAGTTTGAGGCAATGCCACCCGAGGAAGTTGCTTTCCCCCGTGGGTGTAATAACGTTGCCAAGAATTCATCACCTGCCACCATCTATGGCAAGGGATGCCCTATGCATGTGCGAGGTGCACTGCTATACAACTTCTATATTAAGAAGAAGAAACTATCTCATAAGTATCCTCTCATTCAAGAGGGGGAGAAGATCAAATATCTACACCTCAGGACACCTAACAAGATTAACGAGAATGTCATCTCATTCTTTCAGACCTTGCCCAAGGAGTTTGACCTTGACAATTCCATAGACTTTGATCTACAATTCAAAAAGAGTTTCCTCGATCCTCTACAAGCAATTCTTGATACGATCGGGTGGAAAGCAGAGAAACAAGCATCACTGGAGTGGTTATTCGGATGACATCATCTTTTTTTGCGGACATTGTAAATGAAATCGACAATGATTACGCCACCCTCGTGGCAGATGGAGTGTCTGCTGGGGATACAACAGGGTATATTGATACTGGTAGCTATATCTTTAATGGTTTGGTTAGTGGATCTATTTTTGGTGGAGTCCCCTCCAACAAAATTACTGCTATCGCAGGTGAGAGTAGCACTGGTAAGACTTTCTTTTGTCTTGGCGTTGTTAAGCATTTCTTGGAATCTAATCCTAATGCTGGAGTATTCTACTTCGAGTCCGAGTCTGCTATTAGCAAGACCATGATTGAGGAGCGCAACATCGATTCCAAGAGAATGTATGTTGTGCCTGTGACTACAGTGCAGGAGTTTAGGACTCAAGCAATCAGGTTGCTCGATAAATATATGGCACAACCTGAAGATAAGCGCCAACCTATGTTGTTTGTGCTAGACTCTTTGGGTATGCTGTCCACCACTAAAGAGATTGAAGATTCTGAGGCAGGTAAAGAGACCAGAGATATGACAAGGGCACAAGTTGTCAAGTCTATTTTCAGGATTCTCACACTTAAATTGGGTAAAGCAAATGTTCCTCTCATCGTTACCAATCATACATATGATGTCGTCGGCGCATACGTCCCTACGAAAGAAATGGGCGGCGGTAGTGGTCTTAAGTATGCTGCGTCTACAATCATCTATCTTTCCAAGAAGAAAGAGAAGGATGGTAAAGAAGTAGTGGGTAACATTATCCACTGCAAGGCAGCAAAATCACGTCTTACAAAGGAGAATACACAAGTTGACACACGTCTTTACTACGACGAGCGTGGATTGGACAGGTATTACGGCTTACTGGAGTTGGGTGAGAAGCACGGAGTCTTCGAGCGCAGGGGGAATAGGATTGTTGTTGGTGAATCTTCCGTTTATCCTTCTGCTATTCTTGCCAATCCTGACAAATATTTCACGCCAGAAGTAATGCAAGCATTGGACGAAGCAGCAGCGAAGGAGTTTAGATATGGAAGCTGATCTGAAGGGTTTTATCAAGGTCTATGATGGGGTCTTGGATGAAAACTTCTGTCGCAATGCCATCAAAAAGTTTGAAGAAGATCCAGCAGCACAGGAAAACTTTCACAATGAAGGTAGACCACACTTTACTCACCTAAATATATCGCTGGAAGCAGAAGGATCTCGTAAGGATCCTGTGTGGTCAAAGATACACAATGGATTGGTCTCTGGTGTTAAACTAGCAGCAGAGAAATACATGCACGATCTAGGGTGCTCTAACTTTTGGCCACCTAATCATGCTCTAGAGCAGATCCGTATGAAAAGATACAGGGTCGGTGGAGAGGATAGGTTTGATCGACACATTGATGTCGGTGACCATGATTCCGCTCGCAGATTCTTGGTCTTATTTTTCTATTTGAATGATGTGGAAGAGGGTGGTGAAACCGTCTTTACTGAGTTAGACTATAGCGTGAAACCTAAAACAGGTAGCGTGCTTATCTTTCCTCCAACGTGGCAGTATCCTCATGCAGGACTTCCACCTATCAGTAACAACAAGTATATCGTAGGCACTTATCTTCACTATACATGACTTACAGCATTGAAGAGATTACTCTTAGTAAACTCATTCTTGATTATGAATACACCAGAAAGGTCCTTCCTTTCATCAAAGATGAATACTTTGATACACTCCCCAATCGTATCCTATTCAATACGTTTGATGAGTATGTGAAAGAGTATACTGTCAACCCAGAGCCTAATGCTCTGAAGTTGGAAGTAGAAAAGCGTCGTGATATTACTGATGAAATCTATAGGGAGGTCGTATCCTTTCTTGACAACCTAGACGAAACAACTTACAACGAAGATTGGTTGCTTAATACCACTGAGAAGTGGTGTAAGGAAAGAGCGATTTATCTGGCACTCATGGAGTCTGTAAAGATTGCTGATGGTCAGGATCAGACACGCTCTAAGGATGCTATTCCTTCCATCATGCAGGAAGCACTTGCTGTATGCTTCGATGACACCGTTGGTCACGATTACATTGAGGACTATTCAGACCGCTATGACTACTATCACCGAAAGGAAGAAAAGATTCCCTTCGATATCTCTTATCTCAACAAGATCACAAAAGGTGGTCTCAGTAATAAGACTCTCAACATCGCTCTTGCTGGTACAGGCGTCGGCAAATCTCTATTCATGTGCCACATGGCTAGTGCCTCGCTCTTGCAGGGGCGCAACGTCCTCTACATTACAATGGAAATGGCAGAGGAGAAGATTGCTGAGCGAATTGACGCAAACCTTCTCGACATCAACATCCAAACGCTGAGTGATCCAATGTATTCCAAGCAGAAATATACTTCTGCTATGGATAAGTTGAAGCATAAGACACAAGGTCGTCTGGTCATTAAAGAATACCCCACAGCATCAGCGCATGTGGGTCACTTTAAGGCACTCTTGAATGAGTTGAGCATGAAGAAAGGATTTGATCCTGACATCATCTTTGTTGATTACCTCAACATCTGTGCATCATCTCGTTACAAGGGCACCATCGTAAACTCTTACACATATGTGAAAGCAATCGCTGAAGAGTTGCGTGGTATGGCAGGTGAATATAATGTCCCTGTTGTTAGTGCCACACAGACCACTCGTAATGGTTATGGTAACTCTGACGTTGAGTTGACTGACACCAGTGAATCATTCGGTTTGCCAGCAACTGCTGACTTGATGATTGCTTTGATCTCTACTGAAGAGATGGAGCAACTGAATCAGATCATGGTCAAACAGTTGAAAAATAGATATAATGATCCTACAGTAAACAAAAGGTTTGTTGTTGGGATTGACAGAGCGAAGATGAGGTTGTATGATTGTGAGCAGTCAGCACAAGATGATATCATCGACGCTGGAGACATTGAGTCTTCCTTTGACAAGAAACCAAAAACATCATTTCAAGAATTAAAAGTATGAGCGCACCTAAGTTTGGCAAAGACGGACCTAAAGGTATTGACGATGCTGCAGAGAGAATGAATTCTGCTGCTCGCGATAAGGTTGATAACATGCAGGAAGATGCACAGTCAATGGCATCTGACATGCCTAAAACTCCTGAAGAATTCCTAGAGGATGAGCGTTTCCGTGCACCTGAAGCGCGTAAGATGATGGAGGAAAAGACTAAAGAGTCTAAGAAGAAGAAAGGTAAAGAGCCTGAAAAGTTTGAGGTTGACCTTGATGCATACACTGAGTTTGTTGACAAGGTTACCAGTGATCCTAGTAAGGATTTCAACACTCTGATTGCTCGCTATCGTGAGTTGCATGATGCAGGTTGTAAGATCGAGCGTCTTGACACTGCAGCATCTGGTATGTCTGCTGAGGCAGGTGAGTTTATGGAGATCGTTAAGAAACTGAAGTTTCAAGGTAAACCATACGACGAGAAAACCAAAGAGCACCTGCAGAAAGAGTTGGGTGATGTGATGTGGTATGTTGCACAAGCAGCAATGGCACTGGGTGTCCGTCTTGATGAGGTTATCTATCTCAATACTCTCAAACTTGCAGCACGTTATCCTGAAGGATTGTTTGAAGTTGAGAGATCTGAAAACCGCAAGGCAGGGGACATCTAATGCCCTTGTCTTGGTCAAGGGATCCACTTTATAGTCAACGTAAAAAATGTAGTGAAGGTATGTTGTTAATTTTAGAATTGCAGGAAGCTTTCGACGAGTTAGGTTGGGAAGCAGGTGCTGAGTATGAAGTCTGCACCGCAGGGTGTCAGACATATGAAATCGATGGGCATGGCACTAAGTGGTCTCCTAAGAAGGGCACCAAGAAATGTAACAAGGATGCTTTTATTGTTATCAAAAGGACTGATCTAAATAGTTAGGTAAAAGTCTTTTGCCTGATGGAAATATCTCAGTCAACTGCCAACTTAAGTACTGGTAGTAATGATGTAGCAAAATATATACCTGCCATTGTTGAATTATTTCAGGGTGGGGATTTTAATGTTGCTTCAACTACAACTTCCTCTAGTGACACTGATGCACTAGAGGAGTTTTTAACGTACGCTAAACAGAATAAGAAGAAGCAAGCATGTGCTGTCCCATTCAAAGCAGCGAATGGGAAGATGTATGTCTTCGGTCAGATGAAGAAACCCAAGGTCTCTGCCAACATGGGTGACGTTGCAGAGGGTGTATTTGCTGCTGCTGTTGCCTGTAGATTTTTGAATAGAAATAGCACTGTCAACACAAGTGATGTGTTTACTCTGCTTCATGGACTACCATCACCTACATCTAGGAATAAGGGAAAGGTAGCACAGCAAACTTACAAGGCACCCAATAAAGATACTGATGTAAAGGATGATGTCAAGTTGTACATTGCCCTTGCTTCAGCAAACATGTCATTCCTTTTAGATAGTAAGTCTGAGTCTGCACTTAAGGAGTATTGTGATGCTGCTGTGAAGTATGCTAACGATGAGAAGGTAACCAAGTGGGCGAAGTTAGTATATGAAAATGGTAGATACGACAAGATAGAAGTTATCGCTGATGGTTTAGGTGGACAGCAGACAACAAAGGTTGATGTCCTAGTAAAGATCACAGATGATAAGAATGTATTGCAAGATGTAGACATCAAAGTATCACTCAAGGCAGGTGATGTTAAACAGTTTGGTCAACAGGGTGGCACTCTCTTTGAGAAGGTTGGTAACAAACCAGGCTATAAAGAATATTGGGATAAATTGTTTGGCATTGATGTTTCATCTAAGAAGGATGCATACAATAAATTAAAAGAGATCGAGCATGACACCTTCGGTGCAGTCAACATGTTGTATGATTATGTTGCAGATGTTGTGCAGAGTAAACTGAATAGTGATGATGCAATGGGAATGATGACCCAACTTGGTAGAGCGATTGATCACTATGCAACATCAAATGAGCAGCATGTTGAGTTGGTCCAACTGAATAGAGGTGATGCAAGGGTATATAACTTCGGTAATCTTGCAAACGTAATTGTCAATCAGGAATGGGACGTTGAATATAAGAAAGGTATGGGATCTGGTGGTCCATTACCTATCATTTCGATACATAAGAAAGGTGAAACCACAGAGCAACTGTTGATTCTTAGAGTCAAGGTTGAGACTATCAGAGGAGCACCTTACTTTAGAAACTATGTTGAGAAGGGTCGCTACTTAGGCACCCTGATCGGTCGCTACGCCAGTGCCTAAAGTGTCCACTCGCACCCAGCCACCGCTTCATTCTGTCCTATAATAAAACCATGAGCAAAAACACACACCTAGAGCACCTAGAGGACGACATCTTCAATCAAGGATATGCTGGCGCTACCAACGCTATCAACTTCCTTGAGTCCCTGCGTGACATGCTTACTACTGGTCACGGTGGTGGCAGCACTAAGGTGACTGTCAAGTGGGACGGTGCTCCTGCTATTATCTGTGGCACTGACCCTAAGAATGGTGAGTTTTTCGTAGGCACTAAGTCAGTCTTCAATAAGACTGAGCCTAAGATTTGCTACAACGATGAGTTGATTGATTATTACTATCCTACTGGTGCAATCGCTGGTATCCTGAAGCAGTGCCTCAAAGAGTTGAAGAAACTTCCCATTGAAGGTGTGGTCCAAGGTGACTTGTTGTATACAAAGACTCCACCTGTCGTAGTCATGGGTGGTAAGAGTTGTTATAAATTCAAACCCAACACCATCACATACTGTGTGGAGAAAAACACAGAGATGGGTGACAAAGTGGGTGCATCTAATCTTGGTATTGTCTTCCACACCACTTACAGAGGTAGCAGTGTTGCTGATATGACAGCAGGATTTGGTGCTGATGTATCTGGTCTGCAGGGTGTTGCAGATGTCGCAGTCTTCTCATCTGAGTTTCAAAATGTAAATGGTATTGCTAACCTCAGCGCTGGTGAGATAACTACTATCAATATGACTATCGCTAAAGCAAAAAGAAACCTCCGCACTGGCAGCAGGTTTCTTAATGAGATTCAAAGGGCACAGGGACCACAGACCTTTTCACCTCCTGCTCTCTTCAAGATTTACTTCAACCAAGTTATCCGTGGTGGTGTGATTCCTGACGCTACAGGCATCGCCAATGGGTATATCAAGTTTGTAAATGACAAATATGATGCAGAGATCGCTAAGAAAAAGACTGAGAAGTCACAGCAAGAGTGGACTAAACGCAAGACCAACGCAATTAAATACCTAAATAGTAACACATCTGTTATGAAATCAGCATTTACAGGTTTCAAAGATCTGATTGCTGCCAAAGAGCAAGTGATAAATAAACTGAAGAAGATTGAAGGTATTGGCACCTTCCTAGAAGACGAGAATGGTTACAAAGCGACAAGTCCAGAAGGATTTGTGGCCATCAAAGATGGCACAGCACTCAAACTCGTCGATAGACTAGAGTTCTCTAGAGCAAACTTCACCGTAGCAAAAGACTGGGGTAAATGAGATTCATTCAATTCATCAGGGAAGCAGCAGAAGCCGCTAAGAAGACGGCGAAACCTGCAACCTCACCAAAAGGTCAGCGCAAAGCATCGGATAAGATAGACGACAAGCATGTTGCTATCACATTCGGGAGATTCAATCCTCCTCATGCTGGGCATGGCAAACTTCTTGATGCAGTCAAGGCGCATGGTGGTGACTCTGGTAACTATCGTATCTACCCTTCAAGGTCTCAGGATCATAAGAAGAATCCTCTTTCTGCACAGCAGAAGGTAGATCATATGCGTAAGATGTTTAAGAATCACGCAGATAAGATCCAAAATAATGAGGCACATAGAAACATCTTTGACATCCTAAGAGACTTGCATGACGAAGGTCATGAGCATGTCACTATGGTTGTTGGTGATGATCGAGTGAAAGAGTTTGAGACTCTTGCCAACAAGTATAATGGTAAGCATTATGATTTCAAATCTATTAATATTAAGTCTGCTGGCGCTCGCGCTGATGATTCCGACGACCCTATTGAGAATCTTTCTGCCAGTAAGATGCGTGCCCATGCTCAATCTGGTGACCACGATTCATTCCACGCAGGAATGCCCAAAGGACACGACGCAAAACATAGCAAACAACTGATGGCAGATGTCCTTAAGGGCATGACTCCTCCTCCTAAGAAGAGTAGGAAGAAATCAGAAGTGCATGAGTCATCTGTATGGGAGTATGCTCCTAAACTAGATTTTGAAACCTTTCGTGATTACTACATGCTCAACCACATCTATAAGGTTGGTGCAATCGTAGAGCATGATGACACTGGAATGGTTGGTGAGATTGTCCATAGAGGACCAAACTATATTATTATGAAAGACGGTATGGGTGGTGAGCATAAAGCATGGTTGCAACATGTTACTGAAGTTGCAGATCAACCATTAGATCAATCTAACTATTCTGCTGATAACGGTAGTGGAAATGAGTGGAAAGTTGGGACTGATACATATAGGAAGGCACTGCAGGACATGACACCTGGTCAGGCAACCAAGAAATTCTCTGCATTCAATGCAGAAATTAGAAAATCCGCTACAAATAAATAGTTAATACGCAAAACTGTTAAGACGATGACTCTAAACATTAAAGTATCCGCTGCACTTGCTGGCTATAGTCTGAAAGAGCAGTCCAAGATCCTCTCCGCCATTGAGACTGGACAGCATTTAGACACTGCTCGCCTGTATGAAGGTGCACTCAAAGTGAAGGCAGCCTACGAAGAGTGGGAGCCTGCTGTGGAAGGATACGCTGGATTCCCTGTGGATCGTGATGAAATTAAGAAGAAAAAAGGGATGCATGACGACCGTAATGTCGGACGTGTCATCCAATCTAAGGGTGAATCCTATGTCATCACTGGAAAGAAAGCAGACGGTCGTTACATTGTTGTCGGTAAGAAAGGCGACAAGACTGCTAAGGAAGCAGGTGACATCGGTCTTAACATGCAACGCGAAGCAGTAGGTATTGACATTGAAGATCTCCACCAACAAATGCTTGAGGGTATGAAGCAAGCACGAAAGAATGTGGGTGCAAGCAAATGTTGGGACGGATACAAAGCAAAAGGCACAAAGACTAAGGGTGGCAAGCAAGTCCCCAACTGTGTCAAAGAAGAGGAATTGGAAGAGCGTTACAAAGGTAAGCACGGTCAGTCTTCTGCCGAATACAAGGATGATAGATCCTCTGGTGGTAAGATGGTGTCTGGTGACTCGAAGATGAGTGGTGCTGAATACACTCACGGACGTAGAGTTAAGGCAGCAAACCCTGGATCTCAACCTGATGAAGGTGGCAAGACCAAACCCAAATCTCAGGGTAAAATGGATCGTGGCACCCGTGCAGATCTTGAGTATCGCAAAGCCAACCTCAAGAAAAAGAATGAGGAGTTTATAAATAAGTTGTCTGCCTCGGGACTATTCTCTGAAGCAGAGCTTAAACAAATGGAGGAGATGGAATGAAACCCACCAACTCAGCTAACAAGCTACCTACTAAAAAGAAGGGCGGAGTTACCATCAATCCAAAAAAG
>Ga0208130_1000162_pt1 | contig 35803 bp, 36 predicted proteins | sample ETNtaG_31_FD_185771 | JGI IMG/M metagenome (GOLD analysis project Ga0208130, IMG submission 185771) | Marine microbial and viral communities from oxygen minimum zone, Eastern Pacific Ocean - ETNP201310SV78 (SPAdes) (version 2) | ecosystem: Environmental > Aquatic > Marine > Oceanic ... | reverse complement strand
TAAAATCTTTTCAATAAGCTCTTTGTCCTTCTTGCTAAAAGAAAATGTTTCTGGTTGATTGCTATCTAATCTTTTTACAGTCATCTATCAACCTCACCAAAAACCAAATCTAATGAACCAAGAATTGCTGATAGGTCTGGTAATAAATGACCTTTTCCAAGATAGTCAATTGCTTGGAGATGAGCAAATCCTGGTGCACGAATTTTACACCTGTAAGGTTTATTTGTTCCATCAGAAATTAAATAGACACCAAACTCACCCTTTGGGGCTTCTATAGCTTTATATACATCTCCTGGTCCAACATCATAACCTTCTGTATACAATTTAAAATGATGAATAAGAGCTTCCATTGAAGATTTCATTTCTGCTCTTTTTGGTGGGGCTATTTTTTTATCTTCACAAATAATTGGTCCAGGTTTCATTCTTTCAATAACTTGCTTTATAATTGAAATTGATTGACGGCACTCCTCAACCCTAATCAAATATCTATCATAGTTATCACCGTTCTTTCCTATTGGAACTTGAAAATCAAGTTGATCATATATTTCATATGGTTGGGTTTTTCTTAAGTCCCAATGATAACCTGAGCCTCTGGCCATCACCCCTGTTAAACCCCAATCTAAAACATCTTGTTTAGTAACAACACCGATATCAACATTTCTTTGTTTAAATATTCTATTTTCAGTAAGAAGACTTTCTAAATCATCCAAAACTTTTAAAAATGGATCACAAAATTTAAAAATATCATTAACTAAACTTTCCTCCAGATCTTGATGAACGCCACCGGTTCTAAAATAAGCTGCATGTAGTCTTGAACCGCAGGCCCTTTCATAAAAGACCATAAGCTTTTCTCTCTCTTCCCAGCCCCAGAGTGTTGGAGTTAATGCGCCCACATCCAAGGCTTGAGCAGGAACATTAATCATATGATTTAAAATTCTTCCAATTTCTGAATATAAAACTCTAATACATTGAGCTCTTTCAGGAACTTGAACGTTTAAAAGACTTTCGACTGCAAGAGTAAAAGCATGCTCCTGATTCATTGGCGCTACATAATCTAAACGATCAAAATAAGGTAGGGCTTGTAAATAAGTTTTATTTTCGATTAATTTTTCAGTGCCTCTATGGAGAAGACCAATATGAGGCTCTACCCTCTCAACAACCTCTCCGTCTAAATCGAGAATAAGCCTTAATACGCCATGAGCAGCTGGATGCTGAGGGCCAAAATTAACTCTAAATTTTTCACTAGTCTTATTTGTCATTTACGGAATCGCTCTCTAAATCATTTTCAGGGTACTTAATACCCTCCCAAGGACTTTCAAAGTCAAAACTTCTAAATTCTTGCTTTAATTCAACTGGCTCATAAACAACTCGCTTTTTTGACTCGTCATACCTTACCTCAACATATCCAGTTAGAGGGAAGTCTTTTCTCAATGGATGGCCTTCAAAGCCATAATCAGTTAATAACCTTCTTAGATCTTTATTACCTTTAAAGTTAATACCAAACAGATCATATGCTTCTCTTTCATACCACTCTGCACAAGGAAAAAGTTTAGAAACACTGACTACTGAATCATTTTTATCGGTAAAAGTTTTTACTCTAATTCTTGAATTATTTGACATAGATAAAAGATTGTAAACAACTTGAAATCTTATTTCATTTTCTGGCCAGTCGACACCGCATAGATCTGTTAATTGAGAAAATAAGAAATCTTCATCATCCCTCAATAACTTTAATAAATCGTATAGTTTTTCATTATCAACATATATAGAGAGATCATTTGCAGAAACTTCAGTTTTTACAATAAGTGATTTTATTTTTGAGTTACTTTCAATCTCATTTAATAATTGAGAATAATTTTTTTGTTTATACATTCAAGTTTCTATCTTTCAACAGTCCCAGTTCTTCTTATTTTTTTCTGTAATTGCAAAATTCCATACATTAAAGCTTCCGCTGTAGGAGGACACCCAGGAACATAAATATCAACAGGAACAATTCTATCGCAACCCCGGACAACTGAGTAAGAGTAATGATAATAACCACCTCCATTTGCGCATGAACCCATAGAAATAACATATCGGGGCTCTGGCATTTGATCATAGACTTTTCTTAATGGTCCAGCCATTTTATTAGTTAATGTTCCAGCAACAATCATCACATCCGATTGCCTAGGTGAACCTCTTGGTGCGGTACCAAATCTCTCTAAATCATATCTCGGGCCATTTGCTTGAAACATTTCTATTGCGCAGCAAGCAAGTCCAAATGTCATCCAATGCAATGATCCAGTTCTAGCCCAATTAATTAGTGACTCTGAAGAGGTGACAAAAAACCCTTTATCAGACATTTCAGACTGAAAATTCTCAGCATTATTTTCGGAAATTAATCCCATTCTAACGCTCCTTTTTTCCATTCATAAATAAAGCCAATAGTTAAAATTGTTAAAAAAAGCATCATTGAGAAAAAACCGAAGAGACCAATATCTCCAAAAACTATTGCCCATGGGAAAAGAAAAGCTACTTCTAAATCAAAAATAATGAATAAAATAGCAACCAAATAAAATCTTATATCAAATTTTGACCTAGCATCATCAAATGGATCGAATCCACATTCATATGGAGATAATTTTTCAGAATCAGGGTTTTTCGGAGCAATTAAAAGGGGAGGTAAAATAAGCAATAAGGTAATAAATAAGGACAAGCCCATAAAGACAACAATCGGTAAATAATCTTGCAGTATAGCCGGCATACTATCGCTCCTTTATCCCCCTCATATATTTGAGAGCAATATATCCTCTAGGGTTAGGAATGCAATAAAATTCGAAATAATTTATAAGTAAAAAAGAATTAAAAAATTATACTTAAAAAATACAATTTTTTGTATTTAAAAAAAAATATGAAAAATAAAATTTTTTTTAACTGAAGAATATTTTTTATGGCTTAATTTGCATTTTTAAAGCGTTTTTTGCCTTGGATCCATAAGGAGGACGAAAAATATTTATTAAGCTATCAAATTTAGTTTGAGTATAAATAGTCTTAGCATGAGAAAAGTTTTTAAATCCCTCTATTCCATGGTAGGAGCCAGTTCCAGATGGTCCAACTCCGCCAAAAGGAGCATTATCTTGAGCCACGTGAAAAACAACATCATTTATAGTTACACCACCAGAGGTAGTATTTTTTAAAACGCTATCCATTTCCTCAGTATCTTCTCCAAAATAATATAACCCAAGAGGTCTATCCTTTGAGTTTATGTAATTTATAGTTTCAGATATATCTGAGTAAGTTTTTACTGGAAGAACAGGACCAAAAATTTCTTCTTTCATAACAGATAGATCCTCATCAGGATTTATTATAAGAGTAGGAGGAATTTTATGATTCGGTTGTTGATCAAAATCTTCATTTGATGGATTAATTTCAATTACCTCTGCTCCCTTCTCTTGAGCCTCAGTAATATAACCTTTCAATCTCTCAAAATGTCTTTGGTTAACAACTGATGTATAATCGGGATTTTCTTTTAAGGTTGGAAACATTTTTGTTATAATTTCTTTTGATTGAGATATAAAATTATCTTTTTTTGCCTCAGGAACAAAAACATAATCAGGCGCTAAACATATCTGACCTGCATTAAGAGTTTTTCCAGCCATAATACGATTAACAGAAACATCAAAATTGGAATTATCTGAAATAATGACTGGTGATTTACCACCTAACTCTAGTGTAACTGGGACTAAATTTTCTGAAGCGGCTCTCATAACATGTTTGGCTATTGATGTTGCACCAGTGAAAAGAAGATGATCAAAGGGTAGTGAAGAAAAAGCCTCACCAACATCAGGGCCTCCAGTAAAAACAGCAACCTCTTCCTCAGAAAATTCTTCTGAAAACATTTTTTTCATTAATTCGGAGGTTTTAGGAGTAAATTCTGATGGTTTAATCATTGCTCTATTTCCTGCAGCAAAAATACTACCGAGAGGTCCGAAAGTTAAAGTTACAGGGAAATTCCAGGGACTTATAACCCCAACTGTTCCAAGCGGTTGATATTCAATTTTTAATTTAGCCCCTAAATAACCTAGTATGGCTGGAGAAACTTTTCTTTTTTCAGGTTTTGTCCATTTATCTATATTTTCTTTAGCCATTTTAAGAGATGTAATTGAACCTGCAACATCAGATAAAAGAGAGCTTTCCTTACTTCTGTGTCCAAAATCCTCTGATATTGCATCAGCTATTTCATTTTGATATTTTATTAAAGAAGAAATACATCTGTTTATCCAATCTTTACGAACAGAAACAGGTAAAGGACCATCATTAATATGTTGTTGTTTTTGCTTTTCTAAAATTTCTTTCATTCTATCAAAATTACTCATTAATTACCTCTTAAAGTTTATTATTAATAAACTATTTTTTCTAAAGATAAAATCACTCATTAAATTTTTTTAAGCAGTATTTCCACCATCAATTGTGTAAACTGACCCAGTAATAAAACTGCTATCATCGCTAGCAAGAAATAGCATTAATTTCGCTACATCGTTTGATGTTGCATATCTTCCTAGAGGAATACTGGATTCAAAAATATCTTTAGCTTGATTAGACTCTCCGGGCATTAATCCCTCTTCAATACTTCTCATCATTCTAGTTTCTACAGGAGAGGGATTAATTGAATTTACTCGTATATTTCTTTTTGCACATTCTTTCGCTGCTGATCGCATTAATCCTGTAACAGCATGTTTGCTTGTAGCATAAGGAGCCAAACCAGGAGCACCAGTAAGTCCTGCAACACTTGATGAAATAATATAACTACCCCCTCCTCTCTCGCTCATTGCAGGTATAGATGCCTTTAATCCAAGAAAAACACCCTTAATGTTTATATTAATAACTTTATCAAATATCTCTAGATCGTAATCTTCAATGTTGTTGACTTCACCCTCAGTGCCAGCATTTGCAACAAAAATATCTAGGCCGCCAAATTTTTCTTTTGCAAGATTTACTGCTTTTAAATTATCCTCCAAAATTGTTACATCTCCGATAAAGTGACTTAATTTTCTAGAATTAATTTCTTTGATAGTATTTTCTAAATCAGCCTTATTGTTATCAAAAATTAAAACATCAGCCCCCTCGTTTAAAAAAAACTCAGCAGTAACTCTTCCTATACCACCCGCACCACCGGTAATAATTGCAATCTTATCTTTCAGCTTTGTCATAAAATTATCCTTAAAGTTCACAAAAGTTTTTTTCATTATATGTATAAAAACTTCATTTGGTTGATAAAAATCAAAAAAATATATAATTTAAAAGTGTTATGGCTTTTAAAACTGAACCAATGAAAGTAATACCAGGATTCTTTTCTACAAAAGAAGAGGTTCTTGATGATATTAAAAAGCTCGACTTATGGCCTACGGTTTATGTCTCAGATAGAATGGAAGAGTTACCACCTCATTGGCATGACGTTGACAACTGCGGTTATGTAATGGAGGGCAGAAGCTATGTTATTAACGAAAAGAATGAAAAAATACCTTTAAACCCAGGAGATAAGCTGTATATCCCTGCGGGCGCTATTCATGCCGAGGGAAAGGTTGAAGAAAAAATGATTTATATTGTAGGTATTTCTGAGCCAGCAAATTTGTTAGAAAAACTTACTCTACTTGACCCAAAAGAAAGCCCTTTAAACAAATAAAGTTTTTATAATCCAAGCTCTTTCTCTGTTAACACTGATATTCCATATTCATCTCTTAAATCATTTATTTGATAAGAAAGATAAGATTTTGGCACAAAATATGACCACTTTTTTTTCATTTTTTTAGTTTTGATTCTTGCAATTTTTTTTGATTTTTTTGATGAACTTACCAACCTCAATAAACCTATTATACCGTGTTCGGAAATGAGTTTTTTATATAAACCCAAAAGCTCTTTTGATTTAAAAATTTGCCCTGCTGCTTTGAAAATTATTTTTATAGAGTTTTTACAGCCATAAATTGTATAAGTATCTAATATTGCCTCCTCTTTTAGTGATAAACCAAGTCCAAAAATAACATGGGTACAATCATGCCCAAAAATAAACTCAGGAAGAGTGTCCCCTTTTAGTATTGATTCTTGATCTTCAAAAGCGTCATAATAGATCTTCAGACCTTCCTCTAGAGTTAAATCACAGTTTTGTTTTTGAAATTCCAACATATTTTTTTTATTTTTTTCAATAATTTAACATAAAAATTAAAAACAATAAAAATTAAAAGTTTAATTACTCAAATCCTAGCTTTTCCAATGCATTTTTAGACCAATCTTCATAACCCTCGGTGTCTCCATCGCATTCATGCCTATCTAAAATTTTTTTTGCTCCTAGCTCTTGAAATTTTTCATCAACTTTTCTTCCAGCACCACAGAAATCAAAGTGCGAACTATCGCCTAAAGCACACACACTATATTCGATATTAGACAAATTAATTTCAGCCTCAGAAAGTTCTGTCCAAAAATCCTCTCCCATCATTGGAAGATCGCCATCCCCGGTGGTACTTGTAACAACTAGTACTTTTTCCATAATTGCTAAATCATCCATTGAAACATCATTCAGCTCAACCTGATTTACATCAATCGATTTTTCTTTAGCCATTAAAGCAATATTATCAGCTACTTCCATAGCTGTTCCCATTTCAGAAGCCCATAAAAGATTAAGTTTTGTCATTTTTAATTCCATTAAATTATATACCTATTATTATATAAAAATTATGGACATTGTAAATTTGAAATAAGTATGGATATTTTTTTTATTTCCCAATTTTTATTTTTTTTAGGATTCATTATTATGATTATTAATGAAACACCTGTTGTTTTACGCCATGTTTTTAAACCTGCTATGGATTTCAGAAAAGAGATGGAGGCTAGATTTGGAGATAAATGGCACTATTGGCATAAAATAATAGATTATATTTGGAATTTGTTATTATTTTCAGGTCTTTTGCTATCTATAGGTAATAATTTCCTTATACTATTGTCATTATTTCTTTTGTATTGGATTCCTATTTTTCTTATCATTTACTTACCATTAATTCTGAAAAAATAAATAATATATTATGGCGGGAGTGACGGGACTCGAACCCGCGACCTCTGGCGTGACAGGCCAGCGCTCTAACCAACTGAGCTACACCCCCATAAAAAGTGCATATTTTATTTAAGGGTCAATTTAACTTAAATCAAGACACTTAAAAAAATAAACTTATAAACATATAAAAATGGTGGGCGGTGAGAGGCTCGAACTCCCGACCCTCTGGATGTAAACCAGATGCTCTACCAACTGAGCTAACCGCCCTTATAATAGTTTAATAATTTTATATTTTGAAAGTTTATATAACCTAATAAAGATTAAGTACATAGTAACGTATAAAAATTAAATATGTTTTATTTATTGAGAATTAAAAAGATTAATTTTAGGTGGCATTAAGCCACCTAAAATAATTTAGAATTTAGTTTACTGCGTCTTTTAAACCCTTACCGGATTTAAATTTTGCATTCTTAGAAGCTGCAATTTGAATAGCTTCACCAGTCCTTGGGTTTCTTCCTGTCGTAGCAGCTCTATGACTTACAGAAAAAGTTCCAAAACCTGTAATTTTTACACTTCCACCACCAGCTAATGTTGAAGTCACTGATCCAAGAAAAGCTTCAAGAGCTCTTCCAGCATCAGCTTTACTTAATCCTGATCCAGAAGCAATAGCATCGATAAGTTCATTTTTGTTCATATTATCCTCTCATAAGTTGTTTAACTAATAAGAATGTATGCCTTAAAATCTCAATTGGTCAAAAAAAATTTAAAAAGTTTTTTCTAATGAGTAGTTTGATTAGAACCAATTGGCTGATCAATGTTACCTTTTTTCTGCTCAGCAAGCCATGCTTTCTCATCCCACTCAATTGCAGAGGGTTTTTTGGTAAGAGCAAATTCAAGAGCTTCATCAATTGTAGAAATTAACTTGATATCTAATTTCTTTTTTATATTTTCAGGAACTTCCGATAATTCTCTTTCATTTTCACTTGGCACTAAAACTGTTTTAATCCCACTTCTAGTTGCGGCTAATAGCTTTTCCTTTAAACCTCCAATTGGAAGAACTCTTCCTCTTAAAGACATCTCTCCAGTCATTGCAACATCGTTTTTTATAGAGATTTCAGCCATTACAGAGATTATAGCTACCACCATTGCAACACCTGCGGAAGGGCCATCTTTAGGTGTAGCGCCCTCCGGTACATGAACATGAATATCTTTTCTTTGAAAAACAGGCGGTTCAATTCCATAACTTACAGCTCTTGATCTAACAAATGATGATGCTGCATCAATTGACTCTTTCATAACATCGCCAAGCTTACCTGTTGCTTTTATTTTTCCATTTCCAGGAAGCATAACAGCTTCAACATTCAAAATATCTCCACCAACTTCTGTATATGCTAAACCAGTAACAACACCTATTAAATCGTCATTTTCAGTTTTTCCATATCTGAATTTTTTTACCCCTAAATACTCAGAAATATTTTCAGAAGTTACATTCACCGAATCACTTTTGTTAATTTCGATTTCTTTAACAGCCTTGCGAGCAAGAGAATTGATTTCTCTCTCAAGGCCTCTAACACCAGCTTCCCGACTATAATACCTTATAACAGATTGAATTGCGTCGTCAGAAATACTCCATTCATTATCGCTAAGCCCACAATTCTCTTTTGTTTTTTTAACAAGATGTCTTTTAGCAATCTCTAATTTTTCATCTTCAGTATAACCGGCAATTCTAATAATTTCCATTCTGTCAGCTAAAGCTTGAGGAATATTTAATGAATTAGCAGTTGTGACAAACATTACCTGTGAAAGATCATAATCAACCTCTAAATAATGATCATTAAAAGCATTATTTTGTTCAGGATCTAAAACCTCAAGAAGAGCTGCAGCGGGATCACCTCTAAAGTCCGAACCGAGCTTATCAATCTCATCAAGAAGAATTAAAGGATTTGTTGTTTTTACTTTTTTTAATGATTGAATTATTCTACCGGGCATTGAACCAATATATGTTCTTCTATGCCCCCTTATTTCAGATTCATCTCTAACGCCACCTAGAGACATTCTAATAAACTCCCTGCCGGTAGCTTCAGCAATTGATTTTCCAAGAGAAGTTTTACCAACTCCAGGAGGTCCAACTAAACACAAAATAGGACCTTTTATTTTTTTTGATCTATTCTGAACAGCTAGATACTCTGTTATTCTGTCTTTAACTTTATCTAAGCCAAAATGATCCTTATCTAATGTTTTCTGGGCAGCCGAAAGGTCTTTTTTTACTTTCTTCTTTTTTCCCCAAGGAATATCTAAAATCCAATCTAAATAGTTCCTAACAACTGTTGCTTCCGCAGACATAGGGCTCATTTGCTTGAGTTTTTTAAGCTCATTTTTGGTTTTTTCTAATGCTTCTTTGGAGAGTTTTGTTTTTGATATTTTTTCTTCAATTTCTGCAATATCGTCAACGCCCTCGTTATCATCATCTAACTCTTTTTGAATAGCTTTCATTTGTTCGTTCAAATAGTACTCTTTTTGAGTTTTCTCCATTTGATTTTTAACTCTTCTTTTGATCTTTTTTTCAACCTGAAGAACCGAAAGCTCATCCTCTAGATCATTTAAAATACTATTAAGTCTCTCTTGAACATCAATAATTTCAAGAATTTTTTGTTTTTGACCAACATTACCCGACATTTGACTTGCAATTGTGTCTGCTACTTTTGAAGGGCTATCTGAATCATTGAGAGCAGTAGTATTCTCTGATGTAACTTTATTATTAGTTTTAACAAAATCTTCAAAGCGAGAGGCTACTTGTCTTGACAGGGCTTTATCTTCGCTTTTGATCTCTTTATTTTCAGAAATAACTTCAATTTTAGCTTCAAGGTAATCACCAGAGTCATTAAATTCTTCTACCTTGGCTCTCTTTAAACCTTCAACTAAAACTTTTACAGTTCCATCGGGTAGTTTCAGTAACTGAAGAACTTTTCCAAGAGTACCAACCTCGTAAAGATCTTTTTTTTCTGGGTCATTAATATCTGCGTCTTTTTGAGCAAGAAAAAGAAGTTCTTGACCTTTATCCATAACTGATTCTAAAGCTGAGATTGATTTATCTCTACCAACAAACAAAGGAACAACCATATGAGGAAAAACAACAATGTTTCTCAAAGGTAATACGGGTGTATTTTTAAACAATTTAAATTCTTGAACTTTTTTTTCTTCAGTCATTATATATCCACAAATTAATAGTTATTTTTCTAAATAAATTAAAAATTATTATAACCATAATATGGACTTTAAAAAATAAGTATCAAGGGGTAAAAGAGAATAAAATTAATTAACTATCTTTTTTTCATTCTTTTTTTCTTTTTCACCATAGATATACAGGGGAGGAGATTTACCTTCAACAACATCTCCAGAAATTACAACTTCGGTAACATCTGGTGTGCCAGGTATTTCAAACATAGTATCCAAAAGAATATTTTCAATTACTGATCTTAGACCTCTTGCACCTGTAGAATAAGACATAGTTTTCTTTGCAATAGCAAGCAAGGCATCATCTGAAAATTTTAGCTCAACATTTTCAAGGTTAAATAATTTTTTATATTGTTTAACAACTGCATTTTTTGGTTCAGTAAGAATACGAATAAGAGAATTTTCATCTAAGTCTTCTAATGAAGCACATACAGGAAGTCTTCCAATAAATTCAGGAATTAATCCAAATCTAAGAAGGTCTTTTGGTTGTAAATCTTTGAGTATTTCTCCAGTTCTTCTATCATCTTTTTCTTTAACCTCAGCTCCAAAACCAACTGATCTATTAGTTCCTCTTTCTGAAATTATATTTTGAATACCATCAAATGCTCCTCCGCATATAAATAGTATATTTGTAGTATCAACTTGAAGAAACTCTTGCTGTGGATGCTTCCTTCCACCTTGTGGCGGAACTGAAGCAACTGTACCTTCCATAATTTTTAATAAAGCTTGCTGAACACCTTCACCAGATACATCTCTTGTAATAGAGGGATTATCAGATTTTCTTGTAATTTTATCAACCTCGTCAATATAAACTATACCTCGTTGAGCTCTTTCAACATTATAATCTGCAGCTTGTAATAATTTTAAAATAATATTCTCAACATCTTCCCCTACATAGCCTGCCTCAGTTAAAGTAGTTGCATCAGCCATTGTAAAAGGAACGTCTAATATTCTTGCAAGAGTTTGTGCTAACAAGGTTTTTCCGCACCCAGTTGGACCAAGCAACAAAATATTAGATTTAGCTAACTCAACATCATCCTTATTAGTGTCGCAATCAAGTCTCTTGTAATGGTTATGAACAGCTACTGAAAGAACTTTTTTTGCTCTTTGCTGACCAATTACGTAATCATCTAAAACACTATATATCTCTTCTGGTGAGGGTACTGAGTCTACCGCTTTATCTTCAAAATTTTTAGCCTCTTCTTTAATTATGTCCATACATAATTCTACACACTCATCACAAATAAAGACTGTAGGCCCAGCAATAAGTTTCTTGACTTCGTGCTGGCTTTTACCGCAAAAACTGCAATAAAGTGTATTTTTTGAATCACCACTGTCGCTAATTTTACTCATATCTTATTTTACCTTAATTATTTTACTACACCAAAATTAATCTTCTGATTTTAATTCTCTATTTTCAACAACTTTATCTATTAAACCAAATTTCATAGCATCATCTGATGTCATAAATGTATCTCTATCAAGAGCTTTTTCAATAGTTTTTAGGTTTTGACCAGTATGTTTTACATAAATATCATTTAACCTAGACCTAAGTGATAAGATTTCTTGTGCATGTCTCTCAATATCAGATGCTTGTCCCTGAAAACCACCTGAAGGTTGATGAACCATTATTCTGGCATTAGGAAGAGAAAATCTTTTTCCAGGAGCACCTGCTGATAGCAGAAGGCTACCCATTGATGCAGCTTGACCAATGCATAAAGTGGAGACCTCAGGTTTAATATATTGCATTGTATCATATATTGCTAAACCTGATGAAACTACACCTCCAGGGGAATTTATGTACATTGAGACTTCTTTTTTTGGATTCTCTGCCTCAAGAAAAAGTAATTGAGCTATAATTACACTAGCCATGTAGTCCTCAACAGGTCCAGTAACAAAAATTATTCTTTCCTTCAAAAGTCGAGAATATATATCGTAAGCTCTTTCACCTCTATTGGACTGCTCAACAACCATAGGAATAAGATTTCCTACAGGTACATTATTTTTATCCATAATAATTTCCTCAATAACAAATATATATATGGGATAATTCTTTTAATATGCAAAGATAAAACTGAAAAAAAATATATTTTTAAAAAAAAATATAATTAAAACAATAGGTTATTTATCTTTTTTGGCTGAAACTTTTTTTGCTTTAGTTTTAGGTTTAGATTTATTATCAGAGGTTGTTTTAGATTTAGTTTTTTTCTTAGATTTTGATTCCTCTTTCACACCTGAATCAAATAAATCCTCTCTGGATACTTTTACATCCTTTAAATCTACTTTTTCTAAAATAAAATCAATAACTTTATCCTCAAAAACAGGAGCCGTAAGCTGTCTTATTGCGTCTTGATTTTTTTGATAATAATCTAAAATTTCTTTCTCTTGACCCGGATATTTCTGCATTTCCATTTGCAGGGCTTTATTAATGTCATTGTCTTCTAATTGAATATTATTTTGTTTACCAATTTCTGCAATCAAAAGCCCAGTGCACACCCTTTTCTCTGAAATTTCTGTATAATTTTTTCTAATCTCTTTTTCACTTAATTCTAAATCATTTAATTCTTTTTTTTGTTGATCTAGCTGTTGTTGAAGTTGGTTCCACATTTGATCAAATTCTTGATTTACCATACTTTCTGGAAGTTCAAATTTATGCTTCTTTTCTAACGCATCTAGAAGGCTGTCTTTAAGCTTCATGCGAGCTGCAGAGTCAAAATCTTGCTGAATTCTCTCCTCAAGATTTTTTTTAAGATCTTTCAAATTCTCCATACCTAAACTTTTCGCAAGATCATCATTAACTTTTGACTCTTCCGCTTTAGATACTTTTTTTATCTCAACGTCAAATGTTGCTTCTTTACCTGCTAAATCAGAGCTTTGATAATTATCAGGGAATTTAACCTTAACAAGTTTCTTATCACCTTTTTTTAAACCAACTAATTGATCCTCAAAATTATCTATAAAAGATTTAGACCCTAAAACTAAATTGGCATCATTTGCGGTTCCACCATCAAAAGCAATATCATCGATTTTTCCAACATAATCTAATGTTACCTGATCTCCATCTTTTGATTTTGTTTTTTCAGAAGCTTCTTTAAATGATTTATTTTGTTTAGCTAAATAATCTAGTGCATCTTTTATGTCTTTTTCTTTAGGTTTAGAAACAGGTTTATCTAATTTTATTTTTGAAAAGTCAGTAATTTCAATCTCTGGAAGTACTTCACAATTCATTGTAAAAACAAGGTCTTTATTTTTTTCAATTACATCATTCATATCTGAATCAAGCTTTACATCAGGTTTTACAGCAGCCCTAAGGTCTCTATCCTGTAAAACACTTTGCGATGCTTCGGTGACCTTTTCTTCAATTACCTCAACCATAACACTTTGCCCGTAAAGTTTTTCAATATGAGCAGTGGGAACTTTTCCAGGTCTAAATCCATCAATTTTTGCTTTTGAAGCAATATCTTGGAGTTTTTTTATCTTTTTTTCCTTAAGATCATCAACTCCAATAGTAATTGAAAACTCTCTTTTTAGACCTTTTGATTTTAATTCTTTAACTTCCATTTTAATCTCTCATATTTTGGTGCGGGCGGAGGGAGTTGAACCCCCACGCCTTGCGGCACAGGTACCTAAAACCTGCGTGTCTACCAATTCCACCACGCCCGCATAATTAATAATGATTTCTTATCAGTACATTAAAAGAATATCCAGAGTAATTATTATTTTATTCAAAGAAATACTCAAAAATCCCAACATTCCAAAATTTTCCAAATTTTTTTCCAACATTATTTAATACGCCAATTTTTTTAAAGCCTAAAAGCAAATGAAGTTTCTCAGATGCATTATTAGGCTCAGTTATAAATGCATAAGCTCTGTTTAAATGGCACTTATCTATTTTGTTAAAAAGATCTTCCATCAGCAGCTTTCCATAGCCTTTACCAATATAGTTCTCACTAATATAAACACTTGTTTCAATTGAAGATTTATAAGCCTCCTTTTCTCTAAAAGGCCTTGAACTTGCAAAACCAATAAGAATATCATTGTCGTAAGCTACAATGCATTGATACGGACTATCTTTTTTAAAAATTTTAGACCATTCTTTTTTTTCTGATAATGTTTTTTCTTTAATATCAAAAGTAAAAGCTGTTTCCCTTATGTAATAATTATAAAGTAAATTAACATCTTCTATATCCGTATTACTTATATTTCTAATAAAAATATTTTCCATTTTATAAACTCTTTGAAAAAATTGCTTTTAATTTATTAAAGTCGAGGCCTCATCTCCCAATGAAATAATTTTTAATTTTTTATCAGATAAAGAAAGGTGGGTTAAAGATGCATTATCGGGATTAAAAAAAACAACTTTATCACTTTTTCTCAAATGGCTAACTACCGAGTTAATAACTAAATAATGAGTGAAAATAAATGTATCTTTATTTAGTGATAAAAAAAACTTTAAAATATTCTCTCTCCATAAAAAATAATCAATTTTTGAGTCCCTAGATTCTTTATCAGATATAAGTTCATTCCATGTAAGGGGTAAAACTCTTTTAAGCCATACAACCCTTTTTTTTAAATTTTTTATTGGAGACGGTATCTCAACCACTCTATTTTCAATTTTAATTTTCTTGTTATTAATTTTAGAGAATGGTTCGGCTGTTTCTATACACCTATTTAAAGGACTAGAGAAAACATCAAAAGGTTCTTTTGCAATTTGTGATAATTTTAAAGCAATTTTATTAGATTGTTTTTTTCCTGCTAAATCAAGATTAGGGTCCGTTGTATCCCAACCTGATGAAGCCTTTCCATGACGAATTAAATAAATATTTATCATTAATTTATGCTTACAATGCTGTAACCATCATCAAATTGTTTAACGCTGCAATCTCTGTTTAAGCATTCTTCATTCATTAATTTATCAAGATCACTATCATTTTTCGTTATTGCAATAAATCTACTATTATTTTTATTAAGCCTACCTATTATGATTCCCATTTGAGGTCCATCTCTTCCATTTGCAACAGTGTAAGTTTCAATTTTCGCATCTCCCAAAGGATTTTCTTCAACTATTGGCTTTGGAAGATTATCTATATTTTTTTGATAACTATCAGGGTTTTCCCTCTTCCATTCACCCTCAAAAGGCTCACTAGAGTAAAGCCCTATTCCATGTTTTGTAGCAAACCAACCATTTGACGTACAAAGTCCTTTAGAACCTTGGTTTTCTCTAAGTTTATCCATGATTGTGGCAATTGAATGAGTAACATAATTATTCCCTGCCCCACCAAAATATGGAAGTCCTCCTGTAACTGTTAAATTTCTCTTATCATTGAGACCTATTCCTAAAGCCTCCCTTCCAAGTTCAACCATACTAGGAAAGCAAGAATATAGATCTATAAAATCAATTTCATCAATATTCCATTTAGACATTGAAAATGCTTTTTCTCCCATAAGTTTTATTGCCATAGATGAATGCAGCTCTGGTCTTTCAGTTACATTCCATACCTCATTTATATCAGCACACCCATGTAAATATATTCTTTTTTCTTTTGGAATTTTAAATTGATCAGCTTTTTCCTCACTCATCATTACTAACGAGGCTGATTGATCAACCTCCATAATTGCATTCATAAATTTTGTATAAGGATATCCAATATATCTATTACTCTCTGTCACATTTGAAATTTCATTAGCAGATCTCTCAATTGGAAACCATGCGTTAGGATGATTTTTCGCGATCTTAGTAAACGGAGAAAACAATTCACCTAAATAGCTTTGGTGTTTTTCAATTGAATTACCCATTCTTCCTCTAATTGCTGTTTCAAACAAAGGATAGACATTTACTGGAAATGCTATTCCATGTTTAATTTCATTATCAGTACCACCTGGTTTTTCATAACCTAGATCAATCCTATTTCCAGCTACGTCATCTCCCCATCCGGTTTTTTTACCATTCTTAGATGCTTTTCTCATTGTTGAAAAACACTCAGAGCCTGACAACAAAACTACTTCACTTTGTCCATTACTTATTCTTTCTGCAAATATATTCAGTAAGAATTGAGGTGTATTTCCTCCAGTAGGCCCGTAAAAAGTTTCCGCCTCATTAATACCTAATTTATCTGCAAGAGATTTGGGAGGATTTTTGTATATTGAAAATGGTGGCCTTGCTCCTGCTCCAGAGTCAAAAATAAATCTTACTGTAACAACACTATCAATATAATTTTTTAAATCCTCTACACCAGTATCTTGAATTGCTAAAAGTGAAGCATCATGCATCATTTCAATAGGATTTTTTGCATCTTCAAAATTTTCAATTTTTTGTGTAATTTGGCCAGAACCAACTAAAACAGGTGTTTTTGGATTAATCATTAATTTTTCCTCAAAAGTATTTATGTTTTATATATATTACCATAAGTTAATAAAATACTTATTTTATAAATAAAGTTATTAAAATTAAAATAGATGGCATAAAATTTGCTTATTACAGTTATGCAATTTAACTAAGGAGAGGAATATGAAAAAGATTCAAGCTATTATTAAACCATTTAAACTTGATGAAGTCAGAGATGCACTTCAAGAAATAGATGTTGCAGGAGTAACTGTTACCGAGGCAAAGGGATTTGGAAGACAAAAAGGGCATACCGAACTTTATAGAGGTGCGGAATATAGTGTCGATTTTTTACCAAAAATTGTTCTTGATATTGTGGTTGAAGACGGCAAGCTTGAAGAGGCTTGTGAAGCCATCAAAAAAGCAGCATATACAGGCAAAATTGGTGACGGCAAAATTTTTATAACATCTATTGATGAGGCTATAAGAATTAGAACAGGTGAAACTGGGGACGAAGCTATTTAAGTTAAATTTGATGTGTAAATTACTTTTGTGTAATATGTGTAATTTTTACAAAAATATAAGAAATATAAGTATTTAAGGGCTAGTATTTTTTAAAATAATAGTTTTAATAGTTTTCTGTTTATTTTTTTTACGCAATTAATCAAGTTTAAATTTAGGAACAATTGAAGGAGAAAACTTAAAATGACAAAGTACGAATATGTTTGGTTGGATGGCTATCAACCAGAACCATTTTTAAGAAGTAAAGTTAAGGTTACCAGTGATCAATCACCACCAGAATGGTCATTTGATGGTTCGTCAACTCAGCAGGCTGATGGCGGAAGCTCGGATTGTATTTTGATACCAGTTCAAGAGTACACCAACCCTCTTTTTGGTGATAAACTAGTTATGTGTGGGGTTCAAACTGGATCCAGAGAGGTACATCCATCAAATACCAGGCATGCCGCATCTGAAGTAGCTTCAGATGAATGGTGGTTTGGCTTTGAACAAGAATATTTCCTTACTAACCCTGATGGAACTATTTTGGGTTGGGAAGATGGTGTTCCATCAAAACCTCAGGGTGAATATTACTGTGGTGTTGGAGCTGCAAATGTCAAAGGTAGAGAAATATCTGAAGCACATCTTGAAGCATGTTTAGAAGCTGGAATTGAATTAACAGGCACAAATGCAGAGGTTGCATTGGGCCAATGGGAATACCAATGTCTTGGAAAAGGAATTAAAGCTGGTGATGACTTATGGATGAGTCGTTATTTACTACATAAAGTAGCTGAAGATTTTGATGTTTCAGTTAACATTCACCCAAAGCCTCAATCAGGTGACTGGAATGGATCCGGAATGCATACAAATTTCTCGAATAAAGAGATGAGAGAAAGTGGTTCTGAGGATTTATTTAAATCAATGTGTGAAAAACTTGGTACTGTTCATCAAGATGCAATTAGTAATTATGGATCCGATAATGATCAAAGACTCACAGGCTTGCATGAAACACAAAAAATTACTGAATTTTCATATGGTGTAAGCGACAGAGGCGCAAGTATCCGAATTCCAATATATACAGTTGAACATGATTGGAACGGCTATTTAGAAGACAGAAGACCGGCCTCTAATGCTGATCCATACCTAATAATTCATCATTTAATTAGCACTCTAAGCTAATTAATTTTAAAAACTTTGTTTTGAAAAATAGCCTTCATTGAAGGCTATTTTTTTATTATTAATACGAATCGTATAATGGTTAGAAAATAATACTGCCATTTTTAGGATTAAATTTGTCAAAAAAAGACTCATATGATGCATCTGATATTGAAGTTCTTGAAGGGCTTGAGCCGGTAAGAAAAAGACCCGGAATGTATATTGGTGGAACAGATAAAAATGGTATGCACCACCTTTTTTCTGAAATTATTGATAACTCTATGGATGAGGCGGTTGCAGGTCACGCAAACAAAATTAGTGTCGAAATTTTAGATGATAATATAATTACTATCTCAGATAATGGTAGAGGAATACCAATTGATAAACATCCTAAATTTCCAAAAAAATCTGCCCTAGAGGTAATTCTAACAACGCTTCATGCTGGTGGAAAATTTAATAATAAAGTTTATCAAACATCAGGTGGTTTACACGGTGTAGGTATAAGCGTTGTAAATGCATTATCTGAATTTTTAAATATTGAGGTATATCGCGATAAGAGTGTTTACTCACAAAACTTTAAAAAAGGGATTCCTCAGGGAGATTTAGTAAAGTTAGATCAAAAAACTAATAAAAGAGGAACTAAAGTTAGTTTTAAGCCAGATGAAAGCATCTTTGATAAAAATATAAATTTTAACATAAAGAGATTGTATGAGTTTTGTAAATCTAAGGCTTATTTATTTGCTGGAACCGAAATCAAGTGGATTTGCAATGACAGGTTAGCTTTAGAAAATGATATTCCAAATTTAGAGGTTTTTAATTTTTCAAATGGTCTAGAAGATTATCTTAATAATGAAATTCAAGCATCATCATTTGTTAATACAGATTGTTTTTCAGGAAAAAAAGAAAAGGACAATAATAATAATTCAGTAGAATGGTCGGTAAATTGGACTATTAACTCTGATGGATTTTTAAAATCATTTTGTAATACTGTTCCAACACCTGATGGGGGTACTCATGAGATGGGTTTAAAAAGTGGTTTATTAAAAGCTTTAAAATCACACTCGGATAGAATTGGTAATAAGAAAGCTTCATCAATAAATTCTGAAGATTTATCTAAATCGATGGTTTGTGTAATTTCTCTCTTTATACCTGATCCAAAATTTCAAGGGCAAACTAAGGATAAACTATCAAACGCTTCTGCACAAAAATTTATTGAAAATATTATTAAAGATAGATTTGAAAACTGGTTATCAAATTCTCCTCAACAAGCTGAGAAATTATTAGATTGGATAATAAGCTTTACTGAAGAGAGATTAAGAAGAAAAAAAGAAAAAGAAACTTCAAGAAAAAGCGCTATTAGAAAAATTAGACTTCCTGGAAAACTTTCAGATTGTTCTCAGGCTTCAAAAGAAGGGACTGAATTATTTATTGTTGAAGGAGATAGTGCAGGAGGATCGGCAAAACAAGCAAGAGATAGAAATTTTCAAGCAATTCTTCCACTTAGAGGTAAAATTCTAAATGTTGCTAATTCAAATCAAGTTAAAATTAGAGAAAATCAGCAAATATCTGACTTGGTTCTTGCGTTAGGTTGTGGACTTAGAGATTCATATAATGAAGATGATTTAAGATACGATAAAATAATTATTATGACTGATGCAGATGTAGATGGAGCTCATATAGCATCTTTATTAATAACTTTTTTTCATGAAGAAATGCCTCAAATTATCTCAGATGGTAAATTGTTTATAGCCGTACCACCTCTTTACAAAATATCCCAAGGAGGAAAAATATTATACGCCAGAGATGATGAACATAGAGAAGCTGTAATTGATAAAAATTTTAATAGGTCTAATAAAATTGAAATCAATCGTTTTAAAGGGCTTGGAGAAATGATGCCTTCACAGTTAAAAGAAACAACTATGATACCAGGTAATAGAACTCTTTTAAGAGTAATGATACCAGAAGATAGAAAAAATATTACTCAAAAAACAATTTCTAATTTAATGGGAAATAAACCAGAGCTGAGGTTTGAGTTTATTAGAGAAAAAGCAAACCTAAGTAACAATTTAGTTTCATAAAAAAATTAAAATTTGTTTTTTTTTATTTTTTTTCATTATAAGGTTTAAAAATATTTTTTTCATCGGAGACAATTATGCAAGAATTCAAAAAAGTAACCTTAGAGATAAATGATGAAGTTGGTATCATGAGATTAAATGATCCAAGTGCTATGAATGCTGTTTCAAATGAAATGTTAGAAGGTTTATGGGATTGTTTAAATGCAGTTGAAGAACAGGACTCAAATATAAAATGCCTCGTTTTTACTGGAGAAGGGAGAGGATTTTGTGCTGGAGCAAATCTCGCCGCAGGTCCAGATAAATCAAATCAAGGAAGGCAAGATGCTGGACAAAGATTAGAGACAGGATATCATCCAATATTAAGAAGATTAAAAAATCTAAAAATTCCATTGATAACATCAGTTAACGGACCTGCTGCTGGAGCGGGTATGTCACTTGCTCTTATGGGTGATATGATTATCGCTGGAAAATCAGCGTTCTTTCTTCAAGCATTTAGAAGAATAGGATTAGTGCCTGATGCTGGATCAACTTGGATTTTACCAAGATTAATAGGGATGGCTAGAGCAAAAGAATTGGCTGTCTTAGGTGAGAGATTAAGCGCTGAGAAAGCTTTGGAATGGGGGCTTATTAATAGGCTTTATGAAGATAGCGAATTACTTGATGAAACAATAAAGCTTGCAAAGGAACTATCTAAAGGACCTATGTCTTTAGGCCTTATAAGAAAAGCTTTTTGGGATAGTTTTGATAACTCTTACGAGGAACAACTTAACTTAGAAAGAGATCTTCAATTTATTGCTGGTCAATCTGATGATTTTAAAGAAGGTGTTAGAGCTTTTCTTGAAAAAAGGGATGCAAAATTTAGCGGGAAATAAAATTTCCTTCGTCAAAATCAACAGGGATATCTGCTTCTACAAGAGTAACAGATTCTCCACAGCCGCATGCATCAGTTTGATTGGGATTATTAAAAATAAATCCTGAATTCAAAGTAGATTTTTGATAATCCATTTCAGTTCCTAAAAGAAATAAAATTGCCTTAGGATCGATTACAAGTTTTATACCCTCGATATCAATATATTCATCAGTCTCATTAACTTCATCTATATAATCCATTGTATAAGCCATCCCAGCACAGCCACCATTTTTTACACCAAGCTTTATAGCTTTTTTAGCATCAGGAGAATCTTCAAGAATTGACTTTAAATGCTTAATTGCACTTGGGGTTAAACTTAATAATTTATTTTTTAAATTTTTCATTTTTAATACATATTTAGAGTTAATCTAGCCTCTTCAGACATTAAACTCATATCCCATGGTGGATCAAAAACCATTTCCACAATAACATCCTCAACACCATCTACTGTTTTTATAGCAGTTTCAACCCATCCGGGCATTTCTTCAGCAACAGGACAACCAGGGGCAGTAAGTGTCATTTTTATTTCAACAGTTTTATTTTTAATTACATCAACATTATAAATTAATCCTAACTCATAAATATCAACAGGAATCTCAGGATCATATACTGTCTTAAGAGCTTTAACTATATCATCATTACTTATCAATAACTTATCGCTATTAGTATGATTTTTTTCAATTATTTTAGAATCAATTTTATTCATATTTAAATTTTATTACTTTGTATTACTTTAGTCAAAAAATGAAATTGCCTTGTTTAAAGCATTAATAAAAATATCTATATCACTTTTATTTGTATACATTCCTATAGAAGCCCTTGCAGTTGAAGATAGATTAAAGAAATCAAGTAAAGGCTGAGTGCAATGTTGACCCGCTCTAATGGCAACGCCCTCTTTATCAACAATTGTTGCAATATCATGCGGGTGAGATCCATCAACAATGAAAGAAATCATAGGACTTTTTATATTTTTTTCACCATAAACTTTTACCTTAGGCAGTTTATTAATTTCATTATGAAAGTATTTTGCAATTTCTTTTTCATAATCAAATAAGCCTTGTTTTTTTTTCTCAACAAAATAATCAATTGCAGCACCAAGTCCTACTGCCTGAACAATATTAGGTGTGCCAGCTTCAAATTTTGCAGGGGGTTTCGAATAAGTTATCTGGTCCTTAAAAACCTCCTTAATCATTTCTCCTCCACCCCTCCATGGGTGCATAGATTCTAAAAGATCATATTTTCCATATAAAACTCCAACACCTGTTGGGCCATATAACTTATGACCAGAAAAAACGTAATAATCACAATTTAGATCTTTAACATCGGTGTCTAAATGCGCAATTCCCTGACAACCATCAACTAAAACTCTTATATTATTATCATGGGCAACATTAATTATTTCTTTTAGCGGTATCTCAGAGCCTAAAACGTTAGACATCTGGGTGATTGAAATTAATTTTGTTTTATCTGAAATAACACTTAGGAAATCTTCAACTTTGATAACTCCATTATTATCACAGTCAATCCATTTAATATTTACACCGCATTTTTCTCTTAAAAAATGCCAAGGAACAATATTAGAGTGATGCTCCATTATAGTTAATATTATCTCATCGCCAGGGTTAAAATAATCATAAGATAATGACTGAGCGACTAAATTAATTGCATCAGTTGCACCCATAGTAAAAATAATTTCATTTTCATTATCTGCATTAATAAAATCTTTTACTTTTTTTCTAGAGAACTCATACTGGTCAGTAGCCAAATTTGATAAATAGTGAATACCCCTATGAACATTGGCGTATTCCTCCTCTTGGAATTTTTTCATTGAATTAATAACAGATGATGGCTTTTGAGCACTTGCAGCACTATCGAGATATACTAATTTCTTATCATGGATTCTCTTTTCAAGAATTGGAAAATCATCACGAGTTTTATTTATATCAAAGCTCATTTATAATTCTCCGGTAAAAAATTTATTAAAGGAGAATGCTCTGGGATATATTCATTTATAATACCTTGTAAAAGAATTTTTTCAGCTCTTGATTTAGATAAACCTCTAGAATTTAAATAAAAAATTTGATCTTTATTTAACGAACCAATTGTTGTCCCATGCTTACAAACAACATCATTATTAAATATTTTCATCTCTGGTTTTGCATTCATTGATGCTTTTTCATCTAAAAGTATTGCCCTGCAATCTTGCTCGGCCTTACTATTCTTTATTTTATTTTCAATATCTATTAAGGCTTGAAAAGAGCATTCTACACCTTTTTCTAGAATTGAACGCATACCAACATTACTGCTGCAATTAGATCCAATATGATTATTGTAAACAAGAAAGTCATCCTTACAGCCTTCAAAAGGGATCGAAACAGACTTAAATACCGATGAAGAATGTTCTCCATTAAAGGAGTTAAAAGCTTGAAATCTAGACTTATTTTTCGATAAAGATAAGTTAGTTAAAAATAAATTAGAATTGGTGCTCAAATATGCCATAAAAGTCTCAGAGTGTATTGATGACGATTCATTAACTCTAAAAATATTTACTGTTGAATTATTATCTATATTAAACTCAATTAGCTGGTTTATAAAACCTTCGCCACCTCTATTAAAAAAATGGAACTCCACATTAACATTTGGATAAATATTAAAAATAAATCTTGGAAATGACACCCCTTCTCCAAGAGAGTCGATATTAATTAGAATTGGTTTATCAAGAGACTCTTTAATAGTTATACATCTAAATAAATTGGAGTAAGATAAATTCAAATATATTACCGCCTCATCATTTAGATGTTGGGCTGGTTTCAAGTAGTCATCCCTATTCTTATTGAAATAATCAATATCACTGATATCAATTTTATCTGAACTAGATGTTTCGATATCAATTGAGGTCTTACATAATGAAAAATCAATACCTCTTATATAATTTTTAAGATCAGTATATTTCCATCTTTCGTTTCTTTTGGATGGGATTCCGATATTTTTAAAATTTCTGTAAGCCTCCTCTCTTTCATTCATAAAAGATGAAAAATTATCAAAAGATTGATCAAGTTTTTCGGAGTTTAAAAAATTAAGCATTATTAAATCTTTCATAGCCATTTTTTTCAATTTCAGTAGCAAGTTCTGGCCCGCCAGACTCAATTATTGAACCATTAAAAAAAACATGAACAATATCAGGCTTAATCCTCTCCAAAAGCCTTTGATAATGAGTTATTATAAGCATACTATTATCTTTGTTTCTTGTTGAATTAATAGCATCAGCAACCACTTTAAAGGCATCAACATCTAAACCTGAGTCTGTTTCATCTAATATTGCTAGAGATGGATTGAGCATCATGAGCTGAAGCGCTTCATTTCTCTTTTTTTCTCCACCAGAAAATCCAACGTTTAGTTGACGTTTTAATCTATCCTCAGGAATTCCTAATAACTGGGCCTTTTCTTTGATAAGTTTTAAAAAGTCTCCTGGTTTAAGAGGATCTAGTCCTTGAAACTCTCTGTTACTCTCCATTGCGGTTTTTATGAAGTTAATATTTGTAACACCAGGGATTTCTACAGGATATTGAAATGCAAGAAAAATACCTTTATTGGCTCTTTCATCTGGAGAAAAATCAAGTAAATTTTCTTCGCAAAATGATATATCTCCATTTGTAACGCTATAACCATTTTTTCCTGCCAAAACGTTAGAAAGAGTAGATTTTCCAGAACCATTTGGTCCCATAATTGCATGAACCTCGCCTTTATTAATTTTTAGATTTAAATTATTAATAATGTTTTTTTCATCAACAGAAACAGACAAATTTTTAATATTAAGAAATTCTTTCATTAACCTACACTTCCCTCTAAACTTACGCTAAGAAGTTTTTGAGCTTCAACAGCAAACTCCATTGGTAATTTTTGAAGAACATCTTTACAAAAGCCATTTACTATTAAAGAAACAGCCTCTTCTTCATCCAACCCTCTTTGTTGGCAATAGAATAATTGTTCTTCGGATATTTTTGATGATGTAGCCTCATGCTCAACAATTGAGTCAATATTTTTAGATTGAATATAAGGAATTGTGGTAGCTGAACAATTATCAGTCAGTAGTAAAGAGTCGCATTGTGTAAAATTTCTACTATTTTTTGACTTAGGATGAATTGAAACTAAACCCCTATATGTATTAGAAGAATTGCCAGTTGAAATACCTTTTGAGATTATTCTGCTTGATGTATTTTTTCCTAAATGTATCATTTTAGTTCCACTATCAACTTGTTGATAATTATTTGAGACAGCAATAGAATAAAATTCACCTGACGAATTATTACCTTTCAGAATACAACTTGGATACTTCCAAGTAATAGCAGATCCAGTTTCAACCTGCGTCCATGAAATTTTTGAGTTATCGCCTCTACAATCTCCTCTTTTAGTAACAAAATTATATACGCCACCTTTACCCTCTTCATCGCCAGGGTACCAATTTTGTACAGTGGAGTACTTTATTTCTGCTCCCTCCAGAGCCACTAACTCCACAACGGCTGCATGAAGCTGGTGTTCATCTCTCATTGGCGCAGTACAACCTTCTAAATAACTTACATATGAGTCCTTATCAGCAATTACCAAGGTTCTTTCAAACTGACCTGTTCCCGCTGCATTAATACGAAAATAAGTAGATAGCTCCATTGGACATTTTACACCCGGCGGAATGTAAACAAAGCTCCCATCTGAGAAAACTGCAGAATTAAGAGTTGCAAAGTAATTATCTGTTGTTGGAATAACAGTTCCTAAATATTTTTTTACTAAATCTGGGTAATCGCTTACAGCCTCTGAAAATGAACAAAAAATAACACCATCTTCTTTAAGTCTCTCCTTAAAAGTTGTACCTACAGATACACTATCAAAAACAGCATCAACAGCTACACCAGCAAGCCACTCTTGCTCCTTTAGAGGTATTCCTAGTTTATTATATGTTTCTAATAATTTAGGATCAACATCATCGAGACTTTCAATTTTTTCTGTTTTCTTAGGAGCCGCGTAATAATAAGAATCCTGATAGTCAATTGCAGGATATCTTACGCTTGACCAATTAGGTTCTTTCATAGTTAACCACTTTTTATAAGCAGCGAGTCTCCAATCTAGAAGCCATTTTGGTTCATTTTTTTTATTCGATATAAACTTAACAATCTCCTCATTAAGACCTTTTGGAGCAAAATCTGAGTCAATTTCAGTTTCAAACCCGTACTCGTAAGGATCTTTAAAATCTCTTTCAGTTAATTTCTCTTGGTTATCTGACACTTTTTACTCCAATACTGTTTTATTAAAAACATCTTCAAAAAAATTTAAAAGATTAGTTATATGGCTTTTTTTTGTTGCCCATCCAAGGCTAATTCTTATTGCGTTACTAGAAATTTTATCGTCAATATTCATAGCCTCTAATACATGACTCTTTTTTACTTTTCCAGAACTACATGCTGATCCTGAACTTACTGAATACCCAGCCAAATCTAATTTCATTAACATTGTATCGGCTTTAATTTCTGGAAATGCAAAAAGTGATGTATTTGGTAACCTTTGTGAATTACCTCCAAAAATAAAACCACCAAAACTCTCAATATTTTTTTCTAAAATATTTATATATTCTTTTAATTTTTGGTTTTCAGAGCAAATTTCATCAATTAATTTAGCGCACTCACCAAAGGCTGTTATGCCGATTAAATTTTCAGTACCACCTCTTAATCCAAACTCCTGACCGCCACCTAATGTTATAGGAGCAATTTTTTTTATACTTTCGTTTATTATTAATGCACCAGAGCCAGGAAAACCTCCAACCTTATGAGCCGAAAGCGCCATGAAGTGAATATCTAATTCATTAAAATTAATTTTTATTTTTCCATATGCTTGAACGGCATCACAAAATAAATAACTGTTATATTTTCTGACAATCTCAGAGATTTTTTTTATAGGCTGAACAATTCCAGTTTCGTTATTTGCAAACATTACACAGACAAGGGCAGGCCCTTTTTGAAGCATTGAGTCTAATTTATCAAGATTAACAATGCCATTGTCATCGACCTCTAAGATTTCAATAGTAGATCCTGTTTTTTTTGCTGACTCAAAAACCGCTACGTGTTCAGTAGAATTTAATATAATTCTTCCGTTGTTTTGATTTAATGCAATATCAATTGCTTCGGTACCACCACTAGTAAAAATAACATTTTTTTCATTAGTATTTAATGAATTTGCAATATGAGTCCTTGAAATTTCAATTAAATCTCTCATGGATCTTCCCTCTTCATGAACTGAAGATGGATTACCATAAGACTTATTAATACTCTCAAGTAGATTAAAGGCTTCTTTCCTTATTAAGGATGAAGCGTTGTAATCAAAATATATTCTTTCAGTTTCCATAAACTTAATAATCAAATGCTCTAGGTGGAGAAGACCTACCAAGAACATTCCCTTTTATAATATCTCTAAGAGAAATTTGACCTAAAAATAATTCAATATGCCTGCTTAACTCATCCCATAAGTCATGAGTCATGCACCTACCAGATACTCCGGTACAAGATCCCGACTTTGAAACACATCCTTTTGCTTCCATCTTTCCTTCAACAATATTAACAATATCTGCAATCATAATTTTTTCTGGGCTTGCTGCTAGTTTATAACCACCGTTAGGTCCTCTAACACCAATAACTAAACCTTCTCTTTTTAGTTTAAGTAATATTTGTTCTAGATAAGTCGATGAGATATTTTGTCTCACAGCGATATGCGATATTTTTACAAATCCTTTATCACCCTCCATAGCTAAATCCGTTAAAGCTAAGACTGCATACCTTCCTTTGGTTGTTAATTTCATCGCTACACCTATTTTTTTTTAAATTCTTATGCATCAATCCTATCAATGTGATAGAAGACAATTTAAGTAATTTTGAGTTTTTAATATATTTTCCGAGTATTTTTGTCAAGAACAAGGAAAAAACTATTATTTTACTTTATTATTAAGAAACTAAAAGGGTCAGAAATAAAATGCCAGAAGTAATATACAGCGGACCAGATGGTCGTCTAGAGGGAAGAATACATACAGTCGAGGGAAGAAGATCACCCGTTGCTCTTATTTTACATCCATTACCTCAGTTTGGTGGCAATATGAATAATCCAATTATTTACCACCTATATCAAACTTTTCTTAAAAGAGGTTTTTCGGTGTTAAGATTTAATTTTAGATCAGTAGGGAAGAGTCAAGGAACTTTTGATCAGGGAATTGGCGAATTATCAGATGCTGCAGCATCCTTAGATTGGTTACAATCACAAGTTCCTGACTCAAGAGGTTGCTGGGTTGCTGGATATTCTTTTGGGGCTTGGATAGCTATGCAGTTGTTAATGAGAAGGCCTGAAATAGAAGGTTTTATTTCTATTGCGCCTCCCGCGAATATGTACGACTTTAACTTTCTTGCACCGTGCCCTTCATCGGGAATTATAATGCATGGACAAGAAGATAAAGTTGTTCCTGAAGAAGATGTTCAAAGGTTAGTTGAAAAGCTTCAAGCACAAAAAAATATTGAAGTTGAGTACGAAAGCATTCCTAAAGCCAATCATTTTTTTGAAAAGGAGCATGATATCTTGGTCAACAAAGTTAATGATTATCTTGATACACGTTTAGTTAGTTCTGATTTTGATATAGGTTAAATTACAAGGCTAGAAAATGTACAAATACAAATCAGAGTTTCTAAAATTTATAAATGAAAGAGGTTACTTAAATCAAGTTAGCGATCCTGAAAATTTAGATAATGCCTTTCATAATAAAAGTGTTACCGCATATATAGGTTTTGATTGTACAGCTCCAAGTTTACATATTGGCTCGTTGATACAAATAATGCTGTTAAGACATCTTCAAAATTTTGGCCATAATCCAATAATTTTAGTTGGTGGAGGTACGAGTAAGGTTGGTGATCCCTCTTTAAAGGATAAATCAAGGTCTCTATTATCAGAGGAAGATATAAATGAAAATCTTCAAGGTATTCAAAAAACCTTCGGAAGGTTTATTGATCTCAAAAAAAAAGGAACAAAAATAGTTAATAATAATGATTGGCTTGGAAAGTTAAATTACATTGATTTCTTAAGAAATGTTGGAAGTAATTTTTCTGTTAATAGAATGCTTTCATTTGATTCAGTAAAGCTTCGCTTAGATAGAGAACAACCATTATCATTTCTTGAGTTTAATTATATGGTTATGCAAGGGTATGATTTTTATGAATTAAACAAAAGATATGACTGTATTTTACAAATGGGTGGTTCAGACCAGTGGGGAAATATTGTTTGCGGCATTGATTTAGCTAGACGCCTATCTGGAGCAAGTTTATATGGCCTTACAACACCTCTTTTAACGACTTCATCCGGCCAAAAAATGGGCAAAACTGAAAATGGAGCAATTTGGCTTAATTATGAGGAAGGTAAAAAAGAATTTTCTACTCACCCACGTGATTTTTGGAACTACTGGAGAGATAAAACAGAAAATGATCTTGTAGGTAAGTGGATGAGGCTATTTACTGATTTATCACTAAATGAAATAAGAGAATATGAAAGCCTTGAGGGTGAAGATGTAGAAAAAGCTAAAGAAATTTTAGCTACTAAAATTACAGAAACTGTTCATGGAAAAGATTCAGACTGGAATAGTAATGAAGTATATAATATTTCAAAAGATTTAATTAACAACGGTATTGGCTTGTTAAGTTTTCTATCTCCAGAATTTCTAAACCTTACTAAATCAAATAGCGAATCAAGAAGATTCGTTAAATCACAAGCCATAAAAATTAATGGAATAACAATATCTGATGAAAAATATACCCTAAATCTATCTGATTTTAATCAAGAGAAAGATATGGAAATATCTCTAGGTAAAAAGAAAAAAATTATCGTAAGAATTGAAAAATAATTTAGAAAATTCTTTGTAAAATTCCTGGAGTCAAAATTGAAAGAGGATTGCTTTGGATATTAATTAATCCATTTTCATCTTCATAAATCCTATACTTAATTCCTATTAACCCCTCCCCTTTATTATCACCTTTAAAAAGTTCTCCTATAAGAGGAATTTTTGATGGCACCATATTAATACTTGCCAGAGGCACAAGCGTTCCTTCAATGTTTGTCAGTTCCGAAAATCCATAAATACCTGAAATTGACATTCCAAGGGAGTTATCAAAAATTGGTAAATCACTTTTTGCTTTAATTACACCATCCTCAATAAAAATACCTTTTGAATTAATATTTATTTTCGCAGAAGCAGAATTAAATTCTATTCCTGAATTATTATCAAAGGTTAAATTAGGTATAGATATGTTTAGAAGCTTTGCAAAAATTGGGAGTTTCAAAATAGAAAATTCACCTACCTTTAAATTACCTGAAAAAGTTTCAAAGCCATCTAAATCTTCAATAATAGCCTTATAATTAATAGGACCACCTATTAAATTTATATTTAATCCTAAAACATCAATTAAACTTTCAAAATTCTTTGTAAATAATTTTATTTCTTTTATATTTTTTTGTTCTGATAACTCGCCTAAAATTATAGATTCACCATTTAAAAAAATGTTCAAAGAAAGATCTGTGAGTTTATTTAATTTTTTATTATAAAAAAATTGTGCATTTTTATAATTAAGTTTTGATTTTGATCTCAGCTCATCAAAAAAAATATTAATCATTATGCTTTCATAATTATCCGAGGAATTAGTAACATTTATAAGATTTGATAAGCCATCTCTGCCAATGCTTAAAACATCGCCTAACATTGATAATTCCAAAAATGAGGATAAATTATCACTATACTTCAATGAAAAGTTATTAGAAATATTATCCTTTGATGAATAGGATATAAATTTTTCTAAACTAATATTTGTAATCTTATTATTTTTAAATTTAAAATTTCCATTTACTTGTATCAAGGGACCTTCAATTTTAAAATTATGAAAATTAACTTCTTTATTATCAGAAAAATTTATATTGCTTTTTAAAAACATTGATGAAAATTTCGGTTTGGCCCAATCCAGAACATAAGATTCTATTTTAGTATTTCTAAAATCAATAAATAAATCTCCTTTCCTTAAATCAAAAGAATTCCCTATAAAATTTGCTTCAACGTCAACTGTTCCTGTGAATTTTAAATTTTCACTAAAAAAATTATTAATCATTTTATCGTTAATAGATCCTGATAATGATATTAGCGTGGAATTATCCTTTTTCTTAAAATTCTGCTCCCATATCAAATTCAAAACCTGACTACTAGAATTTACTTTGCCAACTATATCCAAACCATCATTTGTAAGGTCTATTGATAATAAATTACTCTTAAAATCTCTTGAAAAAATATCATTAATGCTAACATCAGTGAGATTTGTTTTTGAATTTATAATAAACTCTTCAAATGTTAATTTGGATTTTAATGGAAAATTGAATTGAACATTCACCTCAGAATTTGCAGAAATATTTTCAAGTTTTATGGGAACAAATCTTTTAAAATTTCTTGGGTGCTGAAAGATAAAAATCATCACATCATCAATTGAACCTTTTGCATTAATTGAAATTTCTGCAGGACCATGCTTTTTTGTGATCTCCTTTGCAATAAATTTACTATTAAAAATATCTATTGATTGATGGTTTTTTCCTAATACCTGACCTTTTTCCAAATTTACCTTAAAAGATTGTCCATCTAAAATTGCATCACCTGAAGAGTTATAAATAGAGTCCATTTCTTTAAGGAATGAAACAGTCATTTTATCAAAATTAAATTTTAAATTTATGTCTTTTTTATCAAGTTTTTTTGAAATTTTAAAAGAATCTAAGGGAATATCAGCCTTTAGAGATAAGTCATTAATTACTCCATTTGATAAATTTTTCTGAACCCAATTTTTTGCGCCATTTGCTGTATTTGCAGGCCAAAGACTTTTTACTAAAGATACGGGTATGAATGATCCCGAGGCATTAATTTCCAACTGACTAGAATTAATATTTCCATTTGTTTTAATAATTATTGAGTCATAATTTTCGATTGACTGAATATTCTTATTAATTAAATGGGATGAAAAAGAATAACTATTTTTAAAACTTATAAAATCATTCAAATTTGTTTTAGCTTTTGATGATAGTAAATATTTTTTTTTATTTTTATTGTTAATTAAATCTATTTTTATTTTTGCATTTATAGTTTTTCGATCATTATCAAGGTATAAAATTGCTTCTGAAAAGTTATTTTCATAATGATCAATTTTACTTATCAAAAGAGGTTTTATAAGAAATTCTATTGGTGTTATATTGATGAAAGAAACTGAAAGTTGTATGAGAAAAAAAGAAACAATAAAAATAAATAATCCAAATATACTAGAGGATAATTTTATTATATTTTGATAAATTAAAAACATTTTAAATAAGTAGGAACGCTAATGACAATAGAATTAAAAATTAACGATAATATACCAAATTTTACTCTCCCTTTAAGTGACGACAGCTTATTTAATTCTGAAGAATTAAAAAAGAAATTATATATTATTTATTTCTATCCAAAAGATAATACACCAGGTTGCACTAATGAAGCTAAAGATTTTAGTTCTTTAAAGGAAGATTTTGATAAAATAGATGCTGAGATAATTGGAATTTCAAAAGATTCTATTAAAAAACATAAAAATTTCATTGAAAAACAGGGTCTTAAAATTAAATTGGCTTCAGATGAAGAAGGCAATGTTATAGAAAATTTTGGTGTATGGGTTGAAAAAAAAATGTACGGCCGGACATATATGGGAATTGAAAGATCAACATTTATAGTATCAAGTGAAAAAAAAATATTAGAAATTTACAAAAAGGTAAAAGTTAAAAATCACGCAAATCTTGTCTTGGAAAGAGCTAAAGAGCTAATCTAAAATCTTTTTTGAAAGAGCAGCTCCTAAAAAAAAATCTAAATCTCCATTCAAAACATTTTGTGGATTAGTATCCTCTACTTCAGTTCTTAAATCTTTTACAAGTTGATAAGGTTGAAGAACATATGACCTTATTTGATGACCCCAGCCAATCTCTGATCTGCTGTCTAATTGTTCTTGAGAAAACTCTTCTTTTTTTTGTAATTCAATCTCATATAATCTTGCTTTTAACATTGACCATGCAGTAGCTTTGTTTTTATGCTGTGATCTTTCAGCCTGACATTGGACAGCAATTTTAGATGGCATATGTGTTATCCTAACTGCACTATCTGTAGTATTAACATGCTGACCTCCTGCCCCAGATGATCTATACGTATCAACCCTACAATCAGACTCCTTTAAATCTATTTCTATATTATCATCAACAACAGGATAAACCCAAACACTTGCAAAACTTGTATGTCTTCTTTTTTGAGAGTCAAATGGAGATATTCTAACCAGCCTATGTATACCAGATTCTGTCTTAAGCCATCCATATGCATTATTTCCATTAATTTTAATAGTTGCACTCTTTAATCCAGCTTCTTCTCCAGGATTTTTTTCTACTAAGTCAATCGAGTAACCTTTATTCTCCCCCCACCTTATATACATTCTTAATAGCATTTCGGCCCAATCTTGACTTTCAGTACCTCCAGCTCCAGGGTGAATCTCAAGATAAGTTGAATTTTTATCAGCCTCACCAGATAGCATAACTTCAAGGCTACTAATTTTCGCTTTTTGTAAAATTGAGTTTAGATTCTCTATTTCTTCATTAATGATAGTTTCGTCTTTTTCTTTTTCGGCCAATTCAATCATTAAAGTTGAATCTTTCAGACTTTCTTCTAATGACAGAAAATTTTGAATTGCCTCTTCGATATTAGACCTTTCCCTCATTATCATCTGAGGATTATCATTTTCTTTCCAAAAATTATCTGAGTCTATAATAGAGTTTAATTCTTTAAGCCTTTTGTTAGATGCATCCCAGTCAAAGATGCCCCCTTAAAAGAGAAATACACTCTTCAATTTCATCGACTATTTTTTGAACTTCATTTTTCATTAAAACTTATATTACTTATAATTTTCGTTAATTGCATCAACAAATTTATTAGCCACATTTGACTGCCAATTTTTACTCCTTAGGTTATTTCTATCTTTATCATTAGTTATAAAACCTAATTCAACAAGTACACTTGGATAATTTGGTGACTTTAAAACAGCAAAACCTGCGTATCTGTGCGGTCTTTTTAATAATCCTGATTTTTCTTTAACTTTATTAACCAAAATTTCAGCAAATTCAAAAGAGGATTGATTGACTTTTTCAAAAGCTTTTTTAATTTGGTGATCCTGAATTAAATTTCTATCTTGAGTAAGATTTATACCTATTAAGCCCTTTCTTGAAAAAACCAAACCTTTATTTTCTAAATTTGCAACTTTTTCAGCCTCTCTATCCATTTTCTTCTCTGATAAGGTATAAACTGAAAAACCACTTACAGAGTCTTTTTTTGAAGCATCCGCATGAATTGATATAAATAAATCAGCACCTTTTTTTTTAGCAAATTCAACTCTTTCCTTAAGTTCAATAAATTTATCTTTCTCTCTGGTTAGAAAAACACGATATCCATCATCTATTAATTTTTTTCTTAAAATTTTAGAAAAATTAAGTACCACATCTTTTTCATTTAATTTACCCTGAAAAGAGGTACCTGGGTCCTTTCCTCCGTGCCCTGGATCAATGACTATAGTTTTTCTTTTTTTTGATGACTTTGATTTTTTAAAAGACTTTTTTTTGCTTTCTTTTTTAGAGTATAAATTACCTTTATATGTTTCTAGCTCAATATATAGCATCCTTTTTTTACCGCTACTTGGCTTTAATAATTTTGTTTTTATTTTCTTTAGTGGTTTATTAAGATCAAAAACAATACGAGATATATCATTACTAAATGAGCCGAATCTAACCTCTTTTACAATTCCTTTATTTGGTGGTAGTGAAAAATCATCAGAAAAATTAATATTTGCTAAATCTACAACCAATCTACTTGGATTTTTTAAAGAAAATACCTCATATTTAACAGGTTTATCACTTTCAAATATTACTCTTACACCCTCAGAAGTGTTTATTATTCTTAGTTTTGATATTTCAGATAATTCAGTTGATAGTAAATTTGATGCATTAAAAACAATAAAAAATGATAATAAAATTTTAAATATTTTTTTATAAGATAACATTTGTTTTTTAATTATTTTGAATACTTCCTTGCCAAAGCTATTAAATGAAATGTAAAAGTAAACAAGATATTAAATTTAACCTAATTATATTTATAAATCTAATTTAATTTTAGGTTAGGTAATTAAAAATTATTAAATAGTAATTGGTATTTATAAAGACCAAATACATATAGAAAATTAACAATCTGGGAAGGTAAAAATAAAATGCTAAATTTTAATATAAAAAATAATAGATTTATTTTAGCTCCAGATTTTGGAGAGAGAATTTATGACAAATCAAATTTTAATAGATGCAGCCCACCAAGAAGAGGTAAGGGTTGCGGTTACAAAAAACAATCGATTGGAGGAATATGATTTTGAGTTTGACTCAAGGCGTCCAATACGAGGAAATATTTATTTAGCAAAAGTTACAAGAGTAGAGCCATCACTTCAAGC
>Ga0208130_1000161_pt1 | contig 35848 bp, 28 predicted proteins | sample ETNtaG_31_FD_185771 | JGI IMG/M metagenome (GOLD analysis project Ga0208130, IMG submission 185771) | Marine microbial and viral communities from oxygen minimum zone, Eastern Pacific Ocean - ETNP201310SV78 (SPAdes) (version 2) | ecosystem: Environmental > Aquatic > Marine > Oceanic ... | reverse complement strand
ATTTCTCCTCAAGAGCCGTTGGAACACGGTGTACGGATGGTCAATTTCACCCTGCCAATGTTTGCCAATGTTCACCTGATACACCTGACCGCTCACGATGCCTTGGCGCACCGCCTCCACGTTGTCTTCGTGCGTTTCATCGGTGTGGGTGACCGCTTCACGGTGCGGTTGCGGTGGCAAAACGACCACGGGCTTACCGTCCCACGAAGTGTGGGTTTTCGCCGATTGACACCATTTCTCGTCACGGCCAAACACCTCCACCTTTCCGGTGTGATGGTCGACAATCACGCCACCGGAGACCAGCCACAACACGGCCAGCAGAGCCCCTTCGGCCGGAGGATGTTGAAGACGCAAAGGCTGGGTCCACTGCACAAGATCGTAAGCGAGGGCGCCTGACCAAAAGGCGCCTTGAGGGAGGGAAGTGGTGTGAGGTTGCAGAAACGGGGCTTCCGGGGTTTCTGCACGCAATTTGGTGAAGAGGTCCTCCACGTTTTTTGCACGCAGCGTGACGCTGTGATACCATGAGCCGTGCTTCCATTCCTCAACTTCTGCTTGAAGCAACGGGCGGTCCTCCGTGAGGTGAAGTTCGCCCAACAGCGGGTCGTGATGAGGTGCAGCAGGCAAGGAGGTGCGTGGCGGTTGGCGCAGAATCGCTCGCTTGGTCGGCGGCGCTGCCATCAAGGAATGCTTCGCAAGGTGGGAGGCCGGACCTCCTGATACCAAGATCACCCGGTCCGGTGCACCAAAGCGGAAAGCGCCCTCGCCAAGGAGTTCGTTGGCTTCGAGTTGGTGCACAATGGCCATCACGTGCTCAGACATCGCGTGGCCCCACAACAGACCACGTGCTCTCCTCGGTAAAATGTTGGGCCATCAGTCGTTGGCATGTGGACGAGAGTGCTTCAGAGGAACCGATGGATTCACCGTCTAAATCATTGATTCGGCACACTCCCATGCCGGTTCCAACCACAATGAATTCAGCACATCTCGCGACCGTTCGTTCGTTCAATTTGCTTTTGATAACGGGCAACCCTGCTTCGGGGAGAAGCGCTTCAAGAACGGCCGCCGTGATGCCGTCCACGCCCCCCTCGCTCGAGGGAGCCATCCACACCGTACCGTCGTCGTCCAACAGCATCGGTGTACCGCGGTCAGCATCCACGATGGCGTATTCATGCACCAGGAGCGCCGCATCACAACCAGCATCCTCCGCCGCTTGAGTGGCTGTTTGGTAGGCGGTCCAATCGCCGTGTTTCGTGCCGTTGGTACGTTCGTTCCAGCGTGGTGCGGGTACCGTGACGGCGTCGATGCCTTCGTTCCGAAAGGAAATGGTTCGCTGTTCTACGTTCCAGGTCGTTTCCGTTGCCGAACATGAAACACGCGCAAGCCACCATCCGGATTGTTCGGGGTGAGCCGAGATCACCGGAGGCTGCTTTGGCAACGCAATCCTCAATCTCTTGGCGTGCTCTGTCAACCGTTGCTGATGCGCTGGCCAATCGGCAACGGCTCCTTGCTCATTGACGAGAACCGTGGTGAACACTTCAGAGCGTGGGCCGCTGGTCGCCATGGTGCGCCCTCACAACAAATCGTCGAGGAAAGACGTGTCAATTTGCGGGCTCTTTTGAGCCGGTTCAGGCGCGTCCAGCAAGCCGTCCAACAGTGAGGGGTCCACTCGAGGCTGGAGGACGGGTTGGGTGGCCTGATAGGCAGGTCGGCCGTAATCGGGGGATTGGATTTGGTTGGCGGCTGCGTAGATGTCGTTGGCTTGCTGGGTGGTGATACCAGGCGGCGGTGCAGGGGCTGCGGCTGGCGTTGTTGCGGCTGGCGCTGCTTGGCTTGGCGCATCCCAATTTGAGTCTTGAATGCCCCACGTGGCTTCTTGCAATTCCCATGATTTCGAGCGCTGCTTGGAGGTGCTTCGACCCCTTACCACGATGACCAGCAGCAAGACGACGATGAGGAACATACCGGCGGCGATGAGGTTCGGTGCGGTGAGGAGGGCCTCAAGCGAGAAGGGACTCTCCGACCCGCTGTTGCCGTCGTCTCCACCGGTAGCGCCAAGGGCGTCAAGTTTCACTGCTTCAACCGTTGACTTGGCCACGGTGTCGTCGTAAGGAACGACGGCCACGTAGTAAGCTGTAGCGTTGTTCAAGCCGTCAAAGACATCCGATGTGATGAGGAAGGAATTGGCTGAGACCGTCTCGCCCACCATGGTTGCGTCATCGGTGCTCGTGAACATCTCGTCGCTGATGTAGATGTGATAGCCTCGAACATTGGCGTTTACTGAATGCTGCCATTCAACAAAGATGGTGTTCTCTTCAAACCACTCGGCTTCGACGTCCTCAATGTCTGGGAGGTAGACACCGGGGTCGGTGATGCCTTCGTCGGTGGCGGCTGTGGAAACCACGGTGAGCATGTCGACATGGGCGTTCATCGACGAGTCGACCACCACCACGGCTACCCAGACTTCTTGGCCGGGGATGACGGGTACATCGCCTGCGACCACGTCGATGACCAGCGGCAGGCTGGGTGCGCGGTCAAGGGTTGCGATGGGGTTGAGCGCCATCTGCGTGCCCTGTTGTCCCACCTTGCCTTCGAAGTTGTAGGTCTCGGCGTAGACGAGGTATTCCCAGACATCATCGGCGTCTGAGAGGTCAAAGGAGAGCAACAAGGCGCTTCCGTCGTCGTTGGGACGGTCGGTCAGGGTGAGGTCGGTGAGTCGGTCCGGAGCCGTCTTGTCGTTGATGTTGTCAATCGGTGTGACGCTGACCTGCGTGAGGTCGGTCAGGTGGACATTGCCCTTCAGGTCGTGAACCGTTACGGCCACGTAGAGTTCCACATCGGCCTTGATCAAGTCTGGGCTTCCTTGAGAGAGGTCGTTTCCATCGTCGACGTAAAGAGCCGTTGAGATGGTGAGTTCAATCGGGTTGGTTCGCTCGTCAATCCACTGTTTGTTGAAAGAGAAACAACCGCAGACGTTTGGGTTGTTGCCGAAGGCAGCGTAAGCGAGAGACAAATCCTCCACCGGTGCGTTGGCAACCCAAACGGTGTAGGATGCAAAGTCGTTCACGGTCGAAGGTTCCCAGACCACATCGATGGCCGTACCGTCGTCGTTGGCGTGGTCAAAAGCCATCAAAGACGTGATTCGGGGAGGCGTGGCTCCCTGACCGATGATGTTCTGCAGCGGTGTGACGGTTACCAACTTCACTTCGTCAACGTTCCCGTTGAGCCAAACATCGTAAGCGACCACACCAACCGTGTAGACCTGTCCGTCGATGAGAGGGACGCCGTCCAAAGAGGAGACAATGGTTTGGTTCTCGTCGCACGGATTGATGACAGCTGCTTGGGAGAAACCGTCCACGCTGGCCATGTCATCTTGTGCATGCTCGCCCTGCTTGACGAACACGGTGTAGAAGGCACAGTCTTCAGCGGTGCTGATGTTCCACTCCACCATGATGCGACCGCCTTCATCGTCCGGCACATCGCTGGCTTCTGTTCCCATTACAGGGTCTGGAGCGTCGTTGTCGTTCAGTTCACCGGTTGGGACCACTGGGCCAACCACGGTCACGTTGGAGAGATTCTCCTGTCCTGCGGTGTCAACGCAGGTGAAACCGATCCACACCGGCACGCCGGGAGTCTGGGAGATAACCGACTGATTGCCTTCGTTGGGAGCATAAGAGGTGTACGGCGTTCGCCCGAGGGCGTCCACCATCGGTGTGGTGGAGACGTACACGTTGGTGCTGGCAAGGTCAAGCGCCGTGCATCGTGCCCATTCGAGTTCAATGTCGCCATCGTCCCCGCTGCTGCCCATGGCGTTGGCGGCTGCCCACAGGGGTGCGCCAGGAATTTCATCACTGGGCGTCGTTGGACCGAACGGTGCAGACACCTTACCCCATCGTCCGTCGGTGTATTCTGCAACCACAACACCGTAGTAATCCGTGCCGTCTTTGAGCGCCACGCCGTTCGCTGTCTCAATGTCGGCTGCCAAACGGCTGTGGAGGGAAATGGCCTTGTCTGGTGTTTGACCAAGTAACTCCAGTTCCGTTGGTGCAGTGGCCCACGGGCCTTCGTTGAGGAACACGAGGTAGCGTGCAAAGTCCTCATCGTGAACCAACGACCACGAAGCGGTCAACACGCCGCCGCCATCATCCGGACGGTCTTCCAACCCGACCATGCTGACGGGCGTGTCGGTTCGGACATAATCGTAGGTCAAGCGCGCTTCCAGCGAGCCGTTTGCAGGCGAGAAGAGTCGCAACGTGACGTGCCGGGTGTTGTTGTACAACATCCCGTTATCCACCGCATCTTGCAGATTCAATTCAAGCGTAGGGTCTTGACTGAGGTCCAGAAGAACGTTGTATTCCAAAGCCACTGATTTGGCCCAAACAGCCGCTCCGGTGACCGGCGAGGTCAGTACGATGGGGACGTTTTGGAACAAAAGGCCGTGAACTCCGGGCGTGCCTAACGTACTGTCAAGCGCGTGCGGGTTGGCTGGGTCTACGAGGTCGATCGGCATGCCGGGGTGGGTCATGGTGGTGATGTTCATTCCGCCGCTACCGAAGCCCCTCACGGTCAACGGCAAGGCTCGCCGCATCGATGTGGATTCCAACGGAGTGAATTGGCCGGTTCTGTCCCATCCTTGCAATCCTTCTTCGGTGATGGCCCAGAGATGGTTCGCACCCAATGCTCCCGCTTTCACGTTCGTGGCGCTGAGCGTGGCCTTGAAGGGATGACCGTCTGTGCGGGCCTCAGAAAGCATCATGTTGTTCTGCGAACCGACTGAAAGGACGTCCTCACCATCGCTCATCATTTGGAGGATGGGGTACTGGAATTGGAACGCTGTCGTCCCGTCTTCGAAATCACCGCTTGAGGCGTTCCAGTGGGTCAATGGACCCACATCGGTGGCCATGTGGATGCCCCACCAGTCCGCTGCGAGCGCCGTCACGGTGTTCGAGGGCAACTGGTCAAAGCGGTGGGTGGAACTGACTTGGAGGGTGCTGGGGTCGACCAGCGACACACCGGGGCGGTCCACTGCACCTCGCCCGTCGTGACTGACGATGAGGGTCGAGATACCGACGTTGTTGGTGTTCACGGCGAGGCCCCAGGCAGATTGACCCATCAATCCGTTTGTTTTGGTCAACGTGGTGCCGCTTTGCGTGGATGGATCCCAAACGAAGACGCCCGAAGGTGTGGCCATGTAAACTTTGGAGGCGACGACCACAACGTCCTCAACAACATTTGTGGGCAAGCCTTTGGAAACCGTGATGGAATCCATCCAACCGTTGGTGGTGTAGTTCCAGCGCCCAATGCCACCGTCTGTAGCGATGTAGAGCACGCCCGTACTGTCAGCAAAGCCGTTCACGATGTTGGAAGGCAAACCGGCAATGAGACGCCCATTCCCAAACTGGTCGGTGTTTGGATTGAACATCTGTACGCCGGGCGGGCTTCCTCCTTCACCAGCGAGGCCAATCACAAGTTGGCTGTTGTAGGTGTGCATCGTGTCGAATTTTGTGTGGAGTGAACCGCCGATGTTGGAGATGACCTTGGTAAGGGTGTCAAGCTTGAGCATGCCACCGGGGGATGAAGCGATGTACAAATCCGTCCCGTGAAGATGAAGGTCGCTGGCCACCGTGTTGCCAGGGAGGGTCCAGCCGTATTGCCATTCAATCGTTCCGTTGGGTAGGAAGGTACCTTGGAGCAAGCCGGTTCCTGTGCCACCAAAGTTTCCAGAGGTGGCGGATGTTCCCGTCGAAGCCCATAGGTGGGTGGCGTTGGCCACCATCGTGGACACTTGGCCGCTGACAAGGCCGGGAAGGTCCACGACCGTTTGCCGTCCCGATGAGGAGAGGGTGGCGACTTCGCTGTAGCCGGAAGAGCCACCTGCACGTCCAATCAACCATTCCGAGGAGCGGGTGAGCCACTGCAGGGAAGTTACCGGTGAACCTGCACCTTGGATCTGCGCCTGCAGAGCGGTGGCGCCGTTGGCCACCAAGGTCGAGTACCCTCCTGCGATGAGGTTTGGACCAAAGTTTCCAACGGCATGGCCGACGATGAGTTGCGTGCCTGAGTGTGAGAGTGCATCGTACCACACTCGGTCGCTGGGCAGGTTGTGACTGGAGGTGGTGAGGCTGGAGAGGAAGGCCGAGGTGGCGTAGCTGTAGCGGCTGATGGGTTGGTTGTCGTTGTAGTAGCCGATGTAGAGGGTGTCTTGGCTGTCGCAGGTGACCGAGGCGGGGGCGGTCCCGTCGAGTTGACTGCTGTCAAGGCCTGAATTGACCGTGGCGTTTGGCAAATCAAGGCGAGCGATCCCTCCGTTGTTGTTGTACATGGCGATGTTGAGCACACCACCGCACATTTCCATTGAAATTGGATAGCCGTTGGGAATGTTGGTGTAGGAATCAGCGGGGTAGGAAGTCCATGCACCGGCGCCGTTGCGGTGAGAGATGATACCTTCCTCGAACTGACCGAAGCGGTTGAAGTCTGCTCCACCGACCACCAAGTGCGTACCGTCGGTCCAGAGTTCGTAGAAGATGTCTCCGGCGTTACTCGGTAGGCCGTTCCCGGCTTCCCATGTGGTGTTCCATGTGTTCGTTATTTCGTTGTAGCGCGCAACACCGTCTTCGGTGGCGAACAAGGTCTCACCGTTGTGCTCAACGATGCCCCGGATGGGGAATTCAAAGTTCGTCCATGCGTTCACGAGGTTTTGGTTGCTGTCATAAAGTTCCAGTTTCAATTCGCCCCATGAAACCCACGTGTTGCCGTTGGAGGATTCGTACGCAGTGACACGGTCGATGGAGCCGGTTGGCAGGATGTTGGCTTCCCATGAGGAGATGGTGGTGTTCCATCGGGCGATGCCACCGGAGCCGTCCGAGTTCCACCATTGGCCAGACACGACGCTGACCATGAGCGTATCACCTGACATTTCCATGTTGACGATGTCGCCACCGTTCTCACCGACTTGGGCGCCGATGTCAAGATTGCTGAGGGCGGTCAAATTAGCGACGTCAAGTCGGCTGACTTCATCGCTTGTTGTTCTGGCGTGGTAGTAGAGGATGTTGTTGTGAATCAGCATGTCGTGAGGTGCGCTGGCGGCGTTGTACAGGCTACTTGAACGTTCGATGTCGTAAGCTTCGCCCCCGGTTGTGACGTTGATGAGTTGGAACCCGTCATCACCGCCAACCCACAGAAGGTTTGGGCGGATGTCTGCGACCAGTCCCGTGACATCGTCGTTCCCACCGTCCAGCACACCGTTGTCTTCGGTGAACGGCGTGAGCCACTGGTTGTTGGCGATGTCGTAGCGCAACACGCCCAAGCCTTCCGTTCCGATGTAGGCGGTGTTGCCCATGACTTCCACCACGGCGTTACCGGTTTGGGTGTCTTGGCCCCAGTTCTGATCGTGCTGGAAATTGGATTTCGTGATGAGGCCTACGCCAGAAGTGGTACCGCCGTAGACGTAGGTGTTGTCGTAGCCCACACTGTAGGTGGCCCAGTTGGGCATACCGTCGTAGACGTTTTGACAGTCGTTGATGCCCATGGTGGCGATGGTGTATTTGCAGACGCCGATGTTGGTGCCTGCGTAGAGGCTGCCACCGTTGATACCGGATTCGATAGCGAAGTCAAAGAATTGCTGAGGGCGCGTCTGCCAAGAAGAGCCTTGACCGAAACTTGTCAGTTGGTTGCCGTCCCACCTGCGAGCACCTTGTTGCGTTCCGATGTAGAGATTGAACCCGTCGGTATCCAACGCGTAGATTTGGTCGGAAGGGAGCAGACCACCACGGTTGCCTGCGGTCAAGGGTGAGAGAATTTCACCGGTGCTGAGATCCTTTCGCACCACACCGTAGCCTTGCAAGCCGAGGTGGAGGATGTCGCCGACCATGGCGACCGGCGCATTGTTGACGCCGTTGATGCCGGTGGAGCCCCAAGGTTCGAGCCAGGTGTCGTTGGTGATGTCATAGCGGAGCAGGCCTTTGTTTTCCGTGGCCATGTAAGCGGTGGTGTCAAAGAGCGCAACGTCCCCGACGAAGGATGTAGGCAAGCCGTTCGTTGTGTCATAAGCGATGCAACCAGCAGTGGCACGGTCAAAGTGGACGAAGACACCGCTCTCCAAGGAAAACACAACGCTGTCCGCATTCACCGCTATATCGAGAACCGTGGTGGAAGAGGGATAGCATCCGGATGTTCCGTCGTAGGATTGGATGGTGTTGCCGTTGGTGTCAATCTCAGCCACCGATGGCGTGCCTTCCATGGCCACGAATAACGAGGAGGTGCCTTGTTGAGCGCTTGGGCCAACCACCATGTCCAGCACATTATCGCTGAGCGTCCACGGGGCCATCCACGCTGACTGAGCGATGTCGTACCGCAAGAGTTTCATCGAGTTGTCGGCTGTACCCACGTAGAGCATGTTGTCAAGTTCAACAAGCGCTGTCATGTCATCGGTTGATGGAGCGCTGGCCAGCAGCATGTTTCCTTCGATGAACGGGACTTGGTTGGGTGAGAGATGGATCAAGTTCCCGCTTCCATCGTCAACCAAAAGGGCCTCAACAGCGGGTGAAGCAAGGCCGTTTGATGGCCAGTGAAGAAGGGATGCACCATCGTCAGCGAGTCCAAGCGTCGTGAGGGCGTAGGTTGTGGAGAAGACCCCGTTGGTCGTGTTGTAAGTGTGCAATGAATCGCCGTTGAGGATGAAAAGGGTGGGGCCAACACGAGCAAGGCCTGCAATGAAATCGCTGGCGAGCCAATTCCCTGAATTCCATGTTGACAACCAAAAGCCGGCCACATAGTCAAACCGCCCAAGTCCGTTGTCAGGAGAGCCAAGGAGAAGTTGATTTCCGGATGTGGCCATGTGCGTGATGGTGTCGGAGTGAAGGTTGTTGGCCGAACTCCACGCAGCAAGGGGACTTCCTGTGTTGGCGTTGTATCGGAGGACACCAACGCCGTCAAACGCAGCATAGACCACGCCACCAACTTCGATCATGGCGAGGGGCTGTGCGCCTTCGGTGGTGGCGATACTTGAAACGGTACTCCATGCTGCTCCATTCCATTCTGAAAGCCCCTGTTGACTGGACGCATAGACTTCGCCTGCGCTGGTCATGAGGAACCGTTCAAAATCACCATCCGCCAGCGGTGTGATGAAACTGCTGTCGGCGGTCTGTAGGGCGCGGAACGTGCCATCGCCCATCAAGAGGTGAAGGACGCCAGTGCTGCTGTCCATGACCATGTCAAGAACGCCGCCTTCGGTCTCGTAATCGTAAACATCGATCACCGGGGGGTTGTTGTTGGCGTTGAGCACGAGAAGTTGATCGTTTACGGCGAGGTAAAGCAAGCCCGTTTCCGGGTTGACGGCCTGACTGCGAACTTCAAAATCAAAAGGCGTGAGCGACACCAAGGGGTCGGCTGGCGAGAGCGCCTCAATGACCATCTTGGTGATTTCGGCGTCCGATGGCAAATCCCACCCTGCTCCTGAATTGCTGTTGGGGTTGAGGCGGCCGGCGTAGGTTTCACCGGTGGTGAAGGCGTTGGCTTCTCCGAGGACACCAAGGCCCCTCCAGTCAAGCAGGGAGGTCCCCAATCCGTCGATGACGAGTTGCGGCTCTTGGATGGTCATCCCGTCTTGTCCGCTGGCGCGAATTTCCAGCGTGACGTTGGACAATTCAGCGCCGGGTGCAAACGCCAAATCCCAGTCGGCACTCGCTCGTTGACCGGTTTCTGGGACGGCACCGAGGGCGTCCAAGGTGACCCAACCCGTGTCATTACTTCCTTCCAGTGGCCATGTGACGCCGCTTGGTTCAGCGTGTGCTGAAACGACCGGGGTTGTGAGGAGTGGACCCATTGACATGAGGACCATCAGGATGACCATGGAAAGGGCTCGTTGGCGACGAGCCCCAAGACGGTCACCTTGATGGCCGAGTTTCATGGGTTGGGGTGTATTTTTCACTTATTTGAAAGGAAGCCTTCGCTGTCTGTACAATTCTCAACGAAAATCCAACCCGCAACAGGAGAATATCGGGGGAATCTTTTCGTTCTATGGCCCTTCTTTTCAAACATGGAAGAAGCGTTTTGGACGGCACGACCGTCGCCTCATCAGATGCCGCCAAGAACACCTATTTTCTAAAGCGAATCAAGCAATATCTCGACCAACTCCAATGAACACAGCCCTACGTGCTCGCACGGTGTTGATGTGCTGAAACAGCGTCACGACCGCTTCAACTTCGCACAACAATCAAACCCTGCCTTCCCGCCCTTTTTTTGGGGAAGCCCATGTCCATGAGCAAAAAAGACCGGATGCTGCGCAAAGAAGCGCTTGAGTATCACGAGGCAGAACCGCAAGGAAAAATCAAGGTGGTCCCAACCAAACCTCATTCAACCGCTCACGAGTTGAGTTTGGCCTACTCCCCTGGCGTGGCCTATCCTTGTTTGGAGATTGAGAAGCGACCAGAAGACGCTTATCGCTACACTTCCAAAGGCAACTTGGTCGCTGTGATTTCCAACGGCACGGCCGTGCTCGGCTTGGGCAACATCGGTGCTCTGGCCAGCAAACCCGTCATGGAAGGCAAGGGATTGCTGCTCAAGACCTTCGCCGGTATTGATGTGTTTGACATCGAAGTGGACACCGAAGACCCCGAGGAATTCATCAACACCGTCGTGAACATTTCCAAAACCTTCGGAGGCATCAACCTGGAGGACATCAAAGCCCCTGAGTGCTTTGAAATCGAACGCCGCATCGCTGAAGCGACCGACATTCCGGTCATGCACGACGACCAGCACGGCACGGCCATCATCTCCGCAGCGGCCCTCCTCAACGCCGCCGAACTCCAAGGCAAGGCGCTCGCCGACCTCTCGGTGGTCGTCATCGGCGCCGGCGCATCGGCCATCGCCTGTGCGAATCACTACGTTGCGGTGGGTGTGAGCATGGACAACATCACCCTCGTGGACAGCCAAGGCATCATCACCAAGGCTCGTTTGGATGCGGGTGAATTGAACGAATACAAAGCGCCCTTTGCACAAGACCGACCCGCTGGCGACCTGGCGGACGCTCTGAAGGGTGCCGACGTCATGTTGGGCCTGTCTCGAGGCGGCTTGGTCACCAAGGACATGGTGGCCAGCATGGCGGAGAAACCGATCATCTTCGCCTTGGCCAACCCAACACCTGAAATCCTCCCCGAAGAGGTTCTTCAAGTGCGCAAAGACGCCATCATCGCCACGGGACGTTCCGACTACCCCAATCAGGTGAACAACGTCCTCGGTTTCCCTTACATTTTCCGAGGCGCTCTTGATGTCCGAGCACGAGACATCACGCAGAACATGAAGATGGCCGCCACCAAAGCCCTCGCAGCCCTTGCCAAAGAACCCGTGCCGGATTACATCTCGGCCGCCTACGACGGCGTGGTCATGCAATACGGTCCCGAGTACATCATCCCCAAACCCTTCGACCGACGGGTGCTCCTTTGGGAGGCCGCTGCAGTTGCGCAAGCCGCCATCGACGAGGGCATTGCCGGTGTTTCGGCTGAGGAATTCAGCATTGACCGCTACAGAGAAGAGCTCGAGGCTCGTTTGGGTGAATCGTATTCGGTCATGCGCCAGATGATCAATCAGGTCAAAGGCAAAGGGAAACGGATTGTGTTCCCCGAAGGCGACAAAGAACCCGTGCTTCGTGCAGCCGCTCAACTGGTGGAGCAAAACATCTGCCACCCCATCCTCTTGGGTCCAGTTGATCGCATCGACCGAATGGTGGAGGATTTGGGTTTGAATTTCGAATACGAAGCCTTCGACCCTCGCTACGACGAGCGTCGGAAAACGGAGTATGCCAACGCTTTCTTCAAGCGGCGACAGCGAAAAGGCACCACGTGGCCGGACGCCGCTCGCCTGCTCAAAAGTCGGCCCTACTTTGCTGCCCAGATGGTTCACGCAGGCGATGCAGACGGCTTTGTTGGTGGGGTCAGCCGAAATTATGCTGACGTCCTCAAGCCAACGCTCGAACTCATTGGCAAGGCCGACGATGCCCACTGTGTCATCGGATGTTACATGATGAACATCAAAGGACGAACGATTTTCCTCGCTGACGCCACGGTGAACGTCTATCCTGACAGCCGAACGCTGGCTGAAATTGCCGTTCAAACCGCCAAGGTGGCTCGCCGGTTCGGCGTGGCGCCCCGTGTCGCCATGCTTTCGTTCTCCAATTTCGGCTCCACGCGTGCTCAGCGCTCCGAACGCATTGAAGAAGCGGTCATCATGGCCAGGACATTGGACCCGACCTTGATGATCGACGGGCCGATGCAAAGCGACACCGCCCTCAATCCATTGATTCAGGAAGAATACCCGTTCATGAAACTCGTTGGCCCGGCCAACGTGCTGATTCTGCCCAACCTGGCGTCGGCCAACATCGCCTACAAACTCCTTGAGGAACTTGGCGACGCAGAGATGACGGGGCCTATCCTCGAAGGCATGGCACACCCTGTGCAATTGGTCGCTCGCCAAGACGGTGTGCGCCACATTGTGAACATGGCCACGATTTGTACGGCTGATGCCATTCGAAAGGACACTTATTGGGCGACGCTCATCGACGAAGACTCGACATCATCGTAGCGGAGAACAGGCCGACGTGGTCGCCAGATGGCTCCGGTGAAGAAACCGGCGCACAGACCTCCAAACAGGAGGTTCACCCATCCCTCGGTCGCGTAATCGCCCATGCCTCTGAGGACCGGAATAAGGAAGGAAGGCACGATGCCCAATACGGTCGTCCACAGGAGTTCTGACCGCACGTTCTTCCATCGGTCGGTGTGCTCGGGAACGCGCTTGGGTTCGCTCGTGCGCACCGGTGTGAGGGCCAATCTGGCCACGACCTTGGGGAGTGGACGGTCAAACGGTACGCTGGTGATGGCGGTGATGGTCTCGTTTCGGGGGTGGACGGCGATGGCAGCTTTCTGTGTCGATGCAGGGCCGAGGAGTTCGTTGGGTCGAGGGCGGCCGTCCATCATCGCCCCTCGATTGTTGGAGGAAGGTGCATCCGCCAAGCGTTCCGTGAATCCGTTTTGGAGGGTTAAGATGCGCTGGTCTCGAGCGGCCTGCCATTCGGCTTGTGTGAGGGCGCGTAGTTCCCATGCACCGTCCAAGTTTTTGGTCGCCTCGTCGAATTCTGGCGTGTTCATCATGTGGTGAGCCAATTCCCCTAATTCGCTGGAAGTGAGGGCTTCGGTTGGTTGTTGGGAGGACGCTCCTTCTGCTTTGACCCCCATGGCGTTGGCCACCTCTTCCTCGGTGAGGGGTGAAGGCAAGACGTAGAAGTTCGGCGTCTTGGCTTCATAGCACGGTCGTTGACCGGCGTAGACCCAGCCGCCTTTTGTGGTGCCAAGGACCGTGGTGGCTTCGTTCACCGCAACGAATTCGAGACCGCAGAGGCTGATGCTCACGTCAACCCCTCAATTCAACGATGCTTCCATGCGCTTGTACCACGCCATACCGTTGGCGTGGTCGGAGAGTTGTTCGAATTGTGGATAAGGCGAAATCGACCGCACATAACCAAAGGCAGCGAAGTCCACCAGGTCCGGTGAATCGCCTCCGAAGAAGGGCTGTTGCTCGTGGGCTTCGGTGAATTCCGTGAGCAAATCGTGCCAGAGTTGCTTGGGTTTCCGTCCGTCTTTCTTGACGCGTTTCTTGGCGATGATGCCCCACATGATGGGGAAGCCGGCCCATGCGTAGAGGCGCTTGGAAAAGAAACCGAAGTTCTCGATCTTCGAGATGCGCGTGGTGGTTTTCAGGGCTGAACCAAGACTGCCGTAGAGGATGGGAACGGTGGCTTTGGACATGTGCGTGTCCACCCATTCCATCCACGTGTCTTGCCGGGCTTTGTCACCTTGGTTGGCCATTTTTCCACCGTTGTACTTCTCATCGATGATGCGGAGAATGGGGGTGGAATCAACGTGATGTTGGCCTTCTTCATCGGTGAAGACCGGCACTTTCCCCCAATCTCCCGTGAAGGCCACTGCTTTCTTGATGCGCATCCCGTTCACGGGCACATGTTCGGTCTCCACCTTGAGGTGCTCAAGCAGACCACGCACTTTCCAACAGAACGGGCACGAGTAGAGGAGGTGCAAGGTTGGGGTTTGACCCATGAAGTCACCTGTGGGCATGACCTTCTTCAAGCCTCGTTCCCTTCATCCAGGCCGGGCTTCCATCCAGCCTTCCAAAAGTTGAGGTCATCCAACCAGTTCATCCATTCTTTGTCGGTGGAGTTCAGCAACCGAAAGGCGCGTCCTTCCAAACCCTCGCGAAGCGAGGGCGACATGTCGCCTCTGTCCATGGCTTCTTTCCACTCCACCTGCATGTATCGGATTTGACGGCGTGCTTCCTCTGGTTGGTCAAAATTCATCTCACAGGCGTCGCGCAACTCCGCCAACCACGTTCGCGTGTCTTTCAAAATAGGGTCGTTGCTGTTGGAGGTTTGTTTGGCCTTCTTTCCAAACGGCCACCAGCCCATGATGTGCCGTCGTTCATGTTGGTTCATGGTCTTGTCCATTCGCCAACGAATTCAAGAGGCGAGTTCACAAGAGGTGGCCATGGGCCGCCTGACCGTTCACACGCACGGTGTTCCCAAAGAAAAAGCGATGAAGCAACTCATCGAGATGTACGGGGAGCGCCTCAAAGGACGCGGGGTGTCTGTTGAACACCACCCCTCGAAGTTGGATGCGACGACGTATGTGGAACGTCTGCTCTCCAAGAGCGGGCGTTTGATTTTGCTCGATGAAGCCGGCGCCCAAGAATCGTCGTTAGCGTTCGCGGCTCGCTACGAGGCATGGCAATTGGGCAGCGACAGCGTCCATCTCGCTCTGGGGCCCGCCGAAGGCTGGCCGATTCATGGGGGCTTGGACGGGTTGGAACGCCTCTCGCTTTCAGAGATGACCTTCCCCCACGAACTGGCGGCGGTCATGCTGGTCGAGCAACTCTACAGAGCAAGTGAACTCCAACGCGGTTCAGGTTATCACAAAGCATGATATCGGTCGGCGCTTAGGAGGCCACCATGGACACGATGTTTCTTGACGAGACTTCGGGAAAGTGGTTGGCTTTGGCCGTGCTCACGGTGGTTTCCGTCTCCTTGGTTGCAGGGAGCCGTCACCAACCGTTCCCGGAAATCTCTGGGCGATTTGGTTGGGTCCTCGCCAGCATCACGGGGCTTCTTGCCTTGGGCGAATCCGCTCCTCGTCCGATGTCCTTGACCGTTCTTCTCGCCGTGGTTCTGGGCCTCGGAAGCTACGGGGTCTTGGTCGGTGTCCACCACATGGTTCGTACCCGGCGGGACGTGTTCATCGCCCCCATGTCCGGCTTCGTGTTCTGCACCGGCGCGGGCGGCCTGATGGTTTTGACCTGGCCTGACCTCAACACTCTCGAGCAGTGGGCGGGTTTTCTTTTGCTCGTTCTCTTGGCCGGTGGCCAGACGTGGATGGTGTTCCGAGGCCTCCTCATTGGGCGACTCCCCCTCGCTTGGAGTCAAGCGGGGATGGTGGCTTTGCAACGACGCCAACTCCACGGCCCGCACGGGGCCATCTCCTGCTTTGAGCGAGGCTGGGACGCCGATGAAGAACACCTCAATCCCATGGCCTATGTCGCTCTCCATCGAATCCATGTTTTTCTCGACCAGCCAAAGGTGGCGCGTCGATGGTTGGAAGCGTTCGAAGACGCCGGTGGAGAGGCTGCTGTTGCCCCCGAATGGATCGGCGCCATCCACACCGCATTGGCCGATATGGGGGCTGATTTGACCATCTTGAATCCAGTTTCGAGTACGGAAGAGGGTTGAAATTGCACTTTTCCGGCGAAAACCGGCACATCACAAACGAGGACTTATATCCCTCGAGGTTGATGTAGTAACATGAAAAAGATTCAACAGGCCCCAGATGACTGGCCATTAGGGAACATCCTTTGGTTCGCTGTCCTCGTGTGGTTCTCGTCGAGTTTGCTCTCCCAATCGGCGTACATGGCCATTCACGGTTTACCCTACGATGCGGTCTCCATGCTCAAATCACTCGGGCCGTTTTACTACCTGATCATCGCCCTTGAACTCGCCATGTGGGGGGGCCTTCTGGTCATGGGATGGCTCAAACTCAGCAGGGCGCGTCAACCCAAATCGACACCTCCGGTCATCCCCGCGTGAATGCGAAGGTCGGAAGTTGATTTTTCGTCCAAAAATGCAGATTCTCCATTTTCATCTTCCGATGAGTTGATGAATCGTCAAGTAAAGGAGCAGCCGTGTCTACACCTTCCGATGAACCTCTCTATTCGGGACTACCGATGGAGTTGGACGAACTTTCTCCCGAGGCAGCGCTCCCGTATCCGCTGCCCGACGGTGCCCTTGTGGTCACCATTGAGGAGGCTCGAGCATCGCTGCCAGAAGCCAGCAACGTGCTCATGGTTCTGCAAGCCATGAGCGACGAGGCGCATGATTTGACCAATGAACTTGAACTCTTACTCGACCAGTACACCATGACCCATCCGCACGTGATGGAAGTGGCTGAACACCTTGGACAATTGGTCACCCAGTGGCAAGCCAGCGTGGCTCGTTTGGAGAGCATCGGTGCCCGAATCGTCTCCATGGACCCGGGACGTTTGGAATGGTACGGTGTGGTTGACCGCCGCATGGCGCTGTTTTCATGGGCGGTAGGTGAGGCCGACATCGAGTGGTATTATCGAATGGAGGAAGGTTTCCCTTCCCGCAAACCCCTCATAGAGGCATGATGTCGCAGGGCTGAGGTCGGTCCATGGTCAAGATCAATCGGGTGTACACCGGTGGCGGTGACAAAGGCGAATCCTCACTGGTTGACGGGTCACGTCGCAAGAAATCCGACCCCCGCTTCAGCGTGGTGGGAACCTGCGATGAAGCCAACAGCTGGCTGGGTATGGTGCTGGCTGAAATCAACCGTCTCCCGCGCCACGAAGACGGTGGAGAGCGAACCAATGTCCAACGCGTCCAAACCGTCCTGAACGAAGCGATCGTTCGTGTCCAAAACGAATTGTTTGACCTCGGTGCAGAACTGGCCTGCCCCCCAGAAACCTTGCCTGAATACATGGTGCTCCTCTCTCAAGGCCAAACAGATGTGTTGATGGCTGAAATGGATGCTTGGTTGGAGGCGCTTCCTGAATTGACGAGTTTCATCCTTCCCGCAGGCTCGCCGCCGGTGGCTTGCATGCAGGTTGCTCGCACGGTCGTGCGTAGATTGGAGCGAGACATCGTGCAACTCCAGGACCACGAAGGGGCGGCCTCGGTTCGTCCGCTGGTGAAGGTCTACGTGAACCGACTCTCCGACTGGTTATTTGTCATGGGACGCTGGGTCAGCACGATGTTGAACGAAGAAGAAGCGCTTTGGGTGCCGTTGGGCAAGCGACCCGCCGAGAAGGGAGTTGCTCATCGGGTGAAACAGATGCAAGCCAACGACGAGGATTTTTCCTCGCTGTGAACCTATTGCGTTCCGTGCAACTGGACGAATTGCTGCGCCAATCGAACCACAGCTCTCGTCTCATCATGCGTGATGGTGTCCAACGCCTGCTCCCAATCCAGCCAAAGGTAGCCCCGATGCTCGTGGGAAAGTTTGACCTCCATTTCATCGGTTTCGGCGATGTACCAGTAGACTTCTTTTGACTGACGTTTCCCTTTGTGGCGGAAGGTGTATTCGGTCCGCTCTTCAAAACCATCCAACACCACCGCATCGTGAATGCCGGTTTCTTCGGCGAGTTCCCGTCGCATGGTGGCGTGCCGGTCGGGGTCACTTGGTTCGACATGCCCCTTGGGCAGGTCCCAGTGCCCCTGGGGGTATTGCAGCAAAAGCACCGTGCCGTAATTGACCAGCACCACCCCGCAAGAGGTTTCCATGTAGGGGTCCTCAACGCTTCTCATTCATGGTCATAACGGGTGAACACCACCCAACCTTGATGGACATGGGCGAGAGGCGGTGATGCATGAGCATCGTTCCGTTGAGCGTCGAAGAGGTGCCCGAATATCGCCGTATCGTGGCCGATTCCGACATGGACGGTTTGTTTGGTGCGGCCGTTCTCAAGGCCTTTCGACCCGAGGCCAGCGTGGTTTTTACGCATGCTGCGGCCTTACGGGCTGGACTGGTGGACGATGTAATCGGTCGGGACACGGTTCTGGTGGATTTGCCCTTTCACCCTGCATGTGGGTGGTTTGTCGACCACCATTTGACCAATCGGCCGAACGATGACGAAGCGTCAAGATTCGAGGCTGATGGGGGCACACAACACTGGGAGGCCACCCCTTCTGCGGCCCGTTTGGCCTATGAATTGCTTGCGAACATCACGGACATGGATCATTTGGCGCCCATGATGCCTGTGGTGGATGCGCTGGATTCGGGCGGCATCAGCAAAGAAGAATTTCTGGCGGACGGCCCTTTGTTGCAACTTTCACGAACCTGCACTTCGCGGGACCCGGATTACATGATGCACTTGGTGAATTTGCTGTCCAACGGTGCTTCCTTTGAGGTTCTGCTCGCTGACCCTGTCGTGGAAGCCAGGTGTCGTGAGGCCGCCGAAGAGCGGTCCGCTGCCCAGCGTCATGTGGAAGAGAACACCACGGTGCATGACCGCCTCGCCGTATGTCGGATGGATGAAAGCCCGCTTCGAAGTAACGGCTACTTGGTCACCGCTTGGGTCGGCGATGCCGCCGATGCTTGCTGCATCGTTCACGGTTATGCCGACGGACACCTGGAGACGCCAGAGCGCCCGCCACTCGGTGCCAGTTTCTACGCCAATTCCTTCCTCCCCAACGGACAAGGTCGGTACGATCTTTCCCGCATGGCCACCTCGTTGGACCCCACGGGGGGCGGCCATGCCAACGCTTGCGGTTGTCGAATACAACCTCCGGGGCTCGAAGCGAACATGGAGCATTGGCTGTCGATGTGGGCCAACCGAGACGTTGTGCTGAAGCTCTGAATCAGAACTTTCGAGTGACCGTGATGTTTGAGGAGTTCTCGATGTCGATTTCCTCGTCAACATCCTCGACCGGTTCTTCGGTTTGAACCGAGGCCGCCTTCAATCGCTTGACGGTGGCTTTGAGAACCTCAAATTCGATTTCAAGGTCTTCCAGGGCGTCCCGAGTCTGGTCGATGTGCTTCTCAACACGGGCCAACACTTTGTTGACTTTCTTGAGGGTACGGGCCTCTCGTGCCATGACCATCCGTCAAGTCGCCTTGATTTGAAGGTTCTCCACTGGAAAAGGGGGTTATTCTTGCTCGTTTTCGACCGATGTTGCAGTGTGGTTGCTGGTTTCAAAAGCGGTCGGAGAGGGCGACCCAGAACCTCGCAAGAAGGCCGGCGCCCACCAGTTCCACTTCCCCATCAAACGCATCGTGGATGGGACGACCAGGGCCCTGACCAACGTCGCATCAATGAAGATGGCCAACGCCAATCCAAGCCCGATTTGCTTGAGAATGATGACCGATGAGAGGCCAAAGGCGCTGAAAACAACGACCATGATGGCTGCTGCTCCCGTGATCAGGCCGCCGGTTTTCTGCAACCCACTGGCCACTGCAAGGGTGTTATCACCCGTGCGTTCCCATTCTTCGTGAATACGAGAGAGCATCAGAACTTCGTAGTCCATGGACAAGCCAAAGACGATGCAGAACATGATGACGGGGTTCCCTGAATCGATGGGCTGCGGGGTGAAGTTGAGTAACTCGGCGCCGTAGCCCCATTGGAACACCCACACCAACATGCCGAAGGAGGCCGAAATGGAGAGGATGTTCATGGCGATGGCCTTGATGGGGATGATCACGGACTTGACCTGCATGAAAATCAAGAAGGTCGTAGCGATGAGGATGAACGCAAGGGCGCGTGGGAGGTTGTCTGCAATGGCCTTGAGGTTGTCAGCGTTGTAGGCTGCAAATCCTGCAACAAGAAGTCGGTCGTTTTCTCCCGTGAGGTCATCCAAGAAGGCGCCCCGTTCGTTTCTGATGTCTTCAACCACTTCACGGGAATCCACGTTGGTCTGGGCGCCGACCAGTTGCAGCGAAATCATCGTGGCATCGTTGCCAACAAAGGCTCCGCGGAGGCTTTCTCGCATCGCAACTTGTTCTGCCGTCAAGAATTCGTCGGGGGTGTTCCAGTACTGCACCACTTCGTCCGCCGTCATGCCCGGTGAAGGTAGGCCCACACCGATGCCTCCTGACACCCGCTCATCGTCCAGAAGTTCGGTCAAGTAGGCGTGTTGTGCCCGAAGGTTCACCTCGCTGAGCGGGTCAGCCCCGTCCGTATCGATGACGAGGAAAATTGAGTTGGCGGCTTGGTCGGGCCATTGTTCGTCGATGAGTTCCATACCGAGTCGTGATTCATCGTCTGGCGGCAACGCCTTCCAAGAGGAGAGTGAGAATTCGGCGTAGGCAAAGGGCAAACCTGCTCCAATGAGCAAGACCAACGTTGGAATGAGCACCGCCCACGGGCGGTCCATCACCCTCTTGGCGATGCGAGCCCACATGCCGTCGTCCCTGGCCGACATATCAAGGGCGTAGGGAATTTTCAAACTGTTCACCCGAGGTCCGAGCCAAGCCATGACGGCGGGCAATACGATGGTCGAATAGACCATGGCGATGGTCACCGCAATGGTGCCACCGATGCCCAAGGAAGGAAGCGAGGTGTTGGTGAAGAACAGCATCCCCATCAAGCCGATGGCCACGGTGATGCCCGAGTAAAACACAGCCTTCCCAGCGGTAGCGCAACTCATCGCCGTTGCCGTTCTCACATCATGCCCTCGGTCCAATTCCTCACGGAAACGATTGACGAGGAAGAGGGAATAATCGATGGAGACGCCGATGCCGATCAGCGAGATGATGTTGGTCGCATAGACCGTGACATCGGTCACGTTTGACAACCAAATCGTCATGCCAATGGCGGCCAGAACGGTGCCGACACCCACGCCCACCGGGAGGAGTGCGGCAATGAGGGAGCCGAACACGATGCCCAAAATCAACAAGGAAAGAGGGCCAGAAACCAATTCGGCTTTGATGAGGTCGTTTTTGATGCGGTCGTCAAAGGTCCAGTCAACGGCGATTCCGTCGGTCATCCATCCGTCAAAGCCACGTTCCAAATCCACGCTGTCGTGAAGGTCGTTCATGATGGACTTGGCTTCTTTTCGGTTGGTGTTGAAGACGACCTTGTTGAGGGCGTATTGTCCGTCTTCGTCGCTCGCCACCACGTCATCGCGGTCCACTTCTTCAGCGTCCCAGGAATATTCAATCGACACGTCAGGATGATTTTCAAAACCAGCGAGGGCGGCCCGCACCGCTTCTTGCCATGCCTCACTGGTGTCGTTCAGTTCACTGTGGAATACCAGGTACCGAAACGAAGGTCCCCCGCTCTCGTCTTCGCTTGAGAAACGGTCGGAAATAAGGCGGCCTGCGTTCACAGACTCAACGTCGTCCTCTCCAAAGCCTTCGGCCCAATCTGCCCCCATCCCAATGAGGCCGGTCATGAGAATACAGGAGACCAAGCCGAACGCCATCATGGCCTTTTTTTGGTCGTGGATGAACAAACCGAGTTTGTAGAAGGCCCTGTCTTTGAGCATCGCAGGGTCGGTGGCGCCTTCCATGATTGGGAGCCAAAAAAAAGGTGTATTTGAATCGGCGTCTCAATACCCAACATCAAGTGTAGCCCAAATCACCTCTTTTGGAGGGGGGCCCTCTTCGAAGTCTCGCTCTTGATACCATCAACTCAGGACGTCAAAGGTGTAGATGAAGCCCAAAAAGGCGTGAATGAACACCAAGTAAATGATCAAGTCAGCCGCTCGACCGTGTTTGAGTTTGGAGACCGCAAAGGATTCTCCTGCTTGTCGCTGCGCCCGAGCTTGTTTTCCCAGTCGCGTCATGAACACCATGAGGCCGAAACCAACGGGGCCCATGAAACCGTGAAGGGATTGCGGAACGAGCGAAGACACCACGCTTTCCCCAGCGTACCATCCGTTAAAGCCGCGTGCAAGGAAAGCCACGAGGATGACCACGCCCGTTGCCCAAAGAAGCCGCTCTCCGTTGGTCTCATGGCGCGCCAAGTGAAGCGCTCGCTCTTCGCCTTTGAGTTCGTAGGACTTCTTCCGCCAAGCATACTGCCACCACATCCACACCACCAAAGTACTCGCGAGAAGCGGGTGCAAAAGCAAGACAACGGTGGGGACAAGTTCCATACAGACTCAAGAAGGACGAAAGGTCTCGGGTTCATGGAAGTATGCCTCTCGCCCTCCATTTGGGCAAAACATCCCATCGGTGGGTTGAAAGGGCTCTCGTCGTGGGGGAAAGTGAGGGGATGCGGGGTTGGACGAACAGTACATGGAAACCTGTCTCAAGGCAGCGTTTTCTAAACCCAAGTCGGGTGCTGTTCGCGTCTCCATCATGAACCGAGAATCTGCTTGGAAGATGTTGGACAAACCTCTCCGTGCGCATTTGGTCATCGCTGCCCATGAACAGGAACCTCCTGCATCGGAAGACGATGAGGACGCCTCACCGCGCCGCCCCACCATGAATCGGCCCCGTGGGCGGATGCGCCGTTCTGGGCGACAAACGGGCCCAGCCCACATGTCATGGCTTCACAAACCGAAGGAGATCATCGACGATTCGCCCTACACCACGGCGTACCAGTTGGCCACGCTCCTGGTCCACAAGCAACTGGACGAAGATAACTGGGACGAGGCTTGGAACAGCCATGAAAACCTGCTTCGGGAAACCTGCATGGTTGAGGGCGTCCATCCCGTTTGGCACACCATCGGTGAAAAAACGCCCCTCCTGGGTCAATTCCTCGCCTTTCCCAAAGCCAAGGTTGTCAAAGCAAAAGAAACCACCACGATGGGAACGGATTTCTTTTGGATCGACCCACGAAACAACGACGCCATCATCACCGTGCTCAAGCTTGCCAGCGCTGGTGTGAACGACCCCGACATCAAAGTCGCCATGCAAAAGGCCACCAGCCAAATTTCCGGGGGCCGAACTTTGGATTTGGCCTCGCCCTTGGACAGCCTTGATGGCTCCATGGCTTTCATCAGCGTGTTGCTGGCGCTTCATGCGGGCTACGACGTTCCCACGGCTGCCAGAAAGGCCTGCAAAAAGGCAGACAGCGACTTGGCCGAGGCGTTGGAGGATTTTGAGCGCCTCACTACGGGAACCGTCAACGATTGGCCAAGCCTCCTTTCGTTGAGCCGAGAAGATTCACTTTCGGTGGCTCGTCGTACGCTCGGATGGCAACACGCCCCTTCCGATGCCGAAGCCTGTTCCTCCGCCGAACTCGAATCGGGACTTGCCTTGCTTGAACAAGCCGGCATTCACGAAGGCCGAGACCGTTTGACATGGTGGCGATTGAACGCCCTCCTGCGAGAAGGTAAATCGGACGAAGCAGTTGAGGTGTTGGCAGAACGTCGGTTGGATGCCTCTTCAGATGTTTCCGAACTGCTCCCGCTGTTGGTTTCACTCAACAGCGAGCAAGCGAACGAATGGCTGATGCGTTTCATGGATGAATTGGACGAACACGCCCTCTATCATGTGCTTCATGAAACGGCTTTGAGTGCCCCTCTTCGTCGAAAGGCGGCCCAACGGTTGTGCGATGAACAAGGCGCCATGTGGGATGAAAGCCGCTCAGTTGCGCTGACCATGCTGCTGGAAGACCTCGACGTGAACCGTTTGGCCCGAGTCTTCGCCAGTGACAGCATGCTTTCGCTCTCCCATCCTTACATGTCCTTGCTCGTGAGCCATTTGGCCCCAGCGAACATCGACGCCTCACTCCGGCCTCACATCTACGCCTGTCGAACGCAGGCCATGCAGGCCATTCACGGTGCAGAAGTGCCCGATGTGCTCAGCCCCATGGCCGAACACCTCCTCTTGTTGATGGAGGGCATTTACAAGGAAACGCCTGAAGTGGCCGAAGTTCTCAACGCCAAGGCCTTGAAAGCGTTCTCGCCAATCGGTCGAGCGTTGGCTGGAGACGGCGTGGTCAGTGCGACCCAAGTGCGTAACATGGGGGCCAGTTTGGACGATCTTGACCTCTCGCTCATCGAACGACGCTTGTTTGACGTGATGTTGCTCACGTTGACGATGAATCGGCATCTGCAGGCCTTCAACATCGGCATGGCCAAGTCGAAGGATACGGAGGAATTGAACCAACTCCTCGCCGACGCCGTTCTTCCGCTTCGTTTGATTCAATCCTTCTCGGTGTTGATGGTCGAACACGACTTGGGTCTGCCAAACATGGTTGCTTGGTACCAAAAGAACGACCCGCTTTCGCCATGGGCGCCGTTGGCCAGAGCCGCCCATTTTGCAGCCGATGGTGATGAATTGAATTCTGCCCGTGAGTATTCAAGGGCGGCTGAACTTTTCACCAAGCAGCGAAAGAGCGGCGGTGCTTCGGCCGATTGGGCCTCCAGTACCGAAGACAACGATTTCGTTCTCTCGCTTCCGTTGATGCTCTATCGCAAATCGCTCATTCACTACGCCCACGCCACTTCCTGGGCTGAAGCCGTCGACCTGCTCGACCGTGTCCCTTCGCTCAAGACGGCCATCACGGAACGGTTCAAGCTCTACCTACGTGTATGTCATACGGCAGGAAAGGACACGAACGCTGCCTCACGTTTGATTCGAAAACACGTCCAACAACGGAAAACCGTGCTTGAAGAAGACGTTGAGGGCAACATGGTGGAGAAGACGCGCACCTCGTACAACGAAGAGGAACTCGACCTGCTGCGTAATTATCCGTTTGAACAAGCCCACCTTCTGCCGCCCGAACCTTTCCTTGGGCGAGTAACGGCGGCATCCACGCACATCAGTCGGGACCTCCGTCGTTCAAGAACGCAATATGAGCACCAGTTCAGGCAAGCCATGCAAGGTTCATCGCCGTCCATGGAAGAGATTTACGAGATTGCCAAGAACGCCGCTGAAGAAGGCGCCTTTGAGGGATTGATGTACCTTGAGCGTGCACAGAATTCCTCCAAATTCTCAATCACGGCGCGAAACCGATTGGCGGGCGTAGAGCAATCCCTCTTCTCGCAATACAAAGATGACATTCCAACATCAAAGCGCCGCTTTTTGCACAACCTCTCCTTGACACCACTGGTCATCGTTGACACCAACGTGCTCGTTGATGCCCTCGTTGAGCGAATGTACCAGCGCATGGATTTGGTGTTGGAAACCAACGTGAACATCATTGGCGCCAATCAATTCCATCGTATTCTCCATCACCATGCTCAAGCCAAGCGTTTGGTGATGATGATCCCCGAAGACGTTCGCGGTGAACTCAAGCAGTTTGCCAAAGACCAACGCTTGCTCTCACGCTTCAAGGGCGCCATGGTGGACGCGTCCACCCTTGAGAAGACGTTGAACGAGAAAGCCATGATGAAACTCGTGGAAGAAGTCCTCACGGAATACAACACTTGGAGCCCCAGTTCCGAGATGTTGGCCGGTGTACCAGAGACTTCAGAGGACCTCAACACCTTCTTGATTCGACACAGCGATGTGTTTGAAGAACTCACCGAGCTCAAAGGCTACCGAGGCATCACGTACCGAACAGAACTCGAAGGACGGGAAATTTATCCAGAATCCACCGACCTCGATGTTTACCGCTTGGCAACGCACCTCGCATCCCTCCCGCTTCCAAACATTGGAGCGGTGTTGGTGGCCACCATGGACGGTGATTTCACTTTGGTTGACCGTGCCATCGAGGAACGTTTTGGTTTCAGCGTGGCCAAGAACCACCGTTCGCTCAAACCGTGGTTGAAGCGTCAATCCAACTGAGCAGTAACGTCTGCTTCGCTGTGGTTTCAGCGGTCTCCAAGTTCACCTTTCGGCTCACATGTGTTGGATCATGGCCTCGCCGAAGGCGCTGCAGGAAAGCAGCGTGGCGTCGTCCATCAACCGTTCAAAGTCGTAGGTGACCGTCTTGTTGGAAATCGCGCCTTCCATGCCCTTGACGATGAGGTCAGCGGCTTCTTTCCACCCCATGTGTCGGAGCATCATCTCCGCAGAGAGAATGAGCGAACCGGGGTTGACCTTGTTCTGTCCAGCGTACTTGGGTGCGGTGCCGTGGGTGGCCTCGAAGATGGAAATGCCCGTGTCGTAGTTGATGTTGGCGCCCGGGGCGATGCCGATGCCGCCCACCTGCGCTGCCAATGCGTCGGAGATGTAATCGCCGTTCAGGTTCATGGTGGTCAGCACGCTGTATTCTGCTGGACGGGTGATGATCTGTTGAAGCATGGCGTCGGCGATGACGTCTTTGATGACGATCTCGTTGCCGGTGTTCGGGTTGGTGAGCGTGCACCAGGGGCCGCCGTCGAGTTCCTTTGCACCGAATTCTTCCTGAGCGAGGGTGTATCCCCAGTCTCGGAATCCGCCTTCGGTGAACTTCATGATGTTGCCTTTGTGGACGAGGGTGACGCTTGGTTGGTCGTTGTCGATGGCGTACTGGATGGCCGCACGAACGATACGAGCCGTGCCTTCTTTGGAAACGGGCTTGATGCCGATACCGGAGGTGTTGGGGAATCGAATCTTGTCGACGCCCATCTCGTTTTGAAGGAAATCAATGACGCGCTTCACTTCATCGCTTTCAGCTTCCCATTCAATGCCCGCATAGACGTCTTCGCTGTTTTCTCGGAAGATGATCATGTCCACATCTTGGGGTGCACGGACCGGAGACGGTGTTCCGTCGTACCAGCGAACGGGTCGAACGCAGGCGTACAGGTCGAGCTTTTGTCGGAGGGCGACGTTGAGCGAGCGAATGCCGCCGCCCACGGGCGTGGTGAGGGGTCCTTTGATGGAGACCAATCCGGACTTCATGGCGTCAAGGGTCGCTTGTGGAAGCCATTCGCCGGTGGCGTTGAAGGCTTTCTCGCCAGCGAGTACTTCAGACCAGACAATCTCTTTTTCACCGCCGTAGGCTTTCTCCACAGCAGCGTTGACCACACCGATCATGACGGGCGTGATGTCCACGCCGATGCCGTCGCCCTCAATGTAGTGAATCACGGGGTTGTTGGGGACCTTGAGTTGGCCGTCTTCCATGGTTACCGGTGTACCTGTCATGTCTCTCATCATCGCCCACCAACCTCTCCTTCAAGAATGAACCGCCCCTGCCCTGTGCATGCAAGGACGCGTGGAATGGCGAGGCGGAAGTTCGGCTGTGGGCGAAACGGCTACGGGCCAACAGATTGAATTGGATTGGGACAACGGGCCCACGCCAATGCAACTCGCCCTTCAGATGGTTGGTGCATGCGCTTTGGCCGATGTGGTGATCGGTCTGAAAGAACGCCCTTTCTCAGAAGCATGGGTTGAACTCGATTCCACTCGGGCTTCGGAAACTCCTCGGCGCTTCCTCTCGATCACGATGGAGTTTCATGTGGTGGGCGATGTCCCCGTCAAGTTGCTTGAGCGGGTCGTTGACAAGACCTTGGAGAAGTATTGCAGCGTTTCGAGTTCACTTCACCCGGACATCCCCATCGAATGGAAGGTCGTTCTTCACGAACCTTCAGAGGCTTGAAGGCCGTCCTTGTTGCGAAAGGGCATCGGTCAAGGCCTTGCACAGGGAATCGTAGACGGGTTTCCATCGTGCATGCAAGCTACGAGGTGCAGCCATTGGTTTCCAAGCGTCCTCAACCGCCAAAACGGTGGCAAAGGGTTTGATCTGTTCGCCACCCATGTCAACAATCAACGAGAGGTGGTATGCATCCCGGTCGCGCTGGACTTTGAGGCTCGTCATGTCAACCCGGCCGCCCAAAAGGGAGGCAGAGAGGCGCTCGTGGTCGAGCAAGTCTCGGGCGAGGGTAGCCAGAAGTGATTCAACCGTTTCGTTGGAGACGACCGACGAGGTTGGGAACATGCCTTGGACGTCTTCGTCCTCTTCCTCATCATCGTCCATGAAGGCAGCCAGCGGGTCGTAGGCTTGAACCGTTTCCTGAGTGTCGGAAACCGGGGTATTGAGGCCAAGTGCAGCGTAAATGTCAATCTCTTCATCGTCGACTTCAGGGAGGGCAAAATCGTCAATCATGAAGTAACATGGCAACCTCTTCATACTTAATGCATGGTTTCTGCTGAGCCTTCATGCATCACGTTTCGTGGCGCCTTCATGCCTCTTTGGACCAGGGTCGCCAGCGAACGAATTCCTCCATGAATGCATGAGATTGCTGTGCCGCCTTACGAGAGACGGAGGGGAACATCATGTCAAAGGGGTCGTCGTGGAGCGCCCAACAAATGTACTTCGCCCAATCATGTTGCTTATACATCTCAGCGGGATATTTCCCGAGGTCGTTGCAAACGTAGTTGACCAGCGTGCTTTGACTTCCCTCGTAGTCGGTGAGGACGTTCTCGGGAATGCCGAGAAGTGAGCCAAGCAGCCTTTCTGCCTCTGCCTGACGCCGGGGGAACTTCATGGCATCCGGTTCAAACATACGCCCCCTCGACCCTCTTGCGTGGTAATAGGCATCAGCAAGGAAGCCAAGGTTCTGTTCTTGGCCAGCGATAAAGACAACAAAACGAGGCACTAAGATGGCAGGAAGGCTCTTTTTCTTTCCATAAATGGTTCTCCCTTTCTTGAGGGTTGGTCGTCGACGAAGGTATACACCCGGCTCCACCACAATCTCCAACGGTAACAGGGCCAAACGAAGTTCCTCAACCCAACGAAGAAACGTGATTTCATCCAAACCTTGACGGTTGAAGCTGAAAAACCACCCCTCCCTCACTCCGGCTTTGATGGTGTTGATGACTTCCACGCCCGCCTCGTTTATGCCCCACCCTTGTTCGTTGCAGTAGTCTATTTTTGCATTCATTATCGTCTTGAAACATCCCTCAATTTTCCACATGTTATCGCCAACTTTTCACTAATGGTAATGCCATTTAATTATTAAAAACTTTCTACCCGCGTAGCCCCGCCTTCGGAAGGAAAGCAAGCCTCATACCAACCCGCGTTCTGCAAACGCCATGGTCCGCCGACGCACACTGTTCGTGGCGGTCCTGCTCCTCGCATTGTGCTCAAATCAATTCGCCGTGGCTTCCCCGAACGGCCTTGGCTCAGAAGCCAACGAGGGGTGCCTCTGCCACACGCCCCAATCCGAGACCAACGTGGGTCTTTCCGGACTGCCTGAGGCCTACGAAGCCAACACCACCTACAGCCTAACGCTGGAGGTCATCAGTGCCATCGAGGCGGTGGATAACCGGTCCCAAGGCGGTTTCAGAATGCTTGTCACAGCGGGCACCATCGTCCACGATAACTCAACCATGCAGGAACTCGACAACGGATGGACGCACACCTACAACGGCTCTTCTCAGCGCACCTGGACGTTTGCTTGGACCTCACCGGCGGCCAACGACAGCGCAACCACGTTCACGGTTCATGGAAATGCCGTCAACGGCAACAACGCCCAAACGGGTGACGCATGGTCAACCATGGAAATCGTGCTCCCGGGTGTCATGTACGAAGGGGACCTTCTCCCGGACGAGGGTATTGATGGCGTGAGTCAAACCGACCGCTTGCTTCTCGCCGTGGGGCTCTTGCTGATTCTTGGGCTCCTGTGGTCGGTGGCCCGACCTTGATCAGTTGACGAATTCGATTTGTCGATTTCGAAGGGCTCTGAGTTGTCTATTTTCTGTGGAACCGTGAATTTGGTCGCTCTTTACACCGGTCAGCACCAGCATCACGCGCAACTCGTCTCCAAGTTCTTCGCGCACGGCAGCGCCCCAGATGATTTTGGCGTTCGGTGAGATTTGTTCCTTGATGAGTTGGGAACAGCGTTCGGCTTCGCCCAAAGTCAAACTGCTTCCACCCACGACGTTGATGAGGGCGCCACGGGCGTCGCTCATGTCCAAATCAAGAAGTGGCGAATGCAGGGCTTCCATCGTTGCAGCGTCGGCACGACCCGGCCCCTTGGCACTGCCAAGGCCGATCATCGCCACTCCAGCGCCCGAATTCACGATGGATTTCAAGTCTTCAAAGTCAAGATTGACCATGCCGTCGGTGGTGAGTAATTCGGTTACACCGGTGATTGAACGAACGAGCAGCTCATCGCCCACACGGAAGGCGCTTGCAATCGGGAGGTCTTTGACGCCCTCAATCTCCAACAAACGTTCGTTGGGAATGACCAAGATGGTGTCGCAATGCTCTCGGAGCCGCTCAAGACCCCATTCAGCGTTTTGCTTGCGAAGAGAACCTTCGGATTTGAACGGGTAGGTGACGACGGCGATGGTCATGGCGCCTTGAGCCTTGGCAAGTCTGGCAATGTGTCCCGCAGCACCGGTTCCTGAGCCACCTCCCATGCCGGCCGTGATGATGGCGAGTTGGGTGTCGTTGGTGATGCGTCGCAGCACACGCTCGGACTCAAGAGCAGCAGCTTCGCCTTTGGTTGGGTCTCCACCAGCGCCTCGACCTCGGGCCGTCCTGCCAATGAGGATCTTTTCTTGGATCGGTGATTGGAGGAGAGCCTGTGCATCGGTGTTGATGGCGTAGCCGGTCACGTAGGACGATTCAAACAACTTCTCATCGAACAAACGGTTGATGGCGTTGCATCCTGCGCCGCCAACGCCGTACACGCGGATGCGTGGTTGAAGCGACTCAAGGAGCGCCTTCAATTCCTCGTCGGACCCCTGGTCGGGAGCCTCTTCGTGGTGAACCACTCGCTTCTCCTCTTCGGAGAGTTCCAGTACCCGTTCAATCAAATGGCGCATGGCCACATTTCAATTGTGGACATTTTCAATGTGCCGCCCTTGCAGGGGTACAGGAGACGGGTTTACGAGGCCGTTTCAGAAAGCCGCTTCAGTCGCGAAGGCCTTCTTCGGTGACCTGGTAGACGCATTCTCCATCGGGGAGGTTCGGTGAGTCAACCAGTCGAGCAATTCGTCGTCCGCCCTTGGCCTTGCGCAGGTAGAGTCTGAAGGTGCTCGCGTGGGCCAAAATGTGGCCGCCGATGGGCTTGGTGGGGTCGCCCCACATGGCATCGGGCTTGGAGTGCACTTGGTTGGTGACCAACACGAGGGCGTTGTTCACGTCGGCGAGTTTCTTGAGGTCCTTCAGGTGGCTGTTGAGTTTTTGTTGTCGGCGTGCGAGCATACCTCGTCCAATGAACTCCGCTCGGAAGTGGCTGGTGAGGGAATCGACGATGATCATCTTCACGTTCAATCCCTTGCTCATGCGCTTGATCTCATCGGCCAGGAGCATTTGATGAGCTGAGTTGTAGGCTCGGGCAACGTGGATTCGAGAAAGGACATAGTCGGGGTCCAGTCCGTGGCCTCGTGCCATCTGCGTGATGCGCTCAGGGCGGAAGGTGTCTTCCGTGTCAATGTAGAATACATCGCCGTCGAGTCCGCCTTGGTCTTCCGGTAGCGTGCAGTTCACGGCCAATTGGTGGCCAATCTGGGTCTTCCCACTTCCGAATTCGCCGTAAACTTCGACGAGGGCTTGGGTCTCAAACCCGCCACCGAGGAGGTCATCAATGGATTGGACCTTGGAGGAGAGTTTCTGGACTTCACGGCGTCGCTCAAGCAGTGCATCACCGGAAACGAAACCACCGATGTTGGCCATCTTCTTGGCAGCGGCGATGATCTTGGCTGAGACCGCTTCACCGAGCTCAGCTTCTTCTGCAAGGTCGGCAGGGGACATGACAGCAAGGCCCAGGAGTTCTTCAAAACCGGCTTCACGCAGTTTTTCTGCGGTCGCAGGTCCAACGCCTGGCAGGTCTTCGATGGTCACCTTGACCTCCTCTTCTTCGGTCATTGTGACGACCTCTTCTTCCTTCGGTGCTTCATTCTTTTCAACTTCAATGCTGATTTTTTTCTTCGATTTTGTTGGCATGTTCCATCCCTTCACCCTGATGGTGGTGTGCTTCCCTATATGAAGAAACGAAGGAGGGCTGGTGCGCAAAGAGGGCATGAGCCCGGGTCATTTCTCCCAACAAAGGTGTTTCAGTACAGCGTTCTATTCACTTTTCGTTTTGATTTCATCAAACTGAAAGTGATTCAAAACCTGCGTTCGGTGGCCTCCGCATCAAGCGGATTGGGGGTGGATTCATTGGTTTCGTAGGCGATGGTGACGATGTGGTGAATGTCGATGGAATCGTTTCCGGCGTCGATGGACACGTTGAGCGCCCAATCGCCTCCGCCAACGTTGTATTGATTGTGCGTCCACGATGCTTCTTGGCCGTCAGCAATTTGCTCGGTATGGAAGGCTTGTTCGTTTCCTTCAGGGTCGTCGAGGTGCCATGTGACGGTGGTCTGTGTTCCGGGGATGATGTCGTTCTGGTTGGTGATGGTGGATTCGATGCCCAGGTATTCCGGTACGGGGCACTGGCAGTCGGGCGAGGTGGCCAGCATCATCGAATCCGGAGCGTCGGTGTTGGTCTGGGTCCAATCGATTTCTTTGTCAATTCGCAAGACGAGTTCCATTGTGTCTTCGTTATCGCTTTCATCCGTCGCCGTGAGCACAGCGGTGAACAATCCATGGGTTTGGTAGGTGTAGGTGATTTGCGCTTGGTCGTTGGCGTTGACGGTGATGGCGTTTGAGCCAACTTCATCATCGCCGGGATCAAAGGTGAACGTTTTCATGTTCCCCGCCTTTGAGGTCACTCGTGCGAAATCAAAGGAGAGCTCAACCCCGCTGGTGGACAATACGGCCCCGTTTTGGATCCGTTCGGTGATGGTTCCAGAGGTCGCATCGTAGTGAACATTCATCGAGATGGGGTTGTTCTCATCGCTGCCATCTTCGGTTCCCAAACAACCTGCCAGCGATGCAGCGAGAAGGATGGCGAGCACGACCATCGTCTTGGTGTGCTCGGCTCGCATGAACCGTGTAGGTCGCACCACCTCATGAAACCACCCGTTTTTGATGATGGAGTGGAAACGGTGGTTTGAAAGCGGTGAACCGTGGCGGACAGAGTAGCGAGGTGGGGTAGTCTGGATATCCCGTCGGGCTCATAACCCGGAGATCGATGGTTCAAATCCATCCCTCGCTACCATCAACCGTACTGATAGTAGTCGTGCTTTGGCTGCAAACTGTCCAGCGCCGTCTGAAGCCGTGCATTTGCGGCTTGCTCCCCGGCGATGATGGCCGCCTGCTGGCCCTCAAGCCGGGTACGCTCAGCCTGAAACTTCTCGGCATGGGAGGGAAGGATTGAGCGGCTGTTGTGGAGCGTGGTCAAGACATCGTGCAGCGAAACCGGCGGTGAGCCGTTGGGTTCGAGTTGAAACTCCCCGTTCGCTTGAATCACATCCCCTGCGGCTGCGATGGCCTTGAGGAAGCGGTCCGCATGCCCTTTGTTGGGTAAGGCTTCGACGGCAGCTCGGGCCGCCGCCAGGTGACCTGGAACCATTTTTTCACAGCGTCCGAAGGCTTTCGCTGCCTTACGCTTCTTTCCAGCAGCAGCCCAAAGGTACCCTGCACGGAGATGGTCTTCGTGTTCGGGTTGCATTGAGGCCAACATTTGAGGCGCATGCTTCTGGAGCACCTTGACCAAGGCCTTCCGTTCACCGTGCATGCGCTTGATGGTGGCTGCGCTCTGGTCGGCCTTGCCTCGCATCAGGTAGATATCACACATCAATCGAAGCCCCTTGAGCAGGAAGATTTGGTCTTGAGGCTCTCGTTTTTTCCTCCCCAACATCATGTCGCAGAATTGCGTGGCCATGACCTCGGAAAGTTCCAAGCGACCTTCCTGTACATAGCGTTCAATTTGATGCAAGGTCTGCGAGGGGTCCTGCATCCCGAACATGGTACCAATTCACCTGAACACCCCCGAGGCTATGATGCCTTTGATGCCTCGGTTCATTCTCGGCCTTCTGCGTTTATGGGCCATCGCCGGCGAGCATCTGCCATGGGCGACGACTGCGTGCTGGCGATTTCGGGCACACCCGGTGTTGGGAAAACCAGCCTTTGCGAGGTTCTCAAAGCCCGCGGTTGGAACCTTCTCTCCCTCGCCAGTTTGGCCGACGAACACGGTTGTTTGGAAGAGGAGGATACGAATGATGGCGCTGCACCGATTGACATTCACCGACTTGCCGAGGCCTGGGAATCCTCGTCTTCAGGTCGCTGGGTTGTCGACGGACACCTGTCGCACCTCCTCGACGTTGACGGCCTTGTCCTTCTTCGCTGTCATCCCTCTACATTGACGCAACGGCTTGAAGCCAGAGGCTACAGCCCGGGAAAAGTTCGCGCCAACGTCGAATGGGAAATGACGGCCGGCCACTGGGCTGAATTGCTTGAATTTGAGGTCGAACTCCCCCTCATCGAGTTGGATGCAGGCCGTCTCTCATCAGAGGAATTGGCGGACCAAGTCGACGTTTGGTGTGCAGAGGGACGACCCACCAAACCGATGCGGGAATTGGCTGACGAAGCCGTTGATTGGCTCGGTGAATCGCTGGATTGACCGGTTTGACTTCCATAAACCATAACACCCCCATGGAGGTGGTTGTTCCATGGCCCTTGAGAAAATGCGTCGCCGCTGGGAAGCGTGGCTCCAACCCTTGCTCACCGCCTTCTTCAAACTCTCACCCTCAACGGTAACCTGGCTTGCGCTTCCTTTCGGGGTGGCCGGCGGCTTGTTGGCGATGTACGCTCCCAGCGATTCCACAGGGGGAGGTTGGCTCCTCAGCGCTGCGATCATGATCGCCCTCGCCATGCTCTTTGACGGTCTGGATGGCTCGTTGGCTCGGGCCAAAGGGGAAGTCACCCGATGGGGAGATTATCTCGACCACACCATCGACCGCGTGCTTGATGGCGTGTGGGTGGTGTGCATCAGCGCCTCGGTATTTGTCGGCGACATGACCCTCGGCTTTGCTGCCGCTTTCCTGACCCTCTTGGGTTCGTACATGGGCACGCAAGCCCAAGCTGTTGCAGGCGCCAGAAATTACCGTGGGTTCTCCAGAGCCGACCGTACCGTGCTCACGCTCCTTTCCTTGGTCGTGATGGGCGTGATGGTGTTGGCCGGTTGGAGTATCGACGCCACCTATCCTGGATGGTTTGACCACATTGAAGTGAACCCGTTGAGTTTGATCGTCTTCATCTCCGGCCTCGGTGGGTTGTGGACCTTCATCGTACGCTTCCTCCAAGCCAAGGGAGAAATTCAGGCGCTCGATGCATCCGACCCTCTGCCCCAACCGGGCTTGGAAAGCGAGCAAGATTCGTGAGTGATTGGCCCACCCAAAACGGTCTGTTGATGGGCTGTTTTGTCCCTTTTGAAGCGACATAGTCATAACGGACGAAGGCGACATAGTTGATGATGGGTAGCCCAAAGGCTGAACGAAACGGTGGTCTGCGCGCCGTCATCTTGACCGCAGTCATGCTTCTTGCACTGGCTCCTTTGAGCCCAGTTCACGCGAACGATAGTGAAGGTGACCCGACCAATCTGCAGGCACAAAACATCCAGGCCGTGTTCGATAACACCTCCGAAACCACCCTCATCACATGGGACAACATCGCCACGGGCGGGTCCGAATTGAACGGCTTGTTCAGCGCCACCTACATGCTCTACAGGCATTCATCTCCCATCGACGCCGGCAACCTCGGCTCCTTGGAACACTTTGACGAAGTGGATGCCTGTGATTCAGGTGAGGCCGGAGGAAACCCGTTCAACTGCCAGGGCGGCACCCACTCGGGACACGCCGTGACCTTCCCCGTATCCCCTGGAACCAACGGGACGTTCTACTACGCCATCACCACCATGTTGTCCAACGGTACCGAAGCAGCCGAGTTGTTGTTCAACGGTTCCCAAACCTACGAACCGGTTGAGGAAATCACCCGGGCCGTCTACACGCCCTTCATCATCTCCGTGAGTTTTGACGCTGCGAGCAGTCAAACGACCATCAACTGGCTCAACTACAATTCCATCAACAACATCCTGCCGACCACGGGCCCCGACGCTCTGCAAATTCGT
>Ga0208130_1000160_pt1 | contig 35873 bp, 35 predicted proteins | sample ETNtaG_31_FD_185771 | JGI IMG/M metagenome (GOLD analysis project Ga0208130, IMG submission 185771) | Marine microbial and viral communities from oxygen minimum zone, Eastern Pacific Ocean - ETNP201310SV78 (SPAdes) (version 2) | ecosystem: Environmental > Aquatic > Marine > Oceanic ... | reverse complement strand
TAAATATGCATTATGGTGTAAGAGAGCACGCAATGGCTGCAATAAATAATGGTATATCTCTTTACGGTCCTTTCATACCTTATGGAGGAACATTCTTAATATTTTCTGATTACATGAGGAACTCAATAAGATTATCAGCTCTCAGCAAATTACAAGTTTTATACATCCTTACTCATGACTCGATAGGGTTGGGCGAGGATGGGCCAACTCATCAACCAATTTCTCAACTAATGTCATTGAGATTAATTCCAAACCTTAATGTGTACCGACCAGCAGATTATTTTGAAACCATATATTGTTACAAAAAAGCACTTGAATTGACTAACACTCCATCGTCTCTAATATTAAGCAGGCAATCTCTACCAACATTAGAAATTGAAAATTATGATGATATTGAAAAAGGAGCTTACATTTTAAAAAAAGAAATAGATGGGCAAGATATTGATTTAATTTTAATTGGTACCGGATCTGAAGTAAGCATTTGCCTTGAAGCTTCAAAAAAATTAAAAAAAGAAAATGTTAATGTGAGGGTTGTTTCTATGCCTTGCTGGGAACTCTTTGAACAGCAATCAGAAGAATACAAGAATAAAGTTTTGCCAAAAAATGTAGACAATAAAATCTCAGTTGAAGCAGGAACTACTATTGGATGGTCTCAATATGTGGGCAATTATGGTGCATCAATAGGCATAAATGATTTTGGAGAATCAGCGCCGGGTAAAGTAATAATGGAAAAAAAAGGCTTTTCAGTAGAAAATATATGTAATACATATAAAAAATTACTTGAAAGGTAAATTTTAAATGAAAATTGCAATTGGCGGTGATCATGGAGGATTTGATCTAAAGGAAAAAATTAAAATAATTCTCAAATCTAAAAATCATGAAGTGATTGATTTAGGAGCTCACGAATTTAATTCGACAGATGATTACCCTGATTTCTGTTATCCAGTTGCAAAAATGGTTTCTGATAATGAAGCTGATAAAGGTATTATTTCTTGTATGAGTGGAATTGGTGCTGTAATAACTGCAAATAAAGTTAAAGGAGCAAGAGCCGGATTGTGCCACACTGAATATTTAGCAAGACAGGGCGTAGAACATGATGATATGAATATTTTATGTATAGGTTCAAAAATAGTTGATCATAATATAATAGAAAACATAATTGATGAATTTTTAAATGCCAAATTTCTCACAGATGAAAAATATTCTAGAAGGTTAAATAAAGTAATTGATATTGAAAATTCTGAAAGTACTTAATTGAATAAAGAAATTTTAAAATTAAATAATAACAATCAGTCAGTTTGGATTGATTCAATTTCAAGGGGGATGATAAAAACTGGAAAGATTAATTCAATGGTTGAAGATGGTATATCTGGAATAACGTCTAATCCATCAATCTTTCAAAAAGCATTATCAAACGAAGATTCTTATGATGAAGACATAAAAGCATTAACTGAATCAGGCATTAATGACCCTAAAAAAATATTTCATAAATTGTCAATAAAAGATATCACTGATGCTTGCAAAATTTTATTGCCAATATATAAGAAAAAGGATAAAAATGATGGATTTGTAAGTATAGAAATTGATCCAAAATTTTCTAAGGATACTGAAAAAAGTATTAAAGAGGGAATATATTTACATGAATCTATAAACCAGCCAAATGTAATGATAAAAGTACCTGGCACAAATGAAGGAATCCCTGTTATTGAAAAACTTATTAGCTTAGGAATAAATGTGAATGTAACCTTACTTTTTAGTAGAGAAATGTATAGGAAATCTGCAAATGCTTACATTGAAGGGCTAAACAAAATAAACACAGAGAAAATTAACATCGAAGATGTAAATTCTGTAGCTTCCTTTTTTATAAGTAGAATTGATACTGAAGTAGATAAAGTTATAGATGATAAACACAAAGGTAAAGTTGCAATATGGAATGCTATTAAAGCCTATGAAGATTATGAGAATATTTTCTCAAATAAAAATTTTAAAGATATATTGAATCGGGGTGGCAATGTTCAAAAACTTCTTTGGGCATCAACTTCAGTTAAAAACCCAAATTATGAAAAATTATTATATGTAGAAAACCTTGTTGCTCCAATGACTGTAAATACTGTACCTGAAGATGTTTACAAAGAAATAATTAACAATGAAATTGATTATTCAAGTTTTAAAAATTTAGACAGTAATAATTCTTCTGAATCAGAAGCAATTGGAACTGATCAATTAAATAAAATAACTGATGAATTGTTAGAAGTTGGGATCAAATTATTTGAAGATGCTTTCGACGCATTAATTCAGGAAATTAAAAATAAAATTTCTTAATTAAATGTCTATCTATGAATTAAATTCAATTGTTAAAAAAATTGATGAAAAAAATTTATCAGATATATCAGATGTTTTAAATAAAAAAGATATATGGATTAAACACCCTTTAAGACACACAGAAAGGATTGGGTGGTTAGATTTCAATAAGGTCACAAATTCATCTCAAGATGAATGTTCTAAAACAATTAAAAATTTAGATTCAAAGAAATTTATTTTCATTGGAATGGGTGGAAGTATTCAAACCGGTAAAGTTTTAAGTCAAATTTCAAATGAAAATAATATGTTATTTATTGATTCAACAAATCCAATGGAAATAAAAAGTATTTCTGAAAAATTAAATTTAAAAGAATGCATATTTGTAATAATGAGCAAATCTGGAACAACATTAGAAACTTTAAAATTAATGCATTTTTTTATAAATAAGGTTAAAGCTATTAAAAATAACAATTTTGGTCAAAGCTTTATTGCTATAACTGATAAAGGAACAGATTTAGAAAAGTTTGCTTTGAAAAATAACTTTTTTAAAGTATTAATTTCTCCAAAAAATATTGGTGGAAGGTTTTCCTCATCAACTTTTTACGGAATGCTTCCTTATTGTTTAATTAAAAAAAAATTAAATAAAAAATTTTACTTAAAATCTAATGAAATCAATGAAAAATGTTCATTAATATTAAATGCTTTATACGCTTCAATAAATGGGTTAGATTTTAAAAAAATTAATATTAAAATATCTTCTGACTATTCTGAAATGGGTATATGGCTAGAGCAATTAATATCCGAATCATCCGGTAAAGATAATAAAGGTGCATCTCCTGTAATTTCATATATTGAAAATGAAAAATCAAGATTAAAAATATTTACCTCGCCAGATAATAAAGGTCATGAACAAGAGATTTTAAGAATAAATTTAACTAAAGATACAATTCTTGAAGATATGTATTTTTGGCAAATCAGTATTGTTATACTTTGCAAGAAATTAAACGTATATCCCTTTGATGAGCCAGATGTCAAAAGTTCAAAATTAAACACATTAAGAATTTTAAAAGAGGGTGAAAAAAATATTAAAATTGGGTCACAATTTTCAAGTAGTCAATTTTCAAAATTATTAGATCTTAATAAAGAAAAAGACTTACTATACATCAATTTATATATTCAAGAAAAAAAAGAATTAAAAAATAATGTTGAAAATTTAAAATTACTAATTCAGAAAACCTTAAATATTGATTTAATTACAGGGTTTGGTCCAAGATATTTACATTCTGTTGGTCAGCTACAAAAAGGTGGGCCAAAAAATATTTGGGTTTTATTTTTGTATGATGAAAATATTGAAAAAATAAGAACAAATAATGATGGAATTTCTGAATTAAAGGATATTTATTGTTCTCAATTATTAGGTGACTTAATGGCACTAAAATCTAAAAATATAAATACATATTTAATAAATATAAATTCAAAAAAATCAAATCCATTTGATAATATAATGGAAGAAATTAAGGAGTTATCATGAACATTGAAATAGCTGTTATAGGTTTAGGTAAGATGGGCCTCGGAATAAGTAATCGACTTTCAAAAAAAGGTATAAAAGTTTACGGATATGACTCGGGATGGAATGAAAATTTATATAAAGAAAATAATATAAATGGAGCTAATAATTTAAATGATTTAATAAGCCTATTTGAATCTTCAAGAAAAATTATATGGGTAATGGTTCCTTCAGGAAAGGCTACTGACGATACAATAGCTAATTTAAATTCAATATTAAATGATGGTGACATAGTAATTGATGGAGGAAATTCAAATTATAAAGAATCTATAAAAAAATATAATTTATTAAAATCCAATAATATTTCATTTTTAGATTCTGGTACTAGTGGTGGAGTCTGGGGCGAAGAAGAAGGATATTGCTTAATGGTTGGAGGAGACAAGGAAGTTTATGAAATTTGTAAGCCTATTTTTGAAGCACTTTCTGCAGATGGAAAAGGTTATGGGTATATGGGTAAAAGTGGGTCTGGTCACTTTGTCAAAATGATTCACAACGGCATTGAATACGGTATGATGCAGTCTATGGCTGAGGGAATAGAAATATTAAATCAAAAAAAAGAATACAGCTTGGACCTAACCCAAATAACAGAACTTTGGAAAAGCGGAAGTGTGGTTAGGTCATGGTTGTTAGATCTTCTTAATGATGCTTTAAAAGAAAATCCAAACTTAGATGGAATTGCTCCTTACGTTGAAGATTCAGGTGAGGGTCGGTGGACTATACAAGAAGCTATCGACTTAGATGTTCCCGCCCATGCAATTACATCATCACTGTATTCAAGATTTTACTCTAGAAACTCTGATTCATTCAGTTTCAAGGTTCTCTCATCTTTGAGAAATCAGTTTGGTGGACATAATATGAAAAAATCTAACTAAAGATTTTAGAATAAAGTTCTTCTTGCCTGTCCATTGCATTTTGATAAATAATCATACTTTTTTCATCAGGGTGATAAGTATCTGATATATCAAATTTAAAATCACCAAATGATTTTTTTAAACCTAAGGCTACTAAAGCAAGAATTGCGGTACCTTTTCCAGTATCTTGCTCAACATTAGAAACACTTACTTTCATTCCAAGTACATCAGATATCATTTGTAGCCAATATTTGGAGGCTTTTATAGCACCTCCAGAAGCAATTACAGTGCTTTCTTCACCTAAAACAGTCATCAATCTTCTAGAAACAAGACCGAAACGATATGCAATTGATTCCAGAAATGCCTGATAAATATCTGTTTGAGTCGTAGATAAACGCATACCTGCTAATGTTCCAGTAGCATTTTCAGCCCAACCAACTGCTCTTTCTCCAGCTAAGAAAGGTAACACAGTTAATCCATGCCCATCTGGTTTTGATCTAAGAAGGAGCTGCTCTAGTTCTTTATTAAATTCTACATTATCAATTTCTTCTGAATTTTCTTGCATATTCATTAGTTTTTTTAACCACAATCCTACATTTCCTCCTTCAGAAAATGCACCTCCGATCAAGCTACTCTCAGCATTAAGCCTGTACGCCCATAAACCTTGAGGGATTTTTAAATTTGTCTTTCTTGTAAGAACTCTTAATGCTCCAGTTGTTCCTATCGAAAGAGCAATTTTTCCCTCTGAGTTGCAACCTACTCCTAAATTTGATGAAACTCCGTCCCCTACTGGCAAGAAAAAAACAGAATTTTTTAAATTTTTCCATCTCTTGTTATATCTATCCGAAAGACCTTGTAAACTAAAATCATAAGATTTTAATTCTGGAAGATTACTGCTTTCAAGGCTTATTGAATTAAGAATAGATTCATTCCATTTAAGTTTTTTTCTATCAAATATTCCTGTCCAGCTTGCTACAGAATAGCTTATTGGTATATTTTTATTCTTCATCCACCTTCTTAAAAGATAATTTGAAAAATCTGTCCATAGCTCAACCTTCTGATATTTATCAGGATCAGTCCTTCTTAGCCATAAAATTCTTGCAGGAATGTAGGACGTATGCATTGGGCAGCCAGTTTCATCATATATTTTTTTTTGATTAATTTTGGATTTCAAATCAGCTAATTCCTTATATGACCTTGTATCAGCATATGTGTAAACCGGTGTAAGTTGATTATTGCTTTTATCCAAACCTAAAATGGTGCTTGCCATTGTATCAATAGAGACAGCTATAACTTCAAAATTATTTGCCCTATTTAACAACTCATCAATCCCTCTTTCAATTAATTCTGCAGATTCATCAGCATCAAAAATATATGTTCCATCTGATTTTATGGTCATCCAGTGTTCAAATTTAATCTGGTAATCTTCTTTAGGATTTGCTTCAGAATCAAATAAACCAATCTTTACAAATGAAGTACCAATATCAAGTACTAGAACCACTTTTTCTTTGTTTGATACCACAGCATTCATAATACTAACAATGTGGATTTAAAAAAATTATTTTCTCCAGCCAACAGAAGGTGAAGTTAATATTTTATTTTGTGTTTTTTCCATATCTAGCTTACCCCATTTTTTACCTGGATCTGCTTCTGGAATAGAATCAATCAAAAGTTGAGTATAAGGGTGCTTTGGATTCTTTATTACTGTTTCAACATCTCCTGCTTCAACCAAATTACCTTTGTACAAGATCATTATTTCATCACTTATTTGGTACGCAGTAGTCAAATCATGGGTTACATAAACCAGAGCTATTCCAAGATCCTTATTTAACTTTGATACAGCATCTAATATTGTGGCTCTCAAAGAGGCATCAACAGCTGATACTGGCTCGTCTGCCAATATTACTCTAGGTTTTAAAAGCAATGCCCTTGCAACCATAACCCTTTGTCTTTGCCCACCACTTAATTGATGTGGCAATCTACCAAGAGTTTCAGCTGGAACAAGACCAACAAGTTCTAGTGCTTTTTCAACCATATCAACTGCTTCATCACGTGATTCAGCCATTTTAAAATTCTTTATTGGGGTGAAAAGAACATGATCAACTTTATAGAATGGGTTATATGATCCGTATGGGTCTTGAAAAATAGGTTGAACTTCTCTTCTAAACTCTCGTCTTTCAGCTCTAGAAATTGTTGATAAATCCTTACCATCATATTCTACAGTTCCACTTGTAGGAGCGGCTATACCTAATAAAAGTCTTGCTAGTGTTGTTTTACCGCTACCTGACTCACCAGCTACAGCAATAATTTTAGGATTCTTCTGGTCTAAATTCATAGATATATTGTTTACAGCAACATTTTCTTCATCTCTAGAAAGAAAACCCCCACCAAAAACTTTTGTAACATTTTTTGCTTCTAATACTGATGCCATTTTAATTTCTCCTATTTTTTACCGTAATCTGCACATTTTTTGCAGTCCTGAATAAAATGATCTTTCGCTACATTTACCCAAGGTATTTTAGTTGGTGTAACTTGGCCTATTCTTAAGCAAAAAGCACATCCTTCTGGGAGATTAAGAAGACTTGCAGGTAAACCTGGAATTCCAATAAAATCTTTCTTATTACTAAGAGTAGGCAAACTTTTAATTAATAATCTTGTGTAAGGGTGCTTTGGAGATTTAAATACTGTTTTCACAGGGCCAACTTCAACTAGTCTACCAGCATACATAACACCCACATGATCTGAAAATTGAGCAACAAGTCCCATATCATGACCAATTAAAATAATTGATGCGTGTAATCCTTCTTGCAACCTTCCAAGTGTCTGCATAACATTTCTTTGAACAACAACGTCCAATGCACTAGTAGGCTCATCAGCAACAATAACTCTCGGTTCCATTGAAGTAGCAATTGCAATTGCTACCCTTTGCTTCATTCCTCCACTTAATTCATGAGGGTACATTTCAGCAACACCGGGAGCTAAATCAACACTCTTTAATAATTTTTCAACTATTTCTACTTGTTCTTCTTTTGAAAGTTTATCGTCTTTATCTTTCTGGTGATCATACAATCCATCTAAAAGTTGATTCTTTATTTTCATAACCGGATTCAATGAATTCATTGCACCTTGAGGAACAAGTGCAACTTCATTTAATCTTTGAAATCTCATTTCTTCTTCATCTAAATCAAGAAGATCTCTGCTTCCCACAATTACTTTACCACCAGCAATTCTACCAGGAGCTCTAGTAAGCCTCATAAGTGCCATTGCAAGAGTACTTTTACCGCTTCCTGATTCACCAACTAAAGCCATACGTTCACCTTGTCTTAATGAAAAACTCACCCCATCAACAGCTTTTACCACTCCATCTGGAGTGTCGTAATGCACTTTTAAATCCTCAACTGTAATACCAGCACTGTTGTTACTGGAAGTTTTTTTACTTGTAGCTTTCTTTGCAGTTGTCATACTCTTTTCCTTAATCTAGGGTTAGACCATTCATCTAAGCCAGCAGTCATTAAAAATAAACCAACAAATATCATAGCTAGTACCAATATTGGAGGACCAAACCACCACCACATTCCATGCAATATAGATGAAAATTGAATATTCCAATAAATTGTCATGCCTAATGTAGGGCTATCAAAAGGCCCTAATCCAAGTGCCTCTAATCCAACTGATGCAAGAATTGCAGATGCGACCGAACCAACTAATGAAGCGCCAATGTATGGTGCTAAATTCGGAAGCATTTCTTTAAACATAATGGAAAAGCCAGATGTTCCACTTAATCTTGCAATTTCAACATATAATTGTTCTCTCATTACTAAAACCTGAGACCTGATTGTTCTTGCAGGCCAAACCCAAGCTACAGCGGAAACAGCAAGACCCATTTGAGGTACACTCAATCCACTTTGCAGATTAACAGCAATTACAATTAATATTAGAATTCCAGGAATTGTTAAACCAACATCAACAATTGTACTTATTACTTGATCAATCCAGCCACCATAATACGCAGCCATAAAGGCAAGTATAGTACCAACAGTTATACCAATTAAGCCAGCAATAAGTCCGATCTGTAAAGTTAATGGAATTCCTGCAATCATTACAGCCATTACATCTCTACCCTGTCGATCGGTTCCAAGAATATATCCGTTAGCTCTTGTTACAGGATTGTATGAATCCTTCTCAAAAGGAGCTAAATCTGGACCACCACTAAGTGGCCTGTATCTCTCAACTTCATAAGTTGCGTATCCAATTGCAACAAATAAAAATAAAGCAAAAAATAAACCTAATCCAACACCAAGAGAAGGGTTACGTTTAACGTATCGCCAAAAATCTTCTAACCTTCTTTTGAATGATTTTTTAGTAAAATCTTGAGTATTAGCAGTTGAAGTAGCCATTTACCCTCCTTTCTTATAACTTACTCTTGGGTCTAATAGAGGGTAAGTTACATCAATAATAAAAGTAGCTAAACCAAGAGTCACGATCACAATAAAGATCATTCCTCTAATAACAAAGAAATCGTTTAATTTAATAGCTTGGTAAAGTGTGTTACCAAGGCCAGGGTACCTAAAAATTACCTCAACAAGAACAGAACCAGTAAATACAGTTCCTAATGATAATGCTAAAGCTGTAGTTTGAGGTAAGATAGCATTTCTCACAGCATAGTTAAAAAACAATCTTGTGCTTCTTAGTCCTTTTGCTTCTGCAGCGATCATAAAATCTTCACCTTGGTTAGTAACCATCATGCCTCTCATACCTAAAGCCCAAAATCCTAATGAAGCTAAAACAATTGAGGATGCTGGAAGGATAGCATGATGAATGACTTGACCAACAAATGAAAAACTCCATTCAGGCAGGTTAGCAACAGCATATCCACCAAATAGAGGGAACCAGTCCAAATTAAACGCAAATATATATATTAGTACAAGTGCTAACAGGTAATACGGTATTGCTGCCAGTGTTAGTATTGGCATAAAAACATATTGCAGAAAGTTGGGAGATTTTGGCCAACCAAGAAGAGCACCTGCTATTGTGCCAATAAAAAATGCTAAAAATGTACAAACAGATAATAATCCAAAAGTCCAAACTACCGAGTCACCAATCAATGAGTTAACAGATTTTGGGAAATATGCAATTGATGGGCCAAAATCAAATCTCACTAAGTCAGCCATATAGTTTCCGTATTGAACAATTAACGGTTTATCTAATCCAAATTTTCTAGAATATTCAGCAGCCATTTCTTCTAATCCAGCCTGCATGTGGCCACCACGCTGCGCTTCAAGAAGTAATTTTTCCTTTACTGGATCTTGACCAGATAACCGAGGTATTAAAAAGATTGCTGTACTGGCAATCCAAATAATTAAAAGAAAAAACAAGAATCTTCGGAACACATAGTTAGTTACAATTATCGAGAGAATGTTTTTAATAGCCATTTATTTTCCTAACTAATTAATAAATATGTTGAATAAATTTTATATTGCATTAAATAATTTGCAACAGTAATTTATTTTCAAATATAAATTTAATTTAAAATTTTGAAATAACTTGGTAAATATATCTTTCAATTTATTGTTTTACAAGTTTTGTTACAAAATTGTTTCAACAGTGTTTCATGAAATTATTGCATTTTTCAAAAATATGGTATTATTCCATAATCGTCTTGTTTAAAAAGGTGCTGTTTTGTACTTGAATGGCTCTTGGGATTTATCCCTGTTAACAGACGGTGATAATAAAAACTAAGTACGGGCAACTGCCCGTTCAAAAGGAGAAAAGGTAGATGAGTCGAAAACTTCTATCATTAATGCTTGCCGCGTTGATGTCCCTTTCTCTTGTTATGGTTGCTTGTGGCGGTGATGACGCAGAAGAAACTGCATCTTCATCTTCATCTTCATCTTCTGAAGAAGTTGAAATTATAGAAAAGAGCACACCGTATCCTGAGAAAGAAGAATCTGCCAGTTCGGGTGGACTAAAAACAGTGCCTCGTGAGCACACTTTCATAACCTTCCAAGGAGGTTCTGAGGGTCGACACACGGATCACGAATTATGGAACCCGTATGCAATTGGTGCAAACCACCAGAGAGGTCCAAACATTATATATGAACCTCTAGCTTTCTTCAGCGCTTTCGCTGACGAAACTATTCCGTGGTTAGCTACTAGTTGGGACTGGAATGGTGACTTCACTGAACTTACTATTAACCTTCGAAAGGGAGTTAATTGGAGTGATGGTGAGGAATTCAATGCAGATGACGTGGTATACACCCTTAACACTTTGAAAGATTATGCTGAAGAAGTGCGATGGGGAACTGACATCGATGCAGTGATGGATACTGCTACTAAAGTAGATAGCCACACTGTAAAAGTTTCATTAACTAGACCAGACCCAAGATTTATGTTCTTGTTAACTTACAAGTTCGATATTGGTGTTTACATGGTTCCTGAACACGTATTTAACGGTCAGGACTGGACAACTTTCAAGGCTTTTGATGTTGATGCTGGACTTCCAGTAACAACTGGTCCTTGGAGAGTAGTCGCTGGAACACCTGAACAAAAAGTTTTTGACAGAGCTGATTCATGGTGGGGAGAAGGAAAATCTGACCTTAAAGGTTATGGTGTTCTTCCTGAAGTAGAAAGAATCATCTACTTACCTGGAACAGGTGATCAGCAGACAACTGCACAAGCTCTTATTAAGGGTGATGTGGACTATGCTGCAATGACTACACCAAAAACTATTAAAGAAACTCTAGCTCAAAACTCTAAGCTTCTTACTCACTCTGAGCAAGAATCACCATATGGATATGTTGACTGGTGGCCAGTATCACTTGCGTTTAACAACTCAGGTAAATACGGTCCTTACGATGACAAAGATATCCGATGGGCTATGAGTTACTTACTAGACAGAAAAGAATTATCTAAAGTGGCTTATGATGGTGCAGCAGCGCTTAACCCGTTGACTATGCCTCAATACCCGCCTCTTCAGAAATACTTTGATGGTGTTGCTGACCTACTTGTAGGTGACAGAGACACTACATTGTTTGCTCCTGAAAAGGCTGCTGCTATCTTCACTGAAAAAGGCTGGGCGAAAAACTCAGACGGAATGTGGGAAAAAGATGGCGAGATGATTAACTGTGAAATTATTGGATTTAGCCCATGGGTTGACCTTGGTCCTCTTACTGCTGAGCAGTTAAGAAAACAAGGTATTAACGCTAGCTACATTCAACCGCCTGATGCTTCATCAAGAATGGCTGAAGGTAACTTCGAGTGTCTAATGTTTGGACACGGTGGTTCAGTAAGAGACCCTTACTTTACTATGAAGCTTTACCAAAGTTCATCTGTGAACATCCCTGGTGGTCACCAAGTGAACTTCTACCACTGGGAAAACGAGACTTGGGACGAACTTACTGATAAGATCGCTGCAACTCACCCAGACGAAGTTGACACAATCATGGAATACTACCATGACGCTATGGAAATTTGGATTGAGGAACTTCCAGACGTACCTATTCTTGAGTTCTACCACAGAATTGTGATGAGCAGAGAGAACTGGGACGGATGGCCTACAGACCAAGGTGACAGTTACGTAAACGAAGCTTCTTGGCACTTAACTTGGAGCTTAGTACTTCACAAATTAACAGCTGTTAAATAACAGTTCTTAATTAGAAATTTTGAAAGAGCCTGGCATTGTCAGGCTCTTTCTTTATTTGTTTGCATAAATTAAAATTTAATTTATTAAGTAAGGAGAAAAAATTGATTGCAGATCTTTCAGGTAAAACGGCTATTATCACCGGTGGTGGACAAGGATTAGGCTTAGGCATATCAACAAAGATTGCTGGTCAAGGGGCCAATATAATTGTTACAGATTTAGATGACAGAAATAAATCAACAGTTGAAGAGTTAGCTAAAACAAATAATGTTGATTTTCTGTATCTAGAAATGGATGTTATGAATTCTGAACAAATTACAGAATCTATGAAGAAAGCAATTGATTTTTCAAAAATTGACATACTGGTAAATAATGCAGGTGTTCCAGGCGCCCCAGGATCAACAGGAACAAGATGGAGGGATGAAGATTGGGACTTTACCTGGAAAGTAAATGTTAAGGGACTTCATGAAGTAACTGAAGCAATATTGCCTCATATGATAGAAAATAAATCCGGTAAAATTATAAATATATCTTCTGTTGCTGCGAAGGCTGCAAAATATGCAACAGCTTATTACGCAACAACAAAGATGGCTGTTATAGCCTACACTCAGGCTTTAGCGAGGGAATTTGGCTCTTCAAACATAAATGTAAATGCTATTGCTCCAGGAAGAATACTTACTCAATTTCATAAGGACTGGGTTGAAAATAGAAAAAAATTAGGTGATACAACCACAGATCTTTTTTCAAAAGAATCTCTATCTTCTGTTATGCCACTTGGAAGAGCACAATCACCTGAAGATATTGGTGCATTAGCTGCCTTCTTGGCATCTGAAGATGCGAAAAATATCACAGGGCAGACTATTCAATGTGATGGCGGACAAGTAATGTCTTAGATTATTTATTAATCGTATTAGTAAATAGTGTTAATAAATTTGAACAAGTATTTCTTGATTCTAATATATCTTTACCCTCACACATAACTATTACATTTTCAAATATTACAAAGTCACCATACTTAGAAGTATAGTTACAGCCGGAATGTGGCTGTCCAGGAGGCCTACTACACCTCCTTCTGTCTTTTTCACCATCTTCCCAAGGCACATCTCCTGTAACTATGCTGTCTTTACCTGTAACTATTTCAGCATCTACAGTTCCTTGATTTAACGCATCTTGATGATTATTGTAAAATCTCAACTCATAATCCATTTTTTTATAAATGCCATGATAAGCAGAAATTAATGGAGGTAATTTCTCTACAGATTTATATTGTCTTAAAGACTTAAAACCCTTATCTTTAAAATCTTCAATACCAAAGCTTGTTCCAGTATTAGTTACGTAAGGATAGGCTTCTTCAATAAGCTCATCCTGAGTTTTATTACCTTCAGATGAACAAGAAATAACAAAAAATAAAAGTACAGCTACAATTATTTTTAATTTAAATAAATTATTCAGTTACTTCTCCTTTAAGAGCATCTACTATAAATCCTATATGCTCGTATGACTCTTCAAGGTCACCTCCCTGACCAAGAATAATAACATTACCGAAAATTTTAAATTCGGCATATCTTGGAGACATACAAAGTCCGGCATGATGTGACCCAACTATATTTCCTTGACACTCTCGAGCATCTTTTAATAATTCTGGCCAATCAGCAGCAATTGGATGGGATGCATTAGGATCAGCAGCATCATTTTTTCTTAGCTGTGCATTTTCTCCAGTTCTTAAATCTGCAGACTTTTCTCCTTTAGATATAGCTTCTTGGTGTGATTCAAAGAATCTTAATTCATAATCAACAATATCTTTACCAGCCCAATCTTTTATTGGAACTTTTCTAAAACCAAAATAAGCATTTACCATGCCATCCATTAGTTTATCTTTTTTAACTGTCCTAACAGGCTTAAAACCAATAGCTTTAAAATCATCAATTGTAAGTATTTTTGAATGATCTTCAATTTGCTCAAAAACTATTTCTGAAGAAACGCTTGTTTCTGTATCATCGGATCCACCGCAAGCAAAAATCAATAAACTTGAAGTTAAGAGCATAGTCAAAAATATAATTTTTTTCATAGAATTACCTCTAATTAACTAAAATGAATAATTTTTATTAGTTCATGATAAAATTATAGCAAATTATTATCATATATCCCATTAAGGTGCCTTTTGAAAAAATTCTACTTTAACTTAATAACATTACTTGCTTTATCTTTTGCTATATTATCTTGTGGCGAAGAAACAGAGATTCCTAACGATATCGTTGAAGAAAATGAAATTGCTGAAGAAGAAATTGTAAAGAACGACATAATATTTGAACCATTCGAAGTTGTTGGACGTTCAATTGATGTTGAATTTGACGGCAAAAACTTATGGGTGGCCCATTATGAAGACTCCAAGATATCTAAACTTGATGTAGACGGAAATGTTTTAAAAGTAGTTGATGTAGAAGGAGAGCCAATAAAAATAACTTACGATGGTGAATTCTTGTGGGTAGCGCATTTTACTGAACCTATAGTTTCAAAATTAAGTACAGATGGAGAAATTATCGGTGTTTATGACACAGGAGAGTCTCCTGGTGGAATATTCAGAAATGGCGATGAAATTTGGGTGGCTAATGGAATGTCTAATTTTATTTCTAAAATTTCTAGAGATACTGGTGAAACTCTTGCAGAATACCCCATAGGTGGTGGTGAAATGCCTGGGCCATATGCAATGGAATTTGATGGAAAAAACTTATGGGTGGCAAATTATTTTGAAAATACATTAGAGAGATTAAATTTAAATGGTGAAGTTATACAAACTATAAATCCAGGTTTTGATCCAGTTTCTATTGTTTATGATGGCAAGAATCTTTGGGTTGTTTTAGTTGATGAAGATAGCATCGCTTTAATTGATGATGAGGGCGAAATTGAAAGTACTCATCCAGTTCCTAACGGACCGAGAGAAGTTATTTACGATGGAAAAAATCTGTGGGTAGTAAGTTTTGATGAAAAAAAGATTTCACGTTTAGATTTAGAAGGTAAAGTTGAGGGCGAATTATCATTAGGTGGTGGGCCATGGGCAATATCTCACGATGGTGAGAATATTTGGGTAGCTGATTCAACTCAGCCAAAGATATGGAAGGTTTCAAATATATATGGTGACATGGAAGAACCAAAACCTATTAAAGAAAAATATTTTGATTTAGATGAAATAGATTCATTGCCAAATATTATTTCCACAGAAGAAGGATTTTTCTCATCACCAGTCCCCTCTTTAGTAATTGATGATGTAATATGGTTATCAATAAAAAATGAACAAAGGATAGTGATAATAAACAGATCTGGAGAAGAATTAAAATCGATTAAAATCGAAGGTGAATTATCGGATATGATCTATGATGGAAACTTTGTTTGGGTTTCAGATCCCAAAGAAAGATCCATATCTAAATATACAAAAGACGGAGGATTTGTAAGCGAATTTGAAGTTTCATCAAGGCCAACAAAAATGACTATGGTTGATGAAAATTTATGGTTTGTAAGCACGCAAGATGACTCACTAACATGGATGACGAAATCAGGTGATATTGGTGAAGTTTATCAGATTGGGGGGTGGCCAATGGATATAATTTATGATGGAAAATTTGTTTGGACTTCAAATGCAAGAGAAAAGACTGTTTCAAGAATAACTTTAGATGGTGAAGAATTAAAGAAGTATCGAGTAGGAGATACCCCAATACAATTAATCCATTCTGATTTTCATGGCAATGGGCACATATGGGTTCTTAACTATGGTGACAATACTTTAATGAAGTTAACTAGATACGGTATGAGGCTAGCAGTAATTACTCTTACTGAAGGATCTTCTGATTTAGCCACATTTCAAGATAAGATAATAACTTATAATCCTAAAACTGAGCTCTTTAAAGAAGTTTCTGCTGAAACAGGTGGGGAGTCTATGGAGAGAAATTTATGGAGAGACCCAGCTACTTTTGACAATGAAGAAGAAGAATAAATTTATAATATTTTTTTTACTTGCATGTATATCTTTTTTTTCATGTTCTTCTAATGAGGAAGAAGTTATTGTTTATGAAAAAATAATTGAACCAAGTTTCGATATTGATATTAAAAATGTAAATTTAAAAGGTTTTAAGCTAGGAAAAAATTATGACACTAAGGAATTGCCTAAAGCTGAGCTAGTTATGAGCGCTATATTCAATAAAAAAGATTTAGAAATTAGAAAATACATTTCTCAAGATGATGCAATTGAATTCGGAGAAATTTATGCTCAAAGTGTCACAGGTAATGATGCTGTTGTAAGTGGAGATGATGTTATGTGGAAAGAAGGTGCTAAAGACAGAAGAAAGTGTGTTCCAAGAGCAGGAACTTCAGAATCTGGATGTGACCAAAAAGCAAGATTTGGAGATTACATTATTATGGGCAACATGATTATTCTATGTGAAGGATTATCTTCTGAAGAGTCTATGACTTTATGTTATGAATTCAAAGATTCACTATTGAGCTATTCTCCCTGATCACCAGTATCCCAAGCACCCCAAGCCATCATTCCTCCGTCGATTACTAGATACTCACCTGTAATAAATGACGCTTTGTCACTGCATAAAAATGAAGCTGCATTACCTATTTCATCAGGTTGTCCAATTCTGCCTATAGGATGAGCATCACCCATTGTTTTGAACCCTTCTTCGATATCACCTGCCATTGAGTTTCTTAATAATGGTGTATTAAATGCGCCTGGGCATATTGCCATTACTCTAATTTGCTCTTTTGCATAATCAAGTGCCATGTTCCTTGTAAGTGACAAAACTCCACCTTTACTAGCAGCATAAGCAGGAACTAATTTCATTGACTGCAATCCTTGAACACTTGCAATATGAATAATTGCACCTTTTCCATTTTTTCTAATATGTGGAATTGAATATTTAGACATCAAGTAATAACTTTTTAAGTTAACATTAATAATTGAATCCCAGATATCTTCTGGAGTTTCTTCAACGTTTTTATAAGATGCTGGTGGCTGAATCCCAACGTTGTTTATTAAATAATCAATTCTCCCAAACTCAGATATACATTCATCAACAACAATTTTTGGTACTTCAGATTTTTGAAAATCAGCTTTAACAAACATTGCAGAGCCACCGCTTTGTTTTATAGTTTCTACTGCCTCTTTTCCATGTTCTTCAGATATGTCTGCAATACAAACTTTTGCTCCTTCTGAAGCTAAAACATCAACTACACCTCTACCTATTCCCTGCGCACCACCAGTTATTATTGCAACTTTGTTATCATGAACAGACATAATTAATCCCCTTCTTTAATTAATTTTCCTAAATTATACACGATATAAAATATCCTGATATTATTAATAATATTTCAAATATAGGAGATTTTATGGATTACCACATAGAAAAAGTTGCATCTGCTAACGCTGAAGTAGGTGAGGGTCCAGTTTGGAACCCAGATGAAAAAAAAGTTTATTGGACTGATATTGCTGGAGGAAGGTTATTTAAATATGATCCCGAATCTGGATCAAATGAAACTATTCACAATGGAGTTTCTGTAGGAGGATATCGATTTAATGAAGGTGGTGGTCTTGTACTTGGGACATGGGAAGGAGTATGGCTTTGGAATTCAGATGAAGATTACAAGGTTTTAAAAGAAGGGATAATTGATGGCACCGATGTCCCTGTAAGAATTAATGATGCTACTTCAGGTCCAGATGGAAGTTTTTATGGCGGAACAGATAGGGTTGGCTGGAAAGATGATGCTGTTTTCAGATTAAATACTGATGGTTCGGTAGATGTTATCGATGAAGGAGTTGAATTGTGCAATGGAATGGGCTTCTCTCCTGATTTACTAGAATTTTACAGTACTGACACTATCAAAAAAACAATTTATAAATGGGACTACAATGCCACATCTAAAGCAATTACAAATAAGAGAGTGCTTGTTAAATACGAAGGTGATGGTATTACTGATGGAATGACAGTTGATTCTGAAGGCTTTATATGGTCTGCAATTTGGTGGGGCTCAAAAGTAATACGATTTGACCCTGAAGGCAAGGTAGAAAGAGAAGTGCATTTTCCTGCCACGCAAACTTCATGCCCTATGTTTGGTGGCGAAGACCTCAATGAGCTTTACGTGACTACTGCAGGTGCTGATTTTGGTGGCGAGCCAACTGGAATAGAACCTCCAGGATATGATTTTAGTGCTTACAGAGGTGGAGATTTGTTTAAAGCAACTTTAGATATTCAGGGCAAACCAGAATATAAAACTAAGTTTAGCTAATTTAAAACACTCTATATTTCAAATATGCTTCTTTAGGGTCAACCCCAGATAATATATCTTTTCTTAATTGACTTTCAGTGTTGATATATTCTTCTGTTTCCTTAATAACATCTTCGGCAATACCATTTGGAATTATTACAACTCCATCTATGTCCCCAAGTACATAATCACCTGATCTTATTTCTAATCCACCTATAGTTATCGGTTCACCTAAACTGGTAATTTTCCATCTGCATACAACATCAGATGGAGTAAAATATTTGCAAAAAACAGGAAAGTTTAAATTTTTTATAAATTCCACATCTCTGCAGCCTCCATCAACTATATAACCTTTTACACCCTTATATTTCAAAGTTTCGGCAGATAATTCACCCATGTGAGCAATGGTGCCATCATTGGGTTGGCATATCACAACTGATCCAGAAGGTGCCTTACTTAGCATTTCGGTCCAACTCAGCATGGATGTGTCCTTATCAATTGTTTCATCAATCTCTCCGCTACAAGTCCATATTCTTCCAGCCAATTTTTTTGTTGAGTCGACACTTTTTATTTCATGAGGCAAGATAGTATTTTTATTTCCTCTTTCTCTTAACACATCGTAAACAGCACCTGTGTAACACTTTTCTAATCTTTCAATTAAATCATTTTGCATTTCTTTTCACCGATTCGATTGTTGCTTGAATGTATCCATTTGCAAATGCTCTGCCTCTATGTCCCCATGGAGTATCATTTACTCCAACTGGAACGTGATCATCTACAAATACACCGTCAAACCCTACTTCATTATAAATTTCCATTGCTTTATGCATATCCACATAACCAGTATTTATAAATTCTTCTTGAAATTTTGGAACTTGAGCAGAAACATTCCTAAAATGAACATATAGTATTTTCTTTCTCTCACCAAAATATCTAATCATTTCATAAATATCTTCATTCATTTCAGAAAAAGTTCCTTGGCAAAATTCAATTGCATTTGAATCTGAAGGATAGATTTCAATTAACCTTTTATATGCATCGAAGCTTCTAAATAACATTGCAGCTCCACCTAACATAGGAACAGGAGGGTCACAAGGATGAATGCCGAGTCTTATTCCTTCCTCTTCTGCTATAGGAGTGATTATTTTTATCCAGTACTCTAAATTTTCCCACATTTCTTCATCTTCATAAATTCTTCCATGTTGAAGTGAGTCTTTTCCATCAACTACTAAGTTTTTTTCAAGTCCTTCTTCAACAATTGAGTAATCGAATGCTGTTGCAAGTGCACCACCACGTATTTCTTTATCTCTTTGCGTTCTCCATACCCTAGATGGCATCCAGTTATAACCAAAGATTTTAACCCCTGCCCTAGCTATATTTCTAATTGTATAAATCATATTTTCTATTTGTTCATCTCTTTTGGGGCCACCGAGCATTACATGGTCATAAAATCTCGTAGGAACATTCTCAAAGGCTTCAATTTTACATCCATGACTTTCAACCTTTTCTTTCAAAGCAAGGATGTCTTTTAGTTCCCACTTTTCCTCACCTCTGATTGCGCCTTCTACATATGACTGAATTATCAAGTCTGTTGCACCAAATTGTGACGCAAATTTCAATGTTTCATCTGCAACTGATTGCGGTTTTTCATAATCTACTGGGTCAACTCCAACATTAAATCCTGGTCTCATTATTGCCTCACTTATAATTTTTCTTGTAAGCTATATATTAGTTCAGTTTATATAATTTTTCTATCAGAAAGGATACTTTAAATGAAAAAATTGATACCTGTAATTTTAATATTAAATATTTTAGTTTTTTCTTGTGGTAGTGATTCATCGTCAGATGAATTCGTATCATCAACCAATATCTACGAAATGTCAGATGTTACGTCTGTTGGATGGAAAATGAAAAAAGGGTTTGAAATAGCCGAATTTCCAGAATCAACTGACGCTAGATGGGGATTTGCTCCTCCAGATGGACGAGAGGTTGCGGTAATAAGGTATCCGACAGTTGAATTGGCTAACACAAATGGCTTGATTGCAGCCCAGGAGCAAACTGAATACATTGAACCGATCGAAGGAATTACTGCATACGGTGACAAGGTTGAAAAAACCACATGCCGTGGATTTGCTGATAGACCGCCTCCATATAAATTAAACCATTTAGGTACAAATAAAATTAATTCTTTTCATTTAAGTAAAAAAAATACAATTGTCGAAAATGAACCATATGTACCTTCTGCTGAGTGCCCAAGAAGAGAGCCTTTTTACAGAAATTATTTAATAGAAGGTAACTTAGTACTATTAGGAGAACTTCTTAGAAAAGAAGACTTGCAGATGGTTGATGCTTTTTTAGAAGATATGGCAATAAAAATTAGAGAAGGGAAAGAGTAATGCCAAGAATAAATAAATTGATAGACCTTATCGAAGCAGGTCAACAAATTTATATAAGTAAGCCCGATGAACTTACATTTCAGTGCGGTAAAGAAATGTCGAGCACTTGGGCTGACCTATTATTAGTTGACTTTGAGCATCACTATTTTGATGTAAAAGGACTTAACGAATTTATGAAAGGACTAAAAGCTGGTGGCCCAACAAAAAGTGGTCATTTAACTCCTGCTGTAATTACAACGCTCCCTTCAAATGCAACTACAGTTAATGAAGTATTAGCAAATGCTTGGCAATCTAGGCATGTGCTTAGCGCAGGAGTTCATGGAATACTAAATACGCACACGAGATCAGCAGAAGCTGTAGCTGCTTTTGTTGCAACATGTAGATATCCATTCCAAAAATTAGGCCAAGAGCAAATCCCAGAAGGTTTAAGAGGTGCTGGTGGGCAAGGTGAGCCTGCAGAATTATGGGGCATGTCCAAAGAAGAATATGTTAAAAAAGCTGACCCATGGCCATTAAACCCAGAAGGTGAATTATTTCTTGGTTTAAAAATTGAAGATAGGCATTGCGTTGATAATGTAGATGAAATTGCTGCTATACCAGGAATTGCATTTGCTGAATGGGGACCAGGAGATATGGGCATGTCATATGGTCTACCAGATGCTCATGACCCACCGTATCCAAAAATAATGGACCAAGCAAGAGAAAAAATCAAAGCAGCATTAAAGAAAAATAATAAAGTTTTTTATTCAAGCTGGAATGATTTATCAATGAAACCTGAGGAAAGAATTAAATTCATAATCAATGAAGTCGGGTCTGGAATGATAGGTGGTGATGACACTGAAGAAATGGCAAGTATAGCCAGAAAACTTTATGATAGGAAAATTCCTTATTAATTAGATTTCATAAAATTTATAAGACAAATTTTCATTTTCAAAATCAATTATTCTATAACCAGAAGGATCGTCTCCTAAAGGTACTCCAACAGCTGAAGTCGAAATTATCTTTGTGTCATTAAATTTTGTTTCTAAATTAATATGCAAGTGACCAGTAAATATATATTCAACATTATGATTATTAAATAAATTAAAAAAATCTGTATATATTTTTTCTTCAAACATCCAATATGAAATATCCTTGTCATGAATACGATCACTACCCATTTTTAAAATATCTTTTTTATCAATAAATGGTGGATGGTGCATAAAAATTATTAATCTCCTTCCAGGTGAAAAATTTTTGAGTGTGTTTTGAATAAATTCAATTTGCTCAAAATAAAGTTCTTGATTTGAATAATTCATAAATTTTGAACTATTAAGAAAAATTAATTCAAATTCATTCCAAGAAAAGTTATAAAAATCTTTACCAAAATTTTTATTGTAAAAATGCAAACCTTCTTTCGAAAGATTATTAGGATCTAATCCAACATCATGATTTCCTGGAACATGATGAACATCAAGGCCAGTTTTATTATTAAAATTTTTATAGTTCTCTAAATCATTAGGTTTATCAATCTCGTTAATTATGTCACCTGCATGAACGATAAATTCAAAATTATTGTCATTAATAACCTTATGAAGTTTATTTAAGTTATTTAGCTCTTTTTCAGATGGCTCAAATTCTCCAGACCATTTTAGGATTTTAGGAGACCATTGTTTGGAATTAACATTTTTTAAGGCCATTCCAAGTTGAGTATCTGTTATCAGTAAAATTGACATGTTTAATTTACGAAATAAGTAATATTTATTATAATTTTGAAACAATTATTATAATTTTGTAACAATATTGAAACATTTTTACTAGATTATAAAATTGTAATATTTGTAATTGTATCAAATATAAAATTTATAAAGGAGAATAATTATGGCAAGTAAAGATACAGAGTCAGTTTTAAAACTGATGAAAGATAACGACTGCGACATCCTAGATCTAAAATTTATAGATGTTCCTGGTACATGGCAACACGTTGCATTACCTATTTCTGAAGTTGATGACAACTTATTTAGCAAAGGGACAGGTTTTGATGGGTCAAGTGTTAGAGGATTTCAGTCAATTGATCAATCTGACATGCTATTACTTCCCCACGCTGAAACTGCCCAAGTTGATCCATTTGAAGAAAAAACAGTTTCAATTATTGCTGACATTAGAGACCCATTAAGCAATGACCATTATTCAAGAGATCCTAGATATATAACTATTAAAGCCGAAGAATATTTAAAAAGTACAGGAATCGGTGATACTTCATACTGGGGGCCTGAACTGGAATTCTTCGTATTTGATTCGGTCCAATTTTTCCAAAAAGAAAATGAAGCTTACTTCAAAGTAGATTCAGATGAGGGTATTTGGAATTCTGGAGCTGAAGCTATGATTGATGGTGGACCTAATATTGGTCAAAGACCAGGATATAAAGGTGGATATTTCCCAGCAGCTCCTATAGATACCATGCACGGTTTAAGAGGAGAAATGGTCCGAATTATGGTTGAGCAACTAGGGATACATGTGGAAAAACATCACCACGAAGTTGCAACAGGTGGGCAAGGTGAAATCGATTTAAAATATGACTCGATGCTTTCTATGGCTGACAAGGTTATGAAATACAAATATGTAGTAAAAAACGTTGCACAAAGTTGGGGTAAAGTTGCTACATTTATGCCTAAACCAATTTACAATGATAATGGTACAGGAATGCACACTCATCAAAGTATATGGAAAGACGGCAAACCTTTATTTGCAGGTAACGAATACGCTGGATTAAGTAAATTGGCACTTAATTATATTGGTGGTCTCATCAAGCATGGTCAGGCTCTAATGGGGTTATGTGCTCCAACATCAAATAGTTATAAGAGACTTGTTCCAGGATTCGAAGCACCAACAATATTAGGGTTGTCTGCAAGAAATAGAAGTGCGGCTTTTAGGGTTCCAATGTATGATCCAGATAATAAAGCTGCTAAAAGAATCGAGTTCAGGTCTGCTGACCCAACATGTAACCCTTATCTTGCTTTTCCAGCAATGCTAATGGCAGGGTTAGATGGAATTGAAAACGAGATTGATCCTGGAGATGTATTAGATGATGACTTGTTTGCTATGCCTGATGAAGAGCAAGCCAAACTTAAGCAAGTTCCTAACAGCATCGATGGTGCATTAAAGGCACTTGAAGATGATCATGATTTCTTACTCAAAGGTGATGTCTTCACTAGTGATTTGCTGGAAGCATGGATCTCGTACAAGAGAGAGACAGAAGTGGATCAAGTTAGAACTAGGCCTCACCCATGGGAATACTATCTAACGTTTAACGCGTAAAGAAAAAAATTAAAAGGGGAAGAATTTATTTTTCTTCCTCTTTTTCTTTTACCTCATAATCAGTCTTTATATAATTTTGATTATTTATGTATTTTTCACAAAGATTTTCAAACCATCTTAATAACAAATATACAACGAATAGATCATCAAAATAACCTATGCCTAGTATCCTTAATTCAGGAAGTAAATCTAAGGGAACTATAAGATAAAAAAAAGCGAAAGCAGGAATTATTTTATATTTTTTTGGAATTTTAGGATCAAAAAAATATTTATATGAATTTTTTGCCATCCTATATATATTAATTAACCTTAAAAATTTAAACATTTATCCCCATTCCCATTCAGTAAAAATTGTTTTTCTTTCTTTTGGACTTAAAAATAAAGTTCCATTGTCTTCGACTCCTTCAATATCGAGCTGAAAACTATTAATTGTAGATGTTTGCGGTTCGATGCATATATAATTTTCATTTACTCCTTCAGGTGGTGTATACACTGTTAAATGACCACATTCTTTTGAAGATTTAATTTTTAAAGTTAACTCTGGCCATTCTAATTTTACATCTGAATCCATTTTAATTTTGTAGCAATCATCTAATGAACCAATATCTGGAGAATATCCTTTTTTAAATTTTAATATTTCATCTGAAATTAATTTTTCAGAAGTTGGTATCTCATTTTTTATTTTCCATTTAAACTCAGAATTAAATTCAACTGATAGATCATTTGAACCTAGTGACCTATTAAACCAAGGGTGCCAACCCATTGAATATGGCATAACATATTTGTCATTATTAATTATTGTTAGTTCTTGGAGTAATTTATTTTCAAATAATGTAAATTTTGAATTTATTTCACCTTCAAAAGGCCATGGTTTTAATATCTTGGAAGATAGTTCAATCACACTTTGTTTTAAATTAATCACATTCCAATCAGCAAAAAGCATAGTTCCGTGAATTGCATGCTTAAAGTTCCTTGCTAATGGATGATCTTGAAGTAAATTAAATTCACCTTTTTCACATTTAAATTTACCATTTTTAATTCTATTAACCCAAGGAGCCATAATGAATGAACTAGCAAAGTTATCTGGATCAAAAGCTATCAAATTGTATTGATTTTCATTTTTGGTAACAGTTAATGATTTTAAATTATTATTTAATACTTCAACTTCACTATTTTTATTATTTATTTTTAAGACTTCCATATATAAATTTTGCCTTGTATATCTTCCAATAGCAAACTATTATTATGAAATATAAGGAGAAATTATGAAAAAAAATACTCTAAAGGAAAAACTTTTACAAAATAAAACTGTTCTAGGAGCCTTTGTAAGTACCCCGTCGCCTTCTACAGTTGAAATGCTAGGATGGCTTGGAATGGATTATGTTGTAATAGATTGTGAACACAGCGTTACAGATTACGAAACAGCAGAAAATATGGTCAGGGCTGCTGAACTTACCGGGATAACAGCAATAGTTAGAGCTGGTCTCAATTTACAACAAAATATTCAAAGATATTTAGACGCTGGAGTGCAAGGTGTTTTGATTCCATTAATTAATAATTCTGAAGATGCAAAAAATGTTGTAAACAGTTGCAAGTATCCCCCAATTGGAAAAAGAGGACTATTCAGTACATCTAGGACAGGTAAATATGGTATTACCCCCATAATTGATCATGTAAAAACAAGTAATGATGAAATGTTTATATCTGTACAAATAGAAACCTTAGATGGGATTGAAAATCAAGACAGTATCATAAGTACAGAGGGTGTTGATAGTGTATTTTTAGGTCCAGGTGACTTGTCTTCAGTGCTTGGTGTTCATGGACAGGTTACTCATGAAAAAGTTAAAAATACTATGGAATCAATGATTCCAAAAATTATTGATGCTGGAAAAATACCAGGTACTTTAGTTGCAGACGGAGATCAAGCGAAATATTGGAATGACAGAGGAATAAACTTTTTAATTGGTGGAGCAAATAAATTTTTATTAAATGGCTCAAAGCAATTTATTGATGATGTTAAATCAAAAACTAAGTCATAAGAGGGCTAAGTCTATCCATAATCCTTTGTAACTCTTCTTGGTCAGCCAAATCAAAAGGTTTTCTAACAGGTAATCTTGTTGTTGGGGATTTTATAATACCCCTCTTCCAGAAAACCCATTTGTATGCATTTACGCCAAACCTTCTTTCGAAATTTAGTGAAGGCAAAAGGGATTCCCATAAAATTCTTGCACGATCATTAATTTCATAATAACCATCTTTTCCTTTTTTTTGAGTATCAAGTGCATTCCAAATACTTACAATTATATCTGTGAAATGACCTGAAGGCATTGTGCCTTGAGCACCTCTTCTGTACTCATCCATTAAAAAAGTGCCTCCGATACCACCCATTATTGATTTACATTTTTTTCCAAGCTTACTTACAACTTCTGAAATAACGTGACCAGCAAATGCACTTTCTTCTTTTAAATATTGAATATTCTCAAAATCATTAATTAAATTAATAATAATATTTGTTGGAACTAATTTACCTTGCATATCGTTGTTTTGTATCCAAATTGGCAATTTTGTTGATTTAGAGATTTCACCAAAATAATCATATACGTATTGTGCTGAAGCTATTTTTGTTGATGGCATAGTTATAATTGAATCAACGCCCAAGTCTTCTACAATTTTCACACTTTCTTGAACTTGTTCAATAGAATTTCCTGTAACACCTGCAACAAAGTGAACTGATCCATTAACGGATTTTACCCCTTCTTTGATGACCTGTGTTCTTTCCTCATCAGTTAAAGTTGAAACCTCACTTGCATTTACAGGCATCACAATTCCATGAGCACCTTTCTCGAGGCAAAATTCAATACATTTTCTCAATGAATCCAAATCGAGTTTTCCATTTTCATGAAAAGGGGTTACTGGAATTGAATAAACTCCCCTTGGATTTTGTAAATTTTTAGATAATTTAACAGTTGTCATTAATCACACTCCACTCTTGGGGGAGGATTTAAAACACAGTGAATAGCTAATAAAGTGCCTTTGCTTTCAAAAGGGTTATTACATCCATGCCTTGCTTTTACTTCTGCAGTAAACATGTCTCCTGCATTTAATTGAATATTATTTTCCTCAAAATAAACTGCATTCAATTTACCCTCAAGGCAATACATTGATTCCTCATGGGCAGGATGATAATGATTTGGTGCATCAGAACCGGGATTAAAATTTAGTTCAGAAAAATAGCTTGATGTTGCTCCAGAAAAATCTCCTACCATGTCATATCTCATAATTCCAGGAGCAAATTCAAACGGCTTCATTTCTTTTCTTATTGAAACATATTTATTAGGCACCCCAGGAGTAGTACTATGATTTTCAACTGACTCTCTACCAAATTTTATCTTTGGGAACATAACTAATAATCTTGCTGTTTCATTTGAATTATTTTTCATACCATGAGGCATACCTGCTGGCGCGAGCATGCAATCTCTACTGTTCATAGTAAATTCATTGTTTCCTAAAATTGATGTTAATTCACCTTTGATAAGAAAATGTGTTTCCTCTACATCAGGATGCAAATGAACTGGAATCTCAGCACCAGGTTCAAGAAAAAGTTCTTTTACAGTTATCATTTTGTCTCCTCTTTCAGGACCCGAAAGCGAAGTCATTGTTATCCCATTTTCATTACTATCTGGAACAAGATCTTCTTTCCTGTGTATAGCCATTTTTCTCCTTATACTTTTAGTGAAGTGTCAAATAAATCGACATTACTCCACCTATTATTTGCTTTTGTTTTCATTAAAGCAATAGTTTTTATTACTTCTGGATTTGCTAGTCCGTGAGGAGCCTCTCCTTTTAGAATTTTAATTACATTTTCTGCTTGCTTTCTTGTACCAACTTCTCTTGAAACTGAAGATGAGCCGGCTGTGTGGGGAGTAATAATCAAGTTATCCAAACTTAATAAAGGGTCCTCAGAAGAAATAGGTTCTTTTTCTGTTACGTCAATTCCTGCTGCAGGAATAATATTATTTTTCAAAGCATTAAAAAGTGCTGAAGGGTCTACAAGAGGACCTCTTGCGCAATTAATTAAAATGCAATTACTTTTCATCTTGCTGAATGCTTCTTCATTAATAATGTGATGAGTTTCTTCAGTAGAAGGAGCATGCAGTGTTATAAAATCAGATGTTTTTAACAATTCATCCAAATCAACTAATTCTACTCCAAAAAGATCAGCTGTAGTTCTATCTATATATGGATCGTAGGCTATAATTTTTGCAGGGCCAAATCCTTTTATTCTAGTAGCAAAAGATTTACCTATGTTACCTAAACCAACTATGCCAACTATATTACCTGCAATTCTTCCTAATTCAGATCTATAAGGATGTACTAATTCTGTTCTATCAGCCCAATACCCTTTTTTTACAAGTGCATCCTGTTCCCTAATTTTTCTTGTCAAAGACAAAAGCATTGCCATTGCATGGTCAGCAACCTCGGTTGTATTAATTCCTGGAGTATTACATATACAGATTCCCAATTCAGTAGCAGCTTCAAGATCAACAGAATCAACTCCAACTCCACCTCGGCTAATTACTTTTAAATTACTACACTGCTCCATAACTTCTTTAGTTGTTAATGGGTGCAAGTAAATTAATGCTCCGTCTGCATCTTTTAATAAATCTATGTATTCTTTTTCATTATTACATTCTTTTTCAATTAACTCGAAACCTTCACCGTTAAAAAGTTCTTTCAAATAAGGTGGGTTATCTCCATGTGCAACTAAAGCTATTTTCATACATCTCCTTTAAAAATATTGTAGGTTTGTTTAGGATAAAATAAATTTATATAAAAGCAAAAATATAATGAAAAAAATAAAAATAAGGCTAGGCAATATTTCTGATTTAAAAGAATTAGAAATTCTTCAAATTGACATGGAGAATACTATTGAAGATAAACCATATCCTGATGAATTAGGAAAAGAGGGGTTAAAGTATATACTTCAAAATCCAGAACAAGGTTTTTATATTGTTGCTGAATACAATAAAAAGGTTATTGGTGCACTTAGAATTTCTTTCGAAAGAAGTGTGAGCAGAAATGGCTTTTTTTGGTGGATTCAAAATGTATGTGTAGAAAAAAAATATAGAGGTAATCAGGTATTCCAAAAATTATTTAATGAAGTAATAAAATTAGCTAAAAAAAGTGATGATGTTGTAGCTGTAAAACTGCATGTACACACAAATAACAATAGTGCATTAAGGGCATATGAAAAAGCGGGCATGAAAAGAACGCCCGAATATCCTTATATATATAATTTAAAATGAAACCTATTGGAATAATAATTTGGACAGAAAAAATTTCTAATTTATTAAAATTTTATGAAATGATTTTTGAGTCAAAAGTTCACAAATTAAAAAGTACTTCGGCTTACTTTGTTTACAATAATTTAAGAATTTATATCTCAGAACATTCTGAAGTTGAAGGGGATTCAAAAGATCCAAATAGAATGATAATTAATTTTGAAACTGAAGATATTGAAAAGGAATATAAAAGACTAATTGCTCAAGGTGTCAAGTTTATTAGAAAGCCAGAAATAGAAAAATGGGGTGGTAAAGTTGCAACTTTAGAAGATCCGGATAAGAATAGAATAAATTTAATTGAACAAAAAAAGTAATATGAAAAAAATTTATAAATATTTTATTTTAATCCCAACAGTACTAATTTTATCAGCTTGTAACTCAGATTCTTCATTGCAATCAAATTTAAATCCTGAAGAAAGGGAGAGAATGGAGATGGAGAGGATGGAGATGGAAAGAGGGCGTGAGAGGATGGAGATGGATAGGATGGAGATGGAGAAAATAATGGAAAGGGAGAGAATGGAGATGGAGAGAAGAAGAATGGATGTTGAAAAGGACTTTGAGAGCGAAAGATTTGCAGCAGATGAAAAGAGGATTCAAAGAGATAGAGAATTTCAAAAAGAAATGATGGCATTCGAAGAAGAACGGATCAATATGGAAAAAGAAATGATGGAGCTTAGACTAGAGTATGAAAGAGAGCTAATGCAGATGCAATTAGAACATGAAGCCGAACTTTTTAGAATAAGAATAAATGGAGAGAAAGATATTTTTGAGGCTCAAAAGGGCTTGCAGAGTCAACCTTAAACTAATTCTGACCTGTGTTATCAGGCCAAGCACCACCATAAAATCCTTCATTATTTCTTTCTGGTAAGACTCTAGGAAATTCTTTATAAGGAAATTTATCAAAATTTTCTTCAATCAAATTCATTCCAAGCCCCGGCTTATCATCTAAAGTTATATATCCTTCAACTGGTATTAAAGGATTATCTGAAATTGTTAATCCAATTTCTTCAAATGGAACAAAATATTCAGTAATTAGAAAGTTAGGCATGGTTATTCCGGCATGCAAAGTTGATGCTAATGCAATTGTTGTTGAGTTGTAGTTATGGGGTGAAACTGCTACTTGATAAGCCTCAGCCATAGAAGCAATTTCTTTTAATTCTAAAATTCCACCAGTGTTAGCAACATCGGGGTTTATGATATCTGCAGATTTACGGCCAAAAACGTCTATGTATGCATTCTTAGTGTAAAGTGCTTCACCAGTAACAGTTGGAATATTTATTGAATCTCTAACTTCAGATAAATTTTCTGTAAATTCAGTTGGGCAAGGCTCTTCGTACCAAAATATATCGAACTCTTCTATTTCATCTGCAAATTTTATTGCAGTCATTGGAGAAAATCGACGGTGTATTTCTATCAATAGGTCTATTTTTGGTCCAACTGCCTCCCTAACCTGTTTTACAGTCTCCACGGATTGTTCAAAATTATTTTTAGAAATTATAGATCTGAATGGTCCAGGAATTGGGTCAAATTTTAATGCAGTATACCCCTTATCTACTGTTTTCTTTGCCATTTCAGCATAATCTTCAGGGACCAAAGACCCTGCGTACCATCCATTTGCATATACACGAAGTTTTCCTCTAGATGGACCTCCTAAGAGATTATATACAGGCTGCCCTGTATGTTTTCCACATATATCCCATAGTGCTTGTTCAAGGCCACTTAGTGCAGAAAATATCTCCATAGACCCTCTCCTGGAAGCATAGTCATCAAAAACTATTTGATTGAAATATTTTATTTCAAATGGATCTCTACCGATCAGATAGTCTGACATGTGCTCGAGGTGGACAATAATTGTTTTATCCCTATCAGACTGGGTATAACATTCTCCCCAGCCTTCAAGACCATTATCAGTAATAACTTTTACAAATAATAAATTTTTTCCCCAGCCAGGATTTAATAGATAGTGTTTTACATCTTTTATTTTCATTTTTATTAGTATTTCATTTGGTTGTTTGTATAATTTCTGCCTTCTTTTGCAAGCATTTCATCATCACCTGAAATAATCCTTGCTCCATTATCTATTACTTTTTTTAGAGCCCCTACTTTATCTTCTCCACCATGAACTCCTCCTAAAAACTTTACACCATTTTTTTCACATGCCGCATTAACTCTTTTTCTTGCTTTTTCTACTTCTTCATGATCGTGACCATCTCTAATTAAACCCATTGACATATGCATATCACCAGGCCCCATTTCAGCCCACCCAATGCCAGGGACAGTAAAAATTTGTTCACAATGATTCAGTCCTCTAACTGTTTCAATTTTTAATCCAAGCAATATTTCCCCGTCTGGATTTAATGGCCATGGATCTGCCTTTTTAAGGTACTCATCCCTATCTACTCCCCATACAGGCGAAGCAGTGTTTTCAGAGCCAACTCCTCTTGTTCCCCTTGAAAGTCCTTCTCCAACCCCATTCATATTTGTAGGGTATCTTGAAGCTTCAACATAAGCTCTTACTGCATCTGCACTTTCTGCTGTGCATAATAATAAGCCGTGTACCCCCCTGGCTAAAATTTGCCTAATCTGCCAAGCATTATATTTAACAATATTTTCTTCTGTACCCTCTACTGGCAGCTCAACAATAACTGGAGGGGTTCTGTGACCTGACTTTGTAGGCCCCCCGTCAATAAGGCCTCTTATATAATTGTCTAGACCAGTCATATCAAAACATCCATGCTCCATTCCAACATTAATGTAATCTGCCCATGTTTGTGAATCTTTTAAACCTTGTTCATACGTTAAAACATGACCAGAGTGCGGCCCTGTGTAATATATTGGTTGATCTTGTTCTAGCAGTTCTATTGCTCTATTAATTCTCTTTGTCATGATTAACCCCATTTATTATACTTTTTTTATACTTATATATACTAAAGAATAACAACAAATTGAAATGTTATATAGATTGAATTTAGTTTTACATAACCCAGAAATACCAAGCAACACAGGCAACATTATTAGATTGTGCCACAACACAGGGGCTTCTTTGCATTTAATAAAACCATTAGGTTTTAATTTTCAAGATAAGAATTTAAGAAGAGCCCAACTAGATTATATTGATGATGTAGATATAAAAATTCATAACTCATTTGATCAATTTATTGATTCAGAAAAACCTCTTTCGGTAATTATAGTCGATACTTTTGGTAAAAAAACACATACTGAAGTTGATTATTTTGAAAATGAATACTTCGTTTTTGGGTCTGAAGGTGATGGCCTTCCTGAAGATATTTTGAATAACAAATTTATTAGAGAGTCCGTCAGAATACCAATGAATAAAGATAGTAGAAGTATAAATCTTTCAAATTCAGTTTCAATAATTACTTATGAATATTTGAGGCAAAATAACTTTAATGATTTAAAATAATGTCACTTGAAGAGTTAATAGTTATAATTGTCAGAATATCTGGGTCATTACCTGTAATATATTTTCCTTTTTTTGGCTCATTATTCGCAATCCTTGTTGATCTTTCAGATTTATTTATTATTGGAAATTTAGATCTTGGAGGCGTGAGAAATTACCAGAGACTCGATAAATTATTGGATCTTTCTTACATGCTTACATTTTTATTAGTTTCTTTGAGATGGTCAAAACTTGAAAGAAACATATCAATATTTTTATTCATATTCAGAATATTTGGAATGATTTTTTATGAAATAACTGGAAGCAGAATAATTTTATTTTCTTTCCCTAATATTTTTGAATTTTGGTTTATTGGTATATCTCTTTATAAATTCAGAAACAAGATAATTAATGCAAAAAGTATCACCTTCATATTGGTAATTGCAACAATATTAAAACTACTTCAAGAGTGGGTACTTCATTGGAATAAATATCTGGATAATTATGCTATGGGAGATATTTTATCTGTAATTAAAGATATATTTACTTTCCTCTAGCTAATTGAAGCAATGTTGTACCAACAGTTACTATTATACCTATCATAGCTAAGTTACCTGGATCAGATAAATCATCAGTAAACCCACCTTGTCTTACAGTTCCTGGTATAGGGTTACCAAAGAAACCCCTTTCACCTTCTTGATACAACTCGTTTGATTCTACAACAGTCTGGAAATTTTGATATTGCCTTTGATCGAAATCTATTTCTCTCATACTTGAATCATAATTTGACTGAATTTCATAAGTTCTGTCTGAGTACCATTTATCGTATTCGGCAAGCTCCTGTTGATACCTTTCATCAGACCAGTTTTCATCAACTCGCCTATTTTCTAATTCTTGAAGACGCATATCAGCTTCAATTGTTAACTCAGCTAAAGAATCATTATAAAAATTGTCTGCATCAGACTGTCTAGATTGGATCTCTCTTTCAAGCTGCATCATTTCAGCTTCGAATTGTTCTTTATCCATAGATAATCTTTCTTTGTCAACTTCAGCCTGAAATTTAACTTGTTCTATTTGGTTTTGAAAATCTCTCAATTGATTTTCATAGTCAGATTGAATTTGCTGTCTTCTTAAATCCCAATTCATTTCTTCACGTTCTAAATTAAAATTAAATTGCTGTAAGGCAAATTCAACTTGCTGCCTAACCATTTCAACATCCTGATCTCTTTGCATTTCCCTACTTTCAATATCGAATTGAAATCTTGCTATCAGATCATCTCTCTCTAATGCCCTTTGATTAGTATAATTAATTAAATTAGATTCTCTGTTCTGGATTTCTCTGGCAATATCTCTTTCAAGATTCGCTTTTTGGTTTTGGAAATCGAACTCTCTATTTTGTAAATCTTGAGTTTCATACGCTTGTTGATCAAAAATCCTAAATTGATACTCGTTGAATGCATCATCCTTTTCTCTTTGTTTTTCTTGCATCAAAAATTCAACAAACTCGTTATCACCATCTGATTGAGCACGAGCAATTTCACCATTATAATAATTGTCAATGTCCCCTACCCTAATTTGATAATCAAATTCAAATCTTTGATATTCTTCCTGATGAAACATTTTTGCATCTTCAATGTCTCTTTGATATTGCAATTCAAGTTCTTGAATTCTCCAACTAGAATCACTTTGTGTCATATTTTGGATATTAAATAATTCAAATTCTGTTTGTTCATCAAAATATTCTAGTTCAAAAGCAAGTAGATTTTGTAAATCATTAATTTCAAATTCCCACCTGTATTCAACTTCAGCTACTCTAGATTCTTCTTGCTGAATATATGAATTATGACCCTGCATGTATGCATCAATATCAAACTGGAGCATTTTCAAATTTGATTCTCTTTGGAATTCAAGTTCAGTAATATAACTATTAATCCTGTCAATTTCTAATTGAACTTGCCTATCAAACTGATCCTCAAGCGAGTCTTCTTGTCTAAAAATATCGTTTACACCGCCGCCAACATCAAGTTTTAATTCAATGGCACCTACACCAATTTCTAGACCTTCACTTCCATCTAAACCAATACTGTAAGCTGACCAACTAATTGGAGAATATTCTTTACTGAAATTACCTATCCCTACATCACTATTGTCCGCAAAATGCCCATTTTGATAACTCAAATCTTTACCACCCCAAAATGCTTTGGCCATTATCTGCCCACTTTCATTTATATATGCAAGTCCCCTTCCATCAGGGCTAATTTCAGGGAAATAACCAATACAACATCCGGTATTCCCTCTGTGGCTAACGTAAGTAGAATAATCATCTCGTGAGGTAATGTTCGTTGGAGTATTTTCATCGATTCCATGCTCACAAGAAACAATAATTTTTGATGATCCATCATCAACATCGTCTTCACCATCATCTTTTATCCTGCCGTCTGTATGGTAGGCAAAAACTTCGGCTCTTGGATCACACTCAAGCATCCCCCAATATTCAACAATATCTTCTCCAAAAAATTTATTTTTACCGTAATTACCTCTTACAACAATTCCCCCGCCAACATTATCTGATTCATGAAAACTATGCTTTGACATTAAGCTAGCATTACCATCTGACCAAACCCTATTTATTCCATTTGGTGTCAAAGCAGCCATGAAATCCCCATCAGGCCCGTAATTCGGATCCTTCGCTTCTTTTTGAGTTAACTGATTTATGCTAGAAATTTTTCCAGAAGCTGAGGCATCAATTTGATCATATACATCAATAGTAAAAATTCTTCTCTTGCCATCCTTTAAAATATCTGAATCAAAAGCAATTT
>Ga0208130_1000157_pt1 | contig 36085 bp, 36 predicted proteins | sample ETNtaG_31_FD_185771 | JGI IMG/M metagenome (GOLD analysis project Ga0208130, IMG submission 185771) | Marine microbial and viral communities from oxygen minimum zone, Eastern Pacific Ocean - ETNP201310SV78 (SPAdes) (version 2) | ecosystem: Environmental > Aquatic > Marine > Oceanic ... | reverse complement strand
GTTCTTACTCCTCCTAGTGTCTCAATACCTACTGATAACGGAGTTACATCTAAAAGTAATACATCTTTAACATCACCTTCCAGCACTCCAGCTTGAATAGCTGCACCCATAGCAACAACTTCATCCGGATTAATGCCCGCTGAAGGATCTTTACCAAAGATTTCTTTCACTTTATTTATAACTGCAGGCATCCTTGTCATTCCGCCTACAAGTATTACATCTGAAATATTTTTTAAATCTATTTCAGAATCTTTGATTGCTTGTTTACATGGACCAACTGTCCTTTCAATTAAGTCGCTTGCAATTTCTTCTAATTTTGCCCTTGTAATATTGGATACAAGGTGCTTTGGGCCATTAGCATCAGCAGTAATAAATGGTAAATTAATTTCAGATTGTGTAACAGTTGATAATTCAATTTTAGCTCTTTCAACTTCCACCCTTAATCTTTGTAATGCAGCAGGATCTTTTTTTAAATCAATTCCTTCAAGATCTTTAAATTCTTTTGCAACATGATCAAGTAATAAATTATCAAAATCGTCTCCCCCCAAGTGAGTATCCCCATTTGTTGATTTAACTTCAAAAACACCATCACCAAGCTGCAGAATTGTAATATCAAAAGTTCCTCCACCCAAATCATAAACAGCAATTGTTTTATCTCCTTTTGAATCAAGTCCATATGCAAGAGATGCTGCAGTTGGCTCATTAATGATTCTCATGACTTCTAAGCCTGCAATCTTACCAGCTACTTTTGTTGCTTCCCTTTGACTGTCACTAAAATAAGCAGGAACAGTTATGACTGCCTGAGTAACCTTTTCTCCTAATTTATGTTCGGCATCTTCTTTTAATTTCTGCAAAACCATTGCAGAAATTTCAGTTGGGGTGTGTTTTTTACCACCAAGCACAATTTGCACATCCCCATTTTTTGCTTTATCTAACTTATATGAAATTCTTTCAGAATCATCTTTTACAGATTTATCATCATGCCTTCTTCCAATAAAACGTTTCGCAGAATATATTGTATTTTCAGCATTTGTAACACTTTGCCTTCTTGCAAGTTCACCAACAAATCTTTCATCTGTCTTTGTATTAATTGCAACTACAGAAGGTGTAGTTCTCTTGCCCTCTTTACTTTCAAGTATATTTGGTTCTCCAGCTTCCATTACTGCTACAGCTGAATTTGTTGTTCCTAAGTCAATTCCAATAATTTTAGGCATTTATTTCTCCTTATCGTTATTTTTATTCTTTAAATTTTCTGCAATTTCTACTTGTGCAGGTCTAATGACCTCATCATTCATAACATAACCATTTCTTAATATGTTTAATATACTTCCGTCTTGAGAATCAGATTCAGTTTTTAGAACAGCTTCATGAATGTAGGGATCAAAATTTTTATTTTCTTCAATGACATTTATATTTTTTTGTTTCAATAAGTTTTCAAATTTATTTCTTATATTTTTTAATCCCTCTTCAAGCAATTCTTTTGATGCTTCTTTAGAATTATCAATTGCTAAATCAATATCATCTATAACTGTTAAAATTTTTAAAGCGAAGTTCTTGATTGTTTTTTTCTCAATTTCTAATAGCTCTACTTTCATTCTATTTCTGTAATTAACTAAGTCTGCTTGAGCTCTTGCGGCAATATTTTTCAAGTCACCAACCTCTTTCTCAAGAGCCTTTAAATCTAAATCTTCTTTTTTATCCTTTTTTTTGCCCATCACACAACAAAGTTTTCTAATAAAAGTTTAACTTTTTCATTTATAATTGCTTTTCTTGAATTGAAATTTGCTTCATTAGTGGTGTTGGAAATAATAGATATTTCATCTAAACCCTCTATGAGATCCATTATGATTGCAATGCCGGCCAAATTTACTCCATAATCATCGACTAGTGTTTTAATAATTTTTAACCTAATCAAATCTTCTTCTGAATAAAGTCTTAACATACCAACAGATCTTGAAGGCCTTACAAGACCATATTTTTCATACTTCCTCAATGTTTGAGGATGAACTTCTAACAGCCTTGCTGCTACACTAATTATGTATACACCACTTTCCAATTTATATATTTCGTATTCTGTTTCTTATATCAATTAGTATATTATAACTTGATATGATTCATGTCAACTAATAAAATATTATATTTCAAGTTAAAATAATCATTAATGAAAAAAAATATCTCAAATAAATCATATATTAATTCAGAAATTCCTTCGATTGTACTTGATCGAATGGCAATATATTTAAGAGTTCTGAACCAATTGCAGCAAGAAATGAAAAAGTTAACAAGTTCCAAAGAACTATCAAATTACCTGCCCGTTGAACCTGGCCAAATTAGAAAAGATTTAAATTATTTAGGAAAATTTGGTATTAATGGAAAAGGTTATAATGTAAAAAATTTAAAAAAAACATTGCAAAAACAATTAGGTTTAGAAGCTAAATGGAATGCAGTTATAATTGGCGGTGGAAGATTAGGTAAATCTTCTGTTGAGTTTATGAAACAGAAAAAATCAGAAACTTTCAGAATTGTTGCAGCATTTGATCCAAATAAAAGACTAATTGGTAAAAAAATATCTAACTTAAAAATTCAAAACATGAAAGATTTAAGCAGGACAGTCAAATCAAGAAATATAAAAATTGGGATAATTGCAACTGAAAATAACAACTCTCAAATTGTTGCAGAAAGTTTAATTGAAAATGAATTAAATTACATACTTAATTTTTCTAGCTTTGCCCCAAAAGTACCTGACTACGTAATATTAAAGAATATTGATCCTGGGCTACAAGTTGAATCAATGTCATACCACTTAAGGCAAAGCAGTTTGTCAAAATAAACTATTTAACAGAACCATCAACTAAAATAGTTACTTTGTTTTTCATAATTTCAATAAACCCGCCTTGTATTGAAATATCTTGCTCTTTATTTCCACTCCTCCAAAGAAGGCTACCCTTATCTAATTCTGAAATAAGAGATATATGGTTTGGTAAAATACCAATTTGCCCATCAACACTTTTTGCAGATACGTAATCAACATCACCGCTAAAAACTGTTTCTTCAGATGTTACTATTTCTAATTCTAAAGAAGCCATGATTAACCTTTTAATGTTTTTGCTTTTTCAACTGCTTCATCAATAGTACCTATCATGTAAAAAGCTTGTTCAGGAAGGTCGTCATGTTGACCACTAAGAATTTCCTTAAAGCCCTTTATAGTGTCTTCAACTTTTACATATTTTCCAGGTATTCCAGTAAATACTTCTCCTACATGGAATGGTTGGGTTAAGAATCTTTGTATTTTTCTTGCTCTGAATACAACTTCCCTATCTTCTTCAGATAATTCTTCAATTCCTAAAATAGCTATTACGTCTTGCAAGTCTTTAAATCTTTGTAATACTTCTTGAACCTCTCTTGCTACGTTATAGTGCTCTTCACCTACTATGCCTGGCTCCATAATTCTTGAACTTGATGCTAGTGGGTCTACTGCAGGAAATAATGCCTGTGCAGCTAAAGATCTTTCAAGAGATATTGATGCATCTAAATGACCAAATGTAGTTACAATACCTGGATCGGTATAATCATCAGCAGGAACATAAACAGCCTGAAAAGAAGTTATTGAACCATCAACAGTTGAAGTTATTCTTTCTTGGAGATCACCCATTTCAGTAGCTAGTGTAGGTTGATATCCTACAGCAGATGGCATTCTTCCTAATAATGCTGACACTTCCATCCCAGCAAGTGTATATCTATATACATTATCAACAAATAATAATACATCCTGTTTTCCGACTTCTCTAAAATATTCAGCCATTGTTAAACCGGTTAATGCAATTCTTGCTCTTGTTCCTGGAGGTTCATTCATTTGTCCAAAAACTAGTGCAGTACTATCTAAAACACCATAATCTTTCATTTCGTGCCATAGATCGTTACCTTCTCTTGATCTCTCACCAACACCAGCAAAAACAGAAACCCCACTGTGCTCTTGAGCAATATTTCTAATTAATTCAGTAATGATTACTGTCTTGCCTACTCCTGCCCCGCCATAAGCTCCAACTTTTCCCCCTTTTGCAAAAGGAGTAATCAAATCAAAAACTTTAATACCTGTTTCTAATACTTCAGTACTTCCGCTTTGTTGTTCAAATGTAGGAGCAGGCCTATGTATTGGCCATTTTTCTTTAGCTTTAACATCCCCTAAGTCATCAAGAGCATCACCTAATACATTAAATATTCTTCCTAAAGATGCTTCTCCAACTGGAACAGATACTGGTGCACCTGTGTCACTTACTTCTAATCCTCTGGATACACCCTCTGTTGCTCCAAGAGCTAAACATCTTGCCCAATTATTACCAACATGTTGCTCTACTTCTAAGACAAGCTTTTCACCATCTACATTTAATTCCAATGCATTATAAATTTCTGGTAAATTTTCTTGCGGAAATTCAACATCCACTACAGTTCCAATTACTTGTACAACTTTTCCTACGTTACTACTCATATCTATCCTTTCAAATTATTTCTTTATTCTTCTAATGCTAAGGCCCCGCCAACAATATCTAATATTTCTGACGTTACCTGTTGTTGTCTTGCTTTGTTCAGGTCAAGAGTTAAGTCCTGTTTTAATTCATTTGCGTTGTCTGTTGCATTCTGCATTGCTACTAACCTTGCTGAATGCTCACTTGCAACAGAATCTAAAATGGAATTAAAAATACTAGTTTCAACATATCTTGGGATTAAAGCCTCAGATACTTTATCTAAACTTGGTTCATATAAAAATTCATTATTAACTTTTTCATTTTCATTAAAATCAATTTCTACAGGTAGAAGTTGCTTTATCTTTGGCTTTTGAACAGCAGTGCTTACAAATTCAGTATAAATAATAAATACTTTTGCAAAACCAATTAAATTAATATCATTTGAAATACTGCTAGTTATTGGGGACACCTCTTCAAAAGTTGGCATATCTGAGACTTTATATGACTCATAATTATCAACTGTTTTTGAAATAAAACTTGTTCCCTTTTTTCCAATAACTCTAATTTCATAATCATTATTAATTGATTCAATGAAATTTGAAGCTTCTTTCAATATATTTGATACAAGAGCCCCACATAATCCTCTATCAGGAGTCACAAGTAATACTAAAATTTTATTTTTTTCATCTTCCGAAATTGAAGAAAAAACTTCAGGGTTACTTTGGTACACATTTCCAATAATTGCATTCAATTTTTCACTGTATGCCCTGCCATCAAGAACTTTATCTTGAGCCTTTTTCATCTTTGCAGCAGCAATCATTTGAAGAGCTTTAGTAACTCTTGATGTACTTTCTATACTTCTTATTCTACTTCTTAGTTCTCTTAAATTTGGCATTAATTATGCATTAAAAGTTTTATTGAAATCTATAGCTGCTTTTTTAATTTCAGCCATATCCTCATCTTTTAAATCTCCCGTTTCTTTAATGTTTTGTAAATTTTTTGCCACAACTGTTGAAGAATGATCATTCCATGCCTCTTCATATTTAGATATTTCACTCACATCAATTTCATCAAGTAATCCCTCTGAAGCTAAGTACAATAAACATACTTGATTTTCAAGAGGAACTGGTTTGTATTGAGGTTGCTTCAATAATTCAACAATAATTGCACCTCTACTGAGTTGCTTTTTTGTGACATCATCAAGATCATCTGATCCAAATTGAGCAAAAGCTGCTAATTCTCTGTATTGAGCAAGTTCAATTTTTAAACTTCCGGACATTTTTTTCATTGCTTTTGATTGAGCTGAACCCCCCACCCTACTTACTGAAAGACCAGTATTTAATGCTGGCCTTACACCAGAATTAAACAAATCAGTCTCTAAATATATTTGTCCGTCTGTAATTGAAATTACATTTGTTGGGACATAAGCAGAAACATCACCAGCAAGTGTTTCAATAACTGGAAGAGCAGTTATTGAACCGCCACCATATTCCTCTTCGACTCTTGCTGCTCTTTCTAGGAGCCTAGAGTGCAAATAAAATACATCTCCAGGATATGCTTCTCTTCCGGCTGGCCTTCTCAGCAATAATGACATCTGCCTGTATGCCCATGCATGTTTACTTAAATCATCATATACAATTAGTACATCTTTACCTTTATCCATAAAATACTCTGCCATAGCACAACCAGAATATGGGGCTAAATATTGTAATGGAGCAGAATCAGAAGCATTAGCAGCTACAACAAATGTATGACCTAATGCATCATTTTTTTCCAAAGTTTCAACAACACTTGCAACTTTAGATGATTTTTGACCAATCGCAACATATATACAGATTAAATCTCCGCCTTTTTGATTGATAATACAATCAATAGCAACTGCAGTTTTACCAGTATTTCTGTCTCCAATTATTAATTCTCTTTGACCTCTTCCAACAGGTACAAGAGCATCAACAACTTTGAGTCCAAATTGAACTGGCTGATCAACTGATTTTCTACTAACTACATCAGGTGCTGGTTTTTCAACTGGCGCAGTTTGTGATGTTTTAATAGAACCCTTGCCATCCAATGGCCTTCCTAAAGGATCAACAACTCTTCCGATCAATTCCTCACCAACTGGAACTTCAACAATTTTTCCTGTTGCTTTTACTTCATCACCTTCTTTAATGTCTAAATAATCACCTAAAACAACAGTTCCGACGGTATCCTCTTCAAGATTTAAAGCCATACCTAAAGTTCCATTTGGAAATTCCAATAATTCACTGTATTTAACATTTGATAATCCATGTATTTGCGCAATTCCATCTCCTGCCTCAACAACAGTTCCTACGTCAACCATAGATGAATTGTCTCCATATTGTTCAATTTGTTTTTTAATTACTGAAGAAATATCTTGAGTTGCCATTTTAATCTCCTATCATTCTAAAATTTTATCTTTAAGTTCAGACAATTTTCCTTTTGTGCTCATATCTAGCATTTGGTCATCGAATTTAGCAATAAATCCTCCTAAAATTGATTTATCAACTACATTATTTCCAATTACTTTAGTTTTTGTAATATTACTTAGTTTATCGTTAATTTGATTTAATTGAGTTTGAGTTAATTCAAAAGCAGTTATGATTTCAGCTCTCTTCACTCCGTTATTTAAATCAATAAGTTTTTTATACCTATCGTGAATGCTATCTATAAGAAAAAGTTTGTTTTTTTCAATCATTAATCTAAGGAAATTGATTTTTTTGTCATCACTTTCAATATCTGATTCAGAAATCAATGCAACTTTATCATTATTGTTGATTTTAGGATCAAGAAAAAATTTTTGAATTTTCCTATCCTTAAATATTTCTGACAAATCGTTAAGAAAATCACCCCATTCATTCAAATTATTGTCCTGAGATGCGATTTCAAAAATCGCATCTGAATATCTATTTGATGACGAGGTGTTTTTCATATCAATTACTCATTCTTTAATGATTCTTTTTCTAAAGCTTTTTTAATAAGTTCAGAGTGAACATTTTCGTCAACTTCCTTTTCAATAACCTTCCCTGCAGCATCAATAACAAGTTCACCAAACTTATTTTTTAATTCAGAAATTGCAGTATCTCTTTCACTTTCAATTTCTTTTTTAGCTTTCTCCATCATTTGGGAGATTTCTGATGAAATTTTTAATTTTTCATCTTCTCTTAATTGATTGGATGCATCTTTGGCTGACTCAATTAACTTTTTTCCCTCTTGTCGTGCTTTTGCTAACTCTTCTTCAATTTTTTCTGCAGCATTTTCAGCATTTTTTGAAGCTGTTTCTGCATCATCTAATCCCTTTTTTATTTTTTCAGCTCTCTCATCAAGAAGCTTTACAACAGGTTTGTATAAAAACTTGCTGATTAAAAAAAGAAGTATAGAAAAACTAATTAATTGAGTTATCAAACCCGGTAAATTTATACCTAATTCACCCATATTTTCATTCCTTTATTTTTATTTTGCAATAAACACGTTTGCAGCATCTGTACTACCAACGAATAGTATAATGATTGCGATTACTAAAGCATAAATTGCTATTGCTTCAGCGAATGCAATTGCTAAAATCATATTCTGCTGAATAGGCCCAGCAGCTTCAGGATTTCTTCCAATTGCCTCCATTGCTTTTCCAGCTAGCATTCCAATTGCTATTGCTGGTGCAAAACCACCCAAACCAATGGCAATTGCCGCTGATAAGGTTCTTAAATCACCAAAAATAAAATCTCCCATTTTATTTCTCCTTTATTTAATTTTGTTTATTTAATGCTCACTATGGTCTGCTATTGCAGTAACACCAAAAATTAAAGTAAGCATTGAAAAAATAAATGCTTGTATAACACCTACAAACAATTCTAGCCCCATAAAAGGAACTATTCCAATAAATGGCAACAAAAACATCATAGCTATGAGTAAGACTTCACCTGCAAACATATTTCCAAATAATCTGAAAGTAAAACTCACTACCCTAGCAAATTCTGCTATCAATTCTAATAAACCTACAAATAGCATTATTGGAGATGAAAAGTTTATAAATTTACTACCGTATTTTTTTAATCCAAGCTCTGATATTCCCCAGTATGTTACAAAGAACATTGCAACTATAGCTATTGCCAATGTTGTATTTAAATCTGTATTAGCACCTCTAAATAATGGTAATAATCTGCCAGCTTTTTTTCCTTCGTGCTCTCCTTCAACAATTAAACTATCATTTTTAATTACATCTTTAACAAGAACAACTCCACCACCTTCTTCTAGGCTAGACTCACCTCTTCCTGGAGGAAGATATTTAATACCCATAAAAGCATCATTAAATATCACTAAATGTTCTTTCAAAGCTTTTTTGCAAGTAAATTCTTTTTTCTCTGAGCCGTGATCTGAGCCGTGATCTGAGCCGTGATCTGAGCCGTGATCTGAGCCGTGACAATCTTCTGTATCTAATTTATGTTTTTTATGTTCATAAACTACTTCAGCAGATTCAACAATCCCAATTGTTCCAACTCCCGGCAAAACACCAACCCAGTTTGATACAACAACACACAGAAAAATTGATAACACTACTGGAACAAATCTTCTACCTTTTTCACTTCCGGAAATACTTTTTGCTAAATTAAGGAAAAATTCAACAACAACTTCAGCAAGATTTTGAAGTCTGCCTTCAGGTATTTTTTTCAAATTCCTGGTAGATAAGAAAACAAACGATAACAAAACAAGAATACTAACCCAAAAAGTCAAAGAAGTATTATAAATTCCTAATCCGGGTATAGCTTCAGCTGGCAATTGTATGTGAGCAATTGGACTCTGAAAAAAACCTCCAATTGGCAGTACTCCGCCAATTGCTCCTCCCAAAACAGAAGTTATGAATAAAACCAAAAAAACTGGCAGAACTAATGTTTTTATCATCAATTATTTCCCATTTAATATATCTTTAATTGAAGCCCTTATACCTATTAAAGATATAATTACTCCAATAATTCCACTTACTGAAGCAAACAAGATTGGCATACCAAGCTTATTGCCTATCCACCTGCCCAAAAGAACAGAAATTAAAGTTAAAATCACAACAAACCAGCCAATGCCAGTAATTTTACCAAAAACAATTATGTTTTTTTTCATGATTTAAACTAGTTTAATTCTATTTTTCAAGAATGAAAACCAAGATAAATCTAACATATTGAAAAATAGTTCACAAGCATTTTTTTTATGTTTAACTTTATTGAAATAATTATTTGCCCAAATTATCAAGATCTAGGCTATCTAAGAAGTCTGCAAACTCTGAAATATCAATATCTCCAGACTGGTTTTTATTTTCTTTATTTAAGTATTTTTGAGATTTATTTTCAGCTGTTTTTGCCATGTGATCTAAAGAAACTCCAACATTATTAACTACGTTATCGTTGGCATAGATTGGGCATGCAGCCCTTACTGCTAGAGCTATTGCATCCGATGCTCTAGAATCAATAAATTCGACTTTATCATTAATTTTCAATGCTAGTTTTGCATAAAAAGTTTCATTTTTCATTGAATCAATTAAAACATATTCTATAGTTACGTTTAATTTATCTAATAAAGTAATAATTAAATCATGTGTTAATGGCCTTGGCAGATTTACTTTTTGGAGTTTAACTGCAATAGAATCAGCTTCATTTGAGCCAACCCAAATTGGTATGTACAAATCCTTTGATTTCAATTTAAGAATTACTACCCTTTGGTAGTTTGATAAATTTACTCTTATGCTTTCTATAGTAATCTCTTCCATGATTTTTTAATTTTACCAGTTCAGCTTGAAACTAAATTAATATTTTTAATAAATTCAATAAGTGCTTTTTGAATTGACTCTGAATAATCAGATATAGATTCAAATCTATCCTTTGGGAAACATATTCCTCTTGATGAATTTAAAATATTTTTTCCACCTTCTGCAGCTTGAATTGTAGATTTAAAGTCACCACCCTGAAAACCTAAACCTGGTATCAGTAACGGTAAATTTGTGCTTGATCTTATTTTTTTTAATTCTTTTGGATATGTTGCACCAACTACAATTCCAAGATTATTAGAACTATTACATTTTTTAACTATTTCAATTACTTCTTCATAAATATATTTATCGCCACTTATTTTATTTTGTATTTCATGAGAACTTTTATTTGAAGATTTGCATATAACAATAGCGCCATTTTTTTCTGAAAAAGGAACAATCGAGTCTGTACCAAAGAAAGGGTTAACTGTGGCTACATCAAAACCCCAATAGTCATACATTGAATTCGCGTATGCTTGGGCAGTTGAACCAATATCTGCTCTTTTTGAATCGCCAATTATAATTTTTGCTGGATACTTTTCTTTTATATATTCAACAATCGATTTTAAATTAGATAAACTTTCAATCCCGCCTTCTTCGAAATATGCAAATTGAAACTTATAAATATTACAGTATTCTGCCGTTGTATCAATTACCAACTTGCACCAATCAAACAAATCTAAACCTAAATTATCAATTTTTTCAATCAGAGGATCTATTCCAACACAAACAATATTGTTTTCATCAAAATTATTTAATTTATCTACCCAATTCATTTTAATTTTCTCAAAAGATAATTATGTATTGATATTGATAATATAGCCAATAAAATTGAATATGACGATAATCTAATAATTTCATTTGTATTAAGGGAAGATATAGATGAATATATTGCAGTTGATAAATTTTGAGTTTCTCCAGGCATATTTCCAGCTACAACAATTGTTGCACCAAATTCTGAAATACTCCTAGCAAAACATATCAATAGTCCTGCATAAATGCCTCTTTTTGAAATTGGCAATATTATCTTGGTAAATATTAATTTATTCGACATACCTAAGCTTTCAGCCGAATCAATAATATTCTTATCAACATTTGTAAATCCTAATTGAAAAGAACGAATAATTAATGGAAAAGATACAATAGATGCCGCTATCGATCCAGCAACCCAAGTAAATGCAATTGTGCTTCCAGTTAAATCATAAATAATTGAACCTAGAAAATAATTTGGGCTAAAAATTATTAGCAATGCGTATCCTGTAATTACTGGAGGTAAGCCTAGAGGTAAAATTGTGAAAAACTCAACAATAAACTTTGCTTTAAAGTTTTTAAAAACTAAAATATATGATATTGGAAGTGCAATAATTGTAGCAATTATTGTTGAAAAAACTGCCCCTCGAACAGAATTGTAAATTAGTACTATATCTTCTGATAACATTTAATTAAGAGTATTTTTAGATAATGATACACCTTATTTATTTTTAAGATATTTTATGAAGTCTAAGACATTTTTTTTCTTGTCTAAACTTAAATCCTTATTTAGAAAGAAAGAATAATTTATATCTTTCTGGAAGTTGTATTCTGAAGCTTTAAAATTAAGGTTTTTATTTATTTCATCGATATCATTTTCATAAATGAACGCATAATTTAAATATTTTAAATTTATTTTATTTATTAGAGCGGAAGCATTAGCTGCAACTTTAGTATTATATTTTGGTTGCAAACAATCAAAATTAATTAAAATTTCTGAAGATAATTTTCCTAGGGGCGCCCTTGATGGATCAGCAATACCAATTTCTAAATTTTTTTCACAAATATTATTAATGTCAACTTCATGATTTTGATTGTGAACAAGAATCACCCTACTATTGTAGTAATTATCAATTTGCTCATAATCATTAAAAAAGTTTTTTTTCAATTTATAGTTTGCAATTAAAACAAGGTCAGGTTTTGCTCCCAAAATTATTTTATTTACTAAATCATATGATCCTGATGAGTCAATATTTACATCTCTATGGTATGATTCTAGGCTATTTTCTACTTTATCTAATAAAGAAGCAGCTAAATACAAATTGATGTGATCTTTTTCTGAGTTTTTACAAGTAGTATTAAAAACTAAAATGATCATTAAAAAAAATATTTTTAAATATTTATACATTTATATTTCTATTTAATTAAGTGTATTCATTAGTGTATACTTATTATTATGAAAAATAACGATTCAGATAACTTTAATTTTGATAGCTTTTCAAATTTAGATTGGTATAAAAATGTAAACTCTAATCTCCTTGATCTTGCTGACCTTAATTCAAGTAATAAGATTATTGATCTTGGCTGTGGCAATGGTGGGATTACTGAAATGATTTTATCAAAAGTTAAAGACGTAAGTAATATAGTAATTTTTGCAGTAGATAGCTCTTCATCAGCAATATCTCTTGCTCTCAAAAGATTTAGTAACAGAAAAGATGTAATAATTAACTATATTCAATCTGAAGCACAAAATTTACATGAAAATATCAAAGAGAAAGTTGATACAGTAGTTTATTGCAACTCAATTCATTATGTTGAAGAAAAGGATAAGGTACTTCAACATATTGGTAATGGTTTAGAAAAGGGTGGAAAATTTGCTTTTAACACTTCTTTTTTTGACGGCTCTCACCCTAAAGAAACTGAAGCATTTTTAAGAAAATGGATGCTTAAAAGCTTAAGACTTTTGAGATCGGAATATAATCTCAAACCTGTAAAAAGTAAGGTGCAGTCTAGAATACAATTAACTCCAGAAAATTATGAAAACTTATTGTTAAATAATGGATTTAAAGTTAAAGAAAAAAATATAGAAAACGTTCATGTGCCTTTGGATGGATGGTATGAAATTAGTAGTTTTAAAGATTGGATAGAAGGGGTTTTACCAGGTATACCATTAGATATAGGAAAGAAAGTTTTACAAGAAACTGTTGAATCTTTGTTTAAAGAACTAAATATTAAAACTTTAGACAGAAAATGGCTTTCTATAGTAGCTTCAAAATCTTAGATACTCATCAAGAGAATTAACTGAAAGCTTATCTTCTTTAACGTCATCTTTAAACACTGCTTCAGCAGTATCAAGTGAAGTGAAGCATGGTATTTTTCGCTCACTTGACTCTCTTCTTATTTTAAATCCATCATGCAATGTCTTGCTGTCCCCACTTACAGTATTTACTACAGCAACAACTTCAGAACTTCTTAATTTATCAATTACATTTGGACTTTTATCAAGACTTTTTTCAATAACTGTTGCATTAAATCCAAGATTTTTAATTAATTTTGCTGTCCCTGGAGTTGCAATCAAATTATAACCTTTTTCATTAATTAACTTAATTAAATTTTTAGCTTTTTCTTTATCTCTATTTGCAATACTTAATAATACAGATCCTTTAGAAGGTATATTAATCCCTGAACTTAAAAATGCCTTTGATATTGCTTCCTCATAATTCTTTGAAATACCCATTACTTCTCCAGTTGATTTCATTTCTGGGCCAAGGAAAGTATCAACATCAGTCAATTTTGACATTGAAAAAACAGGGGCTTTTACAGCTGTAATATTTCTTTCTTTGTAAATACCTGTGCCAAATTTGGAATCTTTGAGTTTTTCTCCATTCATACATCCTACAGCTAAATCGATCATTGGAATTCCGGTTGCCTTGGAGATGAAAGGTACTGTCCTGCTTGATCTAGGATTAACTTCTATCACGTATACTTTTGAATCATTTTCAGACCTATCTAAAATAAATTGAATATTCATTAAGCCAATAACATTTATTTCTTGTGCAATTTTTTTTGAGTATTCCAAAATAATATTTTTTTCTTGTTCTGTTATTCCTTTTGCAGGATATACAGCTACAGAATCACCACTATGAACACCGGCCTTTTCTAAATGCAACATTATTCCAGGTATAAGAATATCTTTACCGTCTGAAATAGCATCAATCTCTAATTCAATTCCCTCTATATATTTATCAATTAATATTTCAGGATTAATCAAATTAGAAAAATCATGTTCTTCAAAATAACTTTTCAAGTCATCTTCATTATCAATAATATTCATTGCCATACCACCTAAAACAAAGCTCGGCCTAACAATTACAGGATAATTTACCTTATCAGCAATTTTTTTTGCTTCTTCGAAATTTAATGAAGTGCCGGCTGGCGGCTGAGGTACACCAATACTTGATGTAAGTTTTTCAAAATACCCTCTGTCAGATGCCATTTCAGTTGATTCTGCTGATGTTCCTAAAATAGGGTAACTTACTTTTTCTAGTTTTTTAGTAAGATTTATTGCAGTTTGACCACCAAATTGCACAATCGTTGATGGAAAAGAATTGCTTGTTTCTTCATTTTCTAAAATATCAAATACTGATTCTTGATCAATTGGCTCAAAGTACAATCTATCTGAAGTATCAAAATCTGTAGAAACAGTTTCTGGGTTTGAATTTATAAAAATTGAATCAATTTTCCTTTTTTGTAGTGACCATGCAGCATGAACAGAACAATAATCAAATTCTATACCTTGCCCAATTCTTATAGGGCCACTTCCAAGTACCACAGTTTTTTTAGTTTCTTCTGGGGCTGCTTCGTTTTCTATTTCATAAGTTGAATAATAATATGGAGTTAATGCTTCAAATTCTGATGCGCATGTATCCACCATTTTGTAAGTTGGTAGTATTGACCATTTTTTTCTCAAAGACCTAATATCTTCGACACTTTTTTTTGTTAAAAGTGAGATGCTTTCGTCAGAAAAACCAATTTTTTTTGAAAATTTTAATGTATCTTTATCTATTTCCTTTGCATCACTTAATTTTTTTTCTTGGTCAATAATCTTTTTAAGTTTTACAAGAAACCATTTATCAATTTTAGTGAAATTGTAGATGTCTTCTAAGTCGACACCTTTTCTTAGCAATTTAAAAATTTTAAATAATCTTGTGTCATCGGGTAAAAGATCAGAAATATCGTTAGCGACAATAGATTTATCATTTAAGTGAGAAATATTTGAAATGTCTAATGCCCTAATAGCTTTCAATAAGGCACTTTCAAAATTTCTTTCAATTGACATAACTTCTCCAGTAGCTTTCATTTGAGTTCCAATTTTTCTGTCACCTTTATCAAATTTATCAAATGGCCACCTTGGGATTTTTACAACACAATAATCTAATGCTGGCTCAAAAGCAGATGTTGTTACACCTGTAACCTGATTACTTATTTCATCTAATTTTTTACCAAGGGCTATTTTTGCTGCTACTCTTGCAATTGGATATCCTGTTGCTTTTGAAGCTAAAGCAGAAGATCTGCTTACTCTCGGATTAACCTCAATTACGTAATAATTTGGGCCTTCATAGTCTTTAGAGTCATAAGGCCTAAATGCCAATTGAACATTACATCCTCCCTCAATTTTTAATCCTTTGATTATGTTTAAAGATGAAGTTCTCAACTCTTGATAATCCTTATCACTTAATGTCTGGCTAGGAGCTACTACAATTGAGTCACCAGTATGAACACCCATAGGATCAAAATTTTCCATATTGCAAACTGTAATAGCATTGTCATCAGAATCTCTTATTACTTCATATTCAACTTCCTTCCAACCAACTAAACATTTTTCAACAAGGATTTGCCCGACCATACTTGCACTAATTCCAGAGTATGATATTTTTTTCAATTCTTCTTCGTTATATGCAACACCTCCACCAGTACCTCCTAAAGTAAATGCAGGCCTAACAATTACTGGATAGCTAATTTTATTTGCTGCTTCAACTGCCTCTTCTATAGTATTGCAACTAAAACTTGGAGGAACTGGCTCTCCAAGCTCATTCATTAAATTTCTAAAAAGCAATCTATCTTCGGCTTTATTTATAGATTCCACTGATGTCCCGAGTACTTTTACACCATGTTTTTCAAGAATTTTTTTATCATATAAATCTTTGACAAGATTTAGACCAGTTTGACCTCCTAAAGTACCTAGAATTCCGTCAGGCTTCTCCCTGATAATTATTTTTTCAATAATTTCTATTGTTAATGGCTCAACATAAACTTTATCTGCTGTATCTACATCAGTCATAATTGTTGCAGGATTTGAATTAACTAAAATAACATAACAACCCTCTTCTTTAAGGGATTTACAAGCCTGGGTCCCAGCATAATCAAATTCTGCAGCTTGACCAATTACAATAGGCCCAGATCCAATAACTAAAATTCTTTTATTATTTTTCATTTTTTCCTTTAATTAGTTCTACGAAGTTATCAAAAATATATTCAGAATCTACAGGCCCGGGGCACGCTTCAGAATGATATTGAATTGAAATTATAGGTTTATGTTTATGCTTTAGTCCTGAGACAGTATTATCATTTATGTTGATATGTGTTATTTCAAGATCTAATGGAAAATTTTTGTCACTTACTGCATATCCATGATTTTGTGAAGTAGGATATACCCTTCCTGATTTAAGTTCTTTGACAGGCTGATTACCTCCTCTATGTCCAAAAAGTAATTTGAAAGTTTCGCCACCATAAATGTGGGCAATAATTTGATGACCAAGGCATATTCCTAAAGTTGGTATATTTTCAATCGATTTTTTTATACCTTTTATGTCATTTAGTAAAGTTTTTGGATCACCCGGACCAGGAGACATTACTATTCCGTCATACTTGTTTAAATCTAAATTATTGAAATCATAATTCCATGGATATACCTCAACATCGCACCCCCTAGAATTCAAGATTCTAATAATATTCCTTTTAACTCCAAAATCAATTAAAGCTATCTTGTATCGTGCTTGATTTACTTTATAATTTTCTATGCTTTTAACTGATACTTGATCAACATAATTATTATCTTCATATGACCCAAAATTATTAATTTTAGTCAATGCAGTGTCAATGTTTGGATTATCGGTTATGATAGCCATCTTAGAGCCAAACTTTCTAATTTTCCTAGTTAAAGATCTTGTGTCTACAGAATGAATACCAGGTATCCTATTTTCGAATAAGTATTCATTTAAATCTTTATTATTTGAAAAATGAAAAGGATAATCACACAAATCTCTTACAACATAACTTTTTACTTGTATTTTTTTTGATTCACTAAAATTTATATCTATTCCATAATTACCAATAATTGGGTAAGTAGAAACTAATATTTGGCCTCTATAACTAGGATCAGTAAGCATCTCTTGGTAACCAGTCATAGAAGTGTTAAAAACTATTTCACCCAAAACTTCTTCATTTGACCCAAAGCCAATTCCATCATAAACAGTCCCGTCACTTAAAATTATATATTTTTCATTTCCTGTCATTATTAAATTATTTCTCCTGAATTATAAATTTGATTTCCTGAGCAAATAGTCATTATAGGTTCTCCCTTTAAATTTACATCCCCTTGTTTTTGAGTATTAAAAATATAATTTGAACTCTTTGAAGCTAATTTATCTTTATCTAAATTCCATTCATGATCATTTATGACAAAAAAGTCTGGAGAATACCCTTCTTTAATGATGCCAATTTTTTTATTAAAGCATTTTTCAAAAATCTTTCCAGGCATATATGACATTTTATTCACTGAAAATTCATAGCCTGCATTTTTTGAAACAAATCCAAACGCATTTTCAAGCCAAGATATTCCAGACATACATTCTTTAAATTCATTTTCTTTATCTTGATGACTATGAGGAGCATGGTCTGATGCAATCACATCTACAATTCCATCTTTTAATGATTTCAAACAATAATCTTTATCTGTATTTGTTCTTATTGGAGGATTTACCTTTAACTTTGGGTCAAGAAAATATTCAAATTCCTCTTCATCCAAAAATAAGTGATGAGGTGTTACTTCGCTTGTTACTTTATTATTATGTTTAAATGAACTGATTTCTTTAATTGCTCCCATAGTTGATAAATGTTGAAAATGGATCCATCCACTATGATTACTAAGAACATCTAAATTATTTTTTACAGCGTTTATTTCAGCTGAAGCAGGACGACCAATTAAATTGTATTTTTCCGACATTTTTCCTTCATTAATAGAGCCATTATAATTTTGATTTGTTAGTAATTCAGGATGCTGCATCAAAGGAAAGTTTTTACCTAATATATCTAATGCATTAGCAATTAATTTTTGGTCATCAAAAAAATCACCATCATCTGAGAATCCAAAAATTATATCTTCGAACTTATTAATCAAGTTTTCGAAATTTACCAATTCCTTTCCTTTTCTTCCAACTGAAATACAAGGGGATATATAAATATTTATATTTGACTCATTGATATTTTCATATACCCCACCAATTGTTTCCTCAGAATCAAGGGGAGGATAAGAATTAGGCATCATTACTACAGTAGTATAACCACCTTTCGCGGCAGCAGCTGAACCTGAAGAAATATCTTCCTTGTGTGTTTCTCCGGGCTCTCTAAAATGAACATGTATATCAATAAGACCAGGAAAAATAGTTCTTCCTTTGATATCTATTTGATCAAAATTCTCATAATTTTCATTTGATGATTTTTTTATATTTAATATGTTTTTGTTGTCATAAATAATATCTTGATTAAATTTACTTAATCCAACAATAGGATCAAAAATTTTACAATTCTTTAAAACTTTCATTTAGTATCTTCTCTCAAAATTTTATCCAAAACTGCACATCTAACCCATACACCATTTTTTACTTGTTCATTAATTAATGATTTTTCAGAGTTTTGAAGTCCATATGAAATTTCTATTCCTTCATTTACAGGGCCAGGATGCATCAAATATTTGATATTATAATCATCCAAAATTCTTTTATTAATTTGATATTTTGATGCATATTCATCAAAGTTAATATTTAAATCATGTAATCTTTCTTTTTGGATTCTTAAAGCCATGATTACATCTGAATTTTCTAGACATTCCTTGAAATCTTCATAAAAATTAACCATTTCTAAATTTAACTTTTTTGGCTTAAAAAAAGGTGGTGAAAATAAATTTGTTTTTTGTCCATATTTTCCAAATCCTTCTATAAAAGATGCTGCCACCCTACTATGCAATAAATCACCAACAATAGATATTTTTAATCCATTAAAATCTTCAAATTTTTCACTTAAAGTTTTTAAATCTGAGAGTGTTTGGGTTGGATGAGAATTTATTCCTGAACCAGCATTAATTATTGGAAATTTTAATATATTTTCAGCAATTTCAAAGTCCTCATGATTAGCACTTCTTATAACAATTCCATCAACTGGATATGAATTTAATGTGCTCAAAGTATTTTCTATTGATTCACCCTTAACTATTGATGAATTTTCTGGAGAAACATCTATTACATTTATTCCTAAAATAGAACATGCAATTTTAAAAGATGTCTTAGTTCTTGTGCTCGGTTCTAAAAATAAAAATATAAAATTTTTATTATTATATTTATCTAATTTATTTTGATGGAAATTTCTTTCAAAAATGAAAGATTCAGATATTATATCTTTTAACTCAGATGAATTTAGTTGATTTATATTTATAAAATTACCCACTAAAATTCTAAATTAGCACTTTTCTAAATTTAAAACAAATTTAATTTAGCTAAAGATTTCCTCATACAGTTTTTGACCCATACCTGGACCAAGTTTTATTCCATTTCTACCTGCACCAGAACCATAAAAAATGTTCGAGAATTTATGTGATTTTTTAATAATTGGAATATTATTTTCAGAGTATGGTCTAAAGCATGCTGTATGATCAACTAAATCTAAATCATTAAAGCCATCAAACATTTCATAAAATGAATTCAGAATTTTAATTTTCGCATCTTCTGTCTGTCCTTCTTGAAATTTTACATCTTCTTCGGTTGTGCCTATCCACAACAAATCATCCATCTTCTTTGTTGCATAATCTTTCCCCCATGAAATAGAGTTGTCAAAATCTTTGGATGTTTTAAATTTTAAAAGTTGCCCTTTTAGGGGCTTAACATTAATGAGGTCATTATTTTTTGCGATTTCACTGGTCCAAGGTCCAGCAGTTATAGCAACATTTTTAATTAAAAATTTTTCATCATTAGTAATAAATGTGTCTACCTTCCTATCTTTAGATCCTAAATTTTCAAAATTAAAATCATAATTAATAAATTTAGCACCCATATTTAATGAAGAATTCAGATATGAATTTGTCAGATTAAATGAATCAACTTCCATATATTCATCAAAAATAATTGCTCCGTGATTTAATTTTTTTAATTTTGGCTCAAAGTCTTTAATTGAATTTAAATCGCTTATTATTTTGCCCTCAAAATTATCTAAAAGTGACTTTTTTTCTTCAGAACTATTAATAATATGAATTAATCTCTTTTCATTATAATTAGGGTCAATTTCAGTATAATTTTGAAATATTTTTTTAAATTCTTTGTGCAAAAAGTAAGAATTGTCATGAATTTTTTTTACATAATTATCATTTCCTAAGTATGGTGCTAAGCCACCTTGGGCATTTCCTGAAGAATTGAATCCGGTAAAGTTTTTCTCGACAATTAAAACTTTTTTATTATTTTTTGAGCTGTAAAAAGCTAAAGATGACCCAACAATCCCAGAGCCTACTATTAATAAATCATATTTTTCCATAATTTAATGAAATCTTTTAAATGAATTATAACCTGAGTTTGATATTTTCTTCCTTGATAAACTTTGTTCACTTACGATTGAAGTAATTGAGTCAGATATTTTCTTTACAACGTTACCATCAAACATACTCGGCATTATAAAATCCTCACTTAGATTTTCATTTTCAATAACTGATGCCAATGCTTTAGAAGCAGCAATTTCCATTTCAACTGTAATCTTTTTTGCTCTTGAATCTACAAGTCCTCTAAAAAAACCTGGGTAAGCCAAAGAGTTGTTTACTTGATTTGGGTAATCTGATCTTCCTGTAGCAATAATAGATACATTTGATGGAACATCTTCAGGCATAATTTCAGGATTAGGGTTTGATAAAGCAAAAACAATTGAATTTTTTTTCATTTTTTTAAGTTGGTTTTTCTTTATTAAGTTAGGACCAGCAAGTCCAAGAAAAAAATCAGCGCCTTCTAAAACTTTAGTCAAATTACCTTTTTCATTGTTTGGGTTTAAATTTTGTTCTAACCAAATAGAATTTTCAGATTTATCACCTTCTTTTCTCTGGTATAAACCTCTGCTATCAAAGCCAATAATATTTTTTACTCCGAAATTCTTTAAAATTTTCGCACATGCTGAACCTGCTGCCCCTAATCCCAAGATTACTACTTTCAAATCACTCTTTTTCTTATTTAAGACCTTCAAAGAGTTTATTAATGCAGCCAATACTACAATTGCAGTTCCATGCTGATCATCATGAAAAACTGGTATATCAAGTTCATTTTGCAGTCGAGACTCAATTTCAAAGCATCTTGGTGAACTAATATCTTCAAGATGAATTGCCCCAAATCCTGGAGAAATTAATTTAACAGTTTTTATTATTTCTTCAGTATCTTTAGTGTTTAGGCAAATTGGCCACGAATCAACTCCGCCAAATTCTTTTAAAATAACTGCCTTACCTTCCATTACAGGAAGAGCTGCTTCAGGTCCAATATCACCTAATCCTAAGACTGCAGAGCCATCAGTTACTATAGCAACTGTGTGAGATTTGCTTGTTAAAGCCCAAACTGATGATTTATCTTTTTTTATTTTTTCTGAAATTTTAGCAACACCAGGGGTGTATGCTCTTGACATTTGATCACGATTAGTAATTTTTTCTTTGCTTCTAATCTCAATCTTTCCTCCAAGATGCATTAAAAATGTCTGGTCAGAAACATTTAAAACTTTCACATTTTTTATTTTTCTTAAAGTTTCTAATATTTCTTCTTCATGATTAGAATCTACAGCGTTAATGGTTAAATCTCTAACAATATTGTTTCCTTTTATTGAAATAACATCTATCCCAGCCATGTCACCATTAACATCGCTTATTTTTTTCAAAATTTTTGCAAGCATTCCTTTAGAATTAATGTATTCTAGTCTTACGGTAATACTATTTGCTCCACCATAATTATTAACTAACATTTAATTTTTTACCCCTAATTTTAGATTGAGTGTATGATACCATTCAATTTAAATTACTCAAAAGCTTAAATTACTCAAAAGCAACATGGATAAGAAAAAAAGATTTACTACTGGAGAAATTGTAAAGAGATTAAATGTTACTAATGATCTTTGGAAAATATGGCTAAAAGTTGATGAAAAGTTTTCTTTTGACCCTGGTCAATACTGCACAGTAGGCTATGAAGGAATAGAAAGACCTTATTCAATTGCATCTTCACCTGATGAAGATTTGGTAGAACTTTTCATTGAGCTTGTCCCTGAACCTGACGGAATCCTTACTCCACTTCTTTATAATCTGCATGAAGGTGAAAAAGTAACTCTAAGAAAGCGTGCAAAAGGCCTATTTAAATTTCAAAATGATTATGAAAACCAAATAATGCTTACAACTGTAACTGGAATAGCTCCCATTGTGAGTATGATGAGGTCAAAAAATTTAGATAAAAGTGAACATAATATATGGATTTATGAGGGTGCAAGCTATATTGACGAATTTGGGTATCTTGAAGAATTAAGTGAAATTTCAAGTAAATATTCAAATATTCAATTCATACCTACTTGCAGCAGGCCTGATGATCCTAAAAACAAAGATTGGAACGGAATGACAGGAAGAGTTAATGACATATTTAATAATGTATTTGAAAAAATTGAAGGAGCGAATAAAGATAACACAATAATATATGCTTGTGGTCACCCTGAAATGGTTTCAGACATATCTAAAAAATATTCAGATAAATATAATTTTATTGAGGAAAAGTTCTGGACTACTTAGGTCAAATTTCTTAAATCTAGTATTAGTAAATAAAATGAAATATAGTGTTTATAATACTTAAAAAGAGAGGTTTTATGTCAGAGAAAATTGGATTTATAGGTTTGGGAATTATGGGCTCTCCCATGGCAAAAAATTTAATTAACGCCGGCTTTGAAGTTTGTGCTTACGATATTATTGAAAAAAACTTAGATCATGTTGTGGATTCAGGAGCAAAAAAAGCATGCTGCCCTAAAGAAGTGTCTGAGAACAGTGACATAATAATTATAATGGTTCAAAATTCACCACAATCTGAAAAAGCTATTCTTGGAGATGAAGGAGCACTTGAAGGGGCAAGCAAAGGAGACCTGATTATTGATATGAGTTCAATATCTCCCTTAGTTTCTCAAAAAATTTCAAAAGAATGTTTAAAGTCTGGAGTAAGTTTTTTAGATGCACCTGTTTCAGGAGGAGAACCTGGAGCGATTGAAGGTACTTTAGCTATTATGACTGGAGGTTCTTCTTCAGACTTTGAGAGATCAAAACCAGTTTTTGATGTTTTGGGAGGTTCTTCAGTTTTATGCGGTGAAGTAGGTGCTGGAAACTTTACAAAATTAGCAAATCAGATGATTGTTGGTGCAAATATTCATATTTTAGCTGAAGCTCTAACATTAACAACTAAGGCAGGTCTTGACCCAGAAACGGTTTTTAATGCAATTAAAGGTGGTCTTGCTGGAAGTAATGTAATGAATACCAAAGCACCAATGATGTATGAAAGAAACTTTAAACCAGGATTTAGAATTGAACTACACTTAAAAGATATTACTAATGCAATGGAAACAGCAAATGAGATGCAAATACCTTTGCAAGTTACTTCTAATTTACATCAAGTTTTAAAGTCATTAGTTCTTGATGGTAAAGGAGTTGATGATCATTCAGGTATTTTAAAATTTGTAGAAAAACAATCTGGAGTTGAAGTAAAAAAATAGATGTTAGAAAGATTTCACGTTCCTCACGATGAGGAAATAAGAATAGAATATTCTGAACTAAGAAGGCTGTCTGTAGAAATTTTGATAAAAAGTGGAATGAACAAAAAGCATGCCGAAATTGCTTCAGATGTTCTTCTTAAAGCTGATGTAAGAGGTGTTGATACTCATGGAGTTTCAAATATGCTTAGAAATTATGTTCAATATTTTAATGAAGGATCTGCAAACCCGAGACCAAATTGGAAGATTACTAGAGAAACTGAATCTTGCGCAACAGTAGACTCAGATAAAGGTCTAGGCGTAGTAGTAGTACCATTATGTATGGAAATTGCTATTGAAAAAGCTAAAAAAACTGGGGTTGGATTGGTTAGTATTGGAAATGGTAGGCACTTGGGAATGGCGGCATATCACGCAATGATGGCATTAGACCATGATATGATCGGAACCTGTATGACATCATCTACAACTAATGTTGTACCTACACATGCAGCTATACCAGGAATTGGAACAAATCCAATTGCTGTAGCAGCACCAGCATTAAAAAAAGCTCCATTTGTATTTGATGCTGCAACAAGTGCAATTGCAACTAATAAAGTTAGAGTTGCTCAAAGGATAGGTGTTCCTCTTGCACCAGGATGGATTACAGATGAAAAGGGGAACCCAATAATGGTTGACACTCCTTTAAAACAGTCAGATGACCCAAATGATGTAGCTGGAATTATGCAAACACCTGTTGGCGCTACAAGAGAACTTGGGTCTCATAAAGGTTTTTCTTTAGGAATGGTCGTAGATATTCTTGGATCTATTCTTAATGGTAGTTTGGCAGGACCGTTAAGAACATTTAAAGCACACCAAAATCACTTTGTTGCAGCATATTCAATTGATGCCTTTACAGAACTAAATAAATTTAAAGAAATGATGGATGAATATTTACAGATCCTTGAAGATTTACCTCCAGTGGAAGGTCAAAAAAGAGTTTTGTATGCTGGCTTGATGGAAGAAGAAACAACCATAGAAAGGATGGAAAAGGGGATCCCTCTCCATCCAGAGGTAGTTAACTGGTTTAAGGATATATGTAGTGAACTTTCAATAAATTTTGATATTAATGGAAAAGGGGTTGGGGATGCTTGAAAAATTTCATGTTGCAAAAGAAGATATTATACATATTGAAGAAGAAAGGTTGCGATCAGTTACTAAGGAAATATTAATGACACAAGATATTTCTGAAAAAGATGCCTTATTAGCAACAGACGCATTAATAAAAGCTGATTTGAGAGGTGTCGAAAGTCACGGTGTTTCTAACATGTTAAGGGCTTATTTAGGTGCATTTAAATCTAACAGCCTTAACCCTAAGCCTAATTGGAAAATTGTAAAAGAAACTGCTTCTTGTGCAACAATAAACTCTGATAATGGATTAGGAATTGTAGTTGCACCTCAAGCAATGGAAATAGCAGTTGAAAAAGCTAAAAAAACTGGGGCTGGTATTGTAACTATGAATAATTGTGGTCATCTTGGAATGCTAGCCTACCATTCAATGATTGCTTCGGATAATGACATGATTGGCACAACAATGGCAGCTTGCTCACCTAGAATGGTACCCACATATTCATCAGTTCGAGCACTAGGTACCAATCCTATTTCATATTCTGCTCCTGCAGATAAGTTGCCAGACTTTGTATTTGACGCAGCAATGACTTCAGTTGCAGGCAACAAGATTGTTTTAGCATCAAGACTTAATGTTCCATTGTCACCTGGTTGGATTGCAGATAAGGATGGAAACCCAATCATGGAAGAGGTGAATATAGAAGAATTAAATCACGAAGATGAATCAAAAAACTTAGAAAATCGATATAACAAAGGTTACATTTCTAGTTCGGTTGATTTATTACCCTTTGGCGGAACAAGAGAAATAGGTTCTCACAAAGGTTATTCAATGGCTGTAGTTGTTGATATTTTAGCAGGAATACTTAATGGAACTAGAACTGCCCCTACAGGTGAATATAAAAATCAGGGCCACTTTGTTGCGGCATATGATATAGATGCATTTATGGATAAAAAGGAATTTAAAGAATTAATGGATAGATATCTTCAAAGTTTTCTTGATTTACCTTCAAATTCAGAAGGGAAAAAGGTTGTTTACGCCGGGTATCTTGAAAGTATCGAAGAAAGTAAAAGGTCTGAATTCGGAATACCATTACATAAAGAAGTTGTGGATTGGTTTAAAAAAATATCTGTAGAATTAAATACTGAAACTTTATGAAAAAAGTCGATATAACTTTCTTGCCATCAACAAAGGGTAATTATTTTGATGACCCATTAATTATTGATTGGTGTAATAAGTTGAAAGATACTTTAGATTTTGTAAATATATTTGTACCTAAAAATGCAGAAGAGGCCAAAATATTTCTAAAAAAATCAAATGCTGCATATGGAGCTCTTTCAGAAGATTTAATTGATTATTGTGAAAATATTGAATGGCTTCAAGCGCCTCAAGCAGCCCCTCCACCAGATTTTTACTACAATAGGCTTATTGAGCACTCAATGACAGTTACAAATTTTAGAGGAATTTACAACGACCATATTTCTCACCACATATTGGCAATGGTTTTGTCATTTTCAAAAAGTTTAAATTTATATATTCACCAGCAAAGCAAAAATTTATGGAATCCAATAAAGTCTGAAAATGGATCAACTAGATATTTACCAGAAATGAAAATATTTATAATTGGTCTTGGCGGAATAGGAGATGAAACAGCAAGGTTGTGCAGTATATTTGGATCTGAAGTAATTGGTGTTGATGAAAGAAGAGAAGATAAACCTGAATATGTTTCAATGTTACTTAAACCAGAAAATTTAGAAGAATTCATAAATGAAGCTGACTTCGTAATTTCTACAATTCCACATACGCCTAATACAGAAAAAATTTTTAACTATAATTTTTTCAAAAAAATGAAAAATTCATCTTTCTTCATAAATATTGGTAGAGGAAAAACAGTGGTGTTAGATGACCTTGTAAAAGCTTTAAAAAATAAGGAGATAAGTGGAGCAGGACTAGATGTTTTTGAAAAGGAACCGCTGCCCGAAAATCACGAATTATGGAAATTTGAAAATGCTATTATTACTCCTCATATTGCAGCATACGATGTACCTTATCTCAATGAAAGAAGATATGAACTAATTAAAAAAAATTGTATAAATTTTCATAAAGGAAATGAATTAATAAATATAGTTGATAAAAACTTATGGTATTAATTGAAAAGCATTTCACATCAACTGCATTTGTTTTGCATCCAATTGAAGATAAGGTTCTTTTACATTGGCATAACAAAGTTAAAGCTTGGCTTCCTCCTGGTGGCCATATAGAGAATAATGAAACTCCTGTTGAAGCAGTAAAAAGAGAAACTTTTGAAGAAACAGGAATTCATATTAAATTATATAATTTCAATTCATCTATGTCTGAAATTCCTTTCAGTGATGTAAAAGAAATACCTGCTCCTTACACCATACTTTTAGAAAATATAAATGACCCAGAAAATGGTGAACATATTCATATAGATATGATATATTTTTCAGAAGCATTAAAAATTGGCGATTTAAAAGATGGCTGGTTTTGGGTGAATGAAAATGACTTAAAAGGAAATGTTAATTTAAATTTCGATAATTCAAATAATGCGAGAATACATGATGATGTGAAACATTTTGGATTGAAATGCATAGAATTAAGGAGAAGATATGGCAACTAAAAAAGAGCAAAAACGTGCTTTAGGAAAAAATAGGAGTTGGGAAACAACTGAGGGTGCTGTTAGAGCTCCTCATCGATCGATGATGAAAGCTATGGGGCTAACCGACGATAATATAAATGCTCCATTCGTTGGAATCGCATCAACTCATAATGAAGTTACTCCATGCAATGCTGGAATTGAACCACTTGTTGAACAAGTAAAAAGAGGTGTTTTTGCTGCCGAAGGAACTCCATTTGTTTTTGGGACAATAACTGTTAGTGATGCAATATCTATGGGCCACATTGGCATGAGAGGGTCTCTTGTTAGTAGAGAGGTGATAGCTGATTCAATTGAAACAGTAGTATTTGCAGAAAGATTTGATGGTCTTGTAGCTGTAGCTGGATGTGATAAAAGTTTACCGGGAGCTATGATGGCAATTGCAAGACTTAATGTTCCATCTGTATTTATCTATGGAGGATCAATTCTACCGGGAAATTTAAATGGTAAAACAATACAAATTCAAGATGTTTTTGAAGCGGTTGGAAAGCATCAGAGTGGAGAAATTAACGATAGTGAACTTTATCAGATAGAGTCTAGGGCTTGTCCAGGGCCTGGTTCATGTGGAGGAATGTTCACTGCTAACACTATGTCTTCTGTAGGTGAAGCTTTAGGGTTAAGCTTGCCAGGTTCAGCATCTGAGCCAGCTGTCGATCAAAGAAAAAGTGCATCGAGTAGATTAGCTGGTGAAGCAGTGTTAAATTTATTAAGGAATGACATAAAACCTTCTGACATTTTAACTAAAGAAGCCTTTGAAAATGCAGTGACAGTAGTAACTGCAATGGGTGGGTCAACTAATACCTGTCTTCATTTACCAGCAATAGCTTATGAAGCAGGGATAGACCTTACTCTGGAAGATATCCATGATATTTCCATGAGAACACCTCATCTAGCAAATATGAAACCTGCCGGAAAATACCTAATGTATGACTTAGATAATGTTGGTGGAGTGCCGCTTGTTATGAAAAGATTATTAGATTTAGGATTAATACATGGTGAATGCATGACTGTAACTGGAAAAACAGTTAGAGAAAATCTTGAAAGTATTAAAGACGACGGTACAGAAAATGAAGTTGTTAGAAAAATTGATAACCCTATTAGCTCAACTGGCGGATTAGTAATTTTGCATGGTAACTTAGCCCCAGATGGTGCGGTTCTAAAAGTGGCAGGTCATAATTACGGAAAGAAGTGGTCTGGGCCAGCAAATGTTTTCAATCAAGAAGAAGAGTGCATGGAAGCTTTAAAGAATAAGCAAATTAAACCTGGTGACTTTGTAGTTATTAGGTATGAAGGACCTAAAGGTGGCCCAGGAATGAGAGAAATGCTCTCCATAACGAGTGCTATTGTTGGCCAAGGTTTAGGCGATAAAGTATTTCTAATGACCGACGGAAGGTTTTCTGGAGCTTCACATGGCCCAATGATTGGTCACGTGGGTCCTGAAGCAGCTGTCGGTGGACCAATAGCTGCAGTTGAAAAAGGTGACATAATAGAAATAGATCTTGAAACTTTTGAATTAAATTTAAAAGTAAGTGATGAAACTATTAAAGAAAGATTGAAGAAAGTTGTAAAGCCTGAGCCAATGTTTAAAAGTGGTGTTTTAGGCAAATATACAAAGTTAGTTCAACCTGCATCCAAAGGTGCAGTTACTGGTTAACTGAATATTTTTTTTAGCCATCCTTTTCTTTGGCCTGATTTAGTGCCATTGAGTGCTGGTGGTTCAGTAGAAGGTGAAACTTCTCTCCTTGATGAATTGTTCTTTGCTGATTTAGTTCTAGGTTTATAACTACTTTTATATTGCCTAGTGCCAACAGGCCTTGAAGAAGGTTTTCTTTTTGGTTTTTTATTTTCTCCTTCTGGTGAAGAAAATTCATCTGATACTTCTTCTTTGTTGTAAGATTTTGCTGCATTTTTCTGGTCAGTCTTTGTCATCCATAAATTAGAAAAATATGTTTTATTAAGTTTAATGTGAAGGTCTGCAATCCTAGCTGTTTCAGGTGAAATATTAGTATCAAAAGCTGCAATTTCAACGTGCTTACCTTGGTCTTTAGCAGCTTGAAGGGCAGGATAGAAATCTCCATCCCCACTTACAAGTATAGCTGTGTCACATAAATCTTCGTAAGCATTTTTTAAAATATCGACTCCTATCATCATGTCAACACCTTTTTCTACCATCGCATCCCCTCTTTGTTTCACAATTCCAAGTTTGACTTCTAAATAAGGAATGTCATACAAAGCAGAAAGGAATTTTTCTTGATCTTCAGATCCTCTTCCTTTTTGGTCCTGCTTAATATTGTAGTAATAAGTTCTGACCAGGTTTCTATCACCTGCTAATTTTTCGGCAAACTTGCCAAATTTTATATCATTTCTTGAAAAGTGCTGATTTAATACATGATATAAATTGCTACCATCAATAAATACCATAACTCTTTCTTTTTTTGCTTTTTGTTTTGTTTCTGCCATTATTTCTCCCAAGTTAAATAATCGATTTGATGAAATAAAAAATAAATAATATTGTAATTATAAGCTTTTATTGTCTAAGTAATACAGCATTTATTAATATAAATTAGGAAAAAATAATGAAAAAAGTTGAATTTTTGCCAATAATGACAAAGATTGAAATGCCCAATGGACTACAGTGGCATAATGAAAAATTGTATGTAATTGATCAAAAAACTGACAATATTTTTATACTTGATGAAAAAGGCCAAATAATAGATGAATTCAGTACTTTATGTGAAAATGGCTCTGGGATAACAATTGGGGATAATTGTATTTGGCTGGGCTCAAATGGAAAAACAGAGGCTAGACCATTTAGAGGCAGCGATACACATATTAGCTGGATACTGAAACTAGATATTAAATCAAAACAATTGATTTCCAGATTCCCTACTCCTGACGGCGGTGGTGTTCATGGGTTAGAATGGGATAAAGGTATGCTCTGGATAACTGCATTTAATCCAACAGCTTTAATACTTGTAGATCCCAATAATTTTGAAGTTAAATTTAAATTTGAAATTGATCAGAGTCCACATGGTTTAGCAATTGATGGAGAAGGAATTTGGTGCTCCGATAGAGTTGATAGAAATATAATTAAATATGAAAAATCAACCGGAAAAAAATTAGATAAAATAAATATTCCCGAAGATGGACCTGACCCTCACGGATTATCTATTAAAAACAAAGTATTATGGTATTCAGATGCAGCTTTTCCAAACCCTATGAGGCCTTTTCCAGAAATTGGATCGATAAAAATAAAATGAAGATTTTAGATACTCATCACCATTTATGGGATCTCTCAATGAGATCCTATGACTGGATTAGTGAACTACCAGAGAATGAATCAGTAAAAATTAACAAGAATTTTTTACTAAATGATTTAGATTATTTAGCAAAAATAAATAAAGTTACTGGCACTATATGTGTTCAAGCACATCAATCTGAAGAAGAAGCATTATGGCTTTTAGATATAGCCAAAAATTCAGATTTAATAAAAGGGGTAGTTTGCTGGGTAGATTTAAAAGATTCTGATATCGGGTATTCTTTAGATAAATACCAATCTTATGATAAATTTTGTGGAATTAGGCATGTTTGGCATGATGAAAAGAATGAAGACTGGATTATGGACTCAAAAGTAATTGCCGGCTTGAAAGTATTGTCTGAGAGGCTAATTAATTTTGATTTTTTAGTTAGGCCTAATCATCTAAAATACATATTTGAAGTTTACGAAAAAATACCTAAATTGAATGGAGTTATTGATCATATAGCAAAGCCAAATATTAAAGATAATACTTTTGATCCATGGGCTAAAGATATTTATGATTTATCAAAAATAGATTCTTTGAGCTGCAAGGTATCTGGAATGGTTGAAGAAATGAACGAATCACAAAGTATTTCAGTTCTTAAAACATATACTAACCACATAATTAAAAGTTTTGGCCCCAATAAAATAATGTATGGGAGTAATTGGCCAGTATGTTTAACAAAGAAAAGCTATTCAGAAGTTTTAGATATAGCAAAAAAAATATCAATTAATGTTGATTCGGAAAAGTTTTTTTATACAAATGGAAAAAACTTTTACCTTAACTAAACATTGTTTGTTCCTATATTAAACACAGGTTCATTAATAGGATAAATTTCTCTTTCTATATTTTTAAAATTTAAGTTTTTTAAATCTGCAGTGGTTGTTCCTTTAGTGTTTACTAAAATAGTTTTAGCAGCAAATGGATCATATGCCGGTCTTGGCAAAATAACTCCTCTGGTTGTAATCAATTGCTTTTCCTTTGGGTCGATTCCAATATGAGTAATTTGGCCAATACTTTGAGGTGGCTGCCTTAAAGTAGTCAGTATTATTGACCCTCTTTTATCAGTCTCTATAAGTGCTGTTTTACCTTGGTTATATTTAGTGTAGCCACCATGTCTAATTTCACTATCTTCCCAAATGCCATCAGTAATGTTTTTGACAACCCCTTCAATTTCAACCGGATCCCCGTGTTTATCGTCTACCTTGCCCCCAACAAATAGTTTTACTTTTTGACCAATTCCTTTTTGAGCACATTTTTCAACTGATTCAGGGTCAAAAAATACAGTGCAATAATTACTTACATCTTGTTTTATAATTTCATGTAATAAAAAAGTTGAGTCAGCTGAACTCCCGCCCCCAGTGTTGTCTCCAACATCGTTCAAAATTACTGGATATTCTGTTGATTTTTTTGCTATTTCTACTGCCTCAGAGACTTCCAAAGCATTTAAATTGTATTTATGCCTATTTTCCCATGCAAATTCTGCAACACTTTCACATTTAGTTCTTGATAAATCGGCATTATTATCTGTATACACCAAAAATGATGACCCAAGTTCAGGTACGTCAGCAAACTGAAAACCAAGAGCGAAGCTTGCTGAAATGACAGAATCATCATCAGATATTTCATCCATTCTTTTTATTATTTGATTAACTGGCTCTTCAAATGTATTTTGCTTAGTCATATTTATCATCATTGGAGGTGCAATAAATGTGCCGGTAGGATTTATATTTTTTTTGATCATTTCAATTATTATTTTTGCAGCTTCTACACCCCTGTCATAAGTATCTAAATGCGGGCAAGTTCTAAACACAATTAAAACATCAGCATTTTTGAACATCTTTGTTGATACATTGGCGTGCTTATCCAGAGTACATACTATAGGAAAATCTTTTCCTAATTTTTTTCTCAACCTTAACAATACTTCCCCATCAGCATCTAAATATTCTTCAGAAACAGTTGCGCCGTGCAAATTAACAATCAGACCATCACATTCATCAGAATTAATTTCATTTACTAATTTATCAACAATTTGATTAAAAGCTTCCTTTTCGACTGTTCCAGAAGGTGTTGCGATCGCACACATTTTAGGTATAAATTCAACATCCTGTTTTTCAAGCTCATCAATGGAGCCAGATAATTCGTGATTACCTCCTTTGAAATGCTCGACAATATCTTTTCCTTGGATAAAATCTCCATAATGAGGGTTCATAAAATTTTCAACAGGAGTTGTTTTCTTAATAAATGTATTTGATTCATGCATAAAGCATGTTAGAGCTATTTTCAAATTAACCTCTTCCTATATATGGCATTTTAGTCGCCATAATAGTTATAAATTGAACATTAGTTTCTAAAGGAAAATTAGATATATTTAATACAACTTCAGCAACATGATTAACATCAAATGTAGGCTCTACAATTGTTGATCCATTCGCTTGAGGAACACCTTTTTTCATTCTTTCTGTCATTGGGGTTGCAGCATTTCCAATATCAATTTGACTGCAAGCAATATTATATTTTCTGCCATCTAAAGATATAGACTTTGTTAAACCACTTACACCATGTTTTGTGGCTGTGTATGGTGCTGAATCAGGTCTTGGTGCATAGGCAGATATTGAACCATTATTGATAATTCTGCCCCCCATAGGTTTTTGATTCTTCATTATTTTAATAGCCTCTTGGGCACATAAAAATGTTCCTGTTAAATTCGAATCCACTACTTTTTGCCAATCATCATAGGTAAGGTCTTCAAATAATTTTTTTGGTGCCCCTCCTCCAGCATTGTTAAACAGAACATCTAATCTTCCATATTTTTCAAATGTCACTTTAAACAAATTTTTAACTGAATCTTGATTTCCAACATCGCAGGTTACTGCTAATACATTATCGGTACCTATTTCTTCTGCAGTTATTTTTAAAGGTTCTTCTCTTCTGCCCGTAATAACAACAGAATATCCGTCTTTTGCCAATGCTTGAGCAGATGCTTTGCCAATACCTGAACCTCCACCTGTAACAATTGCAACTTTATTTTTGACACTATTCATATCTTCTCCTTGTAAACATTGTGTAAATTCAAGATAATTTCATAATATTGTAAATGAAACATTTCTGCTAGATTGGTTATAAAGGAGTATTATGCCTAAAGATTTAAATATACTTATACTAAATAGCGAGGCATTAAAATTGTCAGTAGAAGATTTAGTAGATGAAATAAATGTTCCTGTAAATTATGACATAGTCGACATGTCTAATAAGGAAAATATTAGAAAAATCCTCCCTAATTACAACGTGTTAGTTTCAACTTCACTTGATATCTCTATGAAAAATGAATCAAAAAATTTAAAGGCAATTTTTATGCCAGGGGCAGGATGGGACAAAATATCAGCTGAAGCAGTTCCAGAAGGCTGTGTTGTCACAAATAGCTATGAACATGAAAATGCTATTGCAGAGTATGTAATAATGTCCATGATTGCTCTCGATAGAGAACTTATAAATGCTCACAATAATTTTTCTGAAAATAAATGGGACTATTTTCCTGCAAGATTTGGCCCTTTCAACGAGCTTTCTGGAAGAAATGTTGTTGCTATAGGTTTAGGGAGAATTGGCAAAAAGGTTCTTGAATATACAAAAGTTTTTGGAATGAACAACTTTGCTGTTGAAGAACAAGAAATTAACAAAAAGGTAATTAAGGAATTAAACATTAATGAGATTTATAAACCCAATGAAATGACCAAAATTATTTCAAAATCTGACTTTGTTATCGTATGCGTTCCATACATCAAGTCAACTAAAGGTTTAATCGGTGAAAAAGAAATTTATTCCATGAAAAATGATGCTTTTATAATCAACCCTGCCAGAGGTCCAATTATCCAAGAAGAGCATCTTTATCATGCACTAAAATCAAATAGAATAGCAGGTGCATGCCTAGACACTTGGTATACATATCCAAAATCTGATTCTGACGAACCCTCTCCCTCAAAATTTAATTTTGGAGAACTTAAAAATGTAATTATTACTCCTCATGTTTGCGGATCTACATATGGTACTTTTTCAAGAAGAATGAAAATAGTTGGCCAGAATATTAATAATTATTACAACGATAAAAAATTAATTAATGTCGTGGATGATTTATCAAAAATTTAATCTGATTTGAACATTTGAAACATTGCTATTGAAGCTGCAACTGATGCATTAAGAGAATCTATACTTTCAAACTTCATTGGAATTTTATAAACATAATCTAATTTCGATTCAACTAATTTAGAAATTCCATCGTGTTCTGATCCTACTACCAAAGCTTTTCTTTCTTTTTGTAAATCTGAAACATTTTCTTGCATGGTCTTTCCAATTAAACCGTAAATCCAAAAATTATTTTGCTTTAATTTTTCAATTAAATTTGAGATATTTGGTACTCTTATAATTTTAAGGCTATGAATCGCTCCCGCCGAAGATCTAATAGAGCCTGCGGTAATCCCTACAGATCTTTTTTTTGGAATAAAAATATACTCAATCCCAAATGCCAATGCTGACCTTGAGATTGAACCAAAATTATGAGGGTCTTGTATGCCATCTAAAATTAGCACGTTCAATTTATTAATAGAATTCAATTTATCCCAAAATTTTGCTTCAGAAAAATAACCATCTGCAACAAGATTAGCTATTATTCCTTGATGTTTACCAGTATTACTTAATTTAGCAATTTCATTTTCTTCAACAAAGTTAAAATTAATTTTATTTTTTATACAAACGTTTTGAATTTTTTGAAAAAATTCAGACCCTTCAAGCCTTTTTGATAAAAAAATAGATTTAAACAACGGCATATAAAAAAACTTTTTAAGATTAAAATTATTTTTTGACAGGGTTTTTTTTAAAAGTTCTTCTTCATAAAAAATCTTGTGGTCTGAATCT
>Ga0208130_1000155_pt1 | contig 36685 bp, 34 predicted proteins | sample ETNtaG_31_FD_185771 | JGI IMG/M metagenome (GOLD analysis project Ga0208130, IMG submission 185771) | Marine microbial and viral communities from oxygen minimum zone, Eastern Pacific Ocean - ETNP201310SV78 (SPAdes) (version 2) | ecosystem: Environmental > Aquatic > Marine > Oceanic ... | reverse complement strand
TTCAAATGAATATTAGATGGTGCCGAAGGAGAGACTCGAACTCTCACACCCAAAGGGCGGGGGATTTTGAATCCCCTGCGTCTACCAATTCCGCCACTTCGGCATATTTAAAAGCATAAAGTAAGTTTAAATTTTACTATGAAAAGGTAAACTCACCGCAGATAACTTTACAAAATTGAAGAAATAATGAATTTTTACACCAATAGTTTTATTTTTAAGCTATTGAGCTACCTTATTAAGCCTTTCGTTTCTTCCAAATTAAGGTTTGAAGACCTTGCTAAATTAGAAAAAAGTGAAAATATTGTATATGCGCTTGCAAGCGAATCCCTAATAGACCTTGTAGTATTAAATGAGCTATGCAAAAAAAATAATTTAATAAGCCCGCTGGGAAATCTTCCAGATGTAAGCTCCAAAAGATATATTTGCCTAAAGAGTCCAAAATATTTAATTTCTGAACAAAGGTTTAAGAGACAAAAAACTCACAATTTAGAAGAAATTCTCAGAACTGGAGATGATATTTCTATAATTCCAGTAACATTATCTTGGGGAAATAGACCTGATAAAGAACAATCATTGTTTAAAATTATATTCTCCCCTTCGTGGCGGCCAGCAGGTTCAATAAAAAGAATTTTCAAACTGTTTATCCATGGAAGAAATCTAACAATTCAATTTGAAAGGTTATTTAATATTCAAGAGGAAATTGAACAGAAAAATTCTATAGAAAAAAATGCTTTAATTATCAGCAGATATTTAAGGGCTGTTTTTAGAAAATCTAAACAAGCAATGCTCGGTCCTGACATCTCACACAGAAGAACTCTTGTGAAATCACTTGTAAGAAATAAATATGTGAGAGAAGAAATTAAAGAATTATCGAACGGTAATTCATCCAGAAAGAAGCAACTCACTAAAAAAGCATATAGATATGCTAATGAGATTTGTTCAGATATGAACTATCCTATAGTGAGTTTGCTTGCTTCCGGATTTACCTGGTTCTGGAATACTAGATATGAAGGTTTGCACACTAAAAACCTTGAAGAAATTAGAGAACTGTCTAAAGATAATTCTTTAATATTTTTGCCCTGTCACAGAAGCCATATTGACTATTGTGCTTTGACTTATTTACTTTATGAAAATGGTCTGATGGTCCCACAAGTGGCAGCAGGAAATAATCTTAATCTACCAATAATTGGAGGTATTTTAAGAGGAGCCGGAGCCGTTTTTATGCGAAGAACCTTTATGAGTAATGCCTTGTATAGTACTGTTTTCTTTGAACATATTAGGGCATTAATGACTAGAGGAAACTCAATTGAATTCTTTCCGGAGGGAGGAAGAAGCAGAACAGGTCTGAGTCTTCCATCTAGACCGGGACTACTCTCTTTAGTGATCAGAAGTTACGCATCTTTAAAAAATCAAAATGTTAAAATTGTGCCCATCTACATTGGCTACGAAAAGATTTTAGAGGGGCAAAGTTATCTTTCTGAATTAGCTGGAGGCAAGAAGCAAAAAGAAAGTATTTTCGATCCTTTAAAGGTTTTTAAAGACTTCAGAAATTATCTCGGAAATGCTTATCTAAACTTTGCTGAACCTATTGATTTAGAAAATTTTTTAAAGGAACACTTAGATGAGTATTCAATTTCTTCTCCAAAAGAAAAGCCAGAATGGTTACAACAAATAACTAGCCAATTAGGACAAGATGTTATTAAGTCTATAAATAACTCAGTTGCCGTTACTTCTACCAGCCTTTTCTCATTAGCCCTTCTTACTTCTTCTACGCAAGCTATGAGCGAAGAGGATTTAATGAGTAGAATCAAATTTTTTATGGAATTAATTGAAAATTCCTCTGACTACAAAGATGTGTGGATTACTCAAACCGATGTAAAAGATATGATAGTAAAAACAGAGAAATTAGGATTTATCACTCCCAACTTTGTTTCTTCCAAGAAAGTTTACCGCCCTACTTCAGATCAAGTAGCAACCTTGTCTTTTTATAAGAACAACATAGCTCATCTATTTATTCTTTACTCTTTAATTTGTGAATCTGTTAAATTTGTTAAAAAGGCCTCTGAAGAAGATATCATCAACTTACTGGTAATGATCTACCCAATCTTTGCAAAAGATTTTCATTTGAAAAAAAATACAATTAATTCTGAGGCCATCAGAGGCGCTATGAGCGTCCTAAAAAGCATTGGTGTAATAGATACTGACGAAGAAGGTAACATTATTCCACCGATAGCAAATAGTCCTTCCTTTGAAAAATATATAGCTATTTCTAATCTTTGCGAGCCAAGCCTGAAAAGGTTTTATATTGTTATGAGCTCTATATGGAAACAAGAAAAGATAATGAAGGATGATCTGAAGACTCAATGTAAGGAATTAGCAGAGAAATTGGAGCAGATAGAAGGTTGGCCTTATCCAGAATTCTCAGATAAAGCAAAGTTTGATAATTTCGTTTATATGATGAAAGAAACTAAATATTTTAAGGAAGACGAAGAAGGTTATTTATCTGCCTCCAAGATTACAAAACGAGCAAAAAAACTTTATAAACAATTTTTTGATGAGAATTTCTTAGAATTCGTCGATAACTTTTCTAAATGATATTGTAAATATCGTATCGCACCACCTTACCTTTTATAGACCTTGTAGGGACTTCATCATCAAGATAATTCATGTGCTTATGTCTTTTGACGATAACTCTAAATTTTGCACGATTTAGGCTTTCCCTTAACAGTCCTTTTTGAGTTTCATCTGAAGACAAATCTCTCAAGGCTTGCATGTGTTTTTTTGCTTTTGATTTCTGAACGCCATAAAACATTGGGTCTATATAAATTAAATCGTATTTTTCTTTTGATGAATTAAGAAATGTTAAATTATCTATATTGCGAAGGGAAAATTTCTTAGTCAGTTGTTTTGCTTCTCCTGAATAAACATTTTCAAGCCCATCTTCTAAAAGTGAATACATCCAAGATGCTTTTTCTAGTAATGTAATTGAGCGGCAATGATTTAATTTGGAGATTTCTAAAGAGTCTTTTCCGAATCCTGCCGTGACATCAAGACAAGAAAATTGTTTCGGTAGTCCTTTCAGTGCTTTTTTTAGCAACTCATCATTATAGTTTGTGGCCCAATCATCAAAATTTGAAAAGATAGGTTTTAGATTTTTCTTTAAACCTTTTTTTAAAATTAGTCTTTCACTTGTACAAACCAAAAAATAATCATTGGAGAAAGAAGCAATATCGTCAATCTTAAAATGATCAAATAACTCTAAATTAAGGTTTTTTGATAAGGATAGTGCTTTTTGTTTTAGGCAGGAATGAGAGTAACTGACAAAAAATCTCATCAGATAAATGCCATCAACAGTATTAGTCCCAGAATAATTCTATAAATTACGAAAGGAAGAAAACCTATTTTATTTATAAATCTTATAAAGAAATCAATAGTGATATAGGCAACAATGAAAGACACAAATAGACCCAAAATATTTACATGCGAATATTGGATAAGATAGTTTAGCTCTACAGAGACCAATTGGTAGGCTGCAATAGCTCCTATGGTTGGTATTGCCATTAGGAAGCTAAATCTTGAGGCTGTTTTATTATCTAAGCCCAAGAACAAACCAGTAGAAATAGTAATTCCGGATCTAGATGTACCGGGAATCAATGCAAGAGATTGAGCTAATCCTATTATCAATGCTTCTTTTATTGTTATTTCATCGACTGTCATTTTCTTGGGAGTTTTGAAAGTAGCTGCAAATAGAACTACTCCAAATACAATTGTTGTAATGGCTATAATTGCACTAGTCCGTAAGAAAGAGTCTATTAGGTCAACTAAAATAAATCCCAAGATTAGAGTAGGAAGAGAAGATATTATTAATTGCATTAGAAGTTTATTATTCGAAGGCGATCTATCCTTAAAGATTGAAGCAATAATCTCCTTCAAGTCATCTTTAAAGTAAATACAAACAGCAATTAAAGTACCTAAATGAAGAGATACATCGTAAAAAAGATTTTGGTCCGATCCTAAATATTCTGATAATAGAATTAAATGAGCAGAACTAGATATAGGTAGAAATTCAGTCAATCCCTGTATAACAGCTAGATAAAAAGCTTCTAAGTAAGTCATTTTATTTTTTTCCAGCTATCTTCGTCATTCAAGTAAATTGGGAGGAAGTCTTCTGGGTCTGAGAGAAGATCATTTTTAAATCTCATACGAGCGATTTCAACTAAGTTTGATGCTTTTGGTAAAATTCCTTCTAATTTATTAGTTATTTCAGGAAAAAGAGAACAACCAGGACCCACGAAGAGGCTGTTATCATCAAAGTCCTCTTGCTTAAATTCCTCTTGAGAGATTGCTCTGAATGTGGAGTCTATATCTCCATCGGAAAACTTTGATTCAGAGATATATAACTTTTCTAAATTTAAATCTGATATGGCGACAATATTTGATGATTTGGTTTTATGAAAAGCTTGGATTGCAATTAATTCTAAACTAGAAAGGGTCAAACCTTTTATGTTGTGTGAAAAAGCAATACCCTGTGCCACAGCACATGCCAATCTTATACCTGTATAAGATCCAGGACCTACTCCTACGGCAACAGCTTGTAAGTCAACGTAGTTCAGCTCAGATTGACTTAGCAGATCCGAAATGACGTTAAGAAGATTTTCAGTATGTTGCTTTGGAAGACTTTTATGAAAATCAAAGATTTCTTTTCCCTTTCCTAATGAAACGGAACAAATATCTGATGAAGTGTCTATTGCGAGAATATTAGTCAATTAGGTATTAAGTTCTTTGAAGATAGCTTCTGTGACTTCTTTTGGAGAAGCAGTGCCAGAAACCTTTATGTAATCCAGTTCACTCTGAGAGGATAAATCGGAATAAAACGCAATCAAAGGAGATGTCTGATCAGCATAAACTTTGAGTCTATCCTTTACAGTTTCAGGCTTATCATCTTCTCTCAAGATAAGCTCCTCTCCAGTAATATCATCTATACCTTCGGTTTTTGGTGGGTTATAAATTATATGATAATTCCTTCCTGATGCAGGATGCATTCTTCTACCTGACATACGCTCAATTATGTCTTGATCAGGAACATCTATTTCGACAACAGCATCAATATTTACATTTCTCTCAATCAGGGCTTCGGCTTGTGGAAGAGTTCTAGGAAAGCCATCAAAAAGGAAACCAGACGAGCAATCAGGTTGAGATATCCTCTCTTCTACCAATCCGACAATTACTTCGTCAGAAACTAAAATTCCTGCATCCATAAGGGATTTAGCCTCTAGACCAAGTTTTGTTCCTGCATCAACTGCTTCTCTCAACATATTTCCAGTTGAGATGTGTGGGATTTTATAATTGTCACATATTGATTCAGCTTGAGTTCCTTTTCCTGCCCCTGGAGGCCCCAAAAGAATAATTCTCATATCTATTCTCCTATTACAAATGCTGTAGATAAATTATTGGTATCAGTGATCGAAACATTAATATTTTTGATTTCCAAGCGGTCGGCTATTTTGTGTGTATTGCCAGATAAATGAATGTAGGGTTTTCCATTTTCATTTCTCAGAATCTCTATCTCTTTTAAAGATACACCTTCCCTAAAACCAAGCCCTAGAACTTTGGAAAAGGCTTCTTTGCAAGCAAAATTATTAGATAAATATCTAATTTTTTGAAATTTGTGTGACCTAATTTTCAATTCTTCTTTTTCGCTTGGACCTAATATTTTGTCTTGAAATTTTTGACCATATCTTGAGAAGATTCTCGCCATCCTATCTTGGTCAACTGAGTCGATACCAATTCCTTTAATCATTTTAATTTTTTGATAAATACTTTCTTATGTTTAAGGTTTTATTGCCTAGATGAAAATCTAAGGCCTTTCTCATTATAGTCTTTGCGCAATCTCTTGTTGCCTTTTTTTCGAAATTACCATTGCTAAAATTTATTATATCTTCTCCGGCGAAAAGCTTTTCGGAAGGAATTTTTTCTTCACTGGAAAACCCTCTATCAGGGTTAAATTTGTAACTAGCACCTCTTTCTATCTTTCGGTTCGTCTCTGCATCTCTAGTTAAATCTATTCCGTAGCCCATTTCTTGAAGAAGATTAAGTTCAAAATCTCTTAGAACCCTCTCCAATTCTGAATTATTTGAGTTATTGGATAAATTAATGATCAAGTTCTCGTATTGGTTAAATATTTCTTTGTGAGGATCTTCCTTTTCCGTTGCTTTGGTTATTAATTCATTTATGTAAACAATGGAATTGAAAGAAATGCTATTGTCTAGTTGGTAGTGATCAATAATTTCCACATTGGACAAGGTTTTGAGGTCATTCTTTCCCGATAAAGTTATAGACAGTTTGGAGGCAGGAGTTAAAACACTTCTTAATGGACTCTTGGGTCTTTTTGCCCCTTTTGCAATGGCATTTAACCTGCCGTAGGACTGGGTAAAGAAATCAACAATAATACTGGTTTCCTGAAATGCTCTTGTATGAAGAACAAATGCAGGCTCCAATGAGATTTTATTTATCAAGGTCATATCCCATAGATGGAAGTAATGACTCGTTATCAGACCAGCCGCTTTTGACTTTTACCCATGTTTTAAGCATTACTTTTGATTCTAATAATTTTTCTAACTCCTTACGTGACGCTGTACCTATAGACTTGAGCATAGAGCCAGACTGCCCTATCAACATTCCTTTTTGACTTTGCTTTTCTACAAAAATTACTGAATCGATATGAATTATCCCTTTTACCTCAGAAAAGCGTTCTATTGAAACACTGATCCTGTATGGAAGCTCATCACCAAGCCTGTTAATGCAGTTCTCTCGTATTATTTCACTTGCTAAAAATCTTTCAGATATATCTGTTACCTGATCTTCAGGATATAAATGACCTCCAATTGGTAACTTTTCATGAATTAGCTTTACTAAGTCCTCAACACCTAAATCTTTTAAGGCAGATATAGGGATAATATGACTAAATAAATCTTTCTCACTGAGCTCTTTTATAAAAGGTAGCAAGCTATTCTTTTCTTCAAGCTTATCAACTTTATTGATGACCAAAATTACTGAAGTTTCATCTGAGATTGAATTAACTCTAGAAAGATCTTCCTCAGTCCAATTTAACTTATCTAAAACATACAAAACAATATCCACTCCTCGCATGGCGTTTGAAGCTACTTTATTCATGTATCTATTTAGAGCTCTTTTTTGGCCTGAATGGAAGCCGGGTGTATCTACAAAAATGATCTGAAATTCATTGTCAGTTCTTATACCCAAAAATCTATGTCTGGTGGTTTGTGGTTTTCGTGAGGTTATAGCAATCTTCTGGCCCAATATGTTATTTAAAAGTGTAGACTTGCCGGCATTGGTTTTACCTACAATGGAAACATATCCAGATTTAGTTTTAAGATCCATTTTCATCCATTAAATGAAGCATGTTTATGGCAGCCTGAGACTCCGATCTTTTTCTTGTTTTTCCCTTGCCTTGACTTGTCATATCCGCCTCTCTGACCAAGCAGGTGGCTTCAAATCTCATAGAATCAGAGCCTGTAGTCTCTTTTACAGAATAAGCTGGCAATGATTTATATTTCTTTTGAACAATTTCTTGTAAACGTGATTTAGGGTCCTTCCACTCATCAATCTCATCAATCTCAAGAAAATCTTCTTTGAATAAATTATCAAGAACTATCTTAGTTGTGGCGTAGTCCGAATCAAGAAAAACGGCTCCTACGAGAGCTTCAAAAGTGTTTCCAAGAATGGAATTTCCTTCCAATTTTTCTCCCTTACCCAGTTTTATGAAATCGCCAATAGCAAGTTTATATGCAATGGAATTAAGGTTATCTCTGCTAACTATGCTGGCTTTGTGTCTTGTGAGCTTTCCTTCATCAAGATCGCTGTAAGAATTAAATAATCTTTCAGAAATGTAAAGATTAATTATGGCGTCACCAAGGAATTCTAGCCTCTCATTATTTTTAGAAGAAAGGCTTTTATGGGTTAGGGCTAAGTCAATCAAACTGACGTCTTTAAAAGAGTATCCAATATTCGAAAAAATTTCCTTCATTATTGAATTTTTTTATTTCTGGAAAGAGTTGGTAGTGACGAGTAAGAAGACCAATGCATCCAAATAAAGTCTGCTTTTCCAATTAAATAATCTTCGGAGAAATAACCCCAAGCTCGACTATCTAAACTATTGTCCCTATTGTCTCCGATAGCAAGATAGCTGCCGTTTGGAACTTTCCATCTATGCTGTGCATAATCACTCAAACCAAGAGTTCTGATGACATGTATTCCTTGATTTAGTGTCTCTTGTATAAGATTTTCATCTGAATTGGATTCTATTAGCTTCTGCTGAATCTTCGTTCCATTTACCCAAATCTCATAACCTTTAATTTCTACAATATCACCAGGAACTCCGATGACTCTTTTAACAAATTTAACGCCACCAGGTGTACATCTGCTTTCTTGAAGGCTAGAGAATTTTTTTAAAAAAAGCTGGCTTTCTGCAAGTGATAAATTTGCTAAATCGGGCCTTGCTTCAATTGCTTCGGTGTCACAAAGCGTATGTGGAGGAATAAAGACCGCCACATCATTCCTTTGAGGAGCATTAAAAGCTGTCAAAAGTAAATGAGAGCCTGGAAACTTCAGCCCATAAGCGTATTTATTAACCAAAACGAAATCCCCGACTTGCAATCCAGGTACCATCGATCGACTGGGTATCTGATAAGGCTCATAGGCAAACGATCTTATACAAGTTATAACGAGAAGTATAAAAAAATAAGACTTACTTTCTTTTCTTAATTCCTCTAGTTTAATGACACTGCCTAAAATCCAAGCAAAAGCTGCAAATAGAGTGGCAGTCGCCAGTACCAATCCAAAATCTAAGTTTAATTTAAAAACTTGGTAGAGAATGAATAAAGCAACCAAGAACATAAAAGCACTTGTGAAATCTTTGTATTTATTTTGACCATCTCTAACAAACTTGATCCATAAAACAAATCCTAATAATTCAACTAGGATAGAAAGAATTAAGCCAGTAGATAGCACCTTAATCTCCAACCTTGAGAACAGATAAAAAGGCATCTTGAGGGACTTCAACTCTACCTATATTCTTCATCCTCTTCTTTCCTTCTTTTTGTTTTTTCTGTAGTTTCATTTTTCTAGTAACGTCACCACCGTAAAGTTTAGCCGTCACGTCTTTTCGATAAGCTTTTACAGTTTGCCTGGAAATTATTTTTGCTCCAATAGCAGCCTGTATAGCAACATCAAATTGTTGTCTTGGTATGACTTCCTTTAAAGCTTCAGTAAATTGCTTTCCTTTAAGATTGGCTACTGTTCTATGGGCCATGTAAGCCAGAGCATCTACTTTGTCTCCGTTAAGAAGTATGTCTAGTTTGATGACGTCCGATTCCTCATATCTATCTAAAGAATAATCTAAAGAGGCATATCCTCTACTAACGGATTTTAATCTATCAAAAAAATCTACTACTATTTCACTCAAAGGTAAGTCGTAACATAATTCGACTTGACCGCCTACATATCTCATATTGACTTGCTTTCCACGCCTGTCATTACATAATTTCATGACAGATCCTATATAGGAATCTGGAACAAGAATATTTGCCCTTGCGATAGGTTCCAGTATTGTTTTGATTTTTGATGTATCGGGCAAAGCACTAGGATTTTCTACTCTTCTCACTTCTTGATCAGTAGTTATTACCTCATAGGCAACCGTAGGTGCAGTAGCTATCAAGTCCATTCCATATTCTCTATTGAGTCTTTCTGAAATTATCTCCATATGCAATGTCCCTAAGAAGCCACATCTAAAACCCGCACCTAAGGCTTCAGAATGTTCAGGTTCATAATGCAAAGAAGCATCATTTAGGCATAATTTTTCTAATGCTTCTCGAAAAGCTTCAAAGTCATCTGAATCTTGAGGAAATAAAGCTGCATAAACCTGAGGATTGACTTCCTGAAATCCCTCTAAATTTTCTGTTCCTGAATTAGCTTTAATAATTGTATCTCCTACTGGAGCGCCTCTAATTTCTTTAATACTTGCACAGATAAATCCTACCTGACCAGAATGCAGTTCTTGAAGATCAGTTATTTTGGGCGTAAAGACACCTATTTTGTCAACGGTATGAGTTTCTTTTCTTGAAAAAATTTCTATTTTGTCTCCTTTGGCAATTTTACCTTTTACAACCCTAACTAATGAGACAACTCCTAAATAATTATCAAACCATGAATCAATAATAGAGGCCTGCAAAGGTTCTTTAATTTCAACTTTAGGTGCTGGGACCATCTTAACTACCTGTTCTAAGACTTCCTTGATACCTGTTCCATTCTTAGCGCTAATTGCCGGAGCATCAGAAGCATCAACCCCGATAATTTCTTCAATCTCTTTCTTAATTCGCTCAGGATCAGACTGAGCTAAATCTATTTTATTTAAAACTGGAATGATGGTGAGACCTTCTTCAACAGCGTTATAGCATGTTGAAAGAGTCTGGGCCTCAACTCCCTGAGAAGCGTCCACCAATAGAATTGCACCTTCGCAAGCAGAGAGAGATCTTGAGACTTCATAGGCAAAATCGACATGTCCAGGAGTATCTATCAAATTGAACTGATAAGATTCTCCGTCATCAGATTTGTAATTCAGGTTTACAGTCTGAGATTTTATGGTGATACCCCTTTCTTGTTCCAACTCAAGTGTATCCAAAACCTGAGAGGTCATTTCTCTTTCCGACAAGCCGCCGCAAAGCTCAATAATTCTATCTGCTAAGGTAGATTTCCCATGATCAATATGGGCAATGATTGAGAAATTTCTTATATTCATTGCATTAGGTCTAGCCAATAAAAGCTAGGAACTCTATTTTGACAAATTTAAGCTAAGAATTCTCTTATTTCCGTTCCTTGAGACACCGATGGTGGTATTTCTTTCTACATCCAAATCAGAAAGAACATCTCTAAACTCATTAACATTTTGAATCTTTACTCTTGCTAGTGAGTAAATAATGTCCCCTCTTCTTATCCCTGACTTATAAGCAATGCCATTTGGATCAACAGAAGTCACCATTACACCTTCGATGAATATTCTTTGATTATTTTCAACCTGATTTTCAACAACGATTCCTAAAATATTCTCCTGAGTATCATTGAAAGCAATAGTTGGATCTTTAGGCAATTCACCTACAGTTACTTTTATGGTTTTTTTCTTACCGTCTCTTAAAACCATAGCGTTTACTTCAGTCTCAGGCCTAATAGCCCCAACAGTTAGGGGCAGATCAGAAGAATAAAAGATTTCTTCCCCATCAAAGAACAGAATTACATCTTCTTCTTTCAGGCCAGACTGCTCTGCTGGACTATCTTTAATGATCTGAGAGATTAAAGCCCCTTTTGGAATTTCCATATCTAAAGCCTCAGCAAGTTCGCTAGTTATCTCTTGAATGCTGACTCCTAACCATCCTCTGGCAACATAACCTTTTTCTTTTAACTGATCTGCTACATCCATCGCATAATCTATTGGAATTGCAAAAGATACGCCCATATAACCACCCGACCTAGTATAAATTTGTGAGTTAATTCCCACTACCTCACCTTCTAAATTAAAGAGAGGACCTCCAGAATTTCCAGGATTAATTGCAACATCTGTTTGTATGAATGGAACATATGTTGAATCAGAGCCATTGGGTATGCTCCTACCTTTTGCACTTACAATTCCCGAAGTGACTGAAAACCTAAGCTGAAAGGGAGAACCAATAGCCACGACCCATTCTCCTACCTTTAGATCTTTAGATTTACCAATTTTTAGAGTTGGTAGATTCTTGGCATCGATTTTTAGTAACGCTACATCAGATCTCTCATCTGCTCCGATAACCTCTGCCTGATATTCCCTTCTGTCCCCTAAGCTTACCGTTATCTCATCTGCATCTTCGACTACATGATTGTTAGTCAATAAATATCCATCTTCAGAGATAATAAATCCTGAGCCAGTAGATATGACTGGTCTAGTATTTTCTCTGGGTTGAGATGGTCTGGGTTGCTGGCCAAAAAATCTCTCGAAAAATTCGTCATATCTAGGATCGCCAAAACCTCTTCCGTAAGTATTCCTTTCTTTTACAGTTCTTGAACTGGTGATATTAACAACGGCAGGTGACGAATTCTCAGCTAAATCTGAAAAATTAGGTAACTCTCTTGCTTCAATTGCACTAAAAAAAGATACAAGCAGGGTCAGCAAAAATATTTTGTTTTTTGTCATTTTTTTCTTATTTTAATTTATCAGCAAAAAAATTTGCTTTCTGAAGAATTTGATTTTTTTGGTCAGTAGAAATGTTCCCACTAACCGATAAGACATAAACTCCGGTTTTGGATTTTATGTATGAAATCTTTGTAGCTTCATTTAACCCTATTTTATTGATTTCTTTAATCGGATACAAACTCACTTTGAAGGTTTCTCCTGAATTAGAAAATTTATAATTGGCCAGTGTGCCTAGATTATTCGATTCAAAGTCTTGAAGGATAACATCCATTCCAGACATAGAATCATTCAAAACCTGTATTGCTTGTGGACTGTCTATTGCTTGATTTATCTTTTGAGAAGCAAGATCAGAAAAACTTTCTGTTGATTGGGGCATCAAAGAGAAGATAATAACGCCAAAACACCCTATCAAAGAAGCTAAATAAAATTGATATTGAGGAAAAAGGTTGTTTTTAATTTGCTTTGTTTGGTTTGGTCTTCTTTTTCCAAGTTTAGAATAAAGTGATTCAGTTATATCTGAATCAAGAAATTCAGAGCTGGGTTTTTCTAATGCTTGTTTGGTCTGATGAATGCTTCGCCAAAATTCTCTGTACTCAGGATTTGACGATATTTCGGTCAATATTCTTCTAGTTTCAAAATCTGAAAGCTCTCCATCAGCCAAAGCAGATATTTTCTCTTTCATATTTTTATTATTATTCATTTGGTAACCTCTAAATGTTTTGTCTTATAGGCTTGCTTATATTGCGATATTGCTTCATCAACAACTTCTCTACCTCGAAATATTCTCGACCTAACTGTTCCCACAGGACAATTTACAACCTTAGCTATCTCTTCATAACTTAGTCCATCTAGCTCCCTTAATGTAAGAGCAGTTTTGGTATCTTCCCCAAGCTGATCAATAGTTTCTGTTATAAGCTTTTTTAGTTGTGAAGCTTGCAATAAGTCTTCGGGAGTGTCGGTATCTTCATATTCAATTTCATAAGTTTGATCTTCTGATATATCGGAACTTAATAATTCATTCTTTCTCTTTTTTGATACGAGGAAGTTCTTTGAAGTATTGACGGTTATTCTATATATCCAAGTGTAAAAAGAACTGTCCTCTCTAAAAGATGCAAGAGAATTAAAAGATTTTATAAAAGATTCCTGAACAAGGTCCTCTGCTATATGTATATCTTTCACAAACCTAAAGGCTGTTGATATAAGTCGAGATTGATACTTCAATACAAGCAGATCAAATGCTTGATAATCTCCTGCTTTAGCTCTTCTAACGAGCCCTAGATCTATTGCCTTATTTGAAACTTTCATTTTACGTAATGATAGACCATTAAATAAAGATTAAGTTCACGAAACGAGTAATTTCTTCGATAATTCTAGACCTCCAACAAAACCTATATTTTCTATATTTACTATAGCCAAGGGTGTTGATTGCATGAAATCGCCCATAGTCTCACTATCTTCAAAAGTTTTTCTAAATTCTTGATAATCTTCTTCAAGCAATAAAGAGTTAACTATGGAGCCTGATAGCAAAACGCCACCATTTGCTCCCCAGACTAATGCCATATATCTTAGGTAAGAAGATAAAAGGTAATTGAGGAGGTTAATAACCTGAAGGCAATAAGTATCCGTCCTGTTTGAAAGTATGTCCTCGCTAGAAAGTGCATTGTCCGCATTTTCGGTTAAAGAAGAATAGAAATAAGTTATACCCTTTCCTGAGAGGAAATCTTCATAGGTGGGAACTCTCTTAAAATCTGACATGAAACGATCCATTATTTTTTTTAAATCAGGTCTTGAGATCTTGTCAGATATATTGATATGTCCCGCTTCGGTAGCAACCACATTGCCGTTTACTATTCCCGCTAAACCTAGTCCAGTGCCAGGTGCAATAAGTATTTTAGCCCCATCAGAAAGTTTTGGTTCGCCTATATAAGATAAATCTGAAGTCTTGAGACTTGAAATTGCATACCCCTGAAGTTCAAGATCATTAACAACTAGCAAGCCTGAAGAAAAAAGCTTCCTTCTAGTTTGAGAAATACTAAATTCAAGATTAACATTTACGAAAATAACTTTATCGCCAAGTATCGGTGCGGCTACTCCGATTATGGCCTTATCAAGATCTTCTAGTTTATGATCTGACATATATTGCAAACAGAGTGATTCTAGTGAATTGAAATTACTAATTTTATAATTCGCTTCACAAAAAAATGATGAGCTGTCTTTTGTAACGCAAAATCTTGCGTTGGTTGCACCCAAGTCTGCGATAAGAATCATTAGGACTCTTCTAATTGAGAAATTTGAAAATCAAGTATTTTAGAAATGATTGAATTTAGATCTTCATCATCAAAAGCTTTCTTATTTACTAAAATATCGAATATCTCAATATCCTCGTAGGCCAGCAATTTCCTAAAATTATTAATTTCTTCTTCTTCCAATGAAGAAAAATTACTTTCCACAAATGGAATAAGGATCGCGTCTAGTTCCCACAAACCGCGCCTGCATTGCCACAGTATTTTTTTCTCTAATTCATTCAAAATATTGCCTTATAATAGTTATCGTGGAACAAAGTAGTCTTATAAATCTTGAGTATTTGAGCATACTTGAATTAAATGGCAAAGGCTCATTTGAACTGCTGCAAGGTCAAATAACGTCAGATATGGAAAAGGTCTCTAAAGACAATTGTGTTTTAGGTTCAATTTGTGATGTAAAAGGCAGGGTCATAGGTTCATTCATTACTGCTATAAATTCCAAAAAAGTTGATTCATATCACCTAATAGGTGATCAAAAAGTGCTTGAGTTAATCCAGAACGTGCTCCAAAAGTATCAGCCTTTTTATGATTCCAAAATGTCATTGGAAGTTGGGTATAAATTCTATGGAATCCCAGCTGATTGGCTTAAGGAGAACTTTCCCACTGCTAATTTAGATAAAACATATGAAAGTAATGATTCATTTTCCAGAATCCATTACCTAGAAAAGAAGTTTCATATAATTTATGCCCAAGATCTGACTGTATTTGATATTTATGATATTTCTAATGATGAGAACGAATGGAAGTTAGATGAAATAGCGAATTTCAATTACGAAGTTACTTATGATTCCAGCAATAAATTTACGCCTCATGAGCTTGGGTATCACCTCACATCAAGAGTGGATTTTGAGAAAGGTTGCTACACTGGTCAAGAAATAGTCGCAAGAATGCACTACAGGGCAAAAAAACTTCCTAACATAATCATCCAGAAAGCAGACAAAGAAGTTAAACCATTATCAAAAGTTTATGATGAAAATCAAAAACCAATAGGTTTAGTTTTAATGTCCTCATCAATTGAAGGTGAAAATCACTACCTTCTATCTATGAACAAGAACTACACAGATCAGAAGGTAATTTTTTAATTACCCTCTTCTTCGGTCCATCGAATTGGAGTCTTTCCCTTCATAATAAGATAATCATTAGCCTTGGAAAAATGCTTAGAGCCAAAAAAACCTCTATGAGCTGACAAGGGAGATGGATGTGGTGCATGCAATATTTTATGTCGAGTAGATTCAATAAATGAACCCTTCTTTTGGGCGTAACTGCCCCATAGCAAAAAAACTAAATTATCTTTTTGATTCAATATCTCAATAATTTTATCTGTAAAAACCTCCCAACCTTTATTTGCATGGGAGGCAGCTAAACCTTTTTCTACAGTCAGTACGGAGTTCAAAAGCAATACTCCCTGCTTTGCCCAAAAAGTTAAATCTCCATGATTGGGTGGAATTTGTTTAGTGTCTTCCTTGATCTCTTTATAAATATTCATTAGCGATGGGGGAATTTTTGTCTGTCTTTCAACCGAAAATGCGAGGCCGTTAGCTTGCCCCGGCCCATGGTAAGGATCCTGCCCCAAAATCACCAACTTTACATCATTTAGAGGAGTCATTTTTAGGGATGCAAAGGTCTTTTCAGTAGAAGGAAAAATAGTTTTTTTATTTACTTTTTCTTTAATCAAGAATTCACGTAAATTAAGCATATATGGTTTTGTAAATTCATTTTCTAGCTCTTCAAGCCATGACAAATCCATATTTGGCAGTTTGTTTAGAGTCATAAATATCATTATGATGAATAAATAAAAGAATCGAAACTTTCCTAAAAAAAAATTGTTTTTTTTATCCACATTTTCTGTGGATAACTCTTTGGATAACTTACTAGTTTTTTCTTAGGCAGGAAAAATAGGCGACTTTCAGCGAATTGATCAAATTTCAAACACATTTTAAAATTACTAATAAAAACAATATCTTAAAGAAAATTATGATTATTTTTGTTTACAAGTAAAAAAAAAATTGACTATTGACACTTTTCAGCCATCAGCTATTAAAACTGTGCGTAATTTGAATAAAGGAAAGGTTAATTAATAGCTTTAAACCTTAAAAATTAAATCTATAAATAAAACAACAACTTAAAAGATTAACGTATTAATCGAACATTGATTACATTCTCAATCTCTTTAAGTTTTGATATTGACTCTTCATTAACTTCGTTCTCAATATCTATGAGATTGTAAGCGATGTCCCCTCTGCTGACGTTAGTCATTTCAGCAATGTTGAGGTTTAATTCTCCAAGGGCAGTAGCAATCTGACCTATCATAGCGGGGACATTTTTATTGATGATGCTTATTCTAAATTCTGTAGTTCTCTTGAGTTGTACATTAGGAAAATTTACTGAATTTCTTATGTTTCCGGTTTCGAGAAAATCAACAACTTGATTAACTGCCATGACTGCGCAATTCTCTTCAGCTTGGGCTGTACTTGCACCAATATGAGGTAGAAGTACAACGTCTTTATTTGTATTTGCTCTTTTTATGAGTCCGGGAGTAGGAAAGTCAGTTATAAAATTTCTTAAACACCCTTTGTCAAGGTACTCTAAAACATCGTCAGTATTTACTACTTCATGTCTAGCAAAGTTAAGGAGCGAAAGGTTAGAAGCTTCTTTGAATAAATCTCTGTTAATAATACCTTCTGTGCTTGGCAAGGCAGGAATATGAATTGATATATAGTCACTGACCTTAAATAACTCTTCTATTGAGCTTGCTGGCTGAACTTGACTGGGGAGTTTCCACGCAGCTTCAACGGAAAGTGCTGGATCATAACCTACCACTTCCATATCGAGAGCAACTCCCATTCGAGCAACTTTAGAACCTATAGCACCGAGACCAACAACCCCAAGAGTTGAGCCCGCAAGTTCACTACCCTTGAATTGTTTTTTATTACTTTCCAAAAAAGGTTCAAGGTCACTCATTTGATCCATGTCAACGAGCTCATTTACAAAATCTATGCTTGCGTATACATTTCTAGAAGAAAGCATTAAACCCGCAAGCACCAATTCTTTTACGGCATTAGCATTAGCACCTGGAGTATTAAAAACAACTATCCCTTGTTCTGTGCAGCTATCTACTGGAATATTGTTAACACCTGCACCAGCTCTAGATATTGCTTTCAAATCTGAATTCAAATCATCTTTCGAAAGTTTCGTGCTCCTTACTAAAACTCCATCAGGGTTATCAGTGTTTTCCTCCAAAGAGCAGTCTGTGCCTTCTAATTTTTCTAGTCCTATTTGAGCTATATTGCTCATTGGCTTAACTGTAAATTTCTGCATATTAATAAGCTTTATTTTTAAGGCCGCGAAGCTTACCATTAATTGCTTAAATGATCGATAATCTATATAGTCACGCACCTTTTTTAATCATATGAATTATCATTTTTTAGATTTAAACAATTACGATGTAGCAGACCTTGAAAGGATTATCGAGAATTCCATTCAACTTAAAGCTAAGAAAAAAGTTTCTAATGTTCTGGAAGGTAAGTTCCTGGGTTTAATCTTTGAGAAATCCTCAACTAGAACTAGGGTTTCTTTCGAAGTGGCTATGACTCAGCTAGGAGGCAAAGCAAGCTTTCTGTCTGTAAATGACCTACAGCTGGGGAGAGGTGAACCGATTGAAGATACAGCTATAGTCCTAAGTTCTATGGTGGATGGACTTGTTTTGAGAACGCTTGATCACGAAACACAAATTAAGTTTTCAGAAAATTCCACTGTTCCAGTGATAAATGGTTTAAGTAATAAATCTCACCCCTGTCAGATACTTGCAGACCTCCTCACCTTTTATGAAGAGAAAGGATCAATAAAGGGAAGGAAGGTTACATGGTGCGGTGACTTTAATAATGTCTGTTTTTCTTACGCTCAGGCTGCAGAGCTTTTTGATTTCGATCTTTGGGTAGCTTGCCCCGAAGAATATCTTCCTAAAGAACAGCTAAATTTTAAAAATGTAACTTTCACTCAGTCTATATCTGAAGCTGTTAAAAATAGTGATTTAATCTCTACAGATGTTTGGGTTTCGATGGGTGATGAGAACGAATCACAAGAGAGGATAAGAGTCTTTAAAGACTATCAAGTTAACGAAAGTGTTCTGGATCAAGCTAAGTCGGAAGTTCTATTCCTGCATTGCTTACCAGCAATCAAAGGTCAAGAAATTTCACCTACTCTATTGGATGACCCGAGAAGTAAAGTATGGAAACAAGCTGAGAATAGATTACATGCACAAAAGGGTCTACTTTTAGAGCTTTTGGGCTAGCTCTTCGTTAAAACTTTTGTAACTGCATCTTTCCATTCAAGGTACCTGTCCTCCACTTCTTCTTCAGGAACGAAGGATCTTTCTGTGGCCTTTAACTCTCGGAGCATCTCAATATCTTCAAATAAACCTGCATTAATTCCTGCGAGGAAAGCAGCTCCAAGAGAGGTAGTCTCAATAATTTTCGGTCTTGTAACCTCAACAGTAAGGGTGTTCGCAAGCTTTTGACAGAACCAATTATTTGCAACCATTCCACCATCTATCATTAGTTTATCCAAGGAGGCATTATCCTTTTTCATCGCTTCTATCAGGTCTCTGGATTGATAGGCAATCGACTCCAGGGTAGCTTTAGTGACTTCTTCCTTTCCCGTGTCCCTTGTCAGTCCAAATATAGCTCCCCTTGCTTCTGCATCCCAATACGGTGCTCCTAAACCTGTAAGGGCTGGTACAACAAGAACTTTAGAATCCGATGACGCTTCTTGTGCCAGCTTCTCTGTTTCTGAGGAATCTTCAAAAAAATCTAAGCCATCTCTTAACCACTGAATTGCAGATCCAGCAACAAATATACTTCCTTCAAGGGCATAGGAAGTTTTTCCATTAAGCCTATAGCCGATCGTCGTTAATAATCTATTTTCGGAAAACAAAGGTTTCTCACCAGTGTTTACAATCATAAAACAACCGGTACCGTATGTGCTTTTTACTTCACCAGGACTGAAACAACATTGACCTATAAGGGCCGCCTGTTGATCTCCTGCAACACCGCCAATACTGACATCTCCTCCTAATATTTTCGTTACTCCAAAATCATATACATTGTCGCAAACTTCAGGAAGCATGCTTATAGGAACTTGAAATAAATCTAATAAGCTTTCATCCCACTTCTCTTGCTTAATATTAAAAAGCATAGTCCTCGAAGCGTTAGTTACGTCTGTTAAGTGATGTCTGCCCTCGGTCATTTTCCATATCAAAAAAGTATCTATTGTTCCAAATAGTAAGTCCCCTTTTTGTGCCAGCTCTTTGGCTCCGTCAACATTATTTAAAATCCAATTAATTTTCGTAGCAGAAAAATACGGATCCAAAGTCAGGCCTGTTTTTTTTTGTATTTCTTTATCATGGGAAATAAGTCCCTCGCAGAAGCTGGCTGTCCTTCTATCTTGCCAGACTATGGCATTATAAATTGGTTGCCCTGTTCTCTTGTTCCATACGATAGTTGTTTCCCGTTGATTAGTTATGCCAATAGAGGCTATATCTGAGCTAGTTAGTTCATTTCTTTTAACAAGAGTAGTAAGGGTTGCGATAACGGTATCCCAGATTTGATCTGGGCTATGTTCAACCCAACCTTCCATTGGAAAAAGTTGATCAAATTCTTGTTGAACAGAGTCTATGTATCTTCCTTTATTGTCATATAGAACTGAACGAGTGCTAGAGGTACCTTGATCAATTGAAATGATTTTTTCTTTCATAATGTCTCCAAAAGCGCAGTATACAAAAAACTGACTTACTAAATACTTATCCACAGAAAATTAACAGAAAATTTGTGTGTTTATAGTATTGTGTTTTAGTTAAAAACACAGTATCTTGTGTCTGTTACTAAAACTAGACACAAGATATAGGGATATATAAAAAAGAAGAAAAATAGAAAAAGGGGAAGGAATTAGATGGAATCATCGACACAATCACCAGAAACAACACAAAAAACAGCCCAAACAACACAAGAACAGACAAAACCAGCAATAGCTCCAGGGCAGATGAGGGTTATAAAAAGAAATGGGTCAGTAGTATCTTACGACGCTGAGAAAATTGCTATAGCTATAACAAAAGCATTTCTGGCCGTGGAGGGAGGAGCCGCAGCTGCGTCAACAAGAATTCACAATGAAGTAAATGAGTTGGCAAATGCAGTCACAAATACTTTTAACAGGAGAATGCCCTCAGGAGGCACACTTCATATAGAAGAAATCCAAGACCAAGTAGAACTTGAACTCATGAGGTCGGGCGAACAGAAAGTTGCAAGAACATACGTCTTATATAGAGAAGAGAGAAAACAACTAAGACAACAGGAAGCACCTCAAAAACAAGAGAAAGAAGGCATAAACATAACTTTAGAAAATGGAGATGAAGATACATTAGACATCAAACACCTTGAGGTTATGGTTGCTGAAGCATGTGAAGGCTTAGAAGGAACAAATGCTCAAAACATAATAGATGAAGCAAATAAAAATCTATATGACGGAGTGACTGAAGAAGATGCAAGAACATCCCTAGTTATGACTTCAAGAACTTTGGTTGAACAAGAGCCAAACTATACTTACGTAACAGCTAGAATATTGCTAGACAATATAAGGACAGAAGCACTTTCTTATTTAGGAATGCAGAAACAAGCAACACAAAAGGAAATGGAAGGGCTCTACCCGCAGGCATTAAGAAATTTCTTGGCTAAAGGAGTAGAAAACGAAATCCTTAATCCAGAGCTCTTGGAAATGGATATAGATAAACTCGGGCAGGCCATTGAATCATCTAGAGATACGGAGTTTACCTACTTAGGTCTCCAAACACTTTATGATCGTTACTTTATCCATGATACGGAAATAAGGTATGAATTACCTCAAGTTTTCTTCATGAGAGTCTCCATGGGTCTTGCACTCAGAGAGAATAATAGAGAAGACAGAGCAATAGAGTTTTATAACTTGTTGTCTAGCTTTGATTATATGAGTTCAACCCCTACCCTATTTAATTCAGGCACCAAACACTCTCAACTTTCGTCATGTTACTTAACAACGGTACCGGACGATTTGCACGGTATATACGGAGCTATACAAGATAATGCCATGCTATCTAAATGGGCAGGAGGACTGGGCAATGACTGGACTCCGGTAAGAGGATTAGGCTCACAGATCAAAGGGACAAACGGTAAATCTCAAGGAGTGGTTCCCTTCCTTAAAGTTGTAAACGATACAGCAGTTGCCGTAAATCAAGGAGGGAAGCGAAAAGGGGCAGTCTGTTCTTACTTAGAAACTTGGCACGTTGACATAGAAGAGTTCGTAGAACTAAGAAAAAATACAGGAGATGATAGAAGAAGAACTCATGATATGAATACGGCAAATTGGGTCCCTGATCTCTTCCTTAAAAGAGTATCTGAAGATAAAAAATGGACTTTATTCACACCAAGTGACACTCCAGACCTACACGACTTATATGGCCTAGAATTCGAAAAGAGATATGAAGAGTATGAAGCTCAAACACAGACGGGAGAAATAGAATTCTTCAAAGAAGTGGATGCAAAAGAACTTTGGAAAAAAATGCTTTCTATGGTCTTTGAAACAGGACATCCTTGGATAACCTTTAAAGATGTATGCAATCTAAGATCACCTCAACAGCATGTCGGTGTTGTGCACTCTTCAAATTTATGTACTGAAATAACACTAAATACAAGTCAAGATGAAATCGCAGTCTGTAACCTGGGATCTGTAAATCTAACCCGTCACATCAAAGACGGAGGCATGGATGAAGAAAAATTAGAGAAGACAATCAATACAGCCATAAGAATGCTTGATAACGTCATAGATATAAATTTTTATGCCGTCAAAGCTGCAGAGACATCAAATATGAAGCACAGGCCAATAGGTTTGGGGATTATGGGCTTCCATGATGCGCTGTACATGCTACAAACTCCTTACGCTTCACAAGAAGCGGTAGAGTTCGCTGATAAGTCGATGGAAATGGTAAGTTACTATGCTATAAAAGCATCAAGCGATTTAGCAAAAGAAAGAGGAGCTTATAAGTCTTACGAAGGTTCACTTTGGAGCCAAGGTATTTTACCCATAGATTCAATTAAATTACTCAAAGAGAGTCGAGGAGATGATTACCTTGAGGTAGATGAGAGTTCTACAATGGATTGGGATTCTTTAAGAGAAACAGTTAAAACTCAAGGAATAAGAAACTCAAATGTAATGGCTATAGCACCAACAGCAACAATAGCCAATATAACTGGTGTGTCTCAATCTATAGAACCTACCTACCAAAACCTATATGTAAAATCTAATCTCTCAGGTGAATTTACTGTCACGAATATTCCAATGGTAGAAAACCTAAAAAAACTAGGGCTATGGGATTCAGTGATGATAAATGACCTGAAGTATTATGACGGAAGTGTTAAAGGTATCTCTAGGATCCCAGATGAAATAAAAGAGCTATACGCTACAGCATTTGATATAGAACCTAGATGGCTCATCGATGCGGCAAGTAGAAGACAGAAATGGATCGATCAAAGTCAATCTTTAAACCTTTATATAGACGAACCAAACGGAAAAAAACTAGATATCATGTACCGTATGGCCTGGTTAAGAGGTCTTAAAACAACTTACTACCTTCGCTCTAGATCAGCAACTACAGCTGAAAAATCTACGATATCAACGGGAGAGCTGAATGCTGTTTCTGCTTCTGCTCAACCTGAAGTCCAACCTCAATCAAATACGACAGCACCAGCAGCATGTTCAATTCTTGATCCTGACTGTGAAGCATGTCAATAAAATTTAGGAGTTAAAATGTTAAATTGGGACGATTACAACGAATCAGAAAATTCTCAGAAAACACAGCCCGTAATTAAAGAAGAAAAGCCTGTGGAGGCTCAAACTTCTCAGGAAGTAATAGAAGAGTCTATTCCAGAACATATTCCTGCCTCGGCCGGAGATAGAGCTATGCAAGCAAAACAAGCTATCGAAGTTCTTGATACGAAAGAAGGAGAGGAAGAGCTGGAAGGACTTGCAGGAAGAGTTCAGGTAGATGATAAAGCTATGATTAATTGCAGAGCAGATCTCAATCAACTTGTTCCCTTCAAATATGATTGGGCTTGGCAAAAATATCTAGACGGAAGTGCAAATCATTGGATGCCGCAAGAAGTAAATATGACAGCTGATATTGCACTCTGGAAATCAAATGAAGGGCTCACGGAAGACGAAAGAACTATAGTTATGAGGAATCTTGGCTTCTTTTCTACAGCAGACTCGCTGGTAGCTAATAATCTGGTTCTAGCAATCTATAGATTAATTACCAACCCTGAATGCAGACAATACATATTGAGGCAGAGTTTTGAGGAAGCAATCCACACGCATGCTTATCAATATTGTATAGAGTCATTGGGTATGGATGAAGGTGAAATCTTCAATATGTATCGGGAGATACCTAGCGTAGCTAAAAAAGCATCTTGGGGCCTTAAATATACTAAAGAAATATCTGATCCTGGATTCACAACTGGTACTGATGAAACAGATAAACTTCTTCTGAAGAACTTAATAGCTTTTTATTGTGTATTAGAGGGCATATTCTTTTATTGTGGATTTACACAAATACTTTCAATGGGTAGAAGAAACAAAATGACTGGAACAGCTGAACAGTTCCAATACATACTCAGAGATGAATCTATGCACCTTAACTTTGGTATAGATATGATTAATCAAATTAAGATTGAAAATCCGCATCTTTGGGATGAGCAAATGCGTCATGAGGCAGCACAAATGATCCTGGAGGGAACTGAACTAGAAATACAATATGCCAGAGATACCATGCCAAGGGGCATATTGGGCATGAATGCAGGCATGATGGAAGAATATCTTCAATTTATTGCTAACAGAAGACTAGTTCAAATAGGTTTAGAAGAAGAGTTCGAAGGAGCAACCAACCCCTTCCCTTGGATGTCTGAAATCATGGATCTTAGAAAAGAGAAAAACTTCTTTGAAACTAGGGTTATTGAATACCAGACAGGTGGTGCTCTAACCTGGGACTAAATACCAAAATTATAGCTCATAGAGGCGCATCTAATGATGCTCCTGAGAATACTCTTTCGTCTGTCAAAGAAGGCTTCAATCAGAAATCGGATGGAGTTGAGGTTGATATAAGATTAACCAAAGACAGTAAGATTGTATGTCATCATGACAAGAGTGCCCTACGCACAACCGGAGTAAATAAAAACATTAAAGATATGTCTTTGGAAGAAGTAAGGGCAATAGAATGTGGCAGTTGGTTTGGAAAATCTTGGAGTAATGAAAAAATTCCACAGCTAAAAGATGTCTTAGAATCCCTGCCTGAAGATAAACAAATATTCATAGAGGTTAAAACTAACGAAGAAATTGTTCCTTTTTTATTAGAACTTATATATGAAACCGGTATTAGCTTAGGGCAACTGACTATAATCTCCTTTTTTCCTGACGTCATAAAATCTATCAAAAGAAAAGAATCTCATATTAAATGTAATCTGCTTATCGCTTTTGATCATCAAGATATGCCGATACAAGAGATATTGGACCTAGTCGTGGAGACTAAAGCTGATGGAATTGGAGCCCAAAATCATGAAAGACTTGATGAAAGATTTATCCAATCAATGAAGAGTATTGGAAAATCGGTTCATGTGTGGACTGTAAACTCTAACGAAGAAGCTGAGAGATATTATAAAAGTGGCATAGACTCCATCACCACTAATAAGCCACTATCTATAAGAAATTACTTAGAAGCTTTAAAATAAGACAAAGGAGAAATTATGAAGAATCACAATTTAAATTTTTTAGAGCTTGTTGAGTCGTCACTGAAAGAAGTTAAGGAGTGTGATATACATCAAGTAAAAGAAATGCTTGAACGAGATGAAGATTTCTATCTCATAGATGTTAGAGAAGATAGAGAATGGATACAGGGCCATATTTTAGGTGCTGAACATCTTGGTAAAGGAGTGATAGAGAGAGATATTGGTAATCTAATCTCTGATAAAGACTCATTAATTGTACTTTACTGTCAAGGTGGATTTAGATCCGCTTTAGCAGGTGAAAATATACAGAAAATGGGCTACAAAAATGTACTCTCCATGAGTGGAGGATTTAGTGATTGGGTTAATAACAACTTTCCTATCGATAAACCTTAATAAAAGCTAAAATATCCTCCTGGGGAATTATGGAATCATCTAAACAAGTTGGTATTACTGAAGTTGTCGTCAGAGATGGAATACAGTCTCTGTTGGCAACAAGAGTACCTTTGAGAGATCTTGTATCTATTCTTCCAATTCTGGATAAAGTTGGGTATTGGTCACTTGAAACCTGGGGTGGTGCCACTTATGATTCTTGTATTAGATATCTGAATGAGGATCCCTGGGAAAGGCTTAGGACTTTTAATTCTCTCTTAAAAAATACACCTCAACAAATGCTTATAAGAGGCCAAAATTTAGTTGGTTACAAGCATTACTCAAATGAGGTTGTCTCTAAGTTTTTAGAAAAATCTGCAGAAAATGGTATTGAAATCTTTAGAACTTTCGATGCATTGAATGACTTTGATAATATCGAATTTTCAATTAAGGAAGTCAAAAGAATTGGGAAACATGCACAAGGAACAATAGCCTATACAACCAGTCCTGTTCATAATCTAAATACTTGGCTTGATCTAGCAAGGAAGATTGAAGATGCAGGAGCTGATTCTTTGGCTATTAAAGATATGGCAGGTCTATTGAGGCCTTTCGATGCTTATGACCTAGTTAGTAGCCTCAAAGAAAATCTATCCATACCAATTCACATGCAAACTCATGCAACAACAGGTATGTCTACCGCTACAAACATGAAAGCGATTGAAGCAGGAATCGATAATATCGATACATCAATATCATCACTGAGTATGACTTACGGACATACTGCTACTGAGACTATGCTTGCAATATTTGAAGGTCAAGACAGAGAGATAAATTTAGACTTAGATTCGCTTGAAGAAGTCTCTATTTTTTTTAAGGAAATTAGAGAAAAGTATGCCGAATTTGAGGGAGGTCTTAAAGGTGTTGATTCAACAATGCTAGTAAAACAAGTTCCTGGTGGCATGTTATCTAATTTAGAATCACAATTAAGAGCAAATAAGCAAGAAGATAAAATTGATCTTGTTAAAGATGAGATACCAAAAGTTAGAGAAGATTTTGGCTTTCCACCTTTAGTAACACCGGCTTCTCAGATAGTCGGGGCACAGGCCTTACTCAATGTCATGAGTTCTAGAAGATATGAAAACCTTTCTAATGAATCTCTGAATCTTATTTTAGGTAAGTATGGAAAACTACCAGGAGCTATCCAACCAGATCTGCTGAAAAAAGCTCAATCTAAAGGAGTTGTAGAAACCAACTTAGATGAAGATGAAGTAGATAAAATGTCTAAGGAGCTGAAGGCTCTTTGTGCAGATAACGGTTTACCTGACTTGAGTGAAAATGTAGAAATGCTACTGACTTATATTATGTTCCCAAATATAGCTCTTTCGTTTTTTAAAAAATTAGACTTCTAATTATAAGTAGTTTGAAGCTGCTTCTGAAATTGGATCACCTTCTATTCTTGAGTGGTACATAATTCTGCCTTCGCTTAAATCCCACATACAAGCTTGATGCATTAAACACCTATTATCCCAAATTACAGCATCACCAACTTCCCATGAATGGTGGTAAACCCAATCTTTGTTACTACAAGCATATTCTTCTAATTCACGAGCAAGATTTTGAGCTTCCTGATCTGTCATGCCAGGTATTTTGTTAATGTGTCTGCCAATAGTTAGACATTTTTGTCCTGTTTCATTATGTATCTTTACAAGGGGTCTAAGGGGTTTGGGGTCTATATCAAAACCATAACTATTAAACTCACTTACCTTTGGATCTTTGTGACCAAACCTTTCCTTTTGACTCCATTCATAAGAATGAAAAGCGGATAAATCATTGATCTTATCCTTCATGTCCTGACTAAGTCCTTGATAGGCTGCTCTCATATCTGCCCAACCCGTCTCACCTCCTTTAGATGGTACCTTATGAGCAGTAAAGACAGCCCCTTTGGCCTGTATAGGCATATAAGTACTATCATGATGCCATTCCATATTACCCCTTAGAGATTTGACTATATCATCATCATTGGCATCTCTTATCGATCCATCATTTCTGACATTGCTGATTGGCGAAAGATCGAACTCTAGAGCACCAAAATTTTTTGCAAATTTAATTTGCTGATCATTAGTAAGATTTTGAGCTGGAAAAATAAGCAATGCATAATCTAGCCATAGCTTATAAATCTCTTCAGCTTGAGTTTGGTTTAATTCGGCCAAAGTTAAATCATAAACTTTTGCACCGAAAGATCTTTCTAATGGTTCTACTCTCACTTACGTTTCTCTTTCTAGTTATATTTGTTAATCTAATATAAAACAGTATAAGTATTTTACAAAGTTATGCCTTACATAGAAAACAGAATAGTTCACGATGCCGATGCGCACACAATGGAGTTACCTAATTGGTTTGATCAATACGGTAATAATAAAATCCAGAAAGCTTTTAAAGATAGATTTCAGGGAAACAAAGGGCTTGCTCAAACGTACTTTGAAAATATAGATCAAGTGCATCAAGGTAAATCTTATCAAGAAAAGAATAGTGAAGAGCTGATGGTGAGAAAAAATTACGATGCTCTGGGTTCCTTTAATAAAGAGGATCGGTCTAAAGCATTAGATTTGCTAGGTGTAAAAAGTCAGTTAGTTTTCCCAACTTCACCCAATGTGTGGCTTGAGAGTCTCGAACATGGAACTGATATTGATATGCTGTATGATGTAGCTGAAGCAACAAATAGAGCTCAAATAGACTTTTGTTCACAAGATTCTAGGCTTTTGCCAGCAACGTATGTACCCTTAGCTGATATTGAAAAAAGTATAAAAATTGCTAAATCAGCTATTGATTTAGGTTCAAGTGCACTACTAATTCCCTGGGCTTGCCCCAAAAATCATTCCACTAGTCATATCGGGTTTGACCCTCTTTGGTCTATGGCTGAAGAGGCAGGTATTCCAATCTTATTTCACGTCGGTAGTGCAGACTTTGTCCTTCCTAAGGCTCACTCTCTAAATGGCATGCCAAAAGTTAAAGATTTCCACGGAGGGGAAGAAAACTTTAGATCTATTTCTTATATGGCAATCTCTTCAGGCCCGATGCAGGCCTTATCTCTCTTGATCCTAGACGGTGTTTTAGAAAGGCATCCTAAACTTATGTTTGGAGTTATTGAACTAGGGTCAGTATGGGTTCCAGGTTTCATGAGACAGTTAGATTCAGCTTTTGAAGCGTTTTCAAGACATGAAGAGAGACTTCAAGGACTTTCTCTGAAGCCTAGCGAATATATACATAGACAAGTAAGAGTGACGCCCTACCCCACAGAACCTACCGGCTGGGTTATTAAAGAGGCAGGAAGTGATATTTTTATGTTCTCTTCAGATTATCCACATGTTGAAGGAGGAAGAAACCCTCTTGCGCGATTCGAAAAATCTATTAAAGATATAGATGATGAAGCTCAAGATAAATTTTTCAGGGCAAATTTCGAAAGTTTAATGGGATCAGCTCTGAAGTAATGAAACTTTCTAATTCGTATATCGGATTACCCGAGGAGTTCTATCAATTAGTTGATCCTTCTCCAGTCAAAGATCCATCCTTGATTATCTACAATCAAGATTTAGCTGCTTCTCTTAAAATAGATCTAGAGAAGGAAGAAGTTTTAAAATACTTTTCAGGAAATGAAGTTCCTAATGGATCTGTGCCAATAGCTTTGAACTACGCGGGTCATCAATTTGGCAATTTTGTTCATCAGTTAGGAGATGGGCGTGCAGTCTTACTAGGGGAAATAAGTAATAAATCAGGAAGTTATGATGTCCAGCTTAAAGGTTCTGGGCAAACTATGTTTTCCCGACAAGGAGACGGAAGGTCTGCTTTAGGTCCAGTTATAAGGGAATATATATTAAGTGAAGCTATGCACCATTTAGGAATACCAACTTCTAGAGCACTAGCTGCTGTTGCGACAGGCGAACATGTTGCTAGAGAAGTTTTTGAACCAGGTGGTATTCTTACCAGAGTAGCTAGCAGTCATTTAAGAGTCGGTACTTTTGAATATTTCGCCTCCAGACAGCAATGGCAAGATGTAAAGTTACTAGCTGATTTTGCCATACAGAAACACTACCCAGAAATAAGGGAATCAGACAACCATTATCTTGAATTACTCAAGAGTGTTGCTAAAAAGCAATCTATTCTTGTTTCTAAATGGATGAGTGTAGGCTTTATACATGGTGTCATGAATACAGATAACTTTACGATCTCAGGAGAAACAATTGACTATGGCCCATGCGCTTTTCTGGATGAATATCATCCTGGAAAAGTTTTTAGTTCCATTGATCAAAATGGAAGGTATGCTTTCGGCAATCAGCCCAGCATTGCATCTTGGAACTTAGCTTCATTAGCAGGTTGTCTTATTGCTTTCATCGATAAAGATAGTGATAAAGCTAATGAACTTGCAACAGAAGTCTTAGATAATTTTTCTGTTGATACAAATCAAAGAATCCTTGATTTAATGTGTACAAAAATAGGTATTGATGGATCAAATAAAACAAACCAGAGCTTGCTTAGAAGGTTTCTAAAGATAATGTTAGATAATGAATCAGACTATACGATTACCTTTAGAACCTTACCTAAGGTTCTCCTTGAAGATTCAAATGAATTCTTTGAGCAGTTTCATAACAAAAAAGAATTACATCTATGGTTGGAAGAGTGGAAAGCTGCTGTTGATGCAGAGAATAATGATATTAATACTTTGGTAGGTGATTTAGATCAAATAAATCCAGTTTACGTTCCTAGAAATCATCAAATACAAGATGTTATTGATCAGGCTTACAATAATGATTTTTCTAAAATGCTTGAAATGGTAGAGGTAATTAAGAATCCATTTAATGATAAAGAAGAATATATCTCTTACAAAGAAGCGCCAAGTGATGATCAAAAAGTGCAAAGAACTTTTTGCGGTACCTAACTTGACATAAAATTACTAAATTAAATTCCATTCATAAAAAAAGGGGCTAAATAGCCCCTTTTCTTAACTTCTTATGTTACTAAGCAGTTTGCCTATCATCCATAGCAGCTTTCCAGATAACTAGACCAAATAGGATCTTGTTAACAAAGTCAGCTAAGTTATAGATTAAGTTTAATGTAGCCGAGTCTACAGTACCCATCAGGTAACCAAAAACGTAACCTAGTGGATAAATTGCCCAACCAACAACAATAATCAATAACATTGAATTATATGCAGTCTGAACTGAAGCACTTGTTGAAGATACAGCAGCCTTACCAGCACCCATGTATAGAACATAGATCATGTAAAGCCAAGCTAGCATTCCGATTATGAAAGCAGGCATTGCAGACATAAGTCCAGCCTCACCCATGAAACCGAAAATCAACATTACTAAAGAACCTAATAGCAATTGCCAGAACAAAGAACCAGCTACTACAGTAACAGCTGCTAGAATCAAATAAAATTCAACCATCTGCAATGGTACTGTTAATAACCAATCAATATATCTGAATACTGTAGGAGTTTCTCCAGTATCAACCCATACACCTCTCATATAGAGATAGTGCCAAAAAGCTATACCGCAAATTAAACCAGCTACAGTGAGTGAGGTTTTCCATTTACCTTCAACATTGCCTCTTTCAGCGAAGAAAAAGACAGTTGCAGCTGCCATAGCTGCTGTTACAAGCCAAAAGGAAACACCAACGTAATCATTAGCATCTAAGTCTCCACCACTTGCCGCGAATAAAGGCGCTGCTAGGAAACTAGAAAGAACTAAAATTGATTTCATATTTATTCTCCCGTTAAATAATTTAAGATCTTAAATTCTAGTCAGAAATAGGTAAAAAACCTGTTTCTAAACAAGAACCATTCTCAATATACTACCAGAACCAAAACTTTTCAATTTTTGGTTATCATATTTATTTGTAATGTCAAATAACCTATTTGCTTTTAAAAAGGCCTATTTTGGGGTCAAGGCAGAGTAAATCAATGACCTTAACTCTCTTCTTACTTGGTAAGTAGAAGAAGGCAGTAATTGAGTAAGAAATATAATGAACATCTCCTCCTCGGGGTTGATCATAAAAACAGTGCTTGCTGCACCACCCCAGCCATATTCTCCTATATCACTAACAGATTGTGACTTTGCAGGATCTAACATAACCGAAAATCCTAGACCGAACCCTACTCCAGCATATGGTGTTTCACTGAATGCAGACTCACTCATTTCAGTAAGATCTTGGTTGTTAGGCAAATGGTTGACAGTCATTAATTCTAAAGTCTTTCTACCTATCAAACGCTTTCCGTTGAATTCTCCTTGATGCAGTAACATGGAGCAAAAATTATGATAATCACTCATGGTAGAAAATAGACCACCTCCACCAGACTCCATTTTTGTGTTGAGGAATGGAATTTCAAGTAACCTTGGATCCCCCTTGGGATTATGTTCATATAGTGCACATAAACGATCAACTTTTTCTTCGGGGCAAGAAAAACTTGTATCCGCCATATCAAGAGGCTCGAAAATAAATTTCTTAAAATATTCCTCGAGTTTCATTCCTGATAGGACTTCAACTAAATATCCAAGTACGTCAGTAGAAACCGAATAATTCCACTTATCTCCAGGAGAAAACTCTAACGGCAGTTTTGAGAGTATTTCTACAAACTGTTCAAGACTTTCTGCTTGTTGGACTTTTGTTTTTCGATAAGCAGCATCAACATTGGTCCTGTACATAAAATCGTAGGTCAAACCCGACATATGAGTTAAAAGATCTCTTATAGTCATGTGCCTTTTAGGTTTTGAAGTCAAAAAATTTGGATAGATACCTGATTGGTAAACTCTCAATTTTTCCCATGAAGGAATATACCAAAATACAGGATCATCTAGTCTGAAAGCACTTTTTTCATATAGTTGCATTATTGCAATGCTAGTTATTGCCTTGGACATGGAATAAATCCTAAAAATAGAATCCTCTTGCATAGTCTTTTTATTTTCACGATCCATAAATCCCAACGAATCTAAATAAGCAACCTTTCCTTTTCTGGATACAAGAGTCATCGTGCCAACATATTTTCCATCTTTGACATATGTCTTATCTAAATAATCTCTAATATTTCCAAGGACAGTAGAGTCCAATCCAACTGATTCTGGGTTAACTACCTTCATAAATCCTCCAATATGATTTGACGTTAAGTAAATAGGTTACTTTTATATTTATTATTTAATTTGAAGTGTACAAAAAAAATATTAATATGAATAAATAAATTTAAAAAGAGATCAATTATGTATGACTTAGTGATTAGAAATGGGCAAATTGTAGATGGAAGTGGACAACCTTCTTTTATGGGTGATATTGCAATTCATGGAGACCGTATTGTAAAGATAGGTCTAGTTGAAGAGTCCGGCAATGAGGAAATAGATGCTGAAGGTAATTTAGTCACTCCTGGATGGGTCGATATACACACTCACTATGACGGGCAAGTTTGTTGGGATGAGTATTTAACACCATCCTGTTGGCATGGAGTCACTACAGTTGTAATGGGTAATTGTGGAGTAGGATTTGCTCCGGTAAGACCAGGAACTGAAGAATTCCTTGTTCAGCTTATGGAAGGAGTTGAAGATATACCTGGCGTTGCCTTAAATGAGGGTGTTAGCTGGGATTGGGAGAGCTTTCCAGAATATCTTGATTCAATTGGAAAAAATAATTATGCCATGGATATTGGCGCTATGATTGGACATGGGCCAATTAGGTCTTATGTTATGGGCATGGATAGATGTCAGGGCAAAGAAGAAGCCTCAGATGACGAAATAGCTGAAATGGCACAGATCACTAAGGAAGCCATAGAAGCAGGTGCTCTAGGGTTTAGCACTTCTAGAACTTATCTTCATAGAGATAAATTTGGGGAGTATGTCCCTGGAACAGAGGCAACTGCAAAAGAGATGAGAACAATTGCAAATACTATTGCTGATCTTGGACAAGGTACTTTAGAAATAGTTTCGGACTGGATGGATCAAGATATTGAATTAGATTGGGTAAAAGAATTTGTAGAGAATTCTGATAGAACACTCACTTATGCCCAAACAGGAGGTAATCCTGTTGAGACATGGAGATATTGTGAAGAAAATTTTTCTAAAGGTGTAAAAATAAGACCTCAATTTCCAGGCAGACCCACTGGTATGCTCTTCAGTCTTGAATCTACCGTTCACCCTTTTATCGCACATCCTAGTTATGCAGAGATAGCAAACAAAACTCTAGACGAAAAAGTAGCTGCTATGAAAGATGAATCTTTCAAGCAAAGGATACTGTCAGAAGAACCGGCAGTAGATAAAAACCATATGATTTACACTCTTATGACTGCATTTGATAAACAGTTCCCCATGGACGAAATCCCTGACTATGAACCTTCTTATGACACTAGCATCGCTGGTATTGCAGAAAGTTCAAACAAATCAGTTATGGAAGTGTTATATGACGAACTTCTCAAAAACGATGGAAAAACCTTCGTATGGGCACCCTTTTCTCCATACCCCGATCACAATCTAGACACATACAAGATGATGATGGAGTTTAATAGCTCAGTCGCAGGACTTAGTGATGGAGGTGCGCATTGTGGTCTTATATGTGATGCCAGTATGCCAACTTGGAATATAGCTCATTACACCAGAGATAGAGTGAAAGGAGAAAAAATCCCTCTTGAATTTCTGGTAAGAAAACAAACAAAAGAAACTGCAGAAACCTTCGGTTTAATGGATAGAGGACAGATTAAAGAGGGTTACATGGCTGATATCAATATAATTGATCATGAAAATTTGTGCGTCTACAAACCTGAGATGGTTCATGACCTACCAACTGGAAGTAGAAGAATTATCCAAAAGGCTGGTGGTTATATAGCAACCATCAAAAGTGGAGTTGTAACTTTTAGAAATGATGAAGCTACTGGGGAATTACCTGGTACTGTTTTAAGAGGAGAAAGGACTGCTGAAGCTATCAGCGCTTAAAAATAACTTTCTATGTCTTTTAGTACACCTGATTTGTCTGATGAAAATCCAGATGCCAAGGCTCTCGCCCCTATTCTAAAAAACTTAGGAGGAAAGAAAGTCTTCTGGGGAAAAATTGAAACACTTCAATGCCCTGATGATAACTCTTTTGTAAAAGAACTTCTCAATTCAGAGGGTGAAGGAAAAGTTTTAGTTGTAGATGCAAATGGTATATCTTCAGTTGCGCTACTAGGGGACATGATTGCTGAAGCTGGGGTTAGGAATAATTGGAGTGGGATAGTAATAAACGGCTATGTAAGAGATATAGATATACTTGGTAAGTTAGATATAGGTGTACAGGCCTTAGGTACAATGCCTGTTAGAAGTGAAAAGAAAAACCAAGGGCAAATAGGGATTGATATATCTTTTGGCGGATTGACCTTTTGTGCTGGGGATTACGTCTATGCAGACAATAACGGCCTTTTACTGAGCAAACAAAAGCTTAATCTTTCTTAGATTGATCTTAGTGCTTCGGTAATATCCCTTCTAGCGGCATTCCAAGCAGGGAAAACACCACCAATAAATCCTACAAACAGAGCTAAAGTTAACCCCTGCTGTACAACTTCACCAGTCACTGCAAAAGCAAATGCTGTTTGAGAGAAAGAGCCACCAGCAAGTGTAGAGACCGTATATCCATTGAATAATACATAAGCAATAGCTGCGCCAAGCAGTCCTCCAGCCATAGCTAAAATAAGAGCTTCAATCATTAGTGCCGCAAGAACTGTAGCACCTTTAAAACCCAGTGCTCTAAGGGTACCTATTTCAACAAGTCTAGTTGATACGGCGCTATACATGGTGTTTAAGGCAGCAAAGACTGCACCAATTGCCATAATATAACCTACGACTTGGCCAAATATTTTAATTAGGTCAGCACCCGAGGATTGATCATCATAAAAATCAATCTCTCTTTGAACTTTTAATTCTAAATTGGGATAACTTTCGACATAAAGACCTACTTCATCGAAAGATTCTTTATTTTCTAATTTCAAAATCACACTAGAAACTGTAGGACCTCTTCGGAATATGCCTTGAGCAGCTGAAACATCAGACCATATTTCAGATTCATGAACATCGCCGTTACTTGTAAATATACCTACAACAGTTGCAAAACTGTCTCTTACTTTTATTTGATCCCCTATATCAAGGCCTTGATATTGATTATTAGCGCCTTTACCAACGATTATTTCAGCTGTTCCACTCGTGAAGTTTCTACCCTCTACAATTGTTAGTTCAGGTCTAATTGCAAAGCTCATTGGCTCAACACCTCTAAATGGTAAATTGGAAGTTGAATCAGCACCTTTCTTTGTTAAGTCTATAATCGCGAATAATTCACCGGCGATCATTGGATCTCCATCAAGGCTCTTGATTCCCGGGGAACTAGATACAGTGTCCACCTCTGTCATTGCCACTCCACTGCTTAATTCGGAACTTGAACCATCTCTCAATATTATTACCCTATCGTCCTGACCTGTATTAGAAATAGTAGAACTAAGACCTTCAGCCATAGCCAGAAGAGACACCATGACAGCAACAGAACCTGCTATTCCAATTATAATTACAAGTGAAGACCCAGACCTCTCAAGGATGGATCTTAAATTCATGTTAGTTACGGATAAAACCTGTCTTACAAAACTCATATTAATTTTTCCTCAAAGCATCTACTACATTCAGTCGCATTGCAGAGTACGCAGGCAATACACCGGAGATAACAGCAGTTATAAAAGCTACTAAAATTGCACTTATTACTATAGAAATCGAAAACTCTATCTCTCCTGAAAAGCCTATAGCAACGCCAGAAAAAAGTGGGAACAGTAGGTAAGCTATAAGAACTCCAATCAAGGCTCCTGCAACACATAAAAAGAAAGATTCAGCTAAAACAAAAAGCATAATAAGTCGATCTGAAAAACCAACTGCCTTCAGTGCTCCAAGCTCAGGTGTTCTCTCTCGTACTGCCTGACTCATAGTATTACC
>Ga0208130_1000153_pt1 | contig 36822 bp, 42 predicted proteins | sample ETNtaG_31_FD_185771 | JGI IMG/M metagenome (GOLD analysis project Ga0208130, IMG submission 185771) | Marine microbial and viral communities from oxygen minimum zone, Eastern Pacific Ocean - ETNP201310SV78 (SPAdes) (version 2) | ecosystem: Environmental > Aquatic > Marine > Oceanic ... | reverse complement strand
CGGAGAGGGTGGGATTCGAACCCACGAAGAGCCGTTAGGCCCTTACTCCCTTAGCAGGGGAGCGCCTTCGACCGGACTCGGCCACCTCTCCTTGAATAATTGATGCTACCGGAAGGTCGGTACATGTAGAACGTCCCTTTACGCTTATAGGTGGAGGGATGGCAGAGCGGACGATTGCGATGGTCTTGAAAACCATTGAGCCTCACGGCTCCGGGGGTTCAAATCCCCCTCCCTCCGCCACAAAATCTGAGGAGATTTTATGATCGAAACTGTTATTAAGAACTGGCACTCAGCCCTTCAAGGTGACCTTGACTTCGGTGAATTACTTCATCCTGACTGCACCTTTTGGTCACCTGTTGTTTTCAAACCTTTAGAAGGCCGTGAGATAACAAAAATGTATTTATCTGCTGCCTATCAAGTTTTTCCTGGAGATGAGAGCAAAGAAAAACAAGATAAAGATGCAGGCTCATTTAAATACACGAAACACATTCTTGATGGGAATCATGCGGTTCTTGAATTTGAAACTATTGTTGATGGAATTTCAATCAATGGTGTTGACATCATTACATGTGACGATGAAGGCTTAATAACTGAATTTAAAGTAATGATCCGTCCAAAAAAGGGTGTTGAAAAAATTCACGAACAAATGGGTCAAATGCTGGCTTCAATGACTCCTACTGAATAAAACAACTTTCGTTTTTTGAATTGAAGTTTCTTAATTAGCAAGTTTTACTAGTTCTTCAGCTGTAATAACTACAGCTTTACGAGTGCCACCATTACCGGCTGTTCCGCCAACCCAAAGATGAAAAACAACAAGTGTTTCTTGACCATTATCAATCACGCTTGCTCCTCCAGGGCCAACAACAGGTCTATTTAAATATGTTCCACTCCCAGCATCAAAATCAACCAAATTACAATCGCTTTGCACTGATTCACATGCTGCTGCTCCGATGTAATAAGTTTCGTCTTCCCACCAGCCAGCAGAAAAAACTAAATACAGATCGTCACGGAAATACAGCATTTCTGGATTTTCAATAATATTGCTTCCTGTTACATTCGCACCAAAAATGGCTTTTGGTTCACCAATTAATGACGTCCCATTTCTACTTAACTCTTGAGAAAAGATTTTTACTTCTCCGTCAACATGTGGAGCATTTGTATCTGATTTCCATAGAAGCCAAAACTTGCCTTCTTTATCCACAAATGGTGAAGGGTCGATCGAACCACCAAGTGAGTGTTGGCAAATAAACGGTTCATCGTTTCGATCAACATACGGGCCTTGAGGTTTATCGGATGTAGCTACACCTATACATTGTTCACCTGCGGGAAACGCGGGGTCCTCTGTTGTGCCCTTTACGCGAGCGGTGTAATAGAGAACCCATCCTGTGTCTGTTTGTAAAACGCCGGGTGCCCATGTGAATAATCCTTGAGCCCAAGACCCGACTTTAGGAAGAGCGTCACCAGCCCATTCCCAATTTTCTAAATTTGAAGATTTCCATACCGGAACGTTATAAAACCCTTTTCCGCTCCAACCGTTTGTTGCAAATAAGAAATAGACATCTCCTGAAAGAACTATTTCAGGATCAGGAGCATTAAGTCCTGTCAATTCAGGTCTTCCATCAGGTAACGAAGGCGGTAAAAGAGGAGTTGTGGATGTCGTAGGGGGAACCGTAATTGTGGTTGTGGATGTCGTAGGGGGAACCGTAATTGTGGTTGTTGTTAAAACCGAAGTCGAAGTTGGAACTATTTTTTCTTTTGAAGTTTCACCCTCATTTGCTGAGCAAGCTAAACCTAAAACAAGAACTACTATGATTCCAATTATTCTTTTAACCACCAATTAACTATAAAGTTTTTATTAGCCTCCAGTGATTAAAAATAGCTATTTGATATATTGATTCAAGTCCAGGTAGTTATTCTCTGTTAACGAATGTCCAGATAGTTATTCTCTGTTAACGAATGTCCAGGTAATGGTGTTCCCTGTGACGAATACCTCTTTACATGGAGGTAAAAATGACAAATCAACACAAACATCTAATCGTTAGGGCTGATATTGGATGGTGTCCACAAGAAGAAGACTTGAATAAAATTTCGGACTGGATAAGAACTCTTATCAGAGAAATAGATATGAAACTTCTAGCAGGACCTTATACAACCTACGTTAATGAAACAGGCAATAAAGGCATGACATCAGTTGCTATTATTGAAACTAGCCACATTGCTTTACATATATGGGATGAAGTTAGTCCGGGTTTAATGCAATTGGACGTCTATTCATGTGCAAATTTTAATCCGCAGGATGTATTTAACAAAGTAGATGAATTATTTCAAACAATAAAGATGGAATATAAGTTCCTTGATAGGGAAAAAGAATTAGTAGAGGTAAAAGCGTGACCGGTTACTGTAAAACAACGTTAATGGTATAAAGCGTTACCTATAAGATATGGAAAAAAATATTCCCCCTGTTGATCATGATCTCCTTACCTTTGCAGTAAATACTGTTAAAAAGGCTGGTGATTTGACCCTTAATTACTTTAAAAACACAGATCTTGTTATTGAAGGAAAAGAAGACGGAACTCCAGTAACTGAAGCTGATAAAAAAGCTGAACGTTTAATGCGTGAACTCATAACTGAGTCTTTCCCAAATGACACAATTAAAGGGGAAGAAGAATCTGATATCAATGGAACATCAGGGCGATCATGGATAATTGATCCAATTGATGGAACAGTGTCGTTCATTCATGGTGTCCCTCTTTATGGAAATCTGCTCTCGTTAGAAGATGAGTACGGACCGGCAATAGGCGTTATCAACATCCCAGCGCTTGGTGAATGTGTTTTTGCTGGGAGAGGAAGAGGTTGTTATTTCAATGATGAATTAACTCGGGTTTCAGATCAAAAAAACCTTTCTGAATCATGCGTAGTTACGAGTGGTGTTGACTACTGGCCATCTACAGAAACACTAGATCGTTTCATTAAAAGCGGAGCCGTTATTAGAACCTGGGGCGATGCATATGGATATGTTTTAGTAGCAACTGGTCGAGCTGATGCAATGATTGACCCGATTGTGAATCATTGGGATGTTGCACCAATGCTTACTATCTTTCCTGAAGCTGGAGGAATTTTTACTGATTTTTCAGGTGCCGCTACTGCTACTGGTGGAAATGCTTTGGCTACGAATCCCGATCTCTATACTTCCATCATCCATTTGATTAGTTCCTGATCCTTTATGTGGAGTAAACGGATCATTAGGTGGTATTCCTAATCCGCCATTACATGTAACCCCGGGTTCAGGAGAAGAAGAACTGTCTGTAAAGGCTTCAATAAACGCAGGTATTCGAGGATCGCTAGCGTCTTCAATTTCAAGTCTTCTCCCCCAAGCAGTAAGGACTATTGCTGCGGGTTGATTTGAATACGGTGACATTAAAAAGCGTTGGTTTCCTTCAAGTAAGCCATCGAGTTTCTGTATTTGAGTTAATGACAAATCGGGAAGATATGTAATCCACACAACTCCATGTTCGAGACTGTGAACTGCTGCTTCATCAAGAAGTTCAACTACATATTTCCCGCAGTTGTGCCATATTCCTAAATGATCACCACCGGCAGGCGGAACCGTGGGGTAGTCCAAATCTTCCTCTGTGTGCCCTCGAGAGGTGATAGTTAAATACTCGACACCCTCAATGTTTTCTAAATCAATTGGAGGAAGGGAAGTAGTTGAATCATCTTTAGGCATAGTTGTAGAAGAACTTTCTAAAATTTCTTCTGTACTATTTGATTCGTTTTTACTTTGTGAACATCCACTTAATGAAAAGAACAATAAAAAAGCAATAATTTTTTTTCTATTATTCTTTTTCATAATCGCCTTCAAAAATTTGAATTTTTAATCCACGTTTTTCAAGTCCGTGTAAAAAATCAATGGGTTCTACTATTTCTGATAACCCAGCCATTCCATTTATCTTTAATTTTCCATCAATTACATATTCAGTTGCTAACGCAGCCACTGTTGCGGCAGCTACCGCTGGTCTTTCTACCGCTCCTAAAACTGCAACTTCATGTGAATTGTTACGTTGACCATGTATTTCAACTCTTACTGCGCCAAGCCCTCCTTCAGAATGTGGGGGACTTAACATTGGCAAAGGCGCAGTTAAACGGTCTCGTAATGTCGCAGATACTCGTGCTGTAATCCATGAAACTTCAGGAAATGCATGATGAAGGAGCACTGGACTAGCCAGTGCAGCTCTATAGCAATCTTGTGGTCCGATGGGTTCAGGAAACCAACATAATGAGCGTCCAGAACCACCAGGCCGGCGAGCCCAGTTGTCGTGACGCCAATCATAAGAAATTCTACTTAAGGCCCGATGGTGAACTAAAGCGCAAGATGGCCCACCTGTACCAACTTTAGAAATATGAATTTCTTCTACTTTGTCAAACCAGGCAACCCCATGTGATGCAAGAACACAAGTGAGGCCGGGGGCAAACCCTGTACCCAAAATAACTGGTGTGTTGTTTTCTTCTGCTTGTTTTGAAAATTTAAGTATCCCTACTGTTTCCGCAAGACTGTCGCTTGTTGAAATTACTGGCCTGCGATGCTCTATCGCTTCCAGAACAGTAGACATTTGCGTTCCACTAGGTGTTGCAACAACTATGACTTCAGCATCAAGTTGTGAATTAAATGGCGCATGTTCAATAATGACTCGATCACCCAATGACTTTGAAACTTGAGCGAGGCGATCAGCATCCGTGTCTCTTAAAATAATTTGGGTAACCGATGTTCCTGATAGCAACTGACGAGCTATTCGGGCTCCTACCGCACCAGCTCCTAAAACTGCTACACGCATTAGCGGAGATCAGGCCCTTTAGCTTGACGCCATCCACCAACTTGTCTTTTGATTCGATCAATGCCCAAAATGCGAAAAGCTCCAGCTACAGCGGCAGCAGCTAATACAGACTCTAAAGCTCCTTTAATCGTCCGCATCATAATTTTTTCCTTTAAACAGCGCTCACTTATAGCGTAATAGAAAATTATTTGTCTCTATTTATTTTGCGGATCTTGTGGGGCTAGCTGGAGTTGAACCAGCGACCTCACCCTTATCAGGGGTGCGCTCTAACCAACTGAGCTATAGCCCCGCAATTTCAAGACGGTATCGGTATTAAGGAAAAGGTACTACCTTAAAAATATTTCATATCAATTTTATTTTTACGTTATTCGTTCTTTCTAATTGATATTCGTTCACCTAAAGGTTTTTTACGTCGTCGCACCGCTGTTTCTTCTTCAATAACTGTAATGCGTATACCACCCATCAAATCACTAATGAGATTGAATACAACTACAAGTACAACAGTGATCGCAGTCCCTCCAACAACCATAACTAGGCCACCTAAAATAAAAATCCTAAAAATCTGTTCAGCATTAAATTCAAATGACTCTAAAGCAAATAGTTGTTCAATAAAGCTTTCAAATTTTTGAATAGTTCCAGCATCACTAGCCGCTCCCCAAATCATTGAAAAAGCAATAACCGACATTCCCCATACACAGAGATAAAAAACTAAACCAATTTTTAAAACCGACCAGGGTTCTATATGTCTAACTAATCGGCGAACTCGCCGAACCCTAAATCCGCTTTTTTGTGCAACTTCACTTTCTTGAACTGTTCTATCTGATTTATTTTTAATAAATCTTGAAATGAAACTAGAAGAAGGCTCCAATATTTCTTCATCACTTTGAATTACTTGTGATGAAGAAGTGTCTAATTCATTTCCGTCATTTCCACTTTGAAAAAGATCATCTAACCGTGCACCCGTGGTTTCAGCTCCTGCAAGTGGAGCCTCTTCTTGTTCTGACTCCAAAGAAGCGTTTATTTCATTTGGTTCTGATTGATCTGTCACAAAATAGAGTCTAGAGGGCAGGGATGCTTGGAAGGAGTCGCATCCAATTTGACTCACTTACTTTTTAATTCTCATCTCTAAAAGAGGCCCTTTAGGACAAGGAGAAAAACAGAAAAATAAGACAAAATTTAGGAAAGTTGGAATAATCTACTCTTCATCGTCATCAAATTCACTAAAAGGAACTCTAGATAAAGCGACTACGTGCTGATCTTCATCTGGCGTCATAACCCGAACTCCTGTTGCAGAACGTCCTTGAATTGAAATGTCATCAACGCTCATACGAATAATTACTCCACCTGAAGTAATTGCAAAAATATGATCTCCATCATTAACTACGGTTGCTCCGGCAACTTCCCCTCGATCATCTGTAGTTTGAATTCCGCGAACCCCTAAACCACCACGACCTTTAGTTGAAAATTCACTTAGTGGCGTCCTTTTACCAAAACCTTCAGTAGTTAAATGAAGAACATTGGATTCTGGATTTACAACAGCACAAGATAAAAGTTCATCATTTCCTCGGAATTTCATTCCTTTTACTCCAGCTGCTGAACGTCCCATTGGCCGTACATCTTTTTCGGAGATTCTTAATGTTTGACCAGACCGTGCAACTAACAAAAGATCATCGTCTCCATTTGTTGCCATGACATCTACTAATTCATCATCATCGTTAAGTCTTATTGCAATAAGCCCTGCTTTAAGTGATGAGTCATAAGCAGTGAATTGAGTTTTTTTAACTCGTCCGGATCGTGTTGCAAAGAAAAGATATTTCTGTGTTTCATAGTCGCGAGTGTCAATAACTGCTTTAATACTTTCATCTGGCTGCAGAGGTAAAAGGTTGACAATCGCAGTTCCTCTAGCTGTTCGGCTAGCAGTAGGAACTTGGTGAGCTTTAAGTCGATAAACCTTTCCTTTTGTTGAGAAGAAAAGAAGATAAGCGTGCGCGGAAGTATGCAATAAATGCGTTACAACATCTTCATCTTTAAGGCGTGCCCCAGCAACACCTCTTCCTCCTCTGCCCTGTGTTCGAAAATCATCTGCAGACATAAGTTTTACATAGCCGCCATCGCTCATCGTAAAAATTTGATCTTCGTCATCAATTAAATCTTCAACATCAAGTTCTCCTGGATCGTGAATCATTTCACTTTTACGTTCTGTTCCAAACTCTTGTTGAATTGCTTTAAGTTCTTCTTTGATTACTTCCCGTAAACGTTGATCATTTCCAAGAATTTCTTCAAGTTCTTGAATTATCTTTTTTAATTCTTCTAAACGAGTTTCTAAAGTTGTTCTTCCTAAACGAGTAAGTCGAACTAACTGCATATCGAGAATGTGGTTGGCTTGAATTTCACTAAAAGAATATTTCTTTGCCATTAATGCTTCTCTAGCCGTAGCCCGATCTTCAGAAGCTTTAATTAATGAAATAATTTCATCAATATGATCAAGGGCTTTAATTAAACCTTCATTTATATGTGCCTCTGCGTGTGCTTTATCGAGACGATGTTGTGAACGACGACGAACAACTTCGAGTTGATGATCAATATAAGAATCAATCATTCCTTTTAGATTTAATTGCCGTGGTACACCATCAACAAGTGCTACTGCATTAACAGAAAACGTGGTTTGTAAAGGAGTTCGTTTATAAAGATTATTTAAAATAACTAAAGCAGGTGCATCGCGTTTTAATTTAATAACAATTCGAGTTTTACCTTGAGCTGATTCATCATTTATGTCAGCAATTCCTTCAAGTTCTTTACTATCAACAAGATCTCGGATTTTAGTCATTACTTGATTTGGACTTACTTGATAAGGAAGTTCAGTTACAACAATTCGAGTTGTTTTATCTTCTTCTATATCAGTACGAGCTCGCATACGAATACTTCCGCGTCCAGTTCGGTAAGCATCTTTAATTCCTGCACGTCCTAAAATAAGTGCTCCGGTTGGGAAATCCGGTCCAGGAATAAATTCCATTAAATCATCAGGTGTTGATTCTGGATTGTCTATTAAGTGAATTGTTGCATCAATAACTTCCACCAAATTGTGGGTCGGAATATTTGTTGCCATACCGACAGCAATTCCTTGAATTCCATTTACTAATAGATTTGGAAATCTGGCAGGTAAAACTTCTGGTTCACTAAACTCACCTGAATAATTATCAATAAAATCAACAGTGTCTTCTTCAATTCCATCAAGAAGTCTCATCGCAATTGGGTCTAAACGACATTCGGTATATCGAGGAGCAGCCGCAGTATCGTCTGGTGAATAACCAAAGTTTCCTTTGGGGTGAATAACTGGGTGACGCAAACTAAAGTTTTGCGCTAAACGAACAAGAGCTTCATATATTGCTGAATCGCCATGAGGGTGATACTTACCCATCACCTCTCCAGTAACCCGAGCAGATTTCATAGTTGGACGATCTGGTCGAGCGCCAAGATCATACATTCCCCACAAAATTCTTCTATGAACTGGTTTTAACCCATCGCGTGAATCAGGTAACGCTCGTGAAACGATAACCGACATCGCATAATCCAAAAAAGATTGTTCCATTTCTTCTTGGATTTCAATTGGTTCAATTGATCCGGAAGTTTCTATTTCGGTTATTTCATTCATTTTGTTCTCAAATGTCTAAGAATCGAACGTCGTGTGCGTTTGTTTGTATGAAATTCTTTCTACTTTGTACGTCTTCTCCCATAAGTGTGGAAAAAACTTCATCAGCAATACTGCTCATACTCACTGATACTTTTAAGAGACTTCTTTTACTTGGATCCATAGTTGTTGACTGAAGTTCGTCAAAATCCATTTCTCCAAGACCTTTCAATCGTTGGAATTCACGCTTATGTTTTGGATTCTCAGATAAAAATGCATCTTTTGCATGTTCATCTTTTAGATATATTTTTTCTTTGCCGACGATCGTGGAAAATAGCGGAGGTTGAGCAACATAAATATGTCCAGCTTCAACAAGAGGTCTCATTTGTCTAAAGAAAAATGTTAATAAAAGCGTTCTAATATGACTTCCATCTACATCAGCATCCGCTAAAAGAATAATCTTGTGGTAACGAATTTTTTCTATGTCAAATTCGTCACCAAATCCTGCTCCAATTGCTTGTATCAAGGTTTGTACCTCATTATTTTTAAGCATCTTGTCAAGACGAGCACGCTCAACGTTAAGGATTTTTCCTCGTATTGGAAGTATTGCCATTGTTCTTGGGTCTCTAGCTTGAATAGCAGAACCGCCAGCTGAATCTCCCTCTACAATAAAAAGTTCTGACTCTTCAGGACTTTGAGAAGAGCAATCTTTTAACTTCTCTGGCATACCTGCTCCATCAAGAGCAGATTTTCGTCGTGCAGACTTTCGAGCATCTTGTGCTGCAATACGAGCTCGTTGAGCATTTAATGATTTTTGAAGAATAAGTTTTGCTTCCGCGGGGTGTTCTTCAAGCCAATCGCTTAAGCGTTCATTCGTAGCTTTTTGAACAAGAGATCTTATTTCTACATTGCCAAGTTTTGATTTAGTTTGACCTTCAAATTGTGGTTCACTTAATCGAACACTAATTATTGTGGTCATTCCTTCACGAATATCTTCTCCTTGAAGATTGTCCTCTTTATCTTTTATTAATGATTTTGAACGTGCATAACGATTAATAACCCCGGTAAGTGCAGTCCGAAAGCCTTCTTCGTGCATTCCTCCTTCTATGGTGTTAATTCCATTGGCAAAAGAATGTAAACCATCTGCATTAAATCCTGTATTCCATTGAAAGGCTATTTCTACTTCATTTCCTTCATCTTCTTGATCAAAATAACCTATGTCCTCAAATAGTGCTTCTTTTGAAGAATTAATATGTGAAACAAAATCACGAATTCCTCCTTCATAACAAAATATTTTTTCTTTTACTTTTTCTTCTCGTTCATCACGAATTTCAATTGTTAAATTTTGATTTAAAAAAGCCATCATTTGAAGACGTTCAATTAATGTTTGAAAGCGAAATTTTGTTTCGTCAAAAATTTCTGGATCAGGCCAAAATCTAACGGTCGTACCTGTTCGATTATTTGGAGCTTCACTAATATCCGTCAGTTTTGAATCTGCTTGACCACCATCAACAAAAGACATTGCATGTCGTCGTCCTTCGCGATCAATTTCTACTTCAACTCGAGATGAAAGAGCGTTTACGACAGAAATTCCAACACCGTGTAAACCGCCAGAAACTTTGTATCCCTCTCCACCAAATTTTCCACCGGCGTGAAGAACAGTAAGAACTACTTCAGCTGCAGTTAAATCTTCATATTGATGATGTTTTCCTACAGGAATTCCTCTTCCATCATCAACAACTTGACAGCCACCATTTTCTAATAATGTGACAGAAATTTTTGAACAATGACCGGCCATCGCTTCATCAACTGAATTATCGACAACTTCCCATATCAGGTGATGAAGTCCTGACGGTCCAGTAGAACCGATATACATTCCTGGGCGTTTTCTTACAGCTTCGAGCCCTTCTAAAACAGTAATATCTGCTGCGCTATAGGAGGTATCAGCAGTAGTCATTTTTTTGATTTAAACAGTCAATATCTAATGTGATTAATGAATGAAACTTTGTCATCTTTTTTTGACATCCAAAATAGAAAAACTGCAGGTCAGAGGGTAATAACACAACATATCTATTGTAGCATCTGCAGGTATTTGAACTGTGTCAATTTGTAATTGGTTTAAACATTTTTTGCTTAAGTATTTAAATCAATTTTCTTTAGAAATTGTTGTTTTTGCTTTAACAGCAGAAACGACTCCTTTTCCAATTTTTTTATCTATTCGTTCTAAAATTTGTGCCTCTAGCCAAGAAATTTGACTAGCCCATGCAGGGTCATTTACATGAACAACGAGAGTGGAACCATTTAATGCAACTAACGATATTTTTGAAGATAATTCTTCGCCAATTAGTTCTGGCCAGATTTCAAGAAGGTTGATTGTTGAATCAATATCTGGAGCTCCAATACTTTTCATTAGTTTTTCTAAACTTGCTCGAAGGAGTATTGGATCTTTACTTTCACTCACCATTTATGACTTCTCCGTTAGATATTTTTATAACCGATGGTGGTTCTATTCCATAAGGAAGTTCTCCCGCAGAAGAAATTAATGTTTGGCAATCTGGAAGTATTTCAATCAATTTTGATGATCGGTGTTCATCAAGTTCTGAAAAAACATCATCTAATAAAATAACAGGATTAGATTTAACTGCTTCTGTAATTACTTTATGTCCGGCTAATCGTAAAGAAAGAGCTAAAGATCTTTGTTCACCTTGTGAAGCATGAGTTCGAGCAGGCATGTTATTTAGATTTAATTGAAGATCATCTCGGTGTGGGCCAATAGTCGTAATTCCTCTTTGAATATCTATTTTTCTAGATTCTTCAAGTCCTTTTTTTAAACCATTTTCTTGCCAAGAGGAAATATATTTCAGTTCTGTATTACTTTCTTTTCCTTGCAAAGCAAACATTATGTCTGGAAACGACTGATCTAATTTTTTAATTAATTGTTGACGAGAAAAAGACAGTGCCTCGCCTAGTTGAACAAACTTCTCATCCCAAACTTCCAGTGTTGATAAAATTTCAGATGAAAGTATTCCTTTTGCTTGTTTTAAAAGTGTGTTTCTTTGACGAAGAACTTTTTCTAAATCAGTAATTAATTCATGATTTTTAGGATGACTATCAATAAGTAATTCATCCAAATATTTTCTTCGCTCGCCTGGACCACCTTTAATTAATTGAAGATCATCTGGTGAAAAAAGGGTTGTTTGGAGATATCCAAGTAAATCTCGAAATCGTTTTACTTTATTGCTATTAACAAGGATGCGATTTTTTCCTTTGGCAGCAAGTTCAGCTTCTAATAAAACTTTTCTTGGTCCTGAATAAACTTCTGCTCTAATTATTGCTTTTTGTTTTCCGTTTTTAATTAAAGCTTCAGTTGGAGCATTACGAAAAGATGTTCCTTTAGAAAGCCAAAAAATGCTTTCTAAAAGGTTTGTTTTTCCTTGGCCGTTATTCCCAATTATTACAGTAAGACCAGGTGGTAAGGAAATATCAAGAGATTGATAATTACGAAAATCTGTTAGCCAAAGCCGCTGTACCGGCATATTAAATCAGGATACGCGGACGGGCATTAGAAGATAAAGAAATTCATCGTTAACAACACTTCGAATTACTGCAGGTTTTAACGAATCAATTGTTTCAAGACGAATTTCATCTCCTGGTGAAACTTCAAACCCTTCTAATAAATATGTTGGATTGAAAGCAACCACTAAATCTTCACCTACATATTCAGCGTCAATTATTTCACTAGCCTGCCCAACGTCTTGGGTAATGGCGATTAATTCAACAACCTCTGCTGTCATTGATAACCGAACTGGTGTGTTTTCTTGTGCTAAAAGACGAACTCGACGTAACGCATCAAGAAAAATACCTTTATCCACAATTAAATTATTCGGATGATGATCAGGAATAAGTCCGCGGTAATTTGGAAATTCGCCTGTTATCAGTGTGGTAGTTATTTGAACATTGTTTACATAAAAAGTTGCTTGTCGTTCACCTAAAGAAATTGTTAGTTCATCTGTTGTTGAAAGTAGTTTTCCAAGAGCTTCAAGAGTTCTTGAAGGAACAAGAACTGTTTGATCTGTACTTAAAATAGACGTTCCTGGAAGATCTCTAACTGCTAAACGATACGAATCGGTAGCAACAAAACGAAGGCCATCATCTTCCGCCGCCAACATAACTCCAGTAAGAATTGGTCGAGAATCATCACCGCTTGCAGCAGTAACAACTTGATCTAATGCTTGTTCAACACCAGCAGCATTAAGCGTTACTTTATTTCCGGTCGCAGGTTCAATTTTTGGAAAATCATCAACAGACATTGTTCGTAAATTAAAGTTGCTTCGTCCTGAAGAGAGAGTAACTCCATCATCAGTCATCGAAATTTCAATTTGCCCGCTAGGTAATGCTCTTACAATATCTCCGGCAAGCTTTGCAGGTAGAACTGTTGACCCATCTTCTTTTCCACCAACTTCAGCAGTTACTTGAATAGTTAAATCAAGATCAGTTGCTGTAATAACTAAATCATCTTTTTTAAGTTCTAAATGCAAACCAGAAAGAACCTGAAGGGAACCACTTCTAGTGGCTGCTGCACGACCAGCAATTGTAAATGCTTGATCTAAAACATCTTTTTCACAATTAAATTTCACAGATAGTTACTTTCATATAAATATAAATTGAATTAGAAGTAATAATAAGCCTTGTGGATTGTGGATGAGTGGTCATTTCCCCTGATTAACAGTTGTTTTTTAATTAAGCCGTTATCCACTGACATCCACAACTAAAATAGAAAATATATTTTCTTTGTGGAAAGAAGAAATGTTATCCACATTAATTCCTTGATTTTACAGCAGTTGTTAACGCTGTAACTTGATCATAGATTTCTCTTCTCTCTGCCATTAGTTGACTAATCTTGTCAACAGCATGAATAACAGTTGTGTGATCTCTTCCCCCAAATTCTTTTGCTATAGCGGGATAACTAAGTTCAGTTAATTCTCTAAAGATATACATCGCAATTTGTCGAGCTGTAACTAAAGGCCTTCTTCGGCTGCCACCTATTAATTCATCAATAGAAAAACCATACATTTCAGAGGTTTTTGACAAAATTACATCTGGAGTTATTGGTAAAGGCTGATTTGAATTGATTAAATCTTGCAGAATTGTTTTAGCTAATGCTTCTGTTATTGGGACTTGATCAAGATTGGCATAAGCAGTGACTCGAGTAAGCGCCCCTTCAAGTTCTCTAATGTTGTCAGTAATATTTTCTGCAATAAAAAGTAATACCTCAGGAGAAATTTCAAGATCCCCTGGTGTGTCTTCAGCTTTCTTTCGGAGAATAGCCAATCTTGTTTCAACATCGGGTGGTTGAATATCTGTAATTAATCCCATTTTAAATCGGCTTTTTAACCGATCTTCCAAAGTGGTAATAGCATCAGGTGGACGATCACTGGAAAGAACAATTTGTCCGCCTCCTTGATGGAGACTATTAAAAGTATGGAAAAATTCTTCTTGTAAGCCTTCTTTTCCTTCCATAAATTGAATGTCATCTATTAGAAGCACATCAATTTCTCTATAGTGCTGTTTAAATTGTGCTTGTGTCTTATTCCTGATTGCTTCAACAAAGTGATTCATAAAAACTTCTAGTGAAACATATCTAACACGATGTGTTGGGTAGTGATCACGAACATAGTTTGCAATTGCATGAAGTAAGTGAGTTTTACCTAATCCTGCATCTCCATAAATAAATAGTGGGTTATAACTTCGTCCAGGAGTTGCTGCTACTGCTTGTGCCGCAGCTGTTGCGAAACGGTTTGAGGTACCAACAACAAAGTCATCAAAAGTTAAACGTAAACCATAAAGGTCTGTATTAACTGTTTGTTTTTCCTCAGATTCTGGTGGTTGAGAAATAGTATCTTCATTGGAATCCATACTTTTTATAACAATCTCGTCTTCGTTGGATTCGTTTAAAAATTCTTCGTCATTTGAAACTTCAATACGGAGTAGTAATCCATCGTTAGCTGCTTCAGAAATCGCATCTTGAACTATTTCTCTATAACGACCTTCGATTCTTTCTTTTATCGTTTCGCTTGGAACAATAAGTGTTAATTCATTTTCTAAGAGTTCAAGTGGTTGAGCAGAATGAAAGTTCATTTGCCAAACAATGTCAGATACTTGTGAACGAATAGCATCAGTACAAGAATCCCATAATGTTTGTGCTGTATTCTCCATTAACTACTCCTTTATTTCTTTTCCACAACTGTGGAACATGTTGTGGAAACACAGTTGAATCAAAAATGACTCAAAATGTCGGTTATTAAATTCTTTAGATGAGCGTGGCAACGTAACACTTTGTGAGCCATCGCGCGCAATTGGGTGATAGGTGCTATGTATGCCCTGATCAGAGCATGTTTTTTAAAAAGTTAAATCTTTCAATTTCTCGCGACAAAACTTGTCCCTTGCAGCAAAAAAAGTATCGCTTTTATTTCAACTCTTGTGGATAACTTTGTGTGTTTTTGTTTGTTTTATTAAATGGGTGGTTGTCAAGCTAGATACTCGTAACCTTTATTGAGAAAGTTTTAATGCATTAACTTAAATCAGATGTTTTCTGTAACTAATAAGTTGGTGAAAAATTTAATATTTAAGTGCTCCTCCTCTTATGACACTTAAATAATTTAGGAGTCATTACATGAAACGTACATATCAACCAAATACTCGTAGAAGAGCTCGCAAACATGGTTTTCGCCATCGAATGCAAACTCGTGCTGGACGAGCAATTATTAAATCTCGTCGCCAAAAAGGTCGAGCACGTTTGTCAGCTTGATTAAATCATTAGTACGACGATCTGATTTTGTTGTTCTTCAAAAAAAAGGGCAACGAATAAAAAAAGGATCGATCCATCTACAATTTTTATCTTCAGCTCCCAATGAGGATAAAAATAGTATTCAGGTTGGGTATGCGATTAGTCGAAATGTTGGTTCTGCGGTCTTTAGAAATAAGATCCGACGACAATTACGTGAAATTATAAATGGGATTTATAAAAGCAATAAAGATTTTCCAAATGGAAGTTATTTAATAAGAGTGTTACCAGGAATAAAAGGTAAAAGTTTTTCAGAAATTGACACTTTTGTTAAGGAAGCAATAGAAGAGTTGAAAGATAATGAAAATTAAAAAAACCGGTTCTGAACTGGGGTTTTTAACAAAAATTTTATATAACTTTGTTCGTTTTTATCAGTATTTAACTGCTGGTAGGCCTTCTCCGTGTCGATATGTCCCTACATGTTCAAATTATGCCCTTGATGCATTGGAAGTTCATGGTTCACTTCATGGAATGAAATTAATTTTTAAAAGACTTTTGCGCTGTCACCCATTTGTAAAAAGTAATGGTTGGGATCCAGTTCCGGGAACCAATCAAAATTATTTACATGAAAAGGTATGTTCATGAGCTGGTTATTTGACTTACTTGCTTCGATGTTGGCATTTTTCTATGAAATTTTTCCTTCGTTTGGGGTCGCCATTGTTTTGTTGACATTTATTGTGATGATTTTATTGACTCCGCTCACCCTTAAAGGGACACGGTCAATGATCAAAATGCAACACATGCAGCCAGAGATTAAAAAACTTCAAAACCGATATAAGCATGATCGGGACAGAATGAATAAAGAAATGATGGCGTTTTACCAAGCAAACGGTATTAATCCAATGGGTGGATGTATTCCTTTATTTGCCCAAATGCCAGTTTTCCTTGTTCTTTATAACGTTTTGCGTGGTTTAACTAGAAGGCAATCTGATGTTGGTGAAGCTTCAGGGTGGGTTGCTGGACAAATTGGTTCACAGCAATCATTAACCGCAGTTCCTGATTCAACTTCTGTTTTTTTCCCTGATTATTTATCAACAGATTCTCAGTTATTTATTGATTTAAGTAATGAAACTCAAATGATTTGGTTAAATTTTGACCTTTCTCGATCAGCTGGTTATTTCGGTTTATCAGCACAAATAATTCCGTATTTAATCTTGATGCTTCTTGTTTTTGTTACTTCCTGGTATCAGCAACGACAAATTCGTGGACGAAATAGTAATCAAACAATAAACCCTCAACAGCAATTAATTATGAAGGTTATGCCTTTTTTCTTACCAATTATTTCTTATTCACTCGATGCCGCATTAGTTCTTTATTTTGTTATTTCAAATGTTTATCGCATTGGACAACAGGCGTATATAACGAGAACGCTTTACGGTCCTGATAAAGAAAAATCACCAGTGGTTGTTCCAGAACCTATTGAAGAATCTGATAATAAAAAGAAGAAAACAACTTCTACAAAATCATCTCCTAAACCTCAAAAAACACTGGAAAAACAGTCTAATTCAACCTCAGCAGCAAAAAGAAACAGAACCACTGCCGGAAATAATAGGAATGATTCTCATAACGAGAAAAAACAATCGCCCAAGAAACGTCAACGAAAACAAAATGAAATCGAAGATGTACCAAAAAAAGGTGAAAATAAACCACCAGCAGCACAAAAAGGTGGAGGTAGAACAACCCCATCTGGAACAACTAGCTCTCGTGGTTCACAGAAAAAAAAGAAAAAGAAAAGGAAGTAACCAGTGGAATGGATTGAAACCACAGGAACAAGTATTGATGAAGCAAAAGACTTGGCATTAGATCGTTTAGGTGTCGCCGAAGACGAACTTGAAATACAAGTTTTAACTGAGCCTTCTTCAGCAATGTTCGGTTTAAAAAAGACAGAAGCTCGATTAAGAGCTCGGGTGAGGCCTATTAGTCCTCAAATTAAAACAGAGAGAAACAATAAAAATAGTCGAGATAAAAACAGAAAACGTTCAAACCAAGGGCGAAAAAATACAACTAATAAAGCAAATGGTGAAAAATCTCAAAAGAACACCAACCAAAAAAACTCAAAAAAGACTAGTGAACAACTTGATGATGCGAAGAATTCAAGTAAAAATAAAGACAACAAGTCACAAAAAGCAACAAAAACAAAAAATAATCCTCGAACCAGGAGCGATGAAGTGGAAACTGAAAAAATGGACTTGTCTACTCAGGCTGAAATAACAGAAAGTTTTGTTTCGGGACTTTTAGACAAAATGGGCCTTGAATCTCGTGTTACTAGCACTATTGAAGATGAAAGATTAACTGTTGAAGCGCATGGGTTAAATCTTGGATTAGCTATTGGACATCAAGGGCAGACCGTTCGTGCAATTACTGAGCTGTCTAGGACAATAATTCAAAGAAAATCTAAAGGATCAGCAAGTGGTTCTATGACTGTTGATATTGGCGGATATCGTGCCTTGAGACAGTCAAACTTAGAAAAATTTACTAAGGCACAAGCAGAAGCTGTTCTTTCAGATGGTATATCGCGTGCTTTAGATCCAATGGGTGCAGCAGACAGACGTATTGCCCATAATGCTGTTTCTGATATTGAAGGCGTGGAAACAATATCAGAAGGGTCCAATATGGATCGTCGTGTGGTTATTCAACTTGCTGAATGAAGTAACAGAACAAAAACTTCAAAAAATACTTAACGCCTCTCTTAAGGAAGGGTATTTAACTCCCGCTGTGGCAATTAATGGGCTTTCTCATAGTCAAGGTTTCCTGAAATTCACAGAGGAATTCGACTCTATTTTAAATGAAAACGAAACAGCAGTTGATTTAGGAACTGGCGGGGGACTACCAGGACTAGTTCTAAGTTCTCTAACAAACTGCAAATGGATTTTTATTGATCGTGGAAAACGAAGATGTGAATTTCTTAAATGGGCAATAAATGAATTAGATTTGATGGCGAAAGTAACAGTTATTGAAGAAGATGCAGCGAATTTCGCGCATAGTGATTATCGAGGAAAGATAAAACTTGTTACCGCTCGAAGCTTTGCTTCACCTGGAATTACTGCTGAATGCGCCGCTCCTTTATTAAGTTCTGGTGGTTATCTTGTGGTAAGTGAACCGCCAAATAATGAAAACCGATGGCCATCTTCAGGTTTAGACAAATTAGGACTTAAAAAAGATGTTTCGTGGCAATATAAAGATGCCAGTTTTCAAGCACTGTCTTTAGTGACACCTCCTAATAATAGATTTCCTCGCAGGTTTTCTCGTATAGAAAATTCTCCTCTTTTCTAATGTTTCACGTGAAACAACTCTTTATTTAAATATTTGTTTCACGTGAAACATGAGGGTCCTTGCATTTCTTTTCAATAAATAGAAGGATTCGGAAGTGATGGAGTTCGAAACTAATTTAAACAAACAAGCTCGTGTGATTGCTGTTGCAAATCAAAAAGGTGGAGTAGGAAAAACTACGACGACCATAAACCTTGGTGCTTCACTCGCTGAAGAAGGAAAAAAGGTTTTAATCGTTGATCTTGACCCGCAAGCAAATGCAACTACAGGATTGGGATTTTCTAGTAGACACTTAGATTTTTCTATTTATGATGTTCTTTCACAACAAGCAACAACGGAACAATGCATTTTAAAATCTAAAACTACAAATCTTGATGTTCTTCCATCAAATATTGCTTTAACAGGAGCTGAAATTGAATTAGTTACAGCATTTAGTAGAGAACATCGTCTACAAAGAGCATTAACAAATGCTATTGATACATATGACTTTATTTTGATTGACTGTCCCCCTGCATTAGGTTTACTAACAGTAAACGCATTTGTAGTTGCAAAAGAAATACTTGTCCCAATTCAATGTGAATATTATGCACTAGAGGGCTTAGCTCAATTACAAAGCAACGTTGAGTTAGTAAAAGCCAACTTAAACCCTTCGTTAGAAATTTCAATAATTGTTTTAGTGATGTTTGATGCACGAACAAAACTTTCACAACAGGTCGCTAACGAGGTAAAACAGCATTTTGGAGATCGTGTATGTAACCAGGTGATTCCACGTTCTGTACGTCTTTCAGAGGCCCCATCTTTTGGTGAACCAATTACTTCTTTTGATCCGATTTCTCGAGGAGCCATCGCATACCGTCATTTAGCTAAGGAGATTTTAAATTGAAAAGACAAAGTGGTTTAGGACAAGGCTTATCTGCTCTTATTCCTGAAAAAGAGGAAAATCTTTATAAACAAGAAGATTCGAACATTTTTAACGAATCAGAGCCTAATGAAAATGGTGAACTTGTTTGGTTAAAAGTTGAAGAGCTTAAAACAAACCCTCAACAGCCTCGATCATCTTTTAATGACAAACAACAAGAAGAATTAACAGAATCTATAAAGAATCACGGTATACTTCAACCAATTTTAGTGCGTTTTAATAATTTTGAATACGAATTGATAGCTGGTGAAAGACGATTAAGAGCAGCTCGCGCTGCTGGTTTAGAAGTCATTCCCGCTTTTGTTCGAGATGTAGATGACCAAAATTCTTTTGAGCAAGCAATCGTTGAAAATCTTCAAAGAGATAATCTCAATGCAATAGAAGAAGCCACTGCGTTTCAACGTTTAATAGATGAGTTTGGGTATACACAACAACAAGTTTCTGAACGTGTAGGTAAAGGCAGGCCTACGATAGCTAACTCACTTCGGTTACTTTATTTATGTTCTGAAATCCAGGACATGCTAAAAGCTGGTCAAATTTCAGCTGGGCATGGCAGAGCACTTCTGGGAGTAGAGGACATAAAAACTCAAATAATTTTAGCTAAAAGAGTTATTGATGAAGAGTTGTCTGTTCGACAGACTGAAGATCTTGTTGCTTCTATATCTCACTCAACTCGGAATGTCGGAGGATCATTAAACAGCAGCAAGGATGCTGGTGTTCTCGAAGTCGAAAATATTCTTTCAGATAAATTGAATACAAAAGTTGCGGTAACTACACGAGGGGGAAAAGGAAAAATTGTAGTTACTTTTGCTGATATGGACGATCTTCACCGTATTTTCAATTTGCTTAATTCTGGGTCTGATTCAAGTTATTGAATCAGCAGTTGGATCAACCAGCCAAGAAACTATTGCATTTGATAATGAAGTAGCTATTTCTGTATTTAATTCAACAACAATTGAAGCCGGGCTTAATAAACAAAGAATTGCAGGCATTTTTGTACGTCTAAGCACCGGAAGAGTCATTCCTGAGACTTGTGTAGAGAGTTGAATGGTTGTAGATAATGTCTCTGCGCAACGCGTAGCTAGCCTTATGCCTCCTTCACTTCGAAATCCTTCTGTTTCAAAATAAGAGATATTTGACTGAGAATCATTATCAATTTTTAAACCTACGTAAAGCTCAGCATCAAAGCGGTTAGAGATTTCTGCCTGCTTTACTTCATCAAAGTGATCAACGGATGCCACATTTGCTCCACGCTTTCTTAACATTCGTGTAAGCGCTGCTGCTAATGTTCCGCAATCACCAAAATGACCTATTGAAATTCGTCTTCCTTCAAGATCTGGACGGCTATGTCTTAATTTTTCAAGCTCTCTTACTTGAGCGACAGGAGTTAAACCGGTAGAACGACCAGCTAGCTGACGAATTTCTTGAACAGTTTCAATTCCACTAATTCCATCTGCTGTTAAACCAATATTGTGTTGAAATTCGATTAGTGCTTTAGAAGTATCTGGACCAAATATTCCATCAACCTGTCCAGCATCAAAACCAAGTGAATTTAATTGAAGTTGAAGATCGGCAATGTCATCACCTCTAAACATTGGTACATGTAAATAAAGAAGACGGTCACCTAACTGAAAACCCGCTTCAATAATTGCAGATAATGTTTGGTAGCCAACGATTCCATCTTCTTTTAATCTTCGTTTAACTTGAAACTTTCGGACAGCAAGTTGCGTATGTTCTCCGAAAAATAAATTATCAAGTTCATCTTTTGGGAGTGAATACCCTGCTTGAATTAATCGTTGTTGTAGATCGCGAACTTGATCTCCGCTTGTTCCAAAAGAAAGTGAAGAATCTTGACTCTCAGATTTCTCAGTCATAGTTGCGCTCCTATGGTTGGAGCGTAACTCTAATTAAATAAATGTAGACAATTCGTCTAAAAGAGCATCTTTTCCTTTTGCACCAACTACACGTTTAGTTGGTTCACCGTCTTTAAAAAGAATAAGAGTCGGAATACTCATTACTTCAAATCTTTGAGCTAACCCAGGAGCATCATCTACATTAACTTTTGCAATCTTAAGCACCCCGTCTTGTTCGACAGCTAATTCTTCTAAAATAGGGGCAATCATTTTGCAAGGACCACACCATTCGGCCCAAAAATCAACCAAAATTGGTTCGGTTGCAGAACTAATTTCTTCATCAAAAGTATTTTCAGATAATTGAACTACTGATTCAGACATAAGACTTCCTTTTCTCTGAGAGTCTTCTAAAGACGTTATAGATTCTATTCTTCTTATAGTTCTATCTGATTGATTTCTCTGACCCCACATTTTTTCTAAAGGTCGAATGTCACTAATTAGTTGGGAAATTATTTATCGTGAAAATTTTCTAACCATCGCTCAGCATCAAGAGCTGCCATACAACCTGAACCTGCGGCGGTTATTGCTTGTCTATATCTTTGGTCTTGAACATCTCCGCATGCAAAAACACCTTCAATATTAGTTGTTGATCGATCTGCACCAGTTAAGAGATATCCACTTTCATCCATAGTTAATTGATCAATAAACAGATCAGTATTTGGACGATGTCCAATTGCGATAAATAACCCAGATATATTCAGTGAACTTTTTTCTCCAGTAAGAGTGTTATTGAGAGTTACTCCTTCAACTTTTTCTTCACCAATTATTTCTTCAACAGTTGAATTCCATAAAAAACTTATTTTGGAATTATTAAGTGCTCTTTGTTGCATTATTTTTGAAGCGCGCAATTCATCTCTTCGATGAATAATTGTAACTTTGCTTGCAAAACGACTTAAAAATATTGCTTCTTCAAGAGCAGAATCACCTCCGCCAACTACTGCTATTTCTTGATCTCTAAAAAAGAAACCATCACAGGTTGCGCAAGTAGACAAACCATGTCCTATAAGTCGGTTTTCTGCTTCTAGTCCAAGCATTATTGAACGTGCACCAGTGGAAACAATTACAGAATTCGCAGTATAAGTTGGTTCATCTGTTGAATTGTTTGTCCATAACTCAAATGGATGATTTGAAAAGTTAACTTTTGAAACTTTTTCTGTAATTATTTCTGCGCCGAACCTAAGGGCTTGGGACCGCATATTTGACATAAGATCAGGGCCCATCACACCTTCTGGGAACCCTGGAAAATTTTCAACGTCAGTGGTCAACATTAATTGACCACCTGGTTGATCACTTGTTGAGGAAGGTTCTCCTTCAATAATTAAGGGTTTTAAATCTGCTCGCGCACTATAAATTGCTGCAGTTAGACCAGCTGGACCGGAACCAATAATTATCACTTCATGAGTTGGTGTAGGCACAGATACTCCTAAATTTTGTTATTAGTTTTTGATGACAACGATTGTTTTGGAACTCTTCGAGACCACATCCAAATTCCTAAAAGGCAAAACAAAGTTCCACATACGATATAGGTGATCCAAATATCTCCAGGAAGAATATTTCCAATAAGCCTAAAAATTCCTATTGCAAGTAAAGAAAGAATTGCAAAACTACAAATTAATGCGACGAGGCCATAAACAAGACCACGGGCACCAGTAATGATTGGCTGAGTCGTACGCGAACGTAATTGGTCAACAATAGAAGTAAATCGTGTGATGATTACATCTATCAAACCTGATGGGGACCCAGGTAGTTGTTTTTCTGTAGATTCATCAACCATTATTTGATACTACCCAGCCTTCGGCTCGCTATTTCTTACTAAGGCATTATTCCTTCAATAAGTAAATTATTTTCGCAGTTTGTTGAATCAAGTAAAAGTAAATTTTCGTTACCAAAAATTGCGGCCACTTGACGTTCAAGAGCGCTATCTTGGCTAACCCATAATGAGTAAATTATTGATTCATTAAGAATGCTTTCAATCAATTCTGCTGAACATGGCAAATTTTCAATAACTGTAGAAAACGCGCTTGTTTCTGGAATAAGACCTTCTGAAATTAATTCAATTACTTGTGTTTCATATGTTGATAAATCAAGGTTTTGTTGATCCGGACTGTAAATTTCACTTTCAGCTATGGCATCATTTGTGGCTTGAGCGTCGCCATTACTTTCAGTTGGTTCAAAAAGACTCTCAGTAGATTCCTCATTTATTTCACCCATGCTTGATTGAAGAGGTGCAACTTTTTCATTTGATTCAGGAGAAACTGTAGATGAATCCATTGTTATTGAAGCTAAGTACTCGGTGTCAGTTTTAGATGAATTTCTTGTTGTCATAAGTGCTCCGCTTATAAGTAAGAGGAGAGCGATACTTGCTGCAATAGCTCCAGTTGTTTTTGAAGCGAAGAGACGGCTTCTTTTTAAAGGAACAACAATTCCATCAGTTGCGGCAGAAACTGCTATTTGAATTTGAGCATCGCGCGTTGTTGATGATGGAAGATCTATGTCGCCTAATGACTTTTTTATAAGTTCAAATTTTCTTATATGGTCGAGAAGCAATTCAGAAGGTTCCTCTGGTAGAGGAGCATCACCATCAACAATTGATATAGCCAATTTTTCTAAATCACTTACGTTTTCAGGAATGGAAAAATTAGAATCTTTCATAGTTGCCTTTTTGACGTATTGAACTGTCAGTTTGGTTCCCGTTAGTTAAATAATTAGTTATTGCCGAACGTCCTCTAGAAATCCGAGATCGTACAGTTCCAATAGGAATATTTAATACTTCGCTAATTTCGTCATAGTTAAGATCACATAAATCTCTTAAAACTAATACGGTTTTATATTCATTTGGTAAAAGATTTAAAACTTCATCAATTAAAAGTTTGTCGCTAATGCGATTTTCAAATGAAGGTTCAGTACTTATTTCAAGTTTCTCTGATCCAGAATCAGGGATAGGTATTCGGGACTTTTTTCTCAACTCATCAAAGCAAATGTTTGTAGTTACGCGATAAAGCCAAGTAGAGAATTTTGAACGTCTTTCAAATTTGTTTATACGGGTTGCAATGGCAATTAGTGATTCTTGTGTGGCATCAAGGGCGTCTTGGTCATTAATCATTAAACGTTTACAGATGCCCCAAATTTTTTCATAATGATTTTTCAATAAAATTTCTAATGCTTTGCTATCTCCATTTTGTGCAGAAGAAATTAACTTTTCGTCAGGATCAACAATTTCAGACAAGTTTTATCCACCAACAAGTAAAAGCCAGGATGATAATGCAACAACTCCTATAAGGAGAGAACAAAATAGAAGAGGTAAGTATTTGCGAGTCTTTTTAACTGATGAAAGTTTTTTTTCTAAAATAATTCGAAATTCAAGAACCGATTTTGGAGAAGAACCTGATTGTTCGTTAGATAATTTCCACAGGTGATCTGGAACAGATAAACGCGGGCACAGTTTAAGTAACTCTTTTAATAAAGATTGGAGACTTTTTAAATCATGTTGAGGATCAAATGGACCTTTTCCGTCAATTTGTCCACGAAAATCGGTTAAATAAATTTCACCGGAGTTAGCAATCAATATGTTTGTTGCTGTTAATGACAAGTGAGGCACGCCTTGTAAGTGTGCTTTTTCAATAGTTTTTGCGACAGTTATTAAGATTGTTTGTACTTCTGCAGGTGAAAGTTTTTCTTTAGAATCAATTACGTGACGTAGCGGGGTGGCATCAATTTTTTCTGTTACGACAACTGCTGATCCTTGGTGATTTGTAATATCAAAAATTGTAAGAATTCCAGGTGTGTTTAAACGCCCGGCTCCTATTGGTATATCTCCACTATGGATAATTTTTAAAGTGATTTGTCGATTAAGAACAAGATCTAAAGCTTCCCAAAGTTCAGTTTTTGAAGTCTCCATCAATAGATGCTCAAGTTTGTACCTATTTGAGATCAATAAACCAGGAAAATTACCTGAATGATGTTGAAGAGCCACACCCAAAAATTAGTGACTATTTTTCCTCAAGGGGTGGAGTGTTAGTTGCCGCCCAAAGGCCGGGACCCAAAACTACTTGGGAGAACCGCATGTTCAGACAACGGGAAAATAATTTCGTCATCTCTAGCTTCTTTGATAACTGTTGCGTGTTCATCCTTAGTAAACGAAATAAAGTCACGCGCACTTTCTATAGCTAGTCGAGCTGTATGTAAATCGCTAGATGTACAAAAACACTGAACACCAGGGGTTGATAATGCAAATTTTACACCACGTTCAATTCCCTCTTTTGTCCGTTGAGGTTCGTACCAACTCATTGCATCAGGTTTACGGTTACCCCAGGGGCGCCAAGCCGCAGCTTTTATTGCCATTACGCCTACATCTCGATCAGCACATTCTGAAAACAGTTTTTCAGTATCTGCACGATAAATAGGATCAGCCCACACGCGTGGATAAATAGGGAGCATCACAGTATCGACGTCGTAACGACGAATAGCTTCAAGGTGTGCTTTCGGAGCACCAAGGTCATGACCGGTAATACCAATAAACCGAGTAAGACCTTGTTCTTTAGCATCAAGAATTACTTCAAAGGCTTCCGATCGTTTATCTAATTCTTCAACAGAAGTAACCCCATGGGCCTGATAGAGGTCAAGATGATCAACTTGAAGACGAGTAAGCGTTTTATCAAGACGGCTTTTAGCCCAACTTTTTTCAACCTCTCCTGTTTTTTCGGCTATAAATATTTTGTCGCGTACCTTTGATATGTGTGGGCCAATGGCACGTTCAGCAAGGCCATAACCGGGAGCAATATCAAGATGATTTATACCAGCTTCAAGAGCTTCATAGAAAAATGTTTCAGCTGTTTCAGGAGAATCTGAGGCAAATACTGCCCCGCCTAGAATCGCAACACTGCTGTGATGTTCTGTACGCCCAAGTCGCCGTTTCTGCATCTTTAGTTTTTAAGAACAAATGAAATTGCGACTAACCCAGGGCCTCCATGACTAGCTACTACTGGTCCGATCACAGAAATTCTAATTTCGTTTAAATTTGTCACTGCTTGGAGCTCTTCAGCAAATAAATCAATATCTGGAGCCATAGCATGAGCTATAGAAAGTGACTCAAGATTATCTCCATGTTCTTTTATCGTTTCAGCTAACCAGGCAAGAGCCTTTTTCATAGTTCTTTGTTTACCAGCTTCTTCAACGACACCTGAACTAATATCAATTAACGGTTTTATTGATAAAACACTTCCGAAAAGGGCTGCCGCGTTTCCAACTCGACCACCCTTTTTAAGATTTTCAAGAGTGTCAAGCGCTCCATAAACCCTTGTTCGCGAAGACAAGTCAGAAACTAATGAAACTATTTCATCCGCTGAAGCCCCATTTTTTGCTGCGTGGGCAGCAGCAAGGACAATGGTTCCTTGCCCTGCGCTAACAGACCGACTATCTACAATTCGAACATCGCCACCAGATTCTTGTGCGCCAGCTTGAGCTGACTCCATAGTTGCTGATAATTCACTTGACAAATTTATGCAGACAATACTTTCTGCCCCGGCATTAAGACGCTGTGTAAAAATTTCTCCGAAAGATCCAGGCGCTGGTGCAGCCGTCTGAGGAAGATGCTCATTTGATGACATCTCTTTGTAAAAATCAGGAACACTTAATTCTTTTCCATCAATGTATTCAACTTCACCAAATCGAATGAATAATGGAACAACATCTATGTCTAGTGCAGCAACTTCTTCTTCAGTTAAATCACAGGCACTATCGGTAACAATTCGAACAGTCATTTATTTCTCCTTCATGGATAAAAAGATCGTACCTCTTAAGATATCTTTCTCGCGCGATTAGATTTAATCCACCAAAAAATAAGAACTCCAAGTGCGAGTATGAGTAAAAACACTCCCACACCTGAAAGTTTTGTTGTGCGAATAAGAATGCGTCCAGACTCAAGAGCAATGAGGTTGTTTTCATCAGGAGAATAGACGTTTACTTCTATTTGTGAATCTCCCGAAGCCCTTGCTTCTACGAGTAAAGAAATTCTATTACTTCCTGGTAAAAGAGTTGTATTAACTACATTTCCATCAGGAAAATGAATGCGGCTATCACTTTTTAAATGGATGCTTATATTTGCGGGAATATCTAATCCATTTTCAATAACAAATGGGACTTCAGCTTGTCGCGAAGTGAGTCTTACACTTTGTTCTTGTGGTGCGTTGAAATGTTCAGACACATTGGCAATAGATGTGTAAAAAGTCCCTAAATACAAATCAGATTCACTATCGCTTAATTCAGCTGCAGCACTATTTTCGGCAAGAGAAGCAAGACTTGTTATGTCTGGATGAGAGATTCCGAGAATTGAATAATACGCGCCTAAAACACTCATCATTAATTCGTAGTTATAAGCCCGTTCGGTAATTTGAGAGAATTCTTGTGGCCAAAGGTTAAAAGACGGAACATTTTCTAGAGAATGAGGTAAGACATCAGATAGATGGGCTACTTCTAGGAAAGGTGCTTCATCTAATAATTCAAACAAGACATTTATTAAAAAGAGTTCCTTAGGGAAAGGATTTTTAATAATCAGTGGCGTTACCGCATTTTCTGGCATAGCCCAAGAAAGTAAAGCTAAATCAGCAAAGAGAAACTGAATTCCTAAAAATGGGTCTTCTGAGTTCGGTAAGTGAGTATTTAATTGATGATCAATAATGATCGCAGGGTAAGGATTTTCATTATGGTCAAGGATTTTGATTATCGAATTAGTATCAAAAACTTCTGTACTTGGTTGAGGAACGAGATAATCGGCTTCAACTAAAAAATATTCTCTACCCAATTGATTCAAGAGTTGAATAGTTTCTCCCTTAGCAGTTGAAGAAAGAAAAGATATAAAACGATTAGGAGTGATTCCGATTCGGTCTTCTAAAACTATGTCGCCATGATTTAGTAAATCACTATATATCTCAGTTTTTCCGGTGTTTCTCCACGCTTCTGGATCCGCCGAAACAAATGGAGTAGAAAAAATTTCAACGTTTGCAGTCAAAAACTGACTCAAATTTTCGGCAAGTTCAGTATGGGAAAGATCATTTGATCTATTTAATTCAACAACTATTGAAGGTGGTAATTCAAGGCCGATAGGTATTTCTGGATGTGCATTGATGGCTTTAGAAACGATGTCAAGACTTTCTAAAGACTCTTCATGAAATACTAAAGTTCCATCAGATTGAAGTGGAGGAGGTCCGCTAATAATCAGGCTCAAAGTTGTAGTTAAAGGTGTTGGATCATTTTCTGGAGGGAAAATAACCGGTGTAACTATTTGATCAATAACAGCTCCTGTATCTGCTATCAATTCAATAGTAAATGGATAAACCATTTCTGGGTTTAGAACAAAATCTGGATCTTCCTCTTGGTCAGGACTAATTGATATTCGTAATGATGCAAGACCTGAACTATTGAGTTTTTCAGTTAAAGAAACTGTGACTGCTGTTCCAATTGCCGGAGGTAGATCACCGTTTTTAAGAGCGATTAGGTTAGAACGGTCAATTGCTTCATGTGCTGAAATTTTAAAAAATCCGCTGCCATCAAAACCTGAAACTCGTAGATCAAAAACTATTTCATCATTTGCAACCCAGGGTGACTGCCCTACCAACGTAAGATCTCCAGAAGTTTCACTAAGTGCTGATGACGATGAAAAAAATAGAATTCCTGCAACTAAAAATGTAAATAAAAATTTTTTTAACATCACATTTGCATTCCGCTTGAAAACCGAAGCACGGAAAGTTCGTCCTTGCTGATTTCAAATTTTGTTTTTTTATAAAGATTTATTGCAACTTGATTAGTTGGTTGGGTATTAACCCAAACATTTGACACTCCCTTACGATGCAGCCAATCTAAACCATCGTTAAGTAAAAGAGTTCCAAATCCACAATTTTGATGATCAGGAAAAATTGCTAACCGTTGAATAAAACCTTCTTTGACTCCTGCTCCAGTAATTGCATATCCGGCAATTTGATTATTTTTTCTAATCACCCTTATTCGAACGTATGGGGTCGCTTTTTTAGCGTTTAAAAAAGCATTCTCATCAAATCGCCAGAAAGTATCAAAAGAAGCATGATCTACTTTTAAAATTTCGCTTAAATCTTTTTTACGAAACTTGTGCGTAGACAACTTTTTTCTATCTTTTGTTTGTAAAGGAATATCAAAGGACCTCTTCATCAAAATAAGAGTTTCTTCGACCATGTATCCGAATTCAATAAATTGAGATTTTTCTTCTGGCGTTAAAGGTGAAGTAAAGATTTCTGAATATTCCAACTCCATCATAAATTTAGAAACCTCTAGTACAGCATGCTGATTAATCATTCCTTCTAAAGGAACAATTAATCCATATGAGGATTCAGATTTCCAAGGACCGTACTTAAATTTGCAACCTGTTGAAGTAGTAAAAACTCCTTGAAGCTGGTTACCTCGCAAACGCTGCCTCAAACTTGTTGTCCTGTTTAAAGGAGAAGAAAAAATTGAAAAGATACTTCTTATTTTATGGCATTTGATGCAACAGAGAAGGCCACAGAACTCAATACAAAAAAAGAGTTAAATAACCACCTGCTTTATTGCTGTAAAAGTATTACGATTTTCGCGTGACCTTAAAAACGAAATTTTCACCAAATGCTTTTGATGAGATAATAAAAACTGCTGCTGAAGTAACAAAGTTATTCACTAAAAACGGTTTTCAACTTTATTTTGTCGGCGGCATTGTGCGTGATCTACTTCTTGGAATTCGTTCAGACATCCAAGATTTAGATTGCACAACGGATGCTCTTCCAGAGGAAATTAAGGGCATAGTTCAAGAGATAGCAGACGCAGTTTGGCTACAGGGTGAAAGATTTGGAACTATCGGGATGCGTCTTGGTGATGTAAATTTTGAAATCACTACGCACAGAGCCGAGGCTTATGTTGACGATTCACGTAATCCAATAGTTCAATTTTCAAATGACTTAACTAATGATTTAATGCGCCGAGACTTCACCGTAAATGCGATAGCTGTAGATGCCAGAACAGCCGAACTTTACGACCCTTATAACGGGATAAAAGATTTAGAAGAAAAAATTCTTCAAACTCCAATGGACCCAAAAGAGTCCTTTAATGATGACCCTTTACGTATTCTTCGTGCCGCCCGATTTATATCCAATTACAAGTTGACTCCAACTTTAAATCTTGTAGAAGCAGCACAAAAAGTGAGCAAAAGAATAGACATTGTTTCTGTAGAAAGAGTACGTGATGAAATATTTCGACTTTTGTCAACTAAAGATCCTGGTCTTGGGTTCGAATTTCTTTTTAAATCAAAAGTTATTTCTTACGTGCTTCCTGAATTGTCTTCATTAGGCGATCATGAACGCAAAGAGTTAATTAGTCAGGTAGCTGCGGTTGATCCGAACCCATTGTTAAGGCTCGCTGTGTTTAAAGAAAAAATCCCTGAGTCGCGACTACGTACGCTTCGGTTCTCAACTAAAGAAATTGAATATGTTGAAAAAATAAAGAAAGCATTACTTGTTTTAGAACAAAAGTATGAGAGTAAATGGTCAGATCAAGAACTTAGAAAACTTGCTTTTGATTTCAATGATGTTTTAGACCCGGTAATGGGTTTATGGGCAAAAATTTCTCCGGACGACTCTGCTCTTATTAATGGAATAACGCGTTTACAAGAAAAGGATGAACTTAATAGTTTCGAACCATTTTTTGACGGTTTAAAAATTATGGAAGAACTAGGTATAGAACCTGGACCAGACGTTGGTTTAGCAACTGACTGGTTAGTTCAATTGCAGATTCAAGAAGGCTTATTGAGCGAAGAAGAAGTAAAACAGAAACTTCATAACTGGTGGAACAGCAGAACTACATAATCCTGCTTTTAACATTTGTTCACAATGATCTAAAGTAAAGCGTATGACCGGACATTCAGCATCTCAAAATACATCTCGGTCTGGTTTAGTTCCCGCACGGCGTAGCGCAGATGTCGATTATCGGTTAGCGCGTGAACGTCTTTTAAACGCCTGGGCAGATGGCTTAATAGCAACAGACCTAATTTGCGATGCACAGCCCATGTTGCGACGAAACGCAGAACACTGTGGAGAAAAGACAACTATTGATTGCCCAATTTGTAATCAAGAAAAATTATCAAATGTGACGTATGTGTTTGGGCCGCGACTACCTTCGCATGGACGATGCATCAGCGTGTCAGGGGAACTTGATCGTATAAATAAACGTTCTGGAGAATTCACTGGGTATTTGATTGAAGTTTGTCCAAAATGTGGATGGAATCACATGATTCGTAGCACGACATTAGGCAAATATTGACCTGAACGGTTTGCCAGATTTTATCTAACTGATACCCTTTATTTATCGCCGGTAGCTAAATGCACTGGACGAAAAGGAGTTAAAGATGGCAGCGAAAATGACTGTCCCACGTATACGTGAACACAAAGTATCAGCAGGTGATGATCCACTCGTTATGCTCACCGCGTATGACGCGCCTAGTGCACGTATGGTCGATTCTTCCGGAGCAGACATCATTTTGGTGGGAGACTCAGTGGCAATGGTCGTTCTTGGGTATGAAGACACCCTTCAAGTAACGATTGACGACATTGCTTATCACACTGCAGCAGTGTCGCGAACAAATCCATCAGCTTTTGTTGTTGCTGACATGCCGTGGATGAGTTATCACGTTTCTAAAGAAGAAACAGTTATGAATGCTGCAAAATTAATAAGAGCTGGAGCAGATGCAGTAAAGCTTGAAGGCGGTCGACGCCGTCTTCCAATGATTGAAGCGTTAATTGATGCGGAAATACCTGTTATGGGTCACCTTGGTTTAACCCCACAATCAGTCAATGTGATGGGTGGTTTTAAAGTTCAAGCGAAAAGCACTAAAGCTGCCCTTGATTTAGTGTCAGCAGCAAAATCTTTAGTTCATGCCGGTTGTTTCTCTTTGGTTTTAGAAGGTGTGCCTTCACCGGTAGCTGCCATGGTTACTGAAGCAGTTGATGTTGCCACTATTGGAATTGGTGCTGGACCATATTGTGACGGTCAAGTTTTAGTACTTCATGATGTTTTAGGCATAGAGCAACGTGTGCTTCCGAAGTTTGTTCGTAGATACGCGGATTTTCATGGAGAAGGGGTTCAGGCGTTAGCTAAATTTGCTGATGATGTTCGAACCGGTAAATTTCCTGCCGATGAAGAGTCGTATCAACTTCATGATGATGTAGTTGACGAAATAAAACTTTACGGAACAATCTGAATTATTTTTTCTTTTAAAAAAGTTACCGGAAGAACCTGCCTTTACTGGAGGCGATGAACCTGGTTACACCGGTTAAGACCAGTAAACAGTTGTTTTAATAAGAGTTTTTAACAATGTCACACCCAAAGTGCATGATATTTAAATGAAAGACGCGATTTGGATCTATCCAGATAACATCAGAGAGTTCCTTAGGAACTTACAAATTAGTTTCCCCTGCCCTTACGAGGGCCCCGAACATGAAAGACATGTTCGAGTCCATAGGAGGTAAATACCGAGTATGCGGTTTTATGAATTAATGGTCATCGTTGATGCTGACTTTGAAATACCCGAAGGCCAAGACGCCCCAAGTTTGGCTAAAGCAATCGAATCTATTGAATCTGAAGGCGGGAACATCGTCTCAAAACTAGATTCAGAACCCTGGGGGCTTCGTAGATTTGCTTATGAGATTAATCATAAGCGCGAAGGCTTTTATGTCGTTCTTGAAATAGCAACCGAAGCGAATAGCTTAGATACCGCTGACCACACTCTTCGTTTAGCGGATCGAAGTGAAATTGTCCGACATAAAATCATGCGACTACCTGATGATGAAGCAACTCGACGCGGCTTGCTAGCTGATAAGTAAAGGAAAAGAAAATGGCATTTGATAATTCGGTCACAATTACTGGAAATGTAACCAGAGACCCAGAATTGCGTTTCACTGCGGCTGGTGCTCCAATTTGTAGTTTTGGTATTGCTTGGAATAGACGAACTCAAAACGGTGATGATGAATCTATGTTTTTTGATGTCACCTGTTGGCAAAGTTTGGCAGAAAATGTAGCGGAATCAATTGGTAGAGGGGATCGTGTTACTGTCACCGGACGACTTAATTACAGTTCATGGGAAGATAAAGATACGGGAGCAAATCGTTCAAAAGTTGATATTACAGCTGAAGATGTTGCCCCTAGTTTAAAGTGGGCAACGGTTTCAGAAGTTTCGCGTAATCCTAGAAAAGATGGTGGTGATTTTTCTTCTAATCAAGGACAATCTTCATCTAATCAAGGACAAACCGCACCCGCTTCTAATTTCCCAACAGATGAGGAGCCTTTCTAATGGCACGACCACCACGCAGAGAAAAAAATCGCGACAATGCTCGCCGATCAAAGAAAAAAGTTTCAGCACTTACAATCGCTAAAGTCGATTATGTTGACTATAAAGACACTGATTTACTTCGTAAATTTGTTTCAGATAGGGCAAAAATTAAAGCACGTCGAGTAAGCGGTAATGACGCACGCCAACAGCGGGTTATTGCTAGAGCAGTAAAAAATGCTCGCGAAATGGCATTAATTCCTTACACCAGTCGAGTCACGACACAACGTCGCGACCGTAGAAACGATGATTCACGCCAATCATCTGATGAAACAGCTTCATTTAACCCTGAAGAGCAAGCAAATGAAGAAATAGAAGAAACCTATGAAGATTACATGCCTTCAGATGAACAAAATGAAGTTGAAGCAGAGCCGGAGATAAACGAATGAAAGTTTTATTACGTTCCGATGTTGATGGATTAGGAAAAACAGGAACCATCGTTAATGTTGCTCGTGGTTATGCCCGTAACTTTCTTGTACCGCAAGGGTTAGCAGTTGTAGCTACAGAAGGAATGGCTGCTCAAGCTGAGGTAATGCAAAAGAAAAGAGCACTCCAAACCGCTGCTGATAAAGAAAGCGCTGAAGCACTTGCTGAATCTCTTTCTGAATGCGTTGTTAACGTTTCTGCTAAATCTTCAGACGAAGGTCGACTTTTCGGATCAGTCGGAGCATCAGAGATTTCTAATGCAGTATCAACACAACTTGGAACTCAGATTGAGCAACAACAAATAAAGGTTGATTTAATTAAAGATCTTGGAAGCCATAGTTTTACAATTGAACTTCATTCAGAAGTCTCTGTCTCTGGAACAGTTGAGGTTGTTGCCGAAGAATCATGAGACACTGTTTCTTTGATGTCTCTCATAAAAGTAAGAAATATTCAATTTCCACAACATCATCCCTGTTTTTTAGAGAAATCCACTGGATATCCCCTAGCGATTCACAGGCGTTTTCGGCCACAATGAGTAATACGTCTTTGAATCTGAGGTAACCGGTGGATGACTCAACTGAAAATATGAATTTTGATGATGCGCCGGTGCCAGATAATCCACCAGATGATCTTTCTTTTGAAGAGCCAAATTCATCAAGCCGTTCTACAAAACGGACAGTTGAAAATACGGTTCCAGGACGAGTTCCACCGCATGCATTAGATGTTGAAGCGGCACTTCTTGGAACCATGCTTCTTTCTCGCGATGCGATTGCTGATGCTCTTCAAATAGTAGAACCTGAGCATTTTTATAAACCCTCACATGTACATGTTTTTAATGCGATTTGTGACCTATATGCGGAGGGAGAACCTGCTGATGTCAACACAGTTGGGGACAGTCTTAGTAGACGTGGATTCCTTGACAAAATGGGAGGCAAAAGCTTTTTACTTGAACTTCAAGCAGGAAGCCCTGCAGTAACTTCCGCTACCCGGTATGCAAAAATTGTTACCGAACATGCCACGTTACGAACACTGATTGGTGTAGGAACGGAAATAGCAGAGATCGGTTATAGCCAACCAGATGATGTAGTTAAAGCCGTTGATGAAGCAGAAAATCTTGTTTTCCAAGTAGGTCAAGGACAAACCGCCGAATCAATGGAACGAATAGGCCCATTACTTCAAGGGAACTTAGATCGTCTTGAAGCGCTCGCAGATTCAAAAAAAGAAGTGATCGGTACTCCTACTGGATTTCGTGAATTTGACAAACTTTTGTCAGGCTTACAAGAAAACGCTCTTGTAATCATTGGTGCACGACCTGCTGCTGGAAAAACAGCATTCGGTCTCAATATTGCTACCAACGTCGCTATTAGCGGCCTTCCAACATTGATTTTCAGTTTGGAAATGAGTCAATTAGAACTAAGTCAACGAATTTTGTGTTCCGAAGCTCGAGTAGATTCAAGAAAAGTTAGAAATGGTCAACTCAATGATCAAGACTGGACACGTATAAACCAAGGCCTCGGAATGCTTGATGAACTCCAGATATATATTGACGACAATCCGAATACTTCCATTATGGAAATTCGCGGCAAAGCCCGTCGTTTAAAAAGCAAAGTTGGGAAATTAGGTGTCATCGTCGTTGATTATCTTCAACTTATGACTGGCCGTTCTGGAGCTGAGAGCAGACAGGTGGAAGTTGCTGAAATTAGTCGTGGCCTAAAAATTCTTGCTCGTGAACTTGAAACTCCTGTTATCGGCATCTCTCAGTTATCTCGAGGCCTTGAAGCACGTCAAGACAAAAGGCCAATGCTTTCAGACCTAAGAGAATCTGGATCAATTGAACAAGACGCTGACGTTGTGGCATTTATTTATAGGGATGAGGTTTATAACCCTGAAAGTGCAGATACCGGAACAGCAGAAATTATTGTGGCTAAACACCGTAATGGACCCACCGGAACAATCAGGCTCGGATTTTTACCTCATTACACTAAATTCCAGGACATGGCTCGCCCAGATATGGTCCAAACTGCATAAGTAATTAGAAATGTTTCTAGGAGAAGACTTATTAGGTTGGCTGCTATTAGCTTTAGGAGCCGCAATGTTTGTCGGCAATGGTTTAGCCATTCTTCGCCCGCCAGCAAATAAGGAAAACACTGATCTTGAAAAAGCACCAATTGCTAGGAGCCTTATTTTTATGTTTTTAGGATTGATTGCTTCTGTGGCTGCTCTTGGAACACTTATCTTGAAATGATTTTTATATAGGCATCAATATTCAAAGCAGGAATTACTCGTTTGAGATTTTGACGGTATTGAACTAATGAATAGTGGTAAATGAAACCGATAAGAAAGGAAAAAAATGAGCGTTGTCCGTATTAATGCAATAACTGTTCCTGAAGGAGCAGGAGAAGAATTACATAAACGTTTTGAAAATAGAATTAGTGAAGTGGAAACCATGGATGGTTTCGAAAGCTTTGAACTGCTTCGCCCTAGTTCTGAAAGCAACACTTGGTATGTGTATACACGCTGGGAATCTGAGGAAGCATTTCTTGCTTGGGTTAGTTCCCCGTCTTTTGCTCGAGGACATGCACAAGCCAGTGAGCAGCCTGTTGCACATGGTGCAGAA